>Ga0335081_10004543_pt1 | contig 21851 bp, 21 predicted proteins | sample Lox_Sample_35_FD_206713 | JGI IMG/M metagenome (GOLD analysis project Ga0335081, IMG submission 206713) | Soil microbial communities from Loxahatchee National Wildlife Refuge, Florida, United States - Lox_Sample_3.5 | ecosystem: Environmental > Terrestrial > Soil > Wetlands | place: USA... | reverse complement strand
CAGGCCGCGAGCCTGGTCGCATTGACTGACGAGGACAGCGGTCATCCGGGCGCCGGGACCTTCCTAACCCAGAGGTCGCGGGTTCAAATCCCGCCCCGCTACCAAGGCCAGAGGCCCTCTTTTGAACAGGAAGAGGGCCTCTGGCCCTAGTTTTTGTAAACCGATTTTATAAACGTAGCTCTTTCGCGGTGTCTCGCGAGCACCCGCTGATCCGGCGACTCACGCAGTGTCTCAGGCCGACCCACTACGCAAACCGACCTTCCAAACAGTAGATCAGAGCCAAGGTCACGTTCAGGCCGGCATATCGACACTTTACCGGCACCCTGCGGGGGAGAACCCTGGCAGTGGAGGGGGTGAATGTCATGTCGCGTATTGTCATTATCACTGGAGGTTCCAGCGGCATCGGCAGGGCGCTCGGGGCTGTGCTGGTCGCGCGGAGTGACGATGTGGTGCTCGCCGCACGCACGGAGGCTGATGTTCAACGCACGGCAGCCGAACTCAGCGCGCAGGGCCCCGGCAAGGCCCAGGGTTCACCATGAGCCTTCGGGTAGAGGCACAAGCGCATGGGGTCCGCGTCAACCTGATCTGCCCCGGCGTCATCGAGACACCCCTGCTGGACAAGGGCGGCCCACCTGGCCTCCCGGTTCCTCAGCGTGACGTGAAGCCGCCGGGCCAAGGCCGCGGTGCTAGGCACTGCCTATCAATGTGGCGAGCAGCCTGCCGTAGCGCAGCAGGTGCGCGTCCCCGAGGAAGTTCTCCCGGACATGGGCGTGCGCGGCCTGTCCCATCCGCGTCGCCTGGTCCTGGTCGCCGAGCAGGGCGCGGGCTGCCCATCCGAACGCCGTCAGGTCGGCGGGGTCGGGCAGCAAGATGCCGGTGCCCTCGGCGACCTGGTCGATGATCCCGCCGACCGCCGAGCCGATCACCGGCCGCCCCTTCCACATCCCCTCGGACACGGTCAGCCCGAACCCCTCGGCCAGGCTCTTCTGCGCGATGACCGTGGCGTGCCGCTGCAACGCGTTGACCATGGCCGCGTTCTCATCGATGTCATCCAGCGGCAGCGTCACCAGTAGCGTCCGCGCCCGGGCAGCAGGCTTCAGGTCATGCCACTGCAGCAGGCAGTCAGCGTAGACCGCCGCGCCCTCCGGGTCGTCGCTGACATCCTTGACCGACGGTCCGACCAGCATCAGGTACTCCTCGCCGCCGGGCGCGACATGATCGGCGAAGCCCCGCATGACCCCGGCCATGTCCTTAAGCCGGTCCCAGCGGGATACCTGGGCCAGCACCGGGCTACCGGGGCCGGGAAGACCCTCGCCAACAACGACCGCTGGCCGGGTGACCGTGTCCTCATCGCCGGTGCGGCGCGTGAACCTCGGGGGCACTGTCGTCGGCGCCGCGCCGTCTAGCACGCCCATCGTCACCAGGATGGCGCGCACGGTCTCCGGGTTAAGCGGCTGGTTCTTGGGGGAGAACGGGTCGATCGACGGCGGGATGATCCACGCCTTGTCCTCGGGGATCCATGACGGGACGTACCGCTGGCGGGAGAACACGTACGCGTGCGCGGCGGCCAGGTGCGGCCGCAGGAACTCCCACCCCGCCCGGGTTACCTCGTTCTCCCAGTCCACCCCGATGTGGCAGCGCCACACCACCCGGGCGCCCGCCTGCGCCAGCGGCGCGGCCAGCCCGGCGGTCTGCGGGTCGTGCAGCAGCACCACGTCCCCGGGCCGGACCCGGGCGAGCAGTTCGACCGCGTTGGCCGCAGCCATCTTTGCGTAGTGGTCGGCCTCGGCCGCGCCGAGCGGGGCCCCGGACTGGTGGCCGTGGATCTGGTTGTGCAGCCGCTTGGTGATCGCGAAGAACTCGGCGTCACCGGTGATCACCAGCCAGCCGGCCGGGATATCCAGGTCCTGTACGTAGCCGACCAGGACCTGCAGCATCTCGGCGACCCCGCCACCGGCCGCGGTCGAGTTGACGTTCCACACGGTACGCCCGGCCAGCGCGGGCCGGAGCCGGTCAGCGCCCTGGGCCAGCGTCCGGTACCGCGCGGCGCCGATGACCGGTTCCATTAGTGACACGGGCCGCCGGGGCACGTCCACGGGATGCACCAGGCTCACGGCATTTCTCCTCCCGCTCGTACCGCCGGGCCGCAGGTGAAGGCGCAGCGCGCCCGCCACGAGCCCGTCAGCACGGGCAGTAAAACGCCAGCCACGGCCACGAACAACCAAGCACACCAGCGCAGGCCACGGTATCCGCAAGCTGCATACGCCAATGCCCAACCGGCTTCCCCGCTAACAGCTGCAGATTGGCCAGATTAGGCTACCAGCAGTCGGCATGCCGTGGAAGCGCAGGTGACGTGCGCCGCACCTGCCGTAGAACAGCACGCGGTTCCCGAACCCGTCAGGCCGCCTGTAACCGCTGAGCAACCGCCCGGTACAGCTGCCTGATTCACGCGAGGCCGGGTTGAACCTTCTTGCACTCACTCGTCATCATCCTTTAGCTGGAGATAGCCGTGGGCTTCCAGCCAGCGGTTAAGCTCTGCTCCTTGCAGCGATCCCAGACGGGCCGCCTCGTCCTTGTCACCACGCTCCAGGGCAGCATCGATCGCTCGGCCCAGGGCGACAACCGCGTCAGAGCTAATCGCGCACCCGCCGTCCATGGCATCGCCCCCTTCTTCTACCCGGGCTCCCAGTGCGAGCCCGCAGCCGGAGCCGGCTGCGTGGCCCTCACTTCCGGCCTACCGCCGCGGCGACGCCCGCGTCGGGGGGCCAAAGGTCCCGTATCCACAGGGCTCCTGACATTGTCGACCGGTGACGCAGTGTCACGAGTCTGGTGACCTGGTTCTTTCTGGTGTTTCCCGACATATCGCTCCATGTCGTCACGCCCGGAGCAGTGAAAATAGATGCAAGGGAATTATGTAAAGCTGATGCACCCTTGAGCGTGTGACCTGGGGAAACGCGGCCGTCGCGGCTCGATCTGAACCTCTCCGAGTTATCCACACCACGCCAAATTTCACTCCATGTCAGGAGTTGCGCATCACCGCTATGGCCAGCCCTGAGTCGATGTCGGCGTACGCGGCGGTGCCGTTCGAGGACCATGCCGAAGGTTGAGCCCGGGCGCGGCCGCGCGCTTCCCAGGCGGGCCATGCTGTACCCGAGAGCCAATTCGGTCGGGAACCCCATTACTTGGTCGGTGCCGGAGAACGCCGGTGCTGCCATGACCTGCCGCGTTCCGGTGAGACGAGATCTACGCCGTCGACGTGGCCGAGCAGCGCGGCGTACAGGCGGGCGGTCATGGTCCCCTGGGAAGGAATGTCAGTCGATAGTACGTCGCTGCAGTTCGCGAAAGCAGCGGTCGGCTGCACTCCAGGGGGGAGAGCCCGGTCCAGCGGTAAACCGCGGTAAGGTGGCGGCGGTGCGGAGCGAGCGGAGCTGCCAACCGCCGGACACGACGGCAGACGCCGTGCCCGTTCCGCGCCCGGCCACCCGCCCCCCGTCGCTGACCTGCGTTCTAGCCGCACAGCGATCGGTCGCAGCCTTCCAAGCTGTCATCTTGCGGGCTGATCATCTTGCGGGCGGCCTGGTCTCGATCCTGCGCGGCGCCCTGTTGCCAACCACTGACAGCATCGTCCCTGGGTGAGGAGCACGGTATGGCTCCCGGCCAGCAGTGGGGTTAATGAATGGACCGCTGACCGCCACCGACAGTGGCTTCGGCTGCGTTCGCGGGCCTGTGTGTTCCGATCACCGGGACGCTGGGTGCGGGCGCCCGGCGGGGTGCAGGCTTAGTGGCCAGCGGTGCAGTGGGCGTCTGCCGCCACATGCGGCGGCTGGGTGGGCGTAGCGCCCAGGACAGCGCGGTCAGGACGGCTAGGACCGCGAGCAGGCCCACCTCGCCAAGGGCGTAGCCGGTGGTCAGGTGGGAGGCGATGGCCCCGGTGTAGATGAAGAAGGCGCCCGCATGGGCCCATTCCTTGAGCAGTGGGCGACGTGGGATGAGCCGGGCGAACGCACCAAGCACCTTCCAGGTTCCCAGCAGCACCAGGAAAGTAGGGCGGATAGCCAAGGATTCGTTTACGGCGCACTGGCTGGACGGGCGGTATCGGCCTACGGATCTGATGCTTCTGTCCCGAAGTGAGCGCCTCCTGGCGCGCATCCGAAGGGCGGCATAGCGAGGGAGCCACAGTCACCCGTCCCAACTCGGCATCTGAGTGGGGACGGCCAAGCTTCCAGTAACCAGATTTGTGCACGGATCTGTGCACAAGACGCGGCGGGACGGTTTGAGACAAGGAAGACGCAGCGGACCAGATACGAAGGTCCGCCGACCGTCCTCCGAGGTCAGGGCGGCGTCCAGAGACGACGTGAGACAGCAGAGACAGACGTCGTATGGCTCATAACCCAGAGGTCGAGGGTTCAAAATCCCTCCCCCGCTACCAAGGCCAGAGGCCCTCTTTCGAACAGGAAGAGGGCCTCTGGCCGTAGTTTGTAAACCGATTTTGTAAACGTCGCGCTCGCTCGCGCTCGCGCTGTCTCGCGAGCACGCGTCGACAGTCGTGGCCTGGTCCTCGCGTGCCGAGCCGGTGATCTTGAACGAGGTCAGCAACCGCTGATCCGCGACTCAGAACAATATTCAGGTCAACATGCTGCCGAATAGTCCTTAGTATTACTAAGGATCAAGTGGCGCCGCTGCGCGGCGCCGGGTTGGCGTTAGCGCCGCAGCACAGCCTGGAAGGCCCGCGCGGCGCACGCTTGGCCGCCTACGGCAGGACGCGCAGATTCTAAATTGGCCCCGCACCACGCCGACCGGCACCGGCAGATCACGGCTGCTCCCAGCGTTCGGCCATTTGCGCCGCTTGATCGGCAATGGCCTGCCACCGTTTGATGTCAGTTGGATAGTCAATGCGGCTGGGATGGCCGACAAGATCGGCCTGCCGCTCCAGCAGGGCTGTGGTGTCGGTGGCAGCGGACTGCACTGCACGCGCCGTTTGCGCTACGTGCCTCCGCAGCAACTGCGACTGGTTCCTGGCCCGCGCCGAACGCTCCAGCACGTGCGGGGGAGGCGTCCAGGCCAGACCGGGGCCGGCACTGCGGCCGCGTTCAGGGAACACGTGATCACGGATCTCCCGTACTGCGTCATCGAGGCGTTGGAGTGCTTCGGTGATGCGCTGCGCGGTGGTCTCGGGGGGCAGGTCAATGGCGGCCTGCAAGATCAAGCCGACGTTGAAGATGCTGTCAGCCGTCAGGCCCAGCAGGTCCTCAGCGCGGGCCGCGCCGGATGTGGCCGGGGTTGTCTGCTCACCGGGCAGCTCACGACGCCCGGCTCCGGCGGCGATGGCTCCGTCCAGGTCAGGGTAGACGGCGACCAGCCGGTTAAGGCCGTTGAGGCTTAGCACCCGGCGGACGACATCCGCGGTGAGCACTAGCCGCAGCTCGGTCCCGGTCGCAGTGGCACGGTGCTGGGTACGGGCCAGAGCATCCGCGCCAGAGTAATCGCACGAGGCAGTCCCGGTCAGGTCCGCGATCAGCACGACGGCGCCGCGGTTAATGATCCACAGCAACTGCTCGCAAATCTGGTGGGCGTTGGAGTTATCGATGTGCTCCGGAAGCGTGACCACCGCCTGCTGGCCGGTCCACTGCACAGGCAACGTCCGCACGGTTATTACCTCGCTGCCCCTCGGTGACGTTGCGAGCGGCGAGGTAGCGCATGGTCCGGACCAGCCTGCCACACAAGCTGATTTGCCGCTTTCAGTATGCCCGGCGGCAGCCGGGAATTACAGGCCTCCTACGCGACCCCGGGGCGCTACACTACAGCAGCCCGCCGCGCCGTTGTCGGCTATGCCAACCTGACCTCACTGCGGGGCGGTGCAGTATGGGTTAGAGGAGCTGGGCTGTGGCGCATGAAGGCGAGCGGAGAGCGCGCATCGTCGCCGCAGTGACTGCAGGCGGCGCCATGACGCGCGTCGATGAGCTGATGCGGCGGCTCTCCCTGTTCGCGGTCACCGAGCTGGGGGCGTCGGGCTGCACGCTGGCGCTGGTCGCTGGCGCCGAGCTGCTGGGCACGCTGGCGGATGCCGGGCGGCATTCGAGCGTGATCACGGACCTGCAGTTCGAGCTGGGCGAAGGGCCGTGCCTGGAGGCGTGCGCATCCGGGAGCCCGGTCTTGCTGCCCGACCTCGCGGACGGAGCGGCCAGGTGGCCGGTCTTCACCGCCGCCGCCAGGCCGGGGGTGCGCGCCGAGTTCTGCTTTCCGCTCGGCGTGGAGGCAACCTGCATCGGCGTATTCGACCTGTACCGCGACGAGCCCGGCATGCTCAGCGACGAGCAGCTGGCCGACGCCGTGGTCGCGGCCGATATCGCCCGCGATGCGATGCTGTACCTGCAAGACCTCCCCGGGCATCCCGGCCTGGCGGCGCTGCTCGACATGGTCGGCATGGACCGGATAGTGGTACACCAGGCTACCGGGATGATCGCCGTCCAGCTTGATGCGACACCGGCCGACGCTCTCGCTCGCTTGCGGGCCTCGGCATTCCAGAGCGGGCGTTCCATCTACGACATAGCCCAGGACGTTGTCGAACGGCGGGTGAGATTCGATGGGTGAGGCCAGCGGTCACGGCAGCGCACGGGAAGGCGGCAACGGCGACGACACCAGGCGCCGCGAGCGCCTGCTGTCCCGCGCGTTCGTCCGCCTCGCGGACACGCTGGCCAACGAATTCGACATCGTCGAGTTCCTGCAGAGCCTTTCTGCCGACTCGGCGGAGATCATCGGGGCCGAAGCCGCCAGCGTGATGCTCGCCGATACGCGCGGCGGGCTGCGGCTGGTGGCCTCCTCGGAGGAGCGGATGCGGCTGCTGGAGCTGTTCGAGATCCAGTGCGCGCAGGGCCCGTGCCTGGACGCGTTCGGCACCGGCCATGCCGTGCAGGCAAGTGCCGCCGAGAGCCGCCAACGGTGGCCCATCTTCGCGCCGCGGGCTTCGGAGGCCGGATTCCGCGTCTTGTGCGCAGTTCCAATGCGAGCGCATGCGGACATCATCGGCGCGCTCAACCTGTTCCGCGGCAGCGATCAGCAGTTCAGCGACGCCGATCTGGAGATCGCCCGGGCCATGGCCCAGGTCGCCACGATCGCGCTTATCCAGGAACGGGCCATCCGGGAGCGCAGCCTGCTGGCCGAGCAGATGCAAGCGGCCCTGCGCAGCCGCATCGTCATCGAGCAAGCCAAAGGAATGCTCGCCGAGCACCTGTCCACGACAGTAGACCAGGCGTTCCAGCTGCTGAACAACTATGCGCGTGATCACAACCGCAGGCTCACCGAGGTCGCCCGCGATGTGGTCGACCGCAAGATCCCTCACGACGCACTGGCCAGGCGGCCCGGGACGAACTAGAGCCCAGAGGGCCGACTGGCTCGGTTACCAGGGCTAGGACGGCGCAGGGAACATCCCCGGACCGATTTGTTCAGCATCCGTCGATCTCAGGCCATACGTTGCGGTCGAGTCCGGCAAGGGTTGTACGCGGGATCGCGGCTTGCGCCAGCACCGCATGACAGCCCCGAGTCCAGCAACGTGCGTTCAGACCTCAAAGCCGCGGCCTACCCCGATCGGATGCGTCGTACTCCTTGCAGCCACCGAATCTCCGGTCAAGGGCTGTCCCGGTTTATGGTTCTTCGGGCTCAGCCCAAGGCGGGAACTTCGGCAGCAGGCCGGTGTCTGCTGCGTCAGGCGAGATGACCAGATTCACGATGGCAGACCCGATGCGATGCGTGAAGGTGCGGATGGTTGTCCGGGCGAACCGGTGCAGAACCACCCGGTCCAGTCCCGCGCCCAGGCCGCTCAGCGGTGGCCTGTAAACGCCGGAGACCGCGAGCACGGTGGCGTCCCGATCTGACCGCAGGACAACGAGCACAGGTCAAAGTGCCTGGTCAACGCGAATCAGCCCTTGCCCTCCCCTTCGGCGAATAGGCAGGCAGCAGTCAGTCCGATGGGGAGAGGGGCCGCGCACAGCAACCGCAACCGGCGAGGTGGACGTGTCCGTTGCGTGTCCGATCGGCCAGTCACTCGGGGATAGCTCACGATCACTACCGGACAGCCCTGTATCCGCGCTGAGCTGCGGTTAAGCAGCTCACAGCAGCCCGGCCAACCTTATGGCTGACAGCAACAGCAGCAACCGGCGGCAGCGCATAACGCTCGTCCGATCCACGCCAACTTGGGGATATGTCCGGCCTGAAAACGGACGGTCAGAAGTTGCTGTGTCCTAGACGTACTGCCAGGTACAGCCCTCGCTGTGCTCATGGTGATGACTGCACGGCGCGAACCGGGTACCGGCTTTGACCTGGTCCTGGACATCGTGGTGCCGCGCGCATTCGACGGTCCCGTCGCGAGGAACGACCTGGCCTGGCTTGTAGGTCTCAGTCGCTGCTGTGCTCTCGCCGTAGCCTGGCATCAGCGGCGCAGCCGCCTTCAGCAGATCCTCGGCGAACTTCCGCTCGCTGGCCAGCAGGTGCTCGGCGAAGTCGTAGGTGCTGGCCACGGCACCCTCCGGCTTTGCCCTCAGCAGGTCCTCGGTGAACTTCCGCTGATTGGCCAGCAGGTGCTCGGCGAAGTCGTGGGCGCTGGCCACGGCACCCTCTGGCCTGGGCAGCTTGTCCGCAAGGGGTACGCTTACGGACGGCAGCTTCGGACTGGCCGTCCTGACGGTTTCGGCCAAGTTCCTGACCGCGGCAATCACGGCCTCCTGGCTTTTACGGATGACGGCCAGGAACTCTTCCTGGCCGGAGGTGCTAGCCATTATCTTGGCCTCCTTATCAGTTAGTTGAAGTGCCGGGGCAACGTCCAGGGTGGCCTAGTACCCCCATGACGTCGAGGGACTTTGGTCACGAGCTGCCGCCCGAAAGGGTGAGCTGACAGCAACGGTAACGGCGACAGCAGCGGCCAACGACAAGCAACGGCGACCGGCGCCCGCGCAGCACACTCGCACGATTCACCGCAGCTGGGGATATGTCCCGCCTGTGAGGAAGGACGGCATCTGGCATCACGAGGTTGCTTCGCGAGCCTGATGTAATGGCCGTGCCTCAGACCAGCGGCAGTAGCCAGGATGGCGGGAGGACGTAAGAAATGCCGCAGTTCAATCGCCTGTTCTGTCATCCCTGAAGGAGAGGGCCTTCTGCTTGACCGGAAATGTAACCAAAAGGAGCGCCGGTGCGGCACGCCACGGCCTGAAAGGTTGAGACGGGCTGGCACGCAGCGAGGCAGCGCAGAACCCGGTAGACGCTACCGCCTGCGATCGCTGGGGTGCCCGGCCCAGAAGTACTGTCGGCGCACCGGCGTCCGACGCAGGCGGCTGTCCCGATGACGCCGCGTCCGTTCAGGCCTGTTGATGTCGGGCTAGTTCTCGCCGCGCCACCGATTCAAGATGTACGTCGTCGGGGCCGTCGGCGATCCGGAGCGCGCGGCTAGCGGCGTACAGCTGCGCGAGTGGCACGTCACCGGACAGGCCGAGCCCGCCGTGCACCTGGATCGCGCGGTCGATGATCTCTGCGGCGGCCCGCGGCACCGCGGCCTTGATGGCGGCGACCTCGATCCGCGCTCCCTTGTGTCCCACGGTGTCGAGCAGCCAGGCGGTCTTGTGGACGAGTAGCCGGAGCTGCTCGATCGTGATGCGCGCCTCGGCGATGTCGCGTCGTACCGTGCCGTGCTCCGCCAGCGTCCGGCTGAACGCGGTCCGCGACAGTGCCCGGCGCGCCATCAGCTCCAGGGCCCGCTCGCTCATGCCGATCGCGCGCATGCAGTGGTGCACGCGCCCAGGGCCGAGGCGGCTCTGCGCGATGACGAAGCCCGCGCCGGCCTCGCCGAGCAGGTTCGCGGCCGGCACGCGAACCCCCTCGAAGCGCAGCTCGCAATGCCCCTGGTGGTCGTGGTAGCCGAACACGGTGAGGTCGCGGACCAAGATCACGCCGGGGGTGTCGAGGGGCACCAGCGCGAGCGAGTGCCGCTGGTGGACCGGGGCGTCCGGGTCGGTCACCCCGAGCACGAGCGCGACCCGGCACCGTGGGTCGGCGGCACCGGTGATCCACCACTTGCGCCCGGTGATGACCAGCTCGTCGCCGTCGCGGCAGATCCTGGTCGCGACATTGGTGGCGTCGGAGGACGCCACGTCGGGCTCGGTCATCGCGAAACACGAGCGGATCTCACCCTCAAGCAACGGGTCGAGCCACCGCCGCTGCTGCTCGGCGGTGCCGAACAGGTGCAGCAGCTCCATGTTGCCGGTGTCCGGCGCAGAGCAGTTGCATGCTTCGGCGGCGAGGACCGGCGAGCGGCCCATGAGCTCGGCAAGCGGAGCGTAGTCCGCGTTGCTGAGGCCGGAAACCGCGGGCAGGAACAGATTCCATAGTCCGCGTGAGCGCGCCTCGACCTTGAGGTCCTCGACGACCGGCGGAACGTGGTGCGGGTCGAGCGAGGTCGCGCGGCTACGGGCGTAGGCGGCCTCGGCCGGGTAGACGCACTCATCCATGAACGCCGCCAGGCATTCCTGCATCTCGCGCGATCGGTCGCTCGGGGTGAAATCCACGCAATGACACTACGCGCCGCGGCACCTCGCCCGGCAGGGGCAAACGTCCCGGGAAGGCATATCAGCCCGGCCGTTTGGTATGTTCAGCCCGTTCCTTCGAAGAAGCGCGAAAGCCCGGCCTGCACACCAAACGCCGTGTTTCTCCGAATCCCGCGGCCTCGCGGCGTTCCTCGCCACCCTCGATCGTTAGGGATCTCCGGCCGCCGGATCGTTATGATGACAGCCGTTCGATAATCCAGCCGCCGCTTCCGCGGCGGTAGCGGATCCGATCGTGCAGGCTGTCTGGCGCTTCCTGCCAGAACTCGATGCGGGAGGGCAGCACCCGGAAGCCGCCCCAGCGTCGCGGACGGGGAACATCGTCTCCGCCAGGAGACGCCACCTCATGTCCTGGACCTGCATTTCCAGGACCGTCCGGCTGGCGACAACGCGGCTTTGGTGCGAGGCGGCCGCGCTGAGGCGGACGGAGGGTGCGCGCATGCTCCAGTACTCGTCGGCTTCATCCTCGCTTACCCGCTCGACCGGCCCCGCCGCGCGTACCTGGCGGTGTGCCGGAACAAGCCAGTGCAGCACGGCAGCCGCCTGTGGATTGGCCGTCAGCTCAGCGCCCTTGTCGCTCTCGCAGTCGGTGAAGAAGACCAGCCCTCGCCGGAGGCCGCGCAGCACCACCAGGCGGGCCGAGGGAACGGCGTCGCTGGTGGCGCTAGCGATGGTCATCGCTTCCGGCATCGGCTGGCCGGCCACGCGAGCCGCCTCCAGCCACGTGGCGAGCTGACGCAGCGGATCGGCGTCCAGGTCTATGACATCCACATGCCTAGTCTCGCGCCACCGAGGACAGTGAGCGATAAGCCAGATCTCGCTTGGAGGCGCACCTGGCGCAAATTGCCGGCTGGGCTGTGCATTGGTCAGGTCATCTGTACGCAGCCGTCTAATGGGCGGTTCTGGCAGGTGGTGCGGGTGAGGAGGAGGAGCTTACTCAAGGACGGTGCGGAGCGAGTGAACCTCGATCTCGTCGACACCACCGTGATTCCATCGAGTGGCTATTCTCAGGTACCAGCCGGTGCAGCAGAGAAAGGCTCGCGTCGGCGCGAGGCCCTTGACCGGGCATCGCCCCGTTAGACCACACCTCTGACCACCATCCGGCTAGCGTGACCGTGATTGTGACCAAGACACCCGCAACAAGCCGGACATGGTGAGACAGGCCGAGACCGCGCAGCGGCGTCCGCTGAGGCCAGCATGGGCGCGTGCGACAAGCTGGGACGGGCTGGGACGGCGATCGGCTTGCTCATAACCCAGAGGTCGCGGGTTCAAATCCCGCCCCCGCTACCAAGTTTGCAGGTCAGAGGCCTCTTCCGATCATGGAGGGGGCCTTCTGCGTGTGCCGTGTGCACGGAATTGTGCACGAGGCTCCTGAGGAGGGCCGCCGTGGCGACTGGCGGTGAGACGTACCCGCGGACATCGTTCGCAACGCGAACGACATACGACTTCTACTGAGGCACCGCGGCCGTTGATCTGCGATAAATTGCAGATAAAGTGCGATCCGTATACTATAGGTCTATGAGCGCGCAGACCCTGGGTTTCGCAATCCAGCCGGAGGACCGTCCGGTGCTGGACGAGCTCGTCGCTTACTTCGGCGACGGCAACAGGTCCGCTTACCTGCGGGCCACCCTCAAGGTCATGAAGTCGATCATGATCGCCGACCAGCTCAGGGAGGCACAGGCCTACGGCCAGCAGCGCACCGCGGAACTCGGCATCGACCCGTCAGATATCCCTGCGCGGGTCCAGGAGTTCCTCAAGGCGGACTCCTGACGGTGAGCAGCCTTGCGCCTGTCCCGGCCGCTGTCGTCTACGACATCAACGTCCTGGTGACAGCAGCGACAGGCGGTAACAGCCCGTTCCGGTCCTGGCCTTCACCGCCGCCTGTATCCGGCAATTCCTCGGCTGACTGCCTGGGCATAATCGTTGACGCCGCCGAGTTCGCGCTCTGGTTGTCCCCGCACATCATCACTAACATCGACAGGATCCTGGCCCAGCTGTTCAAATGGGCCCAGCCGCCGATCGACGCTTACCTGCGCGCCATCGTGATGGCGGCCGAGCACAGCGGCGGCGGCATCGTGGTTGACGTGCCCAGGACAGTTCACGACTGCCCCGACCACGAGGACAACCTGATCCTCGATCTGGCCGCTGAGGTCGGCGCACTGCTCATCGTCTCCAACGACACCGATCTGCTATCCATGTCGCCGTGGCGCGGAACACCTATCATCGAGCCCACCGCGTTCGCCGCGAAGGTAGACGCAATGCGCCGGCACGCACGCCGACGCAGATAAACCGTGACTTGCCGAATTCCACTTATCGGTAGATCAAGGCGGCGCCTGCGGCGCTGCTGGCCCGGCGTCAGCGCCGGGCTCTGCCTTGGGAGGCCCGCCCGGCGCACGCCGGGCCAAGCTGCGCAGGACCGCAGATCAATGCAACTCATGACGGTCAGGCCGTCGCGACGGGCTGGCCGTCTTCCTCTTTACTTCAGTGTCCCGAGCGCAGCTACCGCGTCCTGGCCACTACCGGCTGACCAGCGGCATCGCGCGCCCACTGGTGCGTCCGTGATGGGCTGAGCTGGGACGATGGAAGAATCCTAGTCGCCGACCCGAGATGCCGGGCGATTACCGGCGGCCGTCCTTTGCCTGTTGGAGGCTCCCTTGCCTTCGGGCATGGGGGGGCGTAGCGTCGTCAATGCCCGGCGTCAGGAAAGTGCGCCGCTCTGACCAGGCGCGCGCCGTCGGGCCTGGGGGCAAAGCATCTGGTTAGGCGCCCGCCGGGCTGAATGCATCCCGGCCTGGAGGTCGGCCTATGCCGGACGACAGCACGCGGACCGTGTTGGTTGCCCTCGGGGCGGGCCTCGGGGTGACGCTGGCCAAGGTCGGGGCGGCGGTGTTCACCGGGTCGACCGCCCTGGCCGCCGAGGCCGCGCATTCGCTCGCCGATAACGCCAGCGACCTGTCCCTGTTCATCGCCCAGCGGCGCAGCAGCCGCCCCGCCGATGACCAGCATCCGCTGGGGCACGGGCGGGAAGCCTACTTCTGGGCGCTGATCGCGGCCCTCGGCGCGTTCATCGCCGCTGCGGCGTTCTCCCTGCGGGACGGGATCGAGGAGCTGATCCACCCCAGCGCCACCTCATCGTTCGCCGTGGCCTACGTTGTGCTGGCCATCTCCACCGTCCTTGACCTGATGTCCATCCGGCAGTCAGCGGGGCAGATGGCCCGCCGGGCCCGCCGGTATCACCGGGAGTTCCTGCAGGAGTCCAGGGTCACGTCTGACCCCTCGCTGCGGGCCGTGTTCACCGAGGACGCGGTCTCGGTCTCCGGGGACGTGATCGCGCTGGCCGCCCTGGCCCTGAACCAGATCACCGGGTCCTCCGTATTTCAGGGCGTGGCCGCGGTGCTCATCGCGGTGGTGATGATCCGCGTCAGCCTCCGGCTCATCTCGCGCAGCCACGACTTCCTGGTCGGGGCCTGGGCGGGCGCCGGCGGGGGACCGCAGGGCCGCGACGTGGCCGGCGTCACCCAGCCGCTCCGGCCAGCTGATGAGGACAGAATTCGCGCCTTTCTCCTTGGCTACCCCGGCGTGACCGCCATCCGCCAGCTCCTGTTTACCTTCGTCGGGCCGGGCCGGCTCTGGATCGTCGCCCGGATCGACATCGACGACGCCTTGCGCGGCGCCCAGGTCAAGGCACTGGTACGCGGCATCGAGGCGGGCATGAAGCACGAGTCGGACAATGTCTACCGGGTCGACGTCGTGGCCATCGGGGGGAGCACAGGCTGCGAACACCCAGGTTCTCCATAAGGAGGTCCGCTTACGTGGCATGGCCTAATGGCCGACGGAGATATGGCCGCGGATGGCGCACTGATGCCGGGGCCAGCTCAGTTCCGGGGATGGCCCGCTCAGTGTCCGGGGGGTGCCCCTCCACCGTCAAGGGGCACCCGAAGATCCTCTCAAAACGCTTCGCAGAAAGCATCTTCGGGACCCGCCCCTTGAGCGGCGGAGCCTAATGGACACTCCAGCCAGAAACCAAGGGCCAGGCCGCAGCCTGCCCGGACCGGACGCAGGCCATCCCCTGCAAGGTGCCGCAGTCATCTTGTCTAACAGCGTGCCGATCGGACAGCAGAACAAGGTCATTCACGGTCACTCACGGATACAAGGCCACACCGCTTGACCTGCATCGAAGCTAACCAGCGTCCCCAGACCCGAAGCCTTCCAAGCTGGTGATCACGGGCGTGATCACAACCGCTTCTGGAAGACGATCGAGCGCCTGTGATAGCCCATGTGATTCTCGTAGAAGGGTACCGACACCTGGCTCCGCGCATAGGTGTCCAGACGTGCGACCTGGGCGCCCCGGGTCCGTCCCCACGCCTCGGCTGCTGCAAGGAGCGCCGTTCCGGCTCCCTGGCGCCATTGGCTGCTGTGCACGACCAGTGCATCCACCACGAGCCGGATCCATCCATGCTCCCGGACGAGTTGCACGTCAGCGTTCGGCTTGGGATGCTCGATCGTGGCCGCCAGCCAGCCGACGACCTGGCCGTCGAACTCGGCCACAAGCTGAAGGGAGTCATCGCTGTTCTGGCCGATCTGATTGTCCCAGCTTTCGGCCGTGCCCTCGTCACGGGGTACTTGGAAATGCTCAGGATCAAGGTCCGCGTAATAGGCCGCTGCGCTCAGCCATGCCCGGCTGATCCCGGGACCATCGCCGGTACGGGCCGCACGTACAGTAACTCCCACAAGCCACGAGCATACGAGCCAGCTCGTCGGCCGACGACATTCACGATGATCGCGCTGACAGCGACGGTGACGGTAACAGCAGCAGCCAACGGCAGGCATCAGCGACTGGCGACGACTTATGAGTCTTGCACGGTCCGCCCCAACTGGGGATATGCCCGGCCTGATAGACGGACGCTCGTTCGACAGCGCCCGCTCCACCGAGCACCTGGCCTACGCACTAAGGGCGCGTGCCCCTGAGATGCGCCCGAACTGCCATCAATAACCAACGATCGCCACCCGCAGCCACCTGCGAACATGAAGCTTGCACGGGTTTTGAGTCCGCGAGCAACGCACAGAAACACCCTCGTTATGCGTAGGTCGGCACTGATGCCAAGTCGGCAGCCATGGCTTGACGCGCGGAGAGACTAGAGCGGAATATCAGCCCAGTCCACGGACGCGGCTGGATGGTCCGCCCAGTACTACCGCGGTCGCGCCCGGATAGGGCTGGCGGGTTAGATCCCGGCCAGTACCTTGTTGAGGTGCTGGAGGGTCCGGATCGTGCTCTTCGCCCACCGGGTAAACGGCTTGCTGGGCTGCTGGATTGCAGTCATGTTCAATCATCCTCCTGCCTGGGTAGCCGACCGGGATGGACCGGCTGCGACCAGCGTGCCGGGCCGCGTCGCAAACGTCTGTCACCTGGCCGACACAAGGTCTGTCGCCTGGCCGACACAACGGGCAGCGGCCGCTACGTCCTTTCGGTCAGTAGGTCCCGCGTTCGAGTCGCGGTCGGGGCGCGAGGAGCGGAGCAGACGGACTTGACGACCTGGACGGACCAACTGAAGGCCGGTCAGATTGACGAGAAGCGCCACACGCAGTAGCAAGGAAGGATGGGAAAAGGGCCTACCGTCGCGCTTTACGTGCTCGTGCTGGTAGCCGTTGTGGTTGGCGTGGACGTCCTGTTCTTCAGGAACCGGTTCTGGGAGCGGCTGGCGGTGAACGTCGGGATCGTCCTGGTGTTCGGGGCGTTCTACTTGCGTTTCCTGAATCGCCGGTGAACCTTGGTGGTCACTGTCCTGCGCCGTCGGCATGCCCATGTCGCTGCGGGCTCGACGGCCAGCGTGTGCTAATCGAGCAGTGCGGCGAGCTTCTTCGGCGCGAGGATCCGGTAGCTCTCGGTCACGAGCTCACGGATCTCCTCCCAGTCCGTGTCGCCGGTGAGCACCACCACGATGCGGTCACGGCCGGCTCGCGAGGCGAAGAACGGGAGGCCCATGGAGAGCAACGCGTCGCGTTCGTCGGGGTCGGCGCGCAACACGAGCAGCGGAACGGGCTTGCCAGCCGGGCCCTCCCGTGCCACGAGCAAGCAGAATGACCTCCGGCGGATGTCGAACGACTGCGCCGTCGATCTCGTTCTGGTTAGGGACCCGTCGACTCGCACCGTCACTTCGGGCAGCGCCAGGCACAGCGTGCGGATCCGTTCGGCGATATCTTCCGGGACCTCTACGGGCGCGCTCACGCGAGAACCGCCGGACGAGCCCGCTGGACGATCGACGGACCAGATGATCGCTTCGGCTGGGCGTGTCCCCGAGATGTCCCCGAACCGCCATCTGTCGAGCTGCAAGCCGGATTCCTGGTCCAGCCCCATCAGGGCGGCCTCCCAGCCGGGTGTGCCGCCCCAGTCCGACATCACCCAGCCTGGGTATCCCCATGCGCCCTTGAGCACGCCCTGGATCAGGACGCTGTTGCCCCCGGCGTACTCGCCGTTGATCTTGTTGTAGCCGGTCATGACCGAACCGGGCTGGGCACGCTCGATCGCGATCTCGAACGCCAGCAGGTCCGACTCGGGGTGCGCGGCCGGGTCGATGATCGCATCCAGCCAGTGCCGGTTGGTCTCGTTGCAGTTCAGCGGATAATGCTTGATCGTCGAGATCACGCCCTCGGCCTGGATCCCGCTGATCGACTCGGCCGCCATCACCGCGCTTAGCAGCGGATCCTCCGACAGGTACTCGAAGTTCCGCCCGTTCCGCGGGTCGCGGGCCAGGTTGATTCCGCCCGCCAGCTGCACGTTCAATCCCCGCGTCCTGGCCTCCCGGCCGAGCATCCCGCCCGACTGGCGCGCCAGCTCCGGGTTGAAGCTCGCCCCCAGCGCGATCCCGGCGGGCAGCGCCGTCGCGGTGTCTCCTTCCCTGTATCCGGGGTTGGTCACGCCCAGGCTGGCATCGCTCATCAACAGCCGGGGAATGCCCAGCCGCGGCACACCCGGGACATACCCCGCGCTCATCGGAACGCCCTCCGGGATCCGCTCGTCCCGCACCGTGACTACGTCATTAACCCCCATGACGCTGACCAGCAGCGAGAACCGCTCGTCATCTGTCATCTGCTCCTCGACTGCCCGCGCCCGCGCATCAGCTGACGACGCTGCGTCCCCGCCTTCTCCGGCCATCGTTACTCCTTCCATCCGAACCCGCGGGCCAGGCCGGGCCGATGCTCCGGCCGCGTGCGTTCTAGGACCAGGGCCGAACGTCCCGACGGGCAGTCCTGAACAGGGCTAACGGATCTGCTAACGATACTGCTCGGGACCCGGGAGACAGCACGAGACAACGACGATGCATATCTAGGCGTTGTGCCTGGTCGACGAGACACGCCGCAACGCCGGAGACGTGGGAGACGCGCGGATGGGTCACCCGGCCGGGCGGCCGCCGCTGGGCGCGCGCTATCGTGGAATGCAGTAGTTAAATGGGTCGTCATGCTCTGCTAGATGCCGAAGTCACGGCACCATCTGACCTGGGCCAGCTGTCTTCCCCAGCGAGCATGAACGGCCAGGTGCCGACCCTGGTCCCTGCTGCGGCAAGGCCGGTCGCGCCTGGCCCGGGACCGGAAAAGGCACGTAGATGAGGACGGAATCGGCCGGTCGACGGGGGCGGTTCCACGAGGTTGGGTTCTACCGCTCCGACGCCGAGTTCGGCGCCTTGATCGTCCCGTTCGTGGAGGAGGGAGTGGCCGCGGGTCAGCCGGTCATCCTCGGCTACGACGACCGCAAAGCCAGCCTGCTGCGGTCCTGGCTATACGCCCCGGGCGCCGTCACCTTCATCGCCGACAACAACCTGTACGCCACGCCAGCCCGGGCGATCGCCTCCTACTGGGAAATGTTCGAGGAACTCACCACCGCGGGCGCTACCCAGATCCGGATCGCCGGGGACGTGCCGCACGAAGGCAACGGCGGCCGGTTCGCTGGATGGGACCGTTACGAATCAGCCGCCAACACCATCTGGAACAAGTTCCCCGTCTGGAGCCGGTGCCTGTACGACGCCACCACCGCCGCGCCCCGCGTGCTGGACGTCGCCACGCGGACCCACCCCCGCATCGTCTTGCCCTCAGGGCAGTACCAGCCCAGCCGCCGGTACCAGGACCTTGCGGACTTCGAGCCGCTGCCGCCTGATCCTGATCCGCTGGAACGATCGGCCCCTGCTATCGAGATGACCGATCCGTCAGCCGCCCAGGTCCGGCACGCGGTCACCAGCATCGGCGGCGGCCAGGTCCCCGACACGGCTCTGCAGGATCTCATGATCGGGGTTGGTGAGGCGGTCAGCAACGCCCGGCAGCACGGCTGCCCCCCCGTGACCGCGCGGATCTCGGCCGGATCCGGGCGGATCCTCGTCGACGTGCACGACACCGGCCCGGGGCCAGCCGACCCGCTGGCCGGCCTGGTTCCCCTGTGGGCCAGGTCGGAACGGCAGGGAGGCGGGCTCTGGCTCATCCACATGCTCGATCTTGACGTCGCGCTGATCCGGTCCCGGGACGGCTTTACCGTCCGGCTCGCCGCCGGGCACCCTGCGTGACCGGCCCTGGCCGCATCGGCACCACGCCCCAACGGAAGCGAATCAACCCGGACCGCAACGAACGGTCCCGGACGATGTGCCTGCTCTTACGGATCTGATAGTCAGGCGGCTGCAGGTCAATGGGCCTAACACCGCCGCGGGTCGTGTCTTTGCCCTCGCCTGCACGTCGCCGACCGCAGGCGAGCTGGACGATGACATCCGAGTCGATGAGATCACGGGTCAGTTTCGTGCGCGAGCGGCCGCCACAGCGATCGCCGCTGCGGCCAGCTATCTGCTGAGCAGCTCGCGGATCGAGACGAGGTAGCTAGAGATGCTCTCCTTCTGCCTGGTCAGCTCGCCGAGTTCGTCCCGAGCTGCGGCCTGAAGCCGGCTGATCTGGTTCGTGGCGTCGGTCAGGATCTGGTCGGCCTCCGCCTTGGCCTGGGCGACGATCTGGCCGGCGTGCTTGTTGGCGTTGGAAACGAGCTGCTTGGAGTGCTGGTCTGCCGCACGCAAGATCTGCTCCGTCTGCGCGTCGGCCGCGGCGGCCCGCTGCTCGGCCTCGGTGACTCGCTTGTGGGTGCCTGGTTGCGGTGCCGCCTGGCGTTTTGCCTCCCGCCTTTCGGCTTCCTCGCGGCGGGAGGCAAGCCGGGTCTGCAGCTCGGTTTCGGCCTGGGCCCGCTGCGCCTCGCTTTCCTTGAGGACTCGCTGGGCCTGGCTGCATATCTCGTCCGCCTGCCGTCTGGGGGCAGCGAGAAACTCGTCCCGCTCTCGCTGCGCGGTGGCCCTCAGCTCGGCGACCTCCCGCTCAGCGGCAGTACGCAGCCTGGCGATGTCCTGCTCGGTCGTGGCCCGCTTCTCCGCCACCTGGTGGCCGGCCGTGGCGCGGACCCTGGCGACCTCGCGTTCAGTGATCGAGGCCAGCTCGTCAGCCTCCCGCCGCGCAGTGGCCCTGACCGCGTCCGCTTCCCGCCCGGCAGAAGCGCGCAGGTCGCTGGTTTCCCGTACGGCACTCGCCCGTAGCTCCGCGGTCTCAGTCCCGACCGCAGCCAGCAGTTCGGCCGCCTCTGCCTTAGCCGCAGCCAGCAGCTCGTCGGCGGCGGTCCTGGCCTCACCGAGAATCTCGGCGGCATGCTTCTCGGCAAGCCGCAGCAATGGCTCGACCCGGGGCTCAGGACCCGCACGGGCGGGGCGCTCCCGCAGCTGGCGCTGCACGGAGGACAACTCAAGCTGCAGCGCTTGGACCTGTTCCCGGTGCCGACGGGCCAGGTCCGCCAGCTGCTTGATGTGCTCGTCCACCTGATGGCGGTCATAGCCGCGGAGTCCCACCTCGAAAACCCGCGAGGATGGCTCTCCGGGGACGTTACCGGCCTGGGCATCAATCCCGGGATCCATGCGCTTACCCTCCAATCACCGGGACAGACGGGCGAGACCTCACCGATGTGTCCGCCATCCAGGTGACTTTGCGACGCGGGACATGTCCCACGCCGCCATCCGTCATACAAGCAGACCGCCTCCCGAGGCGCACTGGCCCGGGCACGGCCCTCTACCCCTAGGTGCGTGACGGGGTCGCGTGTGATACGTCTGCAGCAGGGTTTTTCGGCAGGGATCTGAATTTCTGCATGTGGCTCTTACCTGGGCGCCGCTTCAGCCTTCCTAGTCGCCGATGGCAGCCACGGCGGCGAGGATGGCGTCAGTCGCAGCCGCAGGGCGGGACACCATTGACACGTGCGATCCTGCGACCTCGGTGATGGTCGAGCCCGCCCGCTCGGCCATGCTGCGCTGGGTGGCAGGGGGTATGACCCGATCTTCGGTTCCGATCACGACCCAGCTCGGTATGGTCTTCCAGGCTGTGGTCTGGGTCGGCGCGGTGTTGGCGCCGAGCGTGATCGGACGCTGGCTCGCGACGATCAGCCACCGGTCCGCCTCGGGAAGGTCTTGCGCGAACGCGTCGTGGACGGTCGATGGCTTGAGGAACGCCTCGGCGTCCCCTTCCGGAGCTCCGGGGTAGCCGACGATATCGAAAACGGCGTTCGGGTCGGGAACATCGAACGCGGAGCCCGAGCCGCCGAGGATCTGGAAGGTGGTCTCGCCCACCTCGGGGATGAACGCGTCGACGTAGACGAGCGCCTTGACGTCACCGCCTGCCGTGCCCGCGTTCGTGATCACCACGCCACCGTAAGAATGGCCGACCAGGACAACGGGACTGGTCGTGCGCTGCGCGAGGAACGACGCGATGTAGGCGGCGTCTCCCGCCACCCCGTGCAGGAGGTTAGGGGGAGTGAGGACGGTGAACCCTTGGCCCTGGAGCTCGCTCGATACTGCATTCCAGCTTGAGCCGTCGGCCCATGCGCCGTGAACAAGAACGATTGTCGGCTTCGGCATGCCGCTCCCCTCTGGGGTCCGCTTTGTGTCACCATCTCACGAGAAGCACATGACCACCATCCGTCATTCACGCCGCCGCAACGCCTCGGACAGCGGAACATCACGCAAACCGGGATCGCCGCTGCGGCATCGTCGGCCGAGGGCGCGGTCTAGAGCCCGGACCAGCGAGCTGCCAACCCGGCCATCGGAGGCCCGGCGGGCGGCAGAGAGCAAGACGGGTAAGCGGACTACTTGCGGACGCGGAAGCGGAGAATGGTGACAGCGCCCGACCTCGTGCTGCTGACCGGTTCCAGGTCTGTCCTGGCCAGGCCCGGGGACGAGAGGCGGACGCCGTCGCCGAGCAGCACCGGCA
>Ga0335081_10004542_pt1 | contig 21853 bp, 20 predicted proteins | sample Lox_Sample_35_FD_206713 | JGI IMG/M metagenome (GOLD analysis project Ga0335081, IMG submission 206713) | Soil microbial communities from Loxahatchee National Wildlife Refuge, Florida, United States - Lox_Sample_3.5 | ecosystem: Environmental > Terrestrial > Soil > Wetlands | place: USA... | reverse complement strand
AACGACTATTATGGCGCCTTGGCCGTGGAACGCGGCTGCCTGAGCGGCTGCCAATACGCCGTCGCCCTCATGTCCCCTCCGGAACAGCTCACGCGGCGCGTTCGCGCTCTTTGACAGGCGTTTCAACATGTCACCGTCACTCGGTCTCACCTTCCAGGCGTCGTACCGCCAACGTCTACGCCCCGGCCTCCTCGGTCGCCCGCTTCCGTGACGCTTTCATGTAAGCAACCCCGTAAGCTGTTTGGGCGTACCGGCCGCCCAGCATGTCGGGCGAGTGGTCCAGGATCATGATGCCGTCAAACTTGATTTCCACCAGGGCTTTCATGATCTTGTCCATGTCCATATATCCGTTGTCCATGAAGGTCTCGACAAAATGCGGCAGGGGCGCGCTGACGTTGCGAAAGTGGATTTTCCAGACTTTCCCTTGGGCGCCGAAATAACGCAGCGTCTCCACCACATCCTTGCCCATGAGGGGTCCGCCTTCGAGCCAGGTCCCGCAGCACAGGCACATGCCCACGTTGGGGCTGTCGGCGATTTCGAGGGCGCGCCGGTAACCTTCAAAGTTGCCGAAGATGCAGCGAGGCACACCCGCCAGCACGGGCACGGGCGGATCATCCGGATGGATACCGATCCGGATGCCCTCATTTTCAGCGACGGGAGCAACCTGCCGGATGAAGCTCGTGTAGTTCGCCCAGATTTCCTCCTGGGTGAACTGGCGGCCGTGGGAAATGGGCTCGTAGAACTTGGCGTCAACCCAGGTTCCGACCTTGTTGGGGCTCGCCATATCGAACTCTCTCGCCGAGGCGCCACGGCTACTCCCCCGGCCGCTGCTCCAAATGCCATTGCCCATGTGGGCGTAGGTGGTGTAGTAGATTCCCGCCTTGCCCAGGTTGCGGAGATAGGCTTTGTACTCCTCGATTTTTGCGTCCCGTCCGGGGAGGTTGAGCGTGACCTCCGGCATGTTATGAACGCTTGGGTTACCGATGTTCCACACCGTGATGCCGGCTGACGCATAACGGTGCTTGATCTGGAGAAAGCCCTCCGCAGTACGCAACTCCGGCGGCGCTCCGATGCTGACGTATTCGGCGCCGAGTTGCTTCAGAAAGAGGAGATCGTCGTCGGTAGGGACGGCCGGCGACTGCACGGAGATTTTGATTCCCGGCGCGTTCTGGTGGATCGCCGCGGTGCCCGTGCCCCCCGAGGCGAGGAAAGCTGTCCCACCCGCGGCGCCGGCCAGAACCTTCCTTCCAAACTCTCTCCGGCCAAACTCCCTTCGGCCAAACTCCCTCCGGGTGAGGTTGAAGTCCGCGTTCACCAGGTGATCCTTGGATTCGGATTTGTTCATTTTGACCGTCCCCGTACACTTCGGTTACAGCTTGACATCAGCCACGCGACCTGAAAAGTTTTAATAGAGTCTCTCGTGAAAACCCCCGGTTTCTGCCCCTTATCTGCCTGTTCGAGCCCGTTCGCTACACACTTTTGGTAAAAACTGGTAAAATCTGGTAAGATTTGGTAGCCCCCAAAGCGTCCGAAATCGGACAGCAAACCCAATAACCCATTTATTTGCAACAACGACTTTTCGCCGAAGCGCCGAAAGGGGTGGGGGAAATTGCGGTTAGCTCCCCCTGTCGATTTTCTCTGTTGTACCACATCTGTAACCAGCCAGCGACCCCGCTCATGAAACCCGGTGACCCTCCTGCCAGGCAAATATGTGTGGCCGCACCGGTGATGTTGTCGATCTGCCGGGCAACCTGTGTTCGGGGGCTCGTTGGAATGGTGCCGAGCCGCAGAAACCGTGAAGAAACTAAACGCAGAGGCGCAGCGACACAGAGAAAAAGTGAGAAAATCATACGAGATGTCGTTTGTTTCCAGACGTTTCTCATTTTTTCACTGGGCCTCAGTGTCTCTGTGTTGGAAACGTCCTTGCAATAGTTCACACCTTTGTAGGGCCTGGCCCGTCCTAATGAAACGGTTGCGATAAACGTCGATTTCGTGCCATATTCTGCCACGTTTTGGCAAAAAATGGCCGATTTTGGTACGATTTTGCATCAAAAACAGGGGCCCCCAATGGGCTCGTTTTCAAATGAGCGGCTGACAACGCCTCGGCGTTTTCACAGATGACAGCAAACAAACCGCTTACGGGTTTGTTTACTGAGGAGGCCTTAAGGGCTCGCTGGAGGCATGGCTAGCAAGTCCTTTAGATTGAGCAAGCGCTCTGCCCCTCTCCACCGCGACATGGCTAACAACCCTTTTTGAATCAACAGATCGGCGTCGCCGCGTTTCGGCGGCCAGCACAAGCCGAAGAGGTTTGCTGCAACACTGGCTGAAGGCTTGGTCAGTAAGTCCTTTTGATTCAGTGATGTCGTTATCTGTTCGACTGAGCCGTCTGGCCAACAACCGGCGTCGAATCAACAGATTGGCCTCGCAGGTTTACGGTTACACCACGCGAGCCCCGAACCCCGGCCTGCTGCCCCCGTTTGCCAAGCGATTCTCAGCGGGCTGGGGTGGCTTAAGCAAAGACATCTTCTTGTCTTGAGTACTCTTTTTAATCTCGAATCCTGGATCTCTTGGCTGCCCCCGAAGATGCCTGGCCACCCGTACCATTCCTCTTCCGCTGCCGCCGCCGGTCTCCGTCCTATCCTGCTACTCTACCCGATACTAACTCCATTGTCGAGAACAATCGGCATCGGCTCCTGAAGATAATCGCTCGATCCTGAGTCCGCAAATCGGCTAGCCCAACCGGCGAGATAAGCGCGGGGGCTAGCAGGCTGCGGAAAAAGGCCTTCCGCGCATGTCATCCTGAGCGAAGCGAAGGATCCCTCTTCTCTGTTGTCAAGGAGTTAAAAGAGATGCTTCGCTGCGCTCAGCATGACAAAGGCCCTTTTCCCGCAGCCTGCTAGACTGGTGTGCTGTCGTCGCTTTGTCAAGAATTGGATGTCATGTCACACGACACCAGATTGGTCGCGAAGGGAAGGTGGTCCATCGTTAATCGAGTGCGGTTGCTCGCCGGGAAGCCGCGAGAATCCGATGGGAAAACCCGCAGAAGTGGGTCGCTACCTCAGCCATCCGCCGTCAGAACGGCAACAGGTTTCCATCCTCATCAAACACCATTTCGCGCGCCGGGCCCACGGGCTCGATCTGCGGATTCTGACCCAACGCGGCAGCATAGGCCTCGGATACCTGCACATTCTCAAGCGAGAGGGTATCGACAATCCGCACGACCAGTGCGCCGGAGGTGTCTGGCAGGCAGGTTGAAATCAACGCGTGCTCAATGGCTTCTCGGTCGCTGTCGAAATACATGGGAATCTTGGCCAGGTGCAGGCCCAGCGACGTCAGCACGTTGATCGAGGTGGCTTGGCGATCCATTGCTTCCACCAGCCTTCGCGTGGTGAAGTCGGCGAGGCCAATCCCGATGGCGTTGCCGTGCGTCTCAGACGTCAGCTCACGCACCAAGATCCGACGGATCACCGGCAAATCGCGCGGCCCAAAGCTACGGCTGGCTTGCTGCTCGCTGAAAAGAGTCGAATAGCCGTGCACTCCTCTCCCGATGACGTTCGGATCCATGCCGGTGCCGCTGATGTTCTTGCCCATGCGATCGACAATGAGGAGGTCGATCTGGTCGAAGGGCAGCCTCGGCATCAGAGACGTGGCCTCGGAAAACAGCTCTTCTTCACGTTGCTCAATCTCGTCGGGCTTCAGGATCTCAATTCTCGCCGTTTCGTGGCGCGGCCCTTCCAGGATGGCGACGCCTGCCAGGACGGGCGCTTGCTCGAAAACCCGGCGGGCCACGGTGCGGATCACATGCTCGTAGCCGAAGCTCATGGCCGCTCGATGCACGGTGCTCGCGCCGACATGCTTGCCCAGACCGATGGCCGTCATTTTCAGGATGCCGCTGCCCATGCTTCCGGCAAAGTCCGTGTGGGGTTTCACCCGGTTGATTACCACGATGCCGTCCGCGGCGAGTGCCTCGGTGCTGAAGTAGACAGCGACGCCGTCGGCGGTGCGTCCGACTTCGGTGACCTCCATCGACGCGCAGACGGGCACCCCAAGCACCGTCTCCGTAATGCCGAAGCCGGCGAGGATTTCCACCTGGCCCTCGGGGGTCGCCCCGCCGTGACTCCCCATCGCCGGCACGATAAAAGGCTTCGCTCCCCGCTCGCGGAACCACTCCACCACCTGGGCCACGATCCGGGGCAGGTTGGCGATCCCTCGGCTGCCGACAGCCACGGCAATGCGGCCGTCTCGCGGGACTCCCCGTTCCCCAAGCGCGTCAAGCTGCGCTTTGATCGTTGCGCTCACGTCCAACAACGGAATGGGAGCGAACCGCTGGGAAACGGGAATCACTCGGGGCAAAGGAACCAGCATCATCGGAGCTCCCGGTCAACAGGCATTCTCTTGCTACTCCTCTCTCCGTCGGATTGTTAGCACCGCCATTTTGAAATCGTCGTCCAGCTCTCACTGTATGTCCTGGACGGATGGCCGTCAAGGCAGTTGCCGAGACGCGTTACCAAGCCCAAATTAGGGTAACAATATACTTGCCTAATCCGCCAGCTTCTTGTAGGCTGGAGGGACGCGGAGGTGCCGCATGACCCCCGCCCGCCATTACATCGAGGCGCTGGTTTGCGGTTACCCGAAGCCCCTGCGGTACCGGAGGAGACTAGTGGTGTTGCAGGCCGTTATTGACGATAGTGGACAGGGTCATGGGCCAGTCTTTGTGCTGGCCGGTTTCGTTCTCGAAATTCACGGGTGGTTAGCCTTCGCTGATGCGTGGCAGGCGTTGCTTGAAACTCCCCCAAAGTTGGAGTATTTCAAGACCTCTGAGGCTGTAAACTGCGACGGCCAGTTTAAAGGGTTCAGCGTAGCAGAGCGAGACAAGCGCGTCCAAGAGTTCGTTTCGCTTGTTCTGAGTCATAGACCACTGGCGGTGCGTCACGTCGTGCCAAACGATGCATACGCCAGGGTGTTTAAGGGTAAGTTCGCAAAAAGTGTGGACTATCCGTACTTTCTATCGTTCCATGACGTTATCGGAACTGTATTTATCCATTTACATAGCCAAGACGCGGAGCGAAGTGACCAGGTAGACTTTGTATTTGATTCTCAAAGCGAGAAGCAGGTAGAACTGGTTCGCCAAGCGTGGAGCTTTGGAGTTCAGGCGCTACCCCAGTGGGCTCGCCGTCTTGTCGGGAATAGACCTGACCACCGGGATGATAAGATTTTCGTGCCGCTTCAAGCCGCCGATTTAGTTGCATGGCATGTTCGGCGTTCGCATGAGTCCACATGGCCGGGGCCGATTTGGGCGGAAATATGGCGTGCGCTTTGTAGCTTGGAGTGGGCAAAAAGCGAGATGTCAGAGTCTAGATTGAGCAAAGTCGCGGCGGGCCTTGAGGCTGCTGAGTTGGTATTTGAGTACGATTTACCTCCAAAGTTGCGTAAGTTTTACAAACGGGCGATGCTGGAGAAATTCCGAGACTTCGAGCGCAGCCAGCAGAAAATTAAATGACTTCGCAGGCTGAGAAATACCGTAGGCGCTCTAAGTGAGGGCACTAGCTAAATTCCTCGGAAAGAGTGATACAATGCGCTCCCGAAAGGAGCGCCATGAAGAAGACGTTATGGAAAGACGCTTTACCACTTCGCCGGCCGAACGGCCAATGGCAAGTGGGCCATGCTGCCAGATTTTTCGAGAGGCTATTGGGAGTTCCCGAAGGGACCGTGGTGTTTATGCGAGCGGACGGCGAGCGTGCAGATTTGAAAGCCACCGTCGGTTCATTGCGGTCCCCGAAGGGTTAGGCTTTTGTGCTATCCTGGGGGCAGATTATGAAGAGCGAACCTGCAACGCTGCCGGAATGCGTCGAAGGGCCAGAGGCTTTCCAGCGCTTCGACAATGCCGTGAAATCGCTGTTGGCCGTGCCCCATTCCACCATCGTACGCCGCGAGCGTGCCTACAAGAGAAGGTCGGCCAAGAACCCGAGGCGGCGCGGCCCAAAGCCAAAGGTCAAGGCTTCCGCTTAGGGCCGCGCTTAGCAGGCTGCTTCTTCCAACCTGCCGATGAGTTGCTGGTACGTGAGGCGCTTTCCGACGATCTGGCGTACCACAAGGTCAAATCGCTCTTGGTCAGTCATCTTCCGGTTGTTGTAACGGAACGTCTGTTCGTCCAAGTAGCGGAACAGGTGAAACGGCTCGACGCTCACATAGGTGCCGCGAATCCCGCGCTTCAACAGACTCCAGAAATTCTCAAGTCCATTGGTGTGTACCTGCCCGTCTACGTAAGCCACAGCATGATCGACAACCTTGTGCGCGTATTCGCCTGCCAGACCTTCATACGAAAGCAAAGCGTCGCTATAGAGTGCCGAGCCTGCCTCAACGTGCTTCTTCACTTCCGTTTGCAGAGCGCTCTTGCGGCGGTTCGGAACAACGACAGTGCGGACCTCTCCACCACGCTCCAAGATGCCCATGACAGCAGTCTTGTCCTTCCCGCCAGTTCCAGTGATGCGGCGCTTACGTTGCGCGACATGCATATTTCGAGCCTTGCCGCCGATGAAGGTTTCATCCACTTCAACCTCACCGCCCAACTTCCCGCCAGCGTCGCTTTGCGCTGCGAGCCGAATCCGGTGAAGCATGAACCATGCGGTCTTTTGGGTCACGCCGATGGCGCGTGCGATCTCATAAGAGCTAACACCGTTCTTGCAGTTGGTAAGCAGCCAAACGACCGGCAGCCACTTGTCCAAGCCAAGGGCAGAATCCTCAAAGACGGTTCCGACCTTAACCGAGAATTGGCGCTTGGCGTGATGGCTGCTGCACTGCCAGCGAAGCTGATTCTTGAGAAAGCTGACATTCTTGTTCCCACAAGTCGGGCAGACTACACCGTCAGCCCATCGGCGCGGTACAAGATACGCCAAGCAGTTCTCTGGGCTAGAGAAGTGGATAATTGCTTCTTGCAAGGTCTTCGGCTCTGCTTTAGTTTCCATATCCTTATCCTCACAGCTAAAACTATAACAGAACCCAATGGATTAGTCAAGTATATTTGTACCCAAATTAGGACACTACCCTTTTAGGGAGGTTGGGGGGGTGCGAGATAAGTGGGACTCCGCCGCGGCATGCACTGGCATTTTCGCGCAGGTCCATGCCTATGTTGCGGCGCCTCCCGGCCTTTTCTTAACGTACCTGATACGCTCGGAAACGACTAGCAGGCTGCTGAAAAACCCGTTTCGGCACTCGTAGAGGCCGGCTTTAGCCGGGCATCTTGTTGAATTCAAGTTGCCGCCCTAAAGGGCGCCGCTACGAAGACCGCTCGAAGCGGAGTTTTCAGCACCCTGCTAGACTAGAACGGCGCGATTGCCCAAGCACCCATTTTTATGACGCGCACGCGAGGTTTGGGAGGAGCTGGGCTCCCATCGGGGTCGCTTGTACGATAGAATGGCTGGCGGCGTCCGCTGGGCTTCGTGGCAACGCCGGTTTGAGGAGACCATGCAAAACTGGACCGTGCAGGCCATTGGGTTCGTTCACAGTCCTTTCTCGCAAACGGATCAGGTTCCGCGCGGGCTGGGAGCGAAGCATGAGGAAGAAGGGTCGCTGGAGATCCTTCCCCAATTCGAGGCCGGCCTGTTAGACGTGGAAGGGTTTTCTCATCTCTACGTTTTGTGGGTCTTCGATCGCAGCCAAGGCTGCGATCTGGTGGGCACGCCGCCGTGTGATACGCACCCTCACGGCGTGTTTGCGTCACGCTCGCCCCGTCGCCCCAATCCCATCGGCTTGACCGTGGTGCGACTGCTCGGCCGTGAGGGTAACCGGCTCCGCGTCCGGGGTGTGGACATGCTGGACGGCACACCCATCCTCGACATCAAGCCCTATCTGAGCAGCGTGCCCAATTCAGAGTTGAAGCGAGGCTGGCTGGCGGAGGCCGAGGCCCGGCGCGAGGACCGTAAATAAAGGTGTTCGGCGGACCCGCATCCGTCTTCGCGCATCGGATCTGGCCGGAGTCAGCGCGCAATCAAACGTCGTCAGGCGGTCTCGTGTGAGGCCGAGACGGCGGGTAGTGGTACATTTTGCCGGTCGGAGCCGCGAGGAGCGGAGCGCTGGAAATGCCGAGGAAGAGCGTGGATTCAACCCTCCGCTCGGTTACCCTCGCGGCTCCGACCAGCAAAATGTACCACTACCAGACGGCGGCCGAACCAGGCGCCGATCCAGGTCTTGAAATCGCACTCTTGAAATCGCAGTAGTTCGGGAAGGAGTTCCCATGCGCAGACCACTCTTCTTTTCGTGCTGGATAGCCCTTTGGATATCGGGTACGTCCGCTGTGCCGAGCATTGCCGCACCCCAATCGTGCGACAATCTGGCACAGCTTGCTCAACCGAACACCAAGATCACCCTGGCTCAAGCGGTATCCGCCGGAGCCTTCACGCCTCCTCCGTCTCCGACTATGCCCGGCCCGCCCACGAGCTACAAGGAGGTCCCAGCTTTTTGCCGCGTGGTGGCGGACGCTGCGCCTACCGCGGACTCCGACATTAAGATCGAGGTGTGGATGCCAGTGGCGGGCTGGAACGGCAAATTCCAAGGTCAGGGTAACGGCGGCTTCGCGGGAGTGATCAACTATGCCGGCATGGCCGCCGCCGTGAAGCGAGGCTATGCCACGGCGGGCACCGATACCGGGCACTCGGGCGGCGACGCAACCTGGGCCTTGGGCCATCCGGAAAAGGTGATCGACTTCGGGTACCGTGGTGTGCACGAGATGACCGTGACGGCCAAGGCCATTATTGACGGCTTTTACGGCCATAATCCCCGGCATTCGTACTTCGCCGCCTGCTCGGACGGCGGCCGCGAGGCGCTGATGGAAGCGCAACGCTTCCCCGAAGATTACGACGGCGTCATTGCCGGCGCTCCCGCGAACTACTGGACGCACCTGCTGGTGGCGGGCATGTGGACTGAGGAGGCCACCAGTGTGGATCCGGCCAGTTACATTCCGGCCGCCAAATTGCCGGGCCTCAGCGCCGCGGTGCTGACCGCCTGTGACGCGCAGGATGGCTTGGCGGATGGCATCCTGAATGATCCGCGGCAGTGCCATTTTGATCCCGAGACCATGCTTTGCCAAGGGGCTGACTCCAACACCTGTCTCACGGCGCCGCAGGTGGCCGCGCTCAAGAAGATCTATGCCGGGCCGCACGATTCCGCCGGACATCAGATTTTCTCCGGCTATATGCCCGGTGGCGAGGAAGGGCCGGGAGGCTGGGCGCTTTGGATCACGGGTGCGCAGCCCCGTCACAACCTACTCTTCTTTTTCGGAACGCAGTATTTTTCCCGAATGGTGTACGGCAAGGCGGATTGGGAAAACAAAACCTTCAACGTGGATGAGGCCGTGAAACTTGCCGACGAGAAGACGGCCGCTGCCCTGAACTCCGTCGACCCCAATCTGAAGCCATTCCAATCCCGCGGCGGCAAGCTCATCATGTACCATGGTTGGAGCGATGCCGCGATCCCCGCGCCCAACAGCATCGATTATTACGCGAGCGTCGTGAAGGCGATGGGCCAGCACGAGACCGACTCTTTTCTGCGGCTCTTCATGGTGCCGGGAATGCAGCACTGCGAAGGCGGTCCGGGACCAAATTACTTCGGACAAGATGGCGATGACAAGGACGACGACCCCGAACACAACGTCTATGCCGCCATTGATCGATGGGTGGAGAAACTCGTCCCACCTTCCAGGATCATCGCCATCAAGTACGCTAACGATTTCAAACCCGGCGAAGCGCCCAAGATGACGCGCCCCCTGTGCCCTTACCCTCAGATCGCGAAGTACAAGGGTACGGGCGGCAAGAACGACGCCGCAAGTTTTGTCTGCGCGCCCGGGAACAACTGATTTTCTCGTCCGCGAAATCCCGATGGCTCTGCAGCCGGGCGTTCGCGATAGAATCCAGCGCTTGATAGTGTCCTAATTTGCTCCTGGGAGCGCGGGCATCTTGCCCCGCTTTGTGTCTTAAGGCTTTGGCCAGAAGCAAAGAGCGGGCAAGATGCCCGCGCTCCCAGGCCAAATTAGGACACTACCCAGCGCTTGAGAAGGAGACGCCGTGATGCGAAACAAAGTGCGGTGGGGCGTACTGGGCGCTGCCCAGATCGCGGTTGAAAAGGTGATACCGGCCATGCAGCAGGGAGAGTGGAGTGAGATTTCGGCGATCGCCTCGCGGGACCGGAAAAAAGCCGAAGCCGCTGCCAGCGCGCTCGGCATCGCCAAGGCTTACGGATCGTATGAAGAGCTCGTGCAGGACCCGGAGATTGAGGCGGTCTACAACCCGCTCCCCAACCATCTTCACGTCCCGTGGACGCTCAAGGCGGTAGAAGCGGGCAAGCATGTTCTTTGCGAAAAACCTCTGAGCCTGACGGCGGAGGAGGCCAGAGCCCTCTTGCCGGCGCGGGACCGTACCGGCGTCAAAGTCGGCGAAGCCTTCATGGTCCGAACCCATCCGCAGTGGTTGCGGACTCGGGAGATTATCGAGACTGGCCAGATCGGCTCGTTACGCTCAATTGTGGGCTGCTTCAGCTACTTCAACCGAGACCCCGCCAATATCCGCAACGTTTTCGAGTGGGGTGGCGGAGGTTTAATGGACATTGGCTGCTACCCGATCACCACCTCGCGCTTTGTTTTTCGCCAAGAACCCGAACGGGTGATGGGGCTGATCGAACGTGATCCCGAGATGAAGATTGACCGGCTGACCTCGGCGATTCTCCAGTTCCCGTCCGGACATTCCCTCTTCACTTGCAGTACCCAGCTCGTGCCCTATCAGCGAATGCAGTTTCTCGGAACGGAAGGGCGTATCGAGGTCGAGATTCCATTCAATGCCCCGAATGACAGACCGTGCCGGATCTTCATTGATAAGAGGGGTGACCTTTTCGGACGGGGCGTGAGAACGGAAGAGTTCGCAACCTGCAACCAGTATACGATTCAAGGCGACGTGTTCTCGAGGGCGATTCGCGAAGGAACTGAGCTTCCGGTTCCGGTCGAGGATGCCATCAAGAATATGGCGGTGATCGATGCCGTGTTCCGGTCAGCGGAATCAGGCAAGTGGGAAAGGCCGTAGGCGGGTTGGACTGCACCTGCTTTCGCGGCGTGTTTGCCGTTCGGTGGGCGCTCGCGATGCGGGATGCTATCGAAGCACTTCCAGCGCTCTTTCCACCAAAGAGTCGAAGCCCCGACTGGACTTGCGGTAAGCATCCTGCGCCGCCGTCGTCGAACCCTCGTCGCGGCTCGTGTTGAAGGCCGCAATCAGGGCGCGGCCGGTGTGGGGGTTGAAAGCCAGAAGGGTGCGGAACGCAGCTTGGTGTCCGGTGTGGCCCACCAAGGTGACGGCGTCGCTGCCGGAACCGCGGGGGTAGAGGAAGAACGATAGTCCCATGAACTCCGGTGGCGCGGTGGCAGCGTCGGTCCCGACTTGCACCACCGGCCGCCACATCTCTTCCAGCGACTTTCGCGAGAGAATAACATCAAGCGCCGGCGAAGTGTCGGGGCCGGCTAAGAACGCCGCCCAGCGGGTGAGATCGCCGAGTGGCGCATTAAGACCGCCGTTAGGGGTGGTAATCCCGGTATCGAACTCACGGCCGTTGGCCACTGTTTGCGAGCGCCCGTCGCTTCCGATGCGGATGGTGTAATTGTTGGAGCGGTCGCGCGCCAGGTGGTATGGCGTCACGTTGTAATAGGTTCGCGTCATGCCGAGCGGCGTCAGGATGTTCTTCTGCACGTAGACCTGATAGGGGTCGCCGGTGATTGCCTCGATGGCGCGAGCGAGGTAGATGAAGCCGGGATTGGAGTATTGGAATCTGGTCCCGGGCGCGAAGGCCAATTCCTGGTACGGCATCATGGCCACGAGTTGCTGCCAGTCGGTCGGCTCGAAGGGTTGCCACGGCTTGGAGTCGTCGCGGTAAGGCCAGGTCGGCGACTGAAAGCCCGACGTATGGGAGAGAAGATGACGGAGGGTCACCCGCCGGATGCCGTCATTTTCGCTGTGAACACGCGTCAACTCCGGGACGTACTTCACGATCGGATCGTCAAGCGAGAGCTTGCCGCGGTCGCGCAGTTGCATGATCGCGACCGCCGTGAAGGTTTTGGTGATCGAGGCCCAGTGGAAGATAGTGTTGGAATCCACGGGCTGGCGAGCTTCCAAATCGGCCATGCCGACAGGATGCGACTCGCTGATCTTCCCCTTGTCCAAGACGACGAAGGCAGCCCCTACAATTCCATCCTCCCGCACATAACTATCGAAGCTCGCCTGAAAGCTGTGGTCCTGGGCCGGCACGGGATTCGCGGCCAGCAAGGCGAAGACGAACCAAGCAGTGAGGAACTCCGAATTCCACGTCGCGAGGGGACTCATCGGAAAGGGATTCTAGCACTGTGAAGGCGGTATTTGAATCCGAATCGGAGGTTCCGGAGGTCGCGACAGACCGACTGAAACGCCGTTGGGGCACCATCACAAAATAATCTTTGATGTGCGCGATCCTGAACACATAGACTGGTAACCTCTGCGCTTTGGCAGGTATCAAGGAGGGCCAACGCGTTATGTCACACTCGGACTTCTGCCCGGCAGGCGGCCCACCAAAAGGGGGGACATCCAATGGATTTCAGCGGCAAGGTAGTGGTGATCACGGGAGGCGGGTCAGGCATCGGCCAAGCTTGCGCGCACGAGTTCGCCGGCCGTCATGCCGCGGTCGCAGTTGTGGATCGTGATATCAAGGCGGGTGAGCGGACCGTATCCGAACTGCGAGGCAAGAACCAACGTGCGGAGTTCTTCCCGGCTGATACGAGTGTTCGCGCCCAGGTAGAATCCGTCGTTCCCGAAATCGCGGAGAGACTCGGAGGCATCGATGTTCTGGTGAACAATGCCGGGATCCAGCGCTACGGGACGGTAACCACCATCTCCGAAGAGGAGTGGGACGAAGTGATGAACGTGAATCTGAAAAGCGCGTTTCTGATGTCGAAGCACGCTATTCCCCGTATGATTGACCGCGGAGGCGGCGCGATCGTCCTCACCGGATCGGTGCAGTCGGTCGCCGCGCAACGCAATTCAGTGCATTACGTCGTCAGCAAGCACGGACTCCTGGGACTCACGAGATGTCTCGCCCTGGACTACGGCAAGCAAAACATCCGAGCTAATTGCGTATTGCCGGGAGCCGTCGACACGCCGATGTTGCACTGGTCTGCCGAACTCGACCCCCACCCGGATCAGGTGCTTGCCGCGTGCGACCGTCTCCACATTCGGGGCAAAATGGGACGCCCCGAAGAAGTGGCGCGGGTCATCGTCTTTCTGGCCAGCGACCTCGCTTCCTTCGTCACTGGATCGGCCGTCACGGTGGACGGCGGATTGCTGGTCCCCATCGGCGGTATGGCGTTTCAGGAGTCAGGGACGGGCGCGACGAAGACGTAGGCGTCCGATTCACTCGGAGTTGGTTGTTGGTCGACCGGAAGGCGAGGCTGCGATGCCGTGTAACTGCAAAGCTCGGATTCTCACTTCAGGTGTATTGGTTTCCTTACTGGTTTCTGCTCTGGCCGGCGTGCGACCGCTCGCGGCGGCGGACCGCACGGTTTGGGAGATCGGGAAGTTGGACCAATCTTCATTGGAGTTCAAGGGACATGGTGATCTTTTCAACCCGCAGTATAACCCCGTCTTTACTGTCGGTAAGAGTGACAGCGATCGGTGGAGATTAAGCTTCCCACGCGCCTCTTCACGTCGGGAGAGAACAAGTTGGTCCTAACCGCCGTCGATGACCCTCAAGAGGGCGAAGGTGATTCGTGGCTTACCTATGACGCGCTCCGACTTATCCAGGACCCGGCGGGCAAGCCCGCGGATCAGCTTCCAGACTCGCCCCAAGTAAGAGTGGATCCAACGATCTTTTACGTCCATCAAGGTGGAGGCGTGGCGGAAGTGGCGGCCGTCACCGTGACCCTAGACGAGCCCGTTCGTAGTGGAGACATAGCGCTTTCGGTGGCGGGTCAACAGCTTCGAAGCCCTATCGTGACGTCGACTACGACTGGGGCTGATTTCGGCCAGTGGCGGCAGGAGTTGGCAATCCCCGAGTTAAACGGACCGACCGACGCGGAAGTTACCATTCGTGTAAATGGGAAGACGCACCGATCTCACGTTACTCTGGTTCCCCTTCGATTACGTCAACCAACGGACGTTCCGAGCTATCCGTGGTCTTACCCATCTGTGCTGCACGCTCTCTGAATCAGATACCTCTTGGCAGCGAGCAATAACGATCGAGCGTTCATTCTCTCTATGGACAGTGGAATGAGAAATCCCCCTTCTGGTGGCAGGGACCTGATGGCAGCAAGGTCCTGATGTCCTACTCCAGGCAGTATTTCCAGCTCTCATTTGTTTGCGGGGTGCCGGCGCAAGAAGCGGCGTGCCGCCGGTCGCTCCCCACGTTCTTCCAACAATATGAGGCGCCATCGTACAAGCCGGACGCGGTCCTGATGTATGGCAGCCAGGTCGAGAACACGGACCTCATTCCGGGCGAGCCCGAGTTTGTCCAGAAGTGGAACTCCAAATATGCTTATCCCAAGATGATACTGGCCACATTCCCGGACTACATGCGCTATATTGACCAGCACTATGGTGCCGAACTCCCGACTGTGGTCGCCGACGGCGGTCCCTACTGGGAGGATGGCTACGGCACCGACGCGCATTACCCGGCCATCGACCGCTCAAGCCAGCAGCGGGGACCCTCGGCCGAAAAACTGGCGACGATTGCGACTTTTCTTCAGCCGAACGTTTCGGGGCCTGCCAACCAGATTCACCGCATGTGGGACGATCTGGTTCTCTACGCCGAGCATACGTTCACTTCCTGGGCGGGTACTCACGGCCGGATAGCGAGGAAACGATCCGCCAGTTTGCAATCAAGGACCAGTTCGCGGTCGATGGTCGCGAGCGTGTCAACGCCATTCTCGATCAATCGTTGAGCCAACTGGCCGACCAGATTCATGTTCCGGCCCCCGCCATGGTCGTCTTCAATTCGCTGGGCTGGACGCGGAGCGAATTGGTGGAGACCGAACTCGACGCCGGTCGCGTCATTCTCGAGTATCCAGATCGCACGCCGGTGCCGGTGGAAGTCCTCGGCCACCATTCGGATTACAATCACGTAAGATTCTTCGCCCGTGACGTACCCTCGATGGGCTATCGCTGCTACCAGGTGGTCGGCGGGCAAGAGCACGCGCCTGCGCCTCCGGGCGAGACGACGTTGCCCGCGTCGAACGTGATTGAAAATGATTACTACCGGATCGAGGTAGACCCGGCCGCGGGAGCGGTGAAGAGTGTCTTCGACAAACAGCTCGGCCGCGACCTCGTGGATCCCGCGAGCCCTTACCGATTCAACCAGTATCTCTACGTCTCCGGCGGAGACGGGGAGACGCAACTGCTTTACTTACGCAAGTCGCTCCCTCTCGCCAACCTGACCGTTACTGCTTCGAGTGGCGGCCGGGTGACTCGCGTCCTGAAGACTTCTTGCGGCCAGGTCTTGAACCTACGAGACGAGCGGGCCGCACGCGCCATCCATCGAGTCGGAAATCATCCTTTTCGATCAAGAGAAGAAGATCGAGTTCATCAACCGGTTGCGCAAGGACCGGTCGACACCAAGGAGGCAGTCTACTTTGCTTTCCCGGTTGCCGCGGCCCCGCCGGACTTCAGTTACGAAATTCAGAACGGGTGGGTGGATCCAGCTCGTGATCTGCTCTGCTCAAAGGGGCGAGCATCACGGCCAGCAGTGGCTCGATGATCTACGGCGGCCCGCCGTTCGTCGTCGGACCCATTTACAGCGGGCTTGTGAACGGCGATGGACCGAACAGCCTCACCACTCAACCGGCCGGCCTGCCCGTGTTCACCAGCTCCACCTCAGCGGGGTCGTACCCGAGCAGTTGCTCGGCGGCGGTGGACAGCAACTACTCTATCAGTTACACGGCGGGCGCGGTAACGGTGACGCAGGCCTCCACCGCGACGGCCGTGGCTTCCTCGGTGAATCCATCCACGTTCAAGCAGTTGGTAGGCTCGTCAACGTCTGTGGGATCGTCGCAGGAGGCAGAGTCAGCCTCGCCGGCGGGATCACAGGCTCGGCCAGGGGGCACAGACAAGCGAGCGGTGCGCTCTCTCGCGGCTTGGCTTTCCCAGGCCCGTCGGCGCTGCAACAATACCGATTCCTGCGAGTCAACGTTCTGGAAGGCGTCCGCCAGCTTGCTCGCCGTAACCTGGTACTGCGGACCACGATCTCGATTCCGTGCCCGTAGTTCCTGCGAAACGATCAGCAACTCCTTCTGGGAGCGACCTTGAAAGACCCGGTAGTAGTCGGAATGGCATTGAGTCCATTGGCCGCCCAGGAACGCGTAAGCGGTGCCGAGGTCGAACGGCTCGAAGCGAACCCGCACCCTCTGGCGGTGAAACTGAGGGTCCGCCATCGCTTCCGACCAGTAGAAGAGGTAGTTGATCTTGACGCCGCGACCGGGAGATACCATCGCCGTGCCTTTAGCGGTGCTCGGCAGAGTCGCGATCAGGAAGTCATGATCATAAGGGATCAATCGCTGTAGGCGAAGACCGGCATCCTGGAACCCGTCGTGGTAAGCGTCCCGCGGGCTCTGCCCGAGCGCTGGATGGACGTCGGTGTCGTAGATCTCGTACAGGTAGTGGCAGAGCTGTTCCAGGAACGAGGCCAGCGGCCATACGGCCCACTCCTTGGGATTGACCGACTTGGTCACTTGCCGCACGTTACCGGTAATCTGCGTATTGCCCAGCAGGTTGTGGACGAATTGCGTGTTGGCGACGCCATTTTGTGGCGGTCCCCGTTATGTGGCGTAAGGATAAGAACGCCGCGTCGGACCTCAGTGGCACTTGGCTTTCCACAACATAAGTTGACTTCGGCCTCCTTTATATAATCGGGATGGTTGTTCCAAATCCCAACTGTGGAGGTCGAAAATGTTTGATCAGCTTTTTAGACGCCGTGCGGCAGTGCGGCGCCATCTCAACAGCCCGCTCCTGCAAGAGCGCCTAGGGTATTTGCAGTATTGCGCCAACCAAGGCTACACGCTCACCACTCTGCGACCGCTGGCATCAGACCTGCTGCTGATTCAGAATCTGCTCGGTTTAGCGGCATCCTCGGACTCCATCGGCCTTGCAGAGGTCCAGGCGGCAGTGAACCGATGGGTCCGTCGTCAGCCCCGCCACTTTAATCACAAAAATGGCCGACGCGGCCACGGACAGCTTTTCTCTCGTGCGGTTCGTTGGCTTCGTTTCTTGGGGCGCCTGCGACTCCCATCGGAGGTACCCCCGACCTATCGTTCTCTCACCGAAGAATTCGCTGATTACATGCGAGCGCAAAAGGGCCTCTCTGAAGAGACCATTAAGACCAGGTGCTGGTATGTAGAAGACTTTCTGCAGTGGTTCTTTCGCGACCACAACTCTTTGCGCCAGATAACGATCACAGACGTTGATGAAGCGATTGCCCGCAAAGGGCGCGACGACGGATACTCCCGGTTGTCGGTCCAGGTTTATGCCTCCGGCCTACGTACCTTCCTTCGATATGCCGAGAGCAGAAGTTGGTGTTCGCGGGGACTGGCAGCTTTAGTCGTAGCGCCACGGGTGTATCAACACGAAGGCCTGCCCCGCGGTCCGTTCTGGAATGATGTGCAACGCTTGATAGCAACCACCGAGGGAGACCAGCCCAAGGATATTCGGGATCGTGCTATTTTGCTGCTCCTTGCTGTTTACGCCCTACGTTCCAGCGAAGTGCGCAAGCTAAAGCTGGAAGACGTGGACTGGGAAAAGAATCTCCTCTTCATCCCTCGTACCAAGGGGCGAAGGAAAGAACCTTATCCTCTCTCCCCAACAGTTGGCGACGCCATCATCCGCTACCTCAAGATGGCGCGTCCTCGCTCTACGTATCGGGAAATCTTCTTGACGGTGGAGGCACCCATCCAGCCTCTGATGAGGGGTAGCTCTCTCTGGACAATCGTCGCAAAACGCGCGTGTTCTCTGGACCCACCACTGGAGCCTCACGGACCGCACGCCCTTCGCCACGCCTGTGCTACCCATCTGCTGGAGCAAGGGTTCTCACTAAAAGAAATCGGCGATCTTCTCGGCCATCGCCTTCCAAAAACCACCGCCGCCTACGCGAAAGTGAACCTAAACGGACTTCGGGAAGTTGCGAACCTCAGCTTGGGAGGTTTGCTATGAAACTCAGCCAACTGATTGCTCAATACGTCACATTTCGGAAAAGCCTGGGCGACGATTTTGAAAGCTCTGGGAGGCGACTGCGCACCTTCTCCCGTTTCGTGGGCGAAAATCTGGACATCCGCTCGGTGAAAGCAGACCATGTAGCAGCGTTTCTCGCCGGCCGTGGGCCCATCACCCGCTACTGGCATACGAAATATGGGGCGTTGCGCGGGTTCTTCCGGTATGCGGTCACTCGTGGTTATGTCTCCGTATCGCCATTACCCGCCACCGTCCCCAAACAACCGGCGCGCTTTGTCCCTTACATCTACTCCATGGATGAGTTGCGCCTCCTCCTCGCCGGCACGGCGTCCTATCAGAAACATAAGTCGAGAATCTTAATGGAGCCTCACACATTTCGAGCGATGTTGCTCCTGCTGTATGGAGCCGCGCTCCGAGTCAGCGAAGCTCTTTCATTGAATCTTGCGGATATTGATCTGCAAGAAGCGGTAATCGTCATTCGGGACACGAAATTCTACAAGACTAGGCTGGTGCCTCTTGGAAGCGACCTAAATGATGCGATGACCAAGTACGCCGAGCAACGAAAGAGGAATGGGCACTCACGGAGCGACAGCGCCCCATTTTTTGTGACGAAGCTCGGTGCGAGGATCCCCATCCGCCTTCTCCAGCGCGCCTTCCGGCGGCTCCGCGCCGAAACCGGCATCCGTCGCGAAGGTGGCCCACGCTGTCAGCCGCGCCTCCACGATCTAAGGCACGCCGCCGCGGTCCACAGACTGACTGCATGGTACCGAGAAGGCAAAGATGTCCAGAGGTTGCTGCCGCTGTTGTCGACCTATTTGGGCCACGTTGACATCACCAGCACCCAACTCTACCTCACGATGACTCCAGAGCTGTTACACGAGGCGAGCAAACGCTTTGCCAAATACGTCTTCGGGGAGGTGAGCCATGACTGATCTCATGAAGCTCGGTCCTTGGATCCGCCGATTCCTCCTCGAACACCTGATCCATGAGCGCAACTTGTCCCGGGGCACACAACAAAGCTACCGAGACACCCTTACCTTGCTAATCCCTTTCGTTACTCGCAAGACCCACAGGCGTATCGATGAACTGGATCTAGTCCATGTATCCGCCGACTTGGTGAGGATGTTCCTCCTTCATCTGGAGGAGAGCCGGGGCTGCGCCATTTCGACACGGAACCAGCGCCTAGCAGCAATCCACTCACTTGCCCGTTTTGTGGCCCTGCACAGCCCCGAACATATCGCTTGGTGCGAAGAGATCTGCGGCATACCGTTCAAGAAATGTACCCAGACGCCCGGCGTTTATCTGGAGAAGCCCGAAATAGATGCACTCCTCGCCGCCCCAAACCTTAAGAGTGCGCAAGGGCAACGCGACCACATTCTTCTCTTGTTCCTCTACAACACTGGCGCACGCGCCGACGAAGCCGCCCAGGTCCTTGTTGGGGACCTCAACCTCACCCACGTCCCCAGCCGGGACTTCTCGTGGGTAAAGATTCGTGGAAAGGGCAACAAGCTACGCCGCTGCCCCCTCTGGCCCCAGACCGTGAACGAGTTGGCGGCTGCAGTCGAGGGGAGGGCGCCGGCAGAGCGCGTTTTCCTAAATCGGTACGGTCGCCCAATCACGCGCTTCGGCGTTTATGATCTGGTGACACGATACGTTCGAAGGGCCGTGCGCAAGACACCATCATTGGCAACAAAAGATGTGAGCCCACACTCGATCAGACGGTCGACCGCGACCCATCTTCTCCGTGGCGGCGTGGACATCAACACCGTGCGCGACTGGCTCGGCCACGTCTCCCTCAACACAACAAACATCTATGCCAGGATCGATCTGGAGACGAAGGCGAAAGCCATCGCACGCTGCGAACCTCCAGCGTCAAAACCCATAAGGTCTTGGTCCAAGGACAAAGGACTCATGGCGTTCTTACACAGCCTTTGACCTTCACCGGTTATGTGGCGTTCAAGGCCGCGCAAGCCGCTCCAAGCAGCTTCGTCCGGTTGAACGCCACATAACGGGGACCGCCACAAAATGGCACTTTTGTTGTCGACAACAAAAGTGCCGAAGATGCGGTCGTCCATCGTGGGCGGCGAGGCAGGTGTGTGACTGGGCTCTTCCGGGCGTACGGTCGACTCGGAAGCCATTCTCGCGGCCGCTCGCTACGCCTGACTCCAGTGCGATAATGTCTGAGTGCCTAGTCGCTCGGCCGGACCCAAGGCGGAAGGCAACATACGGTGGCTCCCGCAATCCAGTAGGCGTCTGAGTCGGGCAGTGAGTTTTGTGAATCCTCCCGGGCGTCTCGTTTCCGCACGTCTCCGTCCGAAAACGGACAGCCACCAATCGCGCTACCCACAAACCGGATGTTGGATTCTCAACAAGGTACAGACAGCGTTGCATGGCACCATACGTGCCAGGTAACAGCAGAAGAGGGGTAGCAATCATGCTCCGCGACCTACGGTACGCTTTACGCACACTGCGGCACAATCCCTGGTTCGCTCTGGTGGCGATTGTTTCCCTGGCTTTGGGGATTGGGGCCAACGCGGCCATCTTCAGTCTCGCGGACTATGTTCTGCTTCCCCGCCTGGCCGTGCCTAACCCTTCCGGAATCATGGTGGTCCAATCGCAATTCCGCGGCGAAAGCCTCGGAAACATGTTCCAGCTCTCCGGTTTGTCTTACCCGGATTTCGAGGATTTCCGGAGGAAGAACAACTCCTTTGCCGGTTTAGTCGCCTCGCAATATTTCCAGTTTGGCTTCGCCCCAGATAAAGCGGCGCAACCCCAGATGAAATTCGGGGCGTTGGTGAGCGGCAATTTCTTTGACGTTTTCGGCGTGCGCCTTGAGTTGGGGCGGAGCTTCCGTCCCGACGAGGACAAAGTGCCGGGACGTGATGCGGTGGTGGTCCTTGGCCACTATCTCTGGGAAACCGAGTTTGCCTCGGACCCTGGAATCGTTGGTCGAAGCATTTTCCTCAACGGTCTGCCCTTTACGGTGGTGGGGGTGGCGCCGAAGTCGTTTACGGGGCCAAATGCCTGGGTCCGCGCCGACCTGTTTGCGCCCATAGCGATGCAGCCCGCGTTGGCCGGCGGGTCCGAGCACCGTGAACTCGAGGTGCGCGGCCTTCGAGTGCTCACGGTAATGGGACGATTGAGGCCGGGAGTCAGGATCAAGCAAGCCGCCGCCGAGGCGAGGGCGATTGGCGAACAACTCGCCCAAACGTACCCGAAAACGAACCGTACCTGCTCGTTGGAGATTACGACGTACCGGCAATCCACGATCATTCCGACCACCGTAACGCTTTTCCTCTTCCTGTCAGGGCTGGCCGGAGTAGTGCTGCTGATCGCGTGTGCCAACGTGATGAACCTCATGCTAAGCCGTTCCTCCGCCCGCACGCGGGAGATCGCCGTACGGCTGGCCATGGGAGCGGGACGAGCGCGCTTGGTCCGGCAGTTGTTGACGGAAAGCCTGGTAATCGCCATAGTGGGCGGGGCGCTGGGACTCCTTCTGGCGCAAGCCGGTGCGGATCGGTTTTCACAAATCCGCGTCCCAATCGACGTTCCCCTCATGATCGATATAAAACTCGACCCTTTGGTACTGCTGTTCGCGCTCGCGGTCTCCATTGGGAGCGCCGTCCTGTTTGGACTAGCTC
>Ga0335081_10004541_pt1 | contig 21853 bp, 16 predicted proteins | sample Lox_Sample_35_FD_206713 | JGI IMG/M metagenome (GOLD analysis project Ga0335081, IMG submission 206713) | Soil microbial communities from Loxahatchee National Wildlife Refuge, Florida, United States - Lox_Sample_3.5 | ecosystem: Environmental > Terrestrial > Soil > Wetlands | place: USA... | reverse complement strand
TCGACTCCATTCAAGCTAAACTATCTCCCATGGACTTCAAACTCGTCTGCGAATACTCGCCCCGGGGCGACCAGGTGACGGCCATCGATCAGCTCCTGCGGAGTGTCCGCGACGGGGAGAAGCACCAGGTATTGCTGGGAGTCACCGGATCGGGCAAGACGTTCACCATGGCCAAGGTGGTGGAGCAGGTGAACCGTCCGACGCTGGTGATGGCTCACAACAAAACCCTGGCGGCGCAACTCTACAACGAGTTCCGCAGCTACTTCCCCCACAATGCCGTCGAATACTTCGTAAGCTATTACGACTATTACCAGCCGGAGGCTTACATCCCGGCCGGTGACGTATACATCGAGAAGGAAGCCACCGTCAACGACGAGCTCGACAAGCTGCGCATGAGCGCCACCCGCTCGCTTTTTGAGCGGCGCGATTGCCTGATTGTCGCCAGCGTAAGCTGCATCTACGGCCTGGGCTCGCCCGAAGCCTACCACGGCATGTTGCTGCTGCTGGAAAAAGGTCAGAAAATCTCGCGGCAGGAGATTCTGCGCCGCCTGGTGGAGATCCAGTATGAGCGCAACGACATCGATTTCCGGCGCGGGACTTTTCGCGTGCGCGGCGACGTGATCGAAGTCTTTCCTTCATACGAGGACACCGCCTATCGCATCGAGATGTGGGGCGACGAGGTGGAGCAGCTTGCCCACATCGATCCGTTGTTCGGCCAGGTGAAGCGCACTAGTGTGCGGCTGCCCATCTACCCGCGCACTCACTACGTGGTTCCTGCCGACCAGCGGGCGCTGGCCATCGACCGCATCCTCGACGAGCTGAAGTGGTGGGAGGCTGAGCTCGAGAAGCAGGGCAAGATGCTGGAGGCGCAGCGCATCCACCAGCGCACCATGTTTGACGTGGAGATCATGAAGGAGATGGGCTATTGTCACGGCATCGAGAACTACTCGCGGCACCTCTCGGGCCGGCTACCCGGCGAGCCCCCGCCCACCCTGCTCGACTACCTGCCGGAAGACGCCCTGATGTTCATCGACGAAAGCCACCAGACCATCCCTCAGCTTCACGGGATGTTCCACGGCGACCGCTCGCGTAAGTCGACGCTGGTGGAGTACGGCTTCCGGCTGCCGTCCGCGCTGGACAATCGCCCGCTGACGTTCGACGAGTTCGAGCATCGCACCGGCCAGATGATCTACCTCTCGGCCACGCCGGGTCCTTACGAGTTGACCAAGGCGGGGGGAATCGTGGTGGAACAGATCATCCGGCCCACCGGTCTTATCGATCCTGAGGTGGAGGTGCGGCCCACCCGCAACCAGATCGACGACCTGCTGGGCGAGATCCGCGCTCGCACCGCGGCCGGGGCGCGGGTGCTGGTGACCACGCTGACCAAGCGCATGGCCGAGGATCTGGCCGAGTACTACATCGAGGTCGGGGTGCGTTGCCGTTACCTGCACTCGGAGGTGGAGACCCTGGAGCGCATCAAGATCCTGCGCGACCTGCGGCGCGGCGAGTTCGACGTGCTCATCGGCATCAACCTGCTGCGCGAGGGCCTGGACCTGCCGGAAGTGTCGCTGGTGGCGATCCTGGATGCGGACAAGGAAGGCTTTCTGCGGTCGGGCGGCTCGCTTATCCAGACCATGGGTCGCGCCGCGCGCAACATCAACGGCAAGGCCATCCTGTACGCAGACGTCATGACCGATTCCATGCGCCAGGCTATCGGCGAGACCAACCGGCGCCGCGCCAAACAAACGCAGTATAACCTTGAGAACGGAATCACTCCGGAGAGCATTATCAAGCCTGTGGATATGGCCCTCGCCGCGATTTCCGAGGCCGACTACGTGACCGTCCCGTTGGACGAGGGTGCCGAGCCCGAGTCGGCAGATCAGCTTGCCGAGCTAGTGGCCAACCTCGAAAAACAGATGCGCCAGGCCGCCAAGCAGTTCGAGTTCGAGAGGGCGGCACAACTGCGCGATCGTATCAAGGCGCTGCGCGAGAAAGAAGTGGGAGTGGGGCCGGCTGGGAATTGACGACTGGAAAAACAATCAGCCATCAGCTATCAGAAACAAAGAGAACTGTGGAGCTGACCGCTGATAGCTGAAGGCTATTTCCAAATCGTCAATTCTTTCGGCCATTGGGTCAGACGCGGCACGGTTGATAATGGAGAGCGAATCCGGCTTGGTGAGAGCTCGCCGGTGGGTAGCTCGGAAGCTACCTGAGCGACTGGATGACGCGCGCGGTTGATCCGCTTCCGGCGGCCTTCCCACCAGCGGCGCACCATCCATTGCAGCAGGAGGATGAAAACCACCGTGTAGGCAAGGAGAAACGACAGGATAAAGAGATTCGACACGAGATCCTTCATGGCGTAGCCTCTTTCCACATTCTCCCACCATGGACATCGGCAACCGGGGGGCCAAACCTGAGCTTGAGAAGTCTTTTGTCAGGATGACCGGAACCGCTTCGAGAGTTGTTGGACCGACAAGGCCATTAACCTGTTGAACTGCCGTTCGTTATTGGAGTGGTGGGGCTGCCTCCCCGGGGCGCATCGGCCAGGGCTCGGAGCTGGCGCGGAAGTGGTGAGGGCGCAGTTTAGGCATTAATTAAGCGGGATTTTTTACCTAGTTGGAGATTGATTTTGGATTTTGGATGTTTTGGATTCTGGATTGAAAGCCGGACAGGGAAGAGCCCACCTGGATCGACGGCGCGGGCCCGCTACGTAATCAAACGCTGAGAGCGAAGTTATGAGAGTTCTTCAGTCCAATATCCAAAATCCAAAATCCGAAATTGGCGTGCGTCGGGAGGGCGCGACCATCATCGGTCCAGGACGACTCGGACAAGCTCTCGGGAGGCTACTCGCCGAGGCCGGGATCCCGGTGCGGTGGGTCGCGGCGCGCCGGATCGAGGCGGCGCGCCGGGCGGTGGAATTCATCCGCATGGGCGAGCCCGTGCGGTTGACCGATCCGTCGGCTATCGAGGCATCCGTGCTTGTCATCACCACCGCGGACGCCGCGATTGAGCCGCTGGCAAAGAATCTCGCAGCCTGGCTTCCGGCTCGGGCTGGCGTCCGAGTTGCGCCAGGAGGCCGCACCGCCCAGTTGCGCGGCGCTGGCTCCTGGAAGGGCAAGGTGGTCTTGCACACGTGCGGGTCGCTGTCGAGCGACGTTCTGGCGCCGTTGAAGCGCCTGGGGGCGGCGGTTGGGTCGTTGCACCCCTTCCAGACGGTGCCGAGTCCCGAGAGGGGAGTGCATAACCTCAAGGCGTGCTACTGGGGTATCGAGGGCGATGCGGCGGCGGTCCGGGTGGCGCGCCGTTGGGTGAAGCTGCTGGGCGGGAAGGCCTTCCCGGTTCGCCCCGACCGCAAGACTCTCTATCACGCGGCGGCTTTTCTGGTGTGCCCGACAGTGGTCACGTTGATGGAGCGGTCGGCTCGCTTGCTCGCGAAGTCGGGAGTACCGGGGCGTATCGTCCCGCCCATGCTGGCGGCCTTCGTCGCCGAGACCGCAGGGAATTTCTCGGCGCTCGGACCACGGCAGTCGCTGACCGGGCCGGTGGCGCGTGGCGACTGGACGACGGTCAAGCTGCACCTCGCGGCCTTGCGGCGGCTCGCGCCCAACGTGGTTCCGGTTTATACCGAGCTCGTTCGCGACATGCTGCGGCTCACAGGCCGTCGGGCGCCGGCGGGAGTCTTGGGGGGAACTAGTGAATCGTGAATCGTAAGTAGCAAAGGAAATCAGAAACCAGAAGTTAGAAATCAGAACGAAGACTGTTTTCCTTTTCTGATTTCTACCTTCTAATTTCTGACTTCCTTTGCTACTCACCATTCACTATTCACCATTGTGGGACAGATGAGGGCCTTCACACAGTTCGTGCTGACGGGGCTGGCCTCCCTCATGGCCGGCATGGCGGCATGCGGCCAGTCAGGGCCGGGCGCCCCACCGGATGACCACCCTCTGGTCGTGAGCGCGCCGTCAAACAGCCCGGCTGCCGGGCCTGACTCGGCGACCCCACCCGGTGATCCGTCTTGGAACGTGCACTTCCAGTCCACGGTTGGTGCCCAAGGCCATCCTTCTTTCCCTGCCGAGTATACCGGTTTGAACAGCCTTGCCCCTGGCGCCGAGGTCAGAGACACCGTATCTGTCGATTTGGTGGGCGGCGTGCGCTTGTGGCGCGGGGGCGAGTTCTTCGCGGACGTCGTCATCTGGCAAGGATACGGCTTGAGCAACACCCTCGGCATGGCGGGGTTTCCGAATGGCGAGGCGTTTCGAATCGGCAAGACTTATCCGGACGCCTACCTCTGCCGCGCTTTTCTTCGCGAGACGATCGGCCTCGGTGGGGAAAAGGAAGCTGTCGATGACGCTCCGTTTGAATTGGACGGTACCAAGGATGTTCGGAACCTGACGTTGACGGTAGGCCACCTCAGCGCCAAAGACATTTTCGACATCAACGCCTACGCTAACGACTCGCGAACCCAGTTCATGAATTGGGCCTTGATGGCCAATGACGCCTGGGACTATCCGGCGGACTCGCTGGGATTTACGAATGGCGCCGCGGTGGAATGGAATACCCGCACCTGGAGCGGGCGGCTGGGGATGTTTCAGGTGTCGAAAGTCGCGAACGGAATTCGAATGGACTGGAACCTGGCCAAGGCTTGGTCTGCGGTGGCGGAGGTCGAAAGGCGATATTCACCTAAAGGACATGCGGGGGCCATACGCCTGCTTGCCTACGACACGCGGGCGCACATGGGAAGTTATCCAGACACCATCAATAATCCGAGTCTCGGCGGGGATATTGCGCTCACTGCGGCGTACCGATACAAGTACGGCATTGGCGTCAATCTGGAGCAGGAAATCCGCAAGAATCTCGGGGTCTTCGCGCGCCTGGGTTGGAGCGACGGCAAGAACCAGACATGGGAATTTACCGACGTGGATTGCACGGCCACGGCCGGGCTGAGCTTGAAAGGAACCGTGTGGGGCCGCCCGGAGGATACGGTAGGACTCGGCGTGGTCGTCAACGGCATCAGCTCCGACCATCGGCAGTACCTTGCGGCTGGTGGTCTCGGAATCACCGTCGGCGACGGGGCGCTCGACTATAGCGCGGAGCGCATCGCCGAAACCTATTACAACTGGAAAGTCGCAGAACACTTCCAGTTGACGGTGGATTATCAATTCGCCCAAAACCCGGCATATAATCGCGTCCGCGGACCTGTCGACCTCTTCGCCCTGCGGCTGCACACCGAGTTCTGAAGAGCTGTGGAAGGTGGAAGGTAGGGGAAGCGATCTCCGGCATTTGGGCGCCGTCTGCCGACTGCCTTTATTCCATATGCCGTCTACCGACTACCATTTCCACCTAAGCAACTGATAAAAATAGTAGTTGATGCCTCCTGGCACTCGCCACAAGAACCCGCTAACTTGGGTATTGACAACGGTTGGAGATTCCACGTAGAATACAAGAGGTGAAGTTAGCACTCGATAGTGACGAGTGCCAATTTCGCTCCCTGCTGCCGATTCCAAGCTGTCAACAAACCAGAAGCCCGACGTTTGAAAACGGGTTGAGCTGGGAACGGAGAGCAGACGGCGGCCAGGGTATCAGAACCAAGTTATAATTCACGAAAGGAGAAACACATGACAGTAAGACCCCTGCATGATCGGATTCTGATCAAGCGGATTGAAGAGAAAGAGACCATCAAGGGAGGCATCATCATTCCCGACTCGGCCAAGGAAAAGCCGCAAGAGGGCGAAGTGATCGCCACCGGAAACGGCAAGAAAACCGACAAGGGCGAAGTGATTGCCCTGGACGTGAAAGCGGGCGACCGCATCCTGTTCGGCAAGTACTCCGGCACGGAGATCAAGCTCGACGGCGAAGAATACCTGATCCTGCGCGAGGACGAAGTGCTGGGCGTGATCGAAGCGAAAGCCTCAGCAGCGGGCGGTAAGAAGTAATCAGAGTGGGACGGCGGTGAGTTGTCGAAGGGCGAGCGGTGCCGGCGAGGCAGCAAAGAGCCCGCCGCGAGCGGAAGGACCAAGGACCACCGACCGGCAGCTAAAGACCAGATCAGAGATTTCCCCTGCGAGATCTCAGATCCCAACCGAGAGATCATTAGAATTGGAGGATGAAAGATGGCAAATGCAAAACAGATTGTGCACGGCGAGGCAAGCCGTCAGGCGATTCTGCGGGGCGTGAATCAACTGGCGGACGCGGTGAAAATCACGCTTGGCCCGAAAGGCCGGAACGTGGTTCTCGACAAGAAATTCGGCTCCCCCACGATCACCAAAGACGGCGTGACCGTGGCCAAGGAGATCGAGTTGCAGGATCCGCTGGAGAACATGGGCGCCCAGATGGTGCGCGAAGTGGCGTCGAAGACTTCCGACGTGGCCGGCGACGGCACCACCACCGCTACCGTCCTGGCACAGTCGATTTTCCGCGAGGGCGTGAAGACGGTGGCCGCGGGTGCCAATCCTATGGCCGTAAAGCGGGGCATCGAAGTGGCGGTCCGCACCATTTGCGGCTCGGAGGAGACGCAGAAGGATGGCAGCAAGAAGCACGTGAAGGGCGAGTTGGAGAAACTCTCCAAGCCGGTTGAGGGCGCCATGATCGCGCAGGTGGGCTCTGTTTCCGCCAACAATGACTATACCATCGGTACCATCATTGCCGAAGCCATGAAGAAAGTGGGCAAGGATGGCGTCATCACCGTGGAAGAATCGAAGACCATGGAAACCGCGCTCGAGGTGGTTGAGGGCATGCAGTTCGACCGCGGCTATCTCTCACCCTATTTCGTCACCGACCCGGAGCGGATGGAGTGCGTGGTCGAGAACGCTTACATCCTGATCCACGAAAAGAAGATCAGCTCGATGAAGGACCTGCTGCCGCTCTTGGAGCAGATTGCCAAGTCGGGCAAGCCGCTGCTGATTATTGCCGAGGAAGTTGAGGGCGAAGCCCTGGCGACCTTGGTGGTCAACAAGCTGCGCGGGACCCTCCAGTGCGCGGCGGTGAAGGCACCTGGCTTCGGCGATCGCCGCAAGGCCATGCTGGAAGACATCGCCATCCTCACCGGCGGCAAGGCCATCACCGAAGATCTGGGGATCAAGCTGGAAAACGTGAAGCTCGAGGACCTGGGCCGCGCCAAGAAGATTACCATCGACAAGGACAACACCACCATCGTCGAAGGCGACGGCAAACACTCAGCGATCGAGGGCCGGGTGAAACAGATCCGCACCCAGATCGACGATACCACTTCCGACTACGACCGCGAGAAGCTGCAGGAGAGGCTGGCCAAGCTCGTGGGCGGGGTCGCCCAGATCAAGGTGGGAGCGGCCACCGAAACCGAGATGAAGGAGAAGAAGGCTCGCGTCGAGGACGCCATGCACGCTACCAAAGCAGCGGTGGAGGAAGGCATTGTCCCCGGCGGAGGAGTGGCGCTGCTGCGCTGCGTCCCTGCTCTCGACAAGCTGAAGGCCGAGGGCGACGAGCAGATCGGCATCAACATCGTCAAGCGGGCGCTGGAAGAGCCGGTCCGCATGATCGCCTTGAACGCCGGTCATGAGGGCGCCGTTGTGGTCGACAAGATCCGCACCAACGCCAACTCGAGCTTCGGCTTCAACGCTCAGACCGAGACGTTCGGCGATCTGGTGGAAGCGGGCGTCATCGATCCCACCAAGGTCACCCGCACGGCGCTTCAGAATGCGGCGTCCATCGCTTCCCTGCTGCTCACCACCGAAGCACTGGTGAGTGAGATCCCGCAGAAGGAAGAGAAGACTCCACCCATGCCTCCGGGCGGCGGCGGCATGTACTAAGAAGACCGTCGAAAGTTGACCGTCGAAGGTTGAAAGTAAAGACCGTGCCGCAGTGCTCACTGTTCGAGTGTTGCGGGATTTCCAGAAGAGGGCGGGGAGGTCAGCTTCCCGCCCTCTTCTATTTCCGTTGCGGAGTCCCGATTCGAAACCATCAAATCCGCCCGACGTATGGCTTCAACGAGGCGTGTCAGGGAACAGTCCCGCAGGCGCTCGCTGCCTTCTCCGAGTCGACGACGAGGACGCGAGCCCTGCTGCTCGGACGCTGACAAGACATCATACCGATGGCTTCACACCACTGCCATCCGCGAAGTGATTGCGAAGCGTCAACGATAGGTCTGTGGCGGCGTTCTATGAGCACCGAAAGGACAGCGGGCGCAGCCCGCTTTGGAGCGCGGTAGCGTATGCGATAGCGTAACTACCGCCTTGCCGTTCGCTTCCGGCTCCGCGATCTAAGGCGGCAGCTCTGCTGCCGAGTCCAAGGCGGGTGCAGAATGTGAGGGCGGAACGGCGAGCGGCCCTCCAGCGATGATGTCCAGCGATGATACCTAGACCAACAGCCATGCTCTCGGCGTCGGCGTGGGCCATCGTGTCCCTCGGGCTCTTATCGCGCTCCGTAGCGGCCGAGACTTACGTCCGGGCTGCCGTCGACCCGAGCGGTCAACTCCGCATCCTCACCAAGGACCGACGCGAGATCGCGCCCAAGAAGGAACCGGAGCAAGTAGCCTTCGATAGGGCGCAGGTTGCCCCCGATGGCCATGCCGTAGGTTGGTTAGAAATGTACCCCAACTGCTGCACCTCCTACCCCATTCCGCTGGCGTTGGTGATCTACGCGAGCGGCAAGCTGCGCAAGTTTACGGGCAGTGGCCTACCAGTGTGGCGGTGGCGCTTTGAGGCCCGAGGGAAACAGGTGGCCTTCGAACAGGAAACGGTGCATGGGGGCATGGGAGTCCACTACGAACTGCACGAGGTTAAGACCGGACGGTTACTCGCCAAGTACGATCCGCCCTTCCATTCGGCCGACATCGGAAAGCCTCCGGCGTGGGTAGTGGAATTGAATTGAAAATGGCGGATCGTCAGGCACCGGGCTGGCACCGCTCGACAAGGATGGCATTGGATGCGCAAGTCGTCAGGCGGACTCGGGGCAAGGGTGAACAACCGAGAGGGAGCTTCGGACATTGTCCGACCATCCAGCTCCAACCATCAGGCGAGTCGTACGGCGCTTCGAGCTGCACACCTGCGGGCCGCTCATCAGTTGTTGGATTCGCCGCCGTTGATCCTGGATGATCCGGTTGCGTTGTCCCTGCCTGGCTGATGCACGATAGCGCGATGCGGACATCAGACGGTCGATGTGCCCGAACACCAGACGCCATAAATATCAAATAGGAATTGACTCCCAGTTAAATACGTGCCAGGCTGCATTTGGACAATGGGCATCGCGCCCAACGGCTTTCGACACGCCGCGCACTCCCGGCCAAGCAGGGCGCACGGGTCGCCGTGCGAAACGTCTCGCCAACCCTCGCCTGCATCCAAATGCATGTTGATTGGCCGCGGGTGGCGCGGCGCCGCCAGATGGGAAAGGACCAAGGAGGGCGGGCGCCGGGTGGAAAGTCTTTGTGGGCACGATAATAAAATGACGCTCGCCTTGTAGGAGTGCGGCTTTTGGCGCATAATGTAATCCAGATCGCACACGGAGGTGTCCATGCAAGCGGATCGTGTGGAAATCTCGTGGGACGCGGCCCGGAGCAAGTGGCTGGTTCGGATTCAAGCCGGCGAAGAAGTGATACGACGCCATTTCGAGGCCCCCAAGAGCTCGGACGAACAAGCTCTGCGCGCAGCGGCGCAGAAGGCGGCTCAGGAAGAAGGATACGAACCGGACTTGGTGGCCATCTCGGTTGGTCGTTGAGATCGGAGGGGAGAAGCACCCAATGCCTTGAGGTCCAAGGTCGGAGTGTGCTTTGCGGTCTCCGAGCTCAGCCCGATGCCGTCAGGCGAACCTGCTCTCCGCCCGCTGAGGCTTTGACGTGTTTTTTGCAGGAATTTGACGTGGGCGCGTTTTGGTCTGGGCAGGGAGTTGTGTTACGCTGTGATCCGGCGAGGTAATCGCCTGGATCCCAGAATGAGTGGCCGCGATGGCCCGCGGCCGTCGAAATCAGGTCTGGCCGGAAGGGGCCAACGCCATGACTGGTTTCTCGCAGCGCGGTCGAAGCCGCAAAACGCGGCTGATGGTTCTCGCCGCTGTCACATGCGGCATCATCATTGGGGGCTCTTCCCGCCTGCCTGGGCCGTTCAGTTTCGGTCGCATCGGGTCTTCGGTTCTGCTGGCGCAGAGTGCCCCCAAGGATTCGCCGGCCGATCCCTCCCAGGCCGTGAAGAATTCTCCTGCGGGAGGAGCGAGCGTCGCCGGCGCGCTGGCAGACAAGGACAAGCAAGGCGCGCAGGTCATTATCCGCCAACCCTCCATTCACACCACCCCGATTCTGGTCGATGTCAACTTAGTGGTGGTGAACATAACGGTCACCGATCCGTACGACCGCATCGTGACCGGGTTGGACCAGAGCAACTTTGAGGTCTACGACGACAAGGTACCGCAACAGATTTCCGCTTTCTCTACTGAAGACGCGCCGATCTCGGTGGGCCTGGTTTTCGATTCCAGCGGGTCGATGTCCGACAAAATCGAAAAATCCAAGGAAGCAGCCTTGCAGTTCTTTAAGACATCTAACCCGCAAGATGAGTTCATGCTCGTCAATTTTAACGAAAGGCCCGACTTGGTTAGCAGCTTTACTTCGAAGTTCGAGAACCTGCAGGATCGTTTGATCCTGGTGAAAGCGGGAGGGAAGACGGCCCTGCTGGATGCGATCTACCTGGCCATCACCGAGATGAAGAAAGCCACGACGAACCGCAAGGCCTTGCTGGTGATCTCTGATGGTGGCGACAACCACAGCCGGTATACGGAGCGGGACATCCGTAAAGCGGTTAAAGAATCCGACGTGGAAATCTTCGCCGTGGGAGTGTTTGAAGCCCCCGCTGGACGCGGCCGCACGCCGGAGGAGGCCGGCGGTCCGGGCCTGCTGAGCGAACTGTCGGAAGTCTCCGGCGGCCGGATGTTCAGCGTGGAAGACGTCAACGAACTTCCTGACATCATGGAAAAGATCTCGATCGAACTCCGCAACCAGTACGTCATCGGATACAAGCCCTCGAACCTCGTCCGCGACGGCCGCTGGCGCCGCATCAAGGTGAAGCTCAACCCGCCGCGGGGTTTACCGCCGCTCCAGGTCTATGCCCGCACTGGATACTATGCTCCGACTCAGTAAGAAGAAAGGGGGCGCCCGCGCCCTGCGCCCGATCGTACTGGGCGTTCTGCTTGCGCTGCCGGTATGGCTCGCCGCCCAGCAGTCTCAGCAGACGCCCTCCCAACCCGCTCCCGGCACGCCACCCTTGGAGAAAAAGGGAGGAGAATACAAGATCACTCTGGAGGTCAACCTGGTGGTCCTGCACGCAACGGTGCTGGATAAGAGGGACCGCGTGGTGAACGACCTCAAAGAGAGCGACTTCAAGGTGTACGAAGACGGCACCCCGCAGAAACTGGCGGTTTTCTCTCACGCCGACGTGCCGGTGACCATGGGGATCGTCATCGATGACAGCGGTAGCATGCGTGAAAAGCGCGCCTCCGTCAACGCCGCCGCGCTGGCGTTCGTCAAGACCTCCAACCCCCAGGACCAGGTGTTTGTGGTCAACTTCAATGACGTTTACTACCTCGATACACCCGGCGACTTCGCGTCCGGCATCGAAGACCTACGCTCGGCCCTGGAGAAGATCGACTCCCGCGGCGGCACCGCCCTTTACGACGCCGTGTACGCCTCGCTCGACCACCTGAAGCTCGGCAACCGCGATAAGAAGGTGATCCTGGTGATCACGGACGGCGAAGACAACGCCAGCCGCTACACCTTCGCAGAACTGATCGCTCACGCCCAGAAGTCCAGCGCTGTGATCTACACGATCGGCCTGCTGGGCGAGGAACAGCACGGGCTTTTCAAGCTCCACGGCAGCGACGCCGCCAAGAAGTTGAAGCAACTGGCGGAGGTCACCGGCGGCCAAACCTTCCTCCCCCGCACCCTCGACGAGGTGGAAAGCACCTGCGTGGGAATCGCGCACGACATCCGTAATCAATATACGCTCGCCTACTATCCCAGCAATGTTAAAAAGGATGGCAGCTACCGGGCGGTGAGGGTGGAAGCCTACTCGTCCGGCAAGCACGATCGCCTCACGGTACGCACGCGCGCCGGCTATTTCGCACCTAAGGATCAAACGGCCGCGGTGGCCTCGGGACAGTGAGTCAGTGATTGGGGCGCGGCGATCTCGCCGAGAAAGCTCGCACCGTGAGGGATCGTAAGCCCGAAATTGGCGGCCACGGTCTGACCGATGTCCGCCAAGGTGGCGCGGGTCCCCAGGTTCACGTTGTGCAGCACGGACGGGCCGGTGGCCAGGATCGGGACGTACTCGCGCGAGTGATCAGTGCTGGGGCCGAGCGGGTCGCAGCCGTGGTCAGCGGTGAAAATCAGCAAGTCGCGCGGCCGAAGCGCAGAGAGAAGTCGCGGCAGGAACGCGTCCACGGCTTCCAGAGCTCGACCGTAACCTTCAATGTCGAGGCGGTGGCCGTACAGCATGTCGAACTCAACCAAGTTCGTAAACACCAACCCTCGCGACGGATGGTCGATGGCAGCGAGAGTGCTTTCCAACGCTTCGAGATTGCTGCGGCCCGTCAGCGCCTGCGTGATGCCGCGGTGGAGAAAGATGTCGGGAATCTTGCCCACGCCGATGACCTCGAGGGCCGCCTCCTTCAGGACGTCAAGCAGCATGGGGCGCGGCGGTTCCACTGCGTAGTCGTGACGACGCTCCGTTCGGTGGAAGGACCCGGGCTCGCCCTCGAAAGGCCGGGCGATCACCCGCCCGACGCGATGCTCGCCCTGGAGCAGTTCGCGCGCGATCCGGCACAGGCGGTAAAGTTCCTCGATGGGGATAACGCCCTCGTGGGCGGCGATCTGAAAGACGCTGTCGCCGGAAGTGTAAACGATGGGCCAGCCGGTCTTGAGGTGCTCGGCACCTAGCTGCTTGATGATCTCGGTACCCGACGCGGGATAGTTGCCCAGCGTTTTGCGCCCGATCGCGCGCTCGAACTTGTCCAGAAGGTCGCGCGGGAAGCCGTGGGGATAAGTCGGGAACGGGCCATCAAGAATGATGCCAGCCATTTCCCAGTGGCCGGCGGTGGTGTCCTTGCCGGGTGAGAGCAGCGTTGCCTTACCGTAGGCGCCCTCGGTTTCGGTTGCCGCGTCGAGGCCAGTAAGGGGTCGAATGTTGGCCAAGCCGAGCCGAACGAAGTTGGGAACATGGAGGCCGCGGCGCTCGGCGATGTGACCCAGCGTGTCGCGACCCGCATCGCCCCAGGCCGCGGCGTCAGGCTGCGCGCCGATGCCGACGCTGTCCATCACCACCAGGATGACTCGGTCGAAGAACATGTCGCGTCAGGCGGGCTGATCCGCCGGGCTGCTCGGAGTCCGAATCCAACCGGCTCCGGACGCTGGACTCCGAGCTGAGCGCCCAACTTACTTCACTTTGAAATTAGCGGAAAGTTCTTCGGTTCCCCACTGAATCGAAAGCTCGCCTCCTCCGCCTTCATTTTCCAGCGTGATAGTGACCAAATCCGCGGCTTTGGTTCCGGTCTCTTCTTTCAAGGGCACTGAGGCCAGATCCTGGGAAGCGTCGTGCTGCGTTCCCCACTGGCCGTGCTGCTTGTTGAAGATCAATTTCCACGCGTTTCCATCTTTCTTTGCCCACAGGCTATACTCGCCTGCCGGGATCGCCACGTCGCCGAACAGAAGTTCCTTCGAGGTCGAGAAAGTCGTAGACTTGTCGGCCCCGAGACGCCATCCATCAGGCGGCATCTGAGCGATCAGCGCGTCGAAAGTGCGGCCTCCCAGTGAAGGTCTGCCGTATTCCACCGAGACGGTAGCGCCATCCAGCGTGATCTTCGTAGTGCCACGGGAGTGCCCCTGCCCGAAGCAGGCCACTGTCGCCACCAGCAACGCTATCACCGCCGAGATTGCCCAAAACGACTTCTTCATTGTTTCCTCCTCAAACGACGACCCGCAGGCCGTCCGAATGCGACCTCTCAGGTCAAACGATGACCTGAGGAGAGTCGCTTGCGATGCAGGAGCTGCGCATCGCGGCCAGTTCCTCCCTAGAAGAAACTCGTCTCTTACCCGTGTCGCCCAGCACCTTGCACTATCAACTCTCTTCGACTCAAGCTCTTCTTAGAAGCCATCGGTGCCCTCGGTCGATGAGGCACATCTCGCCTGCCCGCCGAGGCCTGACGAAGCCTCGGAAAAGTCGAGACGAAATTATAGCCCTGCCCTCCATGAGATGCCAGCGATGTACTTCGCGGCCGCCGACCTATCAAGCGCCAGGTTCACTCTTATCCTCCGGCCGCTTCCAGCCGCGCGAGAAAGTCCTCCAACTCGCCAGGGAGCGGCACCTCCAGTCTCATCTTCCGCCCATCCCGTGGATGACTGAATTCGATGGCGGCGGCGTGCAGGAAGTTGCGGCTGAGCGTCTTCTCTTCTCGGGCCCCCATCGTGATCCGTCCCGGAGCACGGTAAAGCGTGTCGCCGACGATCGGGTGGCCGATCGACGAGAAATGAACGCGAATCTGATGAGTGCGACCAGTCTCCGGCTCGGCCTCGACGAGCGTGAAATAATGGAACCGACGGGCGACGCGATAACGCGTCTTCGCCTCGCGGGCGCGAAGGCCGTCGGCTCGCATTCGAGTACGATGGCCCGGATCGCGGCCCACCGGCTTTTCAATCTCGCCCGCTTCCCTCTCCAGACGGCCGTGCACGAGCGCCACGTAGGTCTTGTGGACGTTGCGATCCTTGAACTGCGCGGAAAGGTCACGGTGTGTTGAATCAGTCTTCGCCACCACCACGAGACCGGAGGTCATCCGGTCCAGCCGATGTACAATCCCGGGCCGCAGTTCGCCGCCCTCCCGGGAGAGTTGGCCGATGTGCCCGATATGATGGAGCAGCGCGTTGACGAGGGTTCCGGACTTCACCCCGGCGCCCACGTGCACCACCATGCCGGCGGGCTTGTTCACCACCAGCAAATCTTCATCCTCATAGAGGACCTCGATCGGCAAGTCTTCCGGCACCGCTCGCAACTCGTGGCGCGCGGCACGAATCGCGACCCGTTCACCGCCTTCTATTTCGCGGCCCGACTTGTAGACCGCCTCGAGGCCAACCGTTACCATGCCCGAGCGGATTTGACGCTGGATCTGACTGCGGCTCCAATCGGGCATGTGCCGCGCCAGAAACACATCGAGCCTAGTTCTGGCATCCTCAGGACCGGCGACGAATTCGCGAGTCTCTGACATGAACGGCAAGGAGTCAGGAGACAGAAGTCAGGAGTCAGGAGAAGGAAGTGCCCACCAGCATGCCCGCCTGCCTTTGTCTTGTTCTCACTCCTGTCTCCTAACTCCTGACTCCTTTTCAATCAGAAAAGATCACCTGCAAAATCAGGAGTCCCGCCCCCAACACGATGGCGCTGTCCGCCAGGTTGAACGTGTACCAGTGATAGTCTTTGATGTAAAAGTCCAGAAAGTCGGTGACGCGTCCCCAGCGAATCCGGTCCACCAGGTTGCTGAGCGCTCCGCCCAGGATCAGCGCCAGCCCGACGCCCGACTCCCACGTGATCCGACGGCTGCGCCAGACGATCACCGCGACCATGGCGAGCAAGCAGGCCGACACGGCAATCAACAGGTCTTCCTTCCACGGCGCGGGCGAATCGGAGAAAAGACCGAAAGCGGCGCCCACGTTTTTCACGTGGGTAAGATTGAGGAACTTGGGAATCAAAGGAATGACGTCGCGCTCCGGGATTGACTTTTCCACCATGGCCTTGGTCGCCTGATCGCCAATGAAAACCAGCGCGGCGATGGCGGTGTAGACGACGCGCGAGACCGTTTTAGAGCGGGCTACCAATCCTTGTGGCATAGTTAAGCCCTGACAGCGTTCCGCGGTCCGCCGTTCTTGGCAACAACCCTGTGCAAAAACTGGACATCAGGCGACGACAGCCTTTCACTACGTTCTTTGTTCCCTCCCCCATAGAGACCATAGGTCGCGAGATCCATGAATGAAGCCAACGATGTAAACGGCGTCTGGCATCACCTGATAAATGAGCCGGTGGTTTCTCACAAACAGTTCACGTAGGCTAGGATCACTGAGCTCAGGCACCACTCGACCGCGCTGCGACAGGCTCGCTAACGAGCGGGCAACGCCTTTAGCCTCACGGACAAGAGCGGCGGCATACCGTCGGGAGTCTTTAGCAATGTACTCTGCCGTCGCCTCAAGATCATCCCAGGCCGCTTCCGTCCAGACTATCCGTTGAGCCATTTGTCCATCCTACGCTCAACCTCTTCTTGACTCAGCGTGCGTCCTTGCTGGATGTCCTCTAGCCCCAGCTCGATCTTCTCGCGCACATAGATGTGATACTGAATGTCTTCGAATGTTGAATCGTCTGGAAGCTGATCGAGCATCTTCCGGACTTCGTCTTTTGCGGTGCTCACTCGCTCCTCCGTCCCAGCCGGCAGGCCGCCGGCAAATTGTCGAGATCACCTTGTCGCGCCCGTGGTCGGTTGTCCATGACCAAGACGCAACGCATTCCGGGCACTCTCAACGAACGACTACGAACTCGCGCTCTCAATCTCTGCCAGCGCCGCGGCGCACCGTTCGCAGACCGTGGGATAACGTGCGTCCTTCCCCACCTGCTCCGAGTAATTCCAGCAGCGGGCACACTTCTGGCCGGCGGCCTTCTCGATCCGCACGCGGAGTCCCAGTTCCTCGCTCTCGTGCGCCGGGAAACCCGCAACCCCTTCGGTGCGCGGCCCGGCGGACGCGCGAACCCCGGGCTTGACCTCCACCTGCGAGACGATAAACAGTGACGGCAGCAACTTGGCATACTGCTGGAGGAGGCGGACAAACACCTCGAGATCCGCCACCTCTTTTGATGATACAACCTCGGCGCGATTCAACACTTCCAGCGTGACTTTCGCTTCCAGCCCACTGCCGATGAACTTTTCCTGCCGGGCGATCTCGAGCGCCTTGAGGACGTCGTCCCGCACCGCGATCAGGCGCGGCCAGTTCGGCAGGCGCTCCAGGAAGCACTGCGGGATCCCTTCGCGCAGACGCGCGGGAGGCGTCAACGTTGCCAGATGAACGCTCGCTTCACGGTCGGCCCCAGCCCCAAGGGGCAAATGCGACCAGACCTCGTCGGCCGTGAAGCACAGAATGGGCGAGACCGCGCGCGTCAGAGCATCAGCAATGCGGTAGAGCACGGTTTGCGCAGCGCGCCGCCGCGTCGAGCGCGCCGGAGACGTGTAGAGCCGATCCTTGAGAATATCGAAGTAGAAGGCGCTGAGGTCCACGGTGGAGAAGTCGTAAAGCGCCCGATAGACCTTGTGGAACTCGTATTTCTCGTACGCCTCGCCCACGCCCTCCAACACCTCAGCGGCGCGCACCAGCGCCCACGCGTCAATCTCCTGGAGATCATCACCTCCCACCATGTCCTTCGACGGATCGAAGTCGTACAGGTTGGAGAGGCAATACCGGAAGGTGTTGCGGAGCTTGCGGTACGCTTCCGACAGGCGGGTGAGGATGTCGGGCGAGATCACCACGTCCTCGCGGAAATCGACCGAGGCCGCCCAAAGCCGCAGGATCTCCGCGCCATGCGACCTGATGATGTCATCCGGATGAAGGCCGGTGCCCAGCGACTTCGACATGGCGCGGCCTTCGGCGTCGAGCACCCACCCCGGGGTCACCACCTGCCGGTAGGGCGCAGCGTCGAAGGTGCAGAGGCCCACCAAGAGCGAACTCTGAAACCAGCCCCGAAACTGGTCGCCGCCTTCGAGGTAAAGGTCAGAGGGCCACGGCAGGTCAGCGCGGTGACCCAGCACCGCCACGTGGCTCACTCCCGAGTCGAGCCACACGTCCATGGTGTCGGTTTCCCGGCGGAAACGCGTGCCGCCGCACTGCGGGCACTTGGTACCCGGCGCCACCAGATCGTTCACGTCGTGCGTGTACCACGCGTCGGCTCCCTCCTTGCGGAAGAGGTCCATCGCCGGGCGCGCCGGCCTGGCGTCCATCAACGGCTTCTGGCACCCTTCGCAGTAAAAGGCGGGGATCGGCACGCCCCACACGCGCTGGCGCGAGACGCACCAGTCCGGCCGCGTGACGATCATGTTGGTCATTCTCTGCTCGCCCCACTCCGGCGACCAGCGCACCTTCTTGATCTCCTCCACCGTGCGGTCGCGCAGCCCGGAGTGATCGATATCGATGAACCACTGGTCGCTGGCACGAAAGATGATGGGGTTATGGCAGCGCCAGCAGTGCGGATAGGAGTGCGCCAGCCAGCCCGCCGGTCCCACCAAAGCGCCGCGCGCCTTCAGCAGCTCCACAATCGGTTCATTGGCTTCGAACACCCGCTTGCCGTTGTACTCGGGAAGACCTTCGGTGAACCGGCCCGCCTCGTCCACCGGGCAATAGACCTCCAGACCGTAGGCTACGCCGGTCTGGAAGTCCTCGCGGCCGTGCCCGGGCGCGGTGTGGACACAACCCGTGCCGTCTTCCGCCGTAACGTAGGAGGCGAGCACGCCCGGAATTTGGCGATCGAGAAACGGATGCTGAAGCTTGATGCCCTCGAGACGCTTCCCTGGCAGTCGCGCCACAATGGTCGAGGCCGCGAGTCCGGTCTCGCCCAAGGTCGGATCCAGCCGGCGGCTCTCCACCAGGTAAACGTCGCCACCGTCGTCGCCCGCCACTACGTACTCGAAGTCGGGGTGAAATGCCACCGCCATGCTGGCTGGCAGGGTCCACGGAGTGGTGGTCCAAATGATCACCCAGACGGTGCGCCCGGCAAGGGATGCTAGCGACGGGTCGATTGACGCGGGATCGCTCAGCAGCCGGTAGCGAACATAAATCGACCGGCTGCGATGCTCCTCGTACTCCACCTCGGCTTCGGCCAGCGCGGTCTTGTCCGAGATACACCAGTAGATCGACTTGCGCCCCCGATAGACGTAGCCCTTTTCGAGAAAGGTGAGGAAGGTCTCGGCGATGATGGCCTCGTACTCGAAGTTCATGGTCAGGTAAGGGTGTTCCCACTCGCCGAATACTCCCAGGCGCTTGAAGTCTTCCCGCTGCAGCTTGACCCACTTCTCCGCGAATCGCCGGCACGCGTGGCGAATCTCGAGTGCCGTCATCTGGGCTTTGCGCGCGCCCAACTCCTTATCGACGTTGATCTCAATGGGCAGGCCATGGCAGTCCCAGCCGGGCAGATAAGGAGTATTGAAGCCCGTCACCGTTTTCGACTTCACCACGAAGTCCTTCAGTATTTTGTTCAGCGCCGTACCCAGGTGGATGCGGCCGTTAGCGTAAGGCGGGCCGTCGTGGAACGTGAAGAGGGGCCGGTCCTGGCGCGCGGCGCGAATCTGCCCGTAAAGGTCCTGCTCCGCCCACTTGGCAAGCCATTTAGGCTCGTTCTGGGGCAGGTTCGCCTTCATCGAGAAAGTCGTCTGGGGCAGATTCAGTGTACTCTTCAGGTCCAGCGTTGCCTGCATGAAACCTCCGCGAAAGTAAGCCCATCATTATACACCGGTGAGAGGGGCGAGATAAGCCCGAACCGACGTGACCTTGCCGTGAGACCAGGAAGGCGTTAAGCATTGACGAGGGACCTCCGACTTGGCGTGAGCGTTGCGATGGGAATTCGCGCTTCTGACTTCTTGCGATGGCCGCTCTTGGCGGATAACGTCGCTTCTCGAACCCCAAATTGGCAATCGGACTGCCTGCGAACGCCCTCATGTCAATGAAACTAAATAACATTGCGGCTTCCGTGAAAACTCGCCATTTCTGTACTGTCTCCCGATCGACCCGAGGGCGGTCGCGGTCCCGAATCCGCGATCGGATTCCGCGTCCCATTCCCGAATTCCAGCGAGAAACCATGTGTCTTTCGTGCTCCACCTCGCCTGAAAACGTCTTCTTAGTTTAGCGGGTCCTGAAAACCCGTTTTGGCGTCTCGTAGAGGCCGGCTTCAGCCGGGCATCTTGTCGAATTCAAAGTGCCGCCCTAAAGGGCGCCGCTACGAAGACCGCTTGAGACGAGCTTTTTCATCACCCTGCCAGTCTAGCAGGCTGCTGAAAAACCAGTTTTGGCGCTCGTAGAGGCCGGCTTCAGCCGGGCATCTTGTTGAATTCAAAGTGCCGCCCTAAAGGGCGCCGCTACGAAGACCGCTTGAGATGAGCTTCTTCATCACCTGCCAGTCTAGGACTAGGGTTCGCCTAAACCCTTGCCCATATATCCCAGCTCGAAGGTGCCACGCTTTGTGACCCATTCCGAAATGGGTTCGTATTTGGGTTCGGTCCCGGGCACCGTCCTTTGTTTTCAATAAGTCAGTGGCTTCGGTCCCTTCAAAAAGCACCTGCCTCGCTTCCCCAAGCACCTAATCCAGAGGCCATTTTTCGTAGCCGAGAGGACTTAGCCTCCCCAATCGGCAATATAGAGCGTCACGTCAGGGTAGCAACTTGCCAAAAATCGGGCCTGAAACCGCCGTAAGCCTCTGACAAAGTTGCTTTTGTTCTCCGTGGCTTCGTCTTTCCCATTTTCTAGCCTATCTCTATGAATCAAGACAACTTAACCTCAGTGGCTTCGCTTGGCTTCGTCTTGTCTCCCATCCCGACAGGGCCATTAGGGCCGAATTGGCAATATAGAGCGACGCGCCATCGGTAGCAACTTGCAACAAAACGGGGCCAAAATGGCCGTAAACGATTGAAATAAAGAAAGATGAGCGCCGTGGCTTTGTTTTTGTCATTTCAAGCGTATCTCATTGACTATAAAGCGGTTGATCCTCATGGCTTTGCTCGGCTTTGTTTCCGTCCTTGACCCTCGCCCCGGTTCTTTCTCGGATCTTGAATCTTGAGCCTTTCACGCTCGTCTCCCAATGCTAGGCCGTAGCCTACCATAGAGTTATACAAAGGTCAAGTCTTTCTTTTGGAGATAGGCACGGCGCGGAATCGCGAGACTGCGCCGTCTGGCCCTGCCCGTTTCAGATGATGCCCCCCAACGGGAAACCGGGCAATGAGCCGGGCAAGCAGCAGGATCGCCGCCGGCGTGTGACCGAGCCCGCCACACCCTTGCTCTCGGGTGGGAATTCTGAACCTCCGAATTGCCGCTGGCGCTGCAATGTAATATACTCCGACCGTCATGAGCCTGCGCCACAGGAAGGGATGCGGGCTTTGTGCACGGCATTGGCGCGCCACAAAGCGGGCCGCACTTCTATTTAGCGTAGCTGCCAGTCTGCTGAGGTACGTTCCGCACGCGCTGGCATGGCAGGATTCGTCACTGTTCAATCTGCCCGAGGCTAAGGTCGAGCCTTCGCCGGACGACCCGCGCCAACTAGACCTCGCGCCGGGAGAAGCGGTCCCTGATTTGGCGGCGTCGCCAATCGGTCCCGAGGTGGCGATCCTCGTACAGCCCACCGACGGTCCGACTCGCCTTGAGCTTTGGAAGCTGGCTTCCGGCCAGACGGAGACCATCTGGCAAGCCACCGGAGAGTACGCTCCGCGATCACTTGCCTGGCACCCGACCGGGAAGGCTCTGTTCGTGCTCGGCACGCGCGGGGCGGAATCCACCCTCGTGCGTCTGGACCGGACGTCCGCCGGATGGAAGGCGGCAACCATATTCCACACCAAGAGAATCCTCATGCGCCTGGCGGTTGGCCCGCGTCCGTTTACGACCGAGGGGCCTATCCCCACCGATGCCAAGAAGACCTTCCCGTTCTACCGTCTTTTCTTCGGCGTAGCTCGCCCCGCCGGGACGTACTTAATCGCGTCTGTCAGCGAGCACGGTGAGCGCTACTACGAATTGACCAAGTCCAAGAGTGAAGGACCGACGGCGCCCAAGGCCGAGTTCGACGATCCTTTCCCACATCAATGGGCGGCGCAGTCGGCGTTACCGGTTGCATTTCATCCAGCCGGG
>Ga0335081_10004540_pt1 | contig 21854 bp, 17 predicted proteins | sample Lox_Sample_35_FD_206713 | JGI IMG/M metagenome (GOLD analysis project Ga0335081, IMG submission 206713) | Soil microbial communities from Loxahatchee National Wildlife Refuge, Florida, United States - Lox_Sample_3.5 | ecosystem: Environmental > Terrestrial > Soil > Wetlands | place: USA... | reverse complement strand
CCCGGCGTCCTCTTCGCCGGGACGGAATTCGGACTCTTCCTGAGCATGGACGGCGGAGATCACTGGTCGAAGTTCGGCGAGCTGCCCACGGTGTCGGTGGACGACATACAGATTCAGCCGCGCGAGAAAGACCTGGTCGTCGCGACGCACGGACGGAGCATCTACGTCGTCGACGACATCAGCCCGATTCTCGACTTCACCACCGCGGTCGCAGATTCCGCGATGCACCTCTTTCCGCCGCGGCCGGCGGAGGGGTTTTTCCAGCTTCCGGGGTGGACGGGGAGCGCCGGGTCGGCGGTCTACCGGGGCGCAAACCCGCCGGAGGGAGCCCTCTTCAACTATTACGTCAGGGAGTTCACGGGAGACGGCGTGCACATCGCCGTCGCGGATTCATCGGGGAGGGGCGTTGCCAACCTGAGCGGGCCCGGGACTCCGGGGTTCAACCGGCTGACGTGGGACCTTCGTCCCACCGCCGATCTGCTCAACACCTACGGCGGGCAGGGAAAGAAGTTCGTCCACCCCGGAGTCTACACCGTCACCGCAACGTACGGCAAGCACAAGGAGGTACAGAAGCTCACGGTGCGGATCGATCCCGGGATCGAGACCCGCTAGTTGCCCATAATGCGCGCGACCAGGTCGTCCCGGTCGACGATTGAGTCCTTCCCCAGCCAGATCGACCAGAGCACGCGCGCAAAGACTTCGCCGGTGATGGGCGGCTTCTCCTCGCCGGCGACCGTGGCGACCACGGTCCCTCCGGGAAGCCACCGGACGATAAACTGCTGATCCTCTTTCACGTCAACGGCGAAGAAGCCGACGAACTGGTCCACCAGGGGCTGGATCGCCTTCATCTCGTCGGGCGTGGCATTGTCCCTGAAGCCATCCATGTAGGCGTCACGGATCTTACCGGCATCGACGTCGCGGGCGAAATCCATCGTGATCTGCCGGGCTTTCCCGTCGAGGAGCATCGCCCGGAACACATCCTCCTTCGATCCCGAAGGCGGATCCTGGCAGTAATGCGCCATCCCGTACACCTTGAAGACCAGCTTCTTGCGCACGGCGGTCCCCGTCAGCGACATCGTGTATTCGGTCCCGTGCCAGGTATATTTCACCGTGACGGGGAACGACTTGCCCGTGGAAGGTTCCTGAACGGTTTCCTGCGCGACGGCGATCGCGGCGACGAACATGAGCGGAAGGATGAAGCGTTTCATGGGTTCACCGGAAGTGTGTGACGCGGGAATGTATACACTTCCGGGGATAAAAAAAAGAAGGAGTGCCGCATACAGCCAGCACCCCTCCGCGCCGGAAGCAGTCCCCCAACCGCAGCCGGCTAACCTCTCAGTTCCCTGATCACCGAAGCGATCACCCAGCCGATCGCCCCGGATTTCGTTTTCACCTGGAACCAGTCGGGCCCCGTGGCGGACGAAAAGCGGCGGAGGATCTCCACGCGCTCCTTGAGCCGCACGATCTCCCTCGGGATGATACGTGATTCCATCGAGTGGCTTGACCTGAGCCCCATACTCGGGACAGTCACGACGGCGGGCTTACCCTCGGGCAGAGGCTGGGGCGCGCGGCGCTCGGGTATCGGGTCCGGCGACTTGATCGCATTCTGGTTCACGAGCTGGACAAATTGCGACGTGGGCGGCGGCGGTTCCTTCTTCACCGGGATCAGCACCGTGGCGCCGAGCAGGAGAAGCGAAAGCACGAGGCCGATCACGTAGAACCGCGTGTGGAGCCCCCGCGACACGCGTCCGATCCTGTCCACGACGGGAGTCCGGCCGGGATATGCCTGGATGTCCGCGTAGGCCGGCACCCTGCGCAACCTCTGGGAGTCAGTCTCCCTGAGCGGGCTCCCTCCGGAAGCGTTCACGCGGTCCGAGGCGGGACGCATCGCCACTCCATCAGGCGCGACCTGCATCCGGACGGACGCAGTCACCGGTTCAGCCGACGGCCTTCGCACAGAGCTCCGCGCGGGGTCGGCCATCGGCGCCCTCGCCGATGTGCGCCGGCTGTCGGCCTGGGGCGCCTTCACCGTCTCGCGCGCCGCGTCGGCCGGGGCTCCCTTGATAAAGTAGGCCGGGTCGATATGCGTGTTCTGAAGCTGCGCTTCCACGCGGGCAAGAACAAAACAGGTGATCGTCGCCCCGGGTAGCGCCGTTGCAATCGCCCTGTCCACCGCTTCGAGCGTCGCGCCCGTGGTCGCGATATCGTCCACGACGAGTATGCGCGATCCGCCGTTGAGACCGGTCCCATCAAACGCGTAACACCCCTCCAGCTCCTTCTGCCGGGCGACCCTTCCCCCGAGGGAGGTCATTGCGCGCACCGCGCGGCTCTTCTCCAGCCGCTCGGGCGCGTATGTCGCGCCGCTTCCCCCTGCAATCGCCTCGCAGAGGCGATCAAGGGGCGTGTCGGTGGATGCTTTCAGCTCCGAGGTCCCGAGAGCCCTTACAATGACGTCGAACTTGAGGTCTTTGCACACCCGGGGTGCAGCCAGGGCGATCCACCGCGAGGTCTGAGGCTCGCAGCCGTCCTTGAAATCATGGAGTGAGCGGGAGACGATATCCTGGTAACCGACCCGGGCGGCATGATAGTACGCGACGTGGTACAGCACGTCGACTCCCGGGTACCTCTTGTGTGACTGCAGCAGGCCGGCGGGGACCTGTGCTGGTGGTGTTTTCATGAGGTGGATCTCCCTTCCGGCCGCCGATCAGGCGCCGGTGCGGCTCACCCGGTTCTTCAGTGTGAGCCTCTGGCCAATCGCATCGACCTGTTTCACGATATCGATGCCGAACGTCTGGAATACCAGGAGGAGGACGACGAGCGCCGTTGAACCATAGATCACAGGGCCCAGTGAACGCAATGCCATAAGCGTGTGAGACATCGTCCCCCCTGTTGGATTGCAGTCGTGCAAGAACCCTGAACCCCTTGATTGGAAGCAAGAACTGAGCCACTCCCGAATCGGCGGAGAATCGCACATTTTGTCGGGTTCCAGGGAGTAGAGGGACGGGTCAGGGTATTTATGACACGGGCGGGATGAAACAATTTCCGCCTCCTTTGCTTTGTTGAACTGAAACCCCTATACTTAGCAGCATCCCTCTACCCCCGCCCATGGATACAGAGACGATACGCCTCCCTGAACCGGGGAACACCCCAAAAGTCACGCTCACCGTCGTCGAGGGCACATCGGAGCCCCAGACATTCGAGTTTTCGAAGCCATTCCGCATCGGGCGCGACCCCGAGTGCCAGGTGCGGCTGAACGACGCCGCCGTCAGCAAGGTCCACCTGGAGGTATTCTTCGAAAAGGAGAAATGGTGGGCGCGCGATTTCGGCAGCACCAACGGCACGTTCCGCGGGGGCAAGAAGATCACCAAACTGCAGCTCGGCGCCAGGACGAAACTGATCCTCGGGCGCACCGGGCCTCTCCTGACGTTCGACGTCGAAGGGGCAGCGGGGGACGCGGACAAGACTGCGCTCAGGACGCTCTTTTCGCCCACGCTCTTCGTCGAGAAGTACCTGAAGTCGCCCGACGCGAAGGACAACGCCGGCGAGCAGACGCGCATGATCAGGCAGAAAGTGTTCGTCCAGGAGAAGATCCGCTCGCGGAAATACGTCAGGATCATCATCGGCCTCGGCGTCGTCGCGATCCTGGCCACCGCCTACGCCGTCTACAAGCACCTCCAGGTGCAGAAGCAGGAAGAGCTTGCGCAGCAGGCATTCTACGAGATGAAGTCGCTCGACATTGCATACGCCTCGCTGAGGAAACAGTTCGCGAACGTCACGGGCGACAGCACGGTCCGCTCGGAGACGAACACGTACCTGGAGAAGCGGAAGAAGCTGATGGAGACGTACGACAAGCTCGTCGGCGAGCTGGGGATCTACTCCGAGAACATGGACGACAAGGAAAAGACGATTTACCACGTGGCGCGAGTGTTCGGCGAGTGCGAGATCGGCATGCCCGGGGATTTTGTCGACGAGGTGGAGAACTACATCGACCTCTGGAAAAAATCCCCCCGCCTCCGGCAGGCCGTCGCCCGGGCGGAAGAGAACGGCTATCCGGCCAGGATCGCGGACGCGATGCTCTCGCAGGATCTGCCGAAGGAATTCTTCTACCTTGCGCTCCAGGAGAGCGAATTCGACTCCACGGTCGTGGGCCCCGAAACCCGGTTCGGGATCGCCAAGGGGATGTGGCAGTTCATGCCCGCCACCGCCATGCAGTACGGGCTGAAGACGGGTCCGCTCATCCGCGAGGAGAAGCCCGACCCCCGGGACGAGCGCCAGGACGTATCGAAATCCACGATCGCCGCGGCCCGCTACATCAGCGACATGTACAACACCGAGGCGCAGGCATCAGGGCTCCTCGTCATCGCGAGCTACAACTGGGGACACAACGTCGTGCGGGGCCTCATTCGGGAGATGCCGGACAACCCCCGGGACAGGAACTTCTGGCGATTCCTGGCGCAGCACAGGGACAAGATCCCCAAGCAGACATACGATTACGTGTTCTACATTTTCTCCGCAGCGGTCATCGGCGAGAACCCCGGGCTCTGGGGCTTCAGCATGGAGCCGCCGTTCCCTTCCACCGCGCACCACAACTGACCATCCCGCTTCCGACAGGCACACACAATGACACGGCTCAGACTCCTCTGGCTCGGCATGTTTGTTCTCGCCGGTTCCTGCAGGGCGCAGGACCCCGCGTACTACTCGAAGCAGGCAACATGGGAGGCGACGGTCCGCTCGTCGCTGGAGACGCTCGCGCGGCAGCGCGGTGGCGTCCAGGCGCCCATCGCGCTGGGCCCCTGGTACTCCGTGGGACCCTTCAGGGGAAAGACGCGCGACTCGTTCGCGGAAGTCTTTCCGCCCGAATCGGGGGACACGCCGGCGCGCACGTACGAGGGGGGCGCGCTCCGCTGGACCGAACGGCCCGGCTGGCACGACGGGAGCGTGATACTGTTTGAGCAGATCGATTTCAGCGCGATGTTCATTGCGCGAACGATCAGCGTCCCGCGCGACACCGCCCTGGCATTCTCGCTCGGGAGCGACGACGGCATCAAGGTCTGGATGGACGGGACGCCGGTCCTCTCCCATGACATCTACAGAGGGGCGGAACCCGACCAGGAACAGCTCGTCGTCCGTCTCTCCCGGGGAGATCACCGGTTACTGATCAGAATCAACAACGGGCAGGGGGACTTCGGGTACTACTTTGCGGTGGTCAACAGGGAGCTGCGCGAGGTGATGCGCCTGGCAGCGCGCGATTTCCCCTCCGCCGGGGCGCGCCGGGAGATGGCCTGGGAATCGGCGGACAGCATCTGGAGCACGCCGTGGACGCCCGGAGAAGTGACGGAACTCGCCGTGCGCTACGCCTCGGCCACGCTCTACGACTCGCCCGTGCAGCGGGCAGCCGGCGTCGCCGCCGCCCGGGTCGCCACGAGCGAAGCAGCACTGGAGAAGTTCAGGAAGGCCTACATCGACTCCAGGATACAGGACGCGACACCCGAGCTGCTCACGCCGCCCCCTCCCTCCACTCCCCGCATCAACGGCGCGCGCGTGTTCGGCGTCCGCCCCGGCAACCCGTTCCTCTTCACGATCGCCGCCACGGGGCGCCGCCCGATGACGTTTGCGGCGGAGGGCCTGCCCGAAGGGCTCGCGCTGGACAGCACGTCCGGGAGGATCACCGGGACGATCACAACGCCGGGAACGTACGCCGTGACGCTCCGCGCGCGCAACGCGGAAGGGAAGGCGGACCGGGGACTGAAGATCGTAGCGGGAGACAGGGTCGCGCTCACTCCCCCGCTCGGCTGGAACAGCTGGAACTGTTTTGCCACGGCCGTCGACGACGCGAAGGTCCGTGCCGCGGCTGACGCGATGGTCGCGAGCGGCCTCAGCCAGCACGGCTGGACGTACATCAATATCGATGATTGCTGGGAGGTGAAGCCCGGCTCCAGTGACACGCTCCTGGGAGGAGAGCCGCGGACGCCCGACGGGCGGATCAATACGAACAGGAAATTCCCCGACATGGCAGCCCTGGCGGCGTACGTGCACGCGAAGGGGCTCAAGCTCGGCATCTACTCGTCCCCCGGCCCGCTCACCTGCGGGGGCTACACGGCCAGCTACCAGTTCGAGACGAAGGACGCGGCGCAGTACGCGGCATGGGGATTCGACTACCTGAAGTACGACTGGTGTTCGTACGGGTCCATCGAAAAGGAGCGGACGCGGGAAGGCCTCGAGAAACCGTACCGCGTCATGCGGCGCGCGCTGGACGGCGTCCACCGCGACATCGTGTTTTCACTCTGCCAGTACGGCATGGGCAACGTCTGGGAGTGGGGGGAGTCTGTCGGCGGGAACTGCTGGCGGACGACGGGAGACATCGAGGACACGTGGGAGAGCATGTCGGGCATCGGCTTCGCGCAGGGTGAGCACGCCCGCTACGCGGGCCCGGGGCACTGGAACGACCCCGACATGCTGGTCGTGGGGATGGTCGGATGGGGTCCGGTGCTTCATCCCTCCCGGCTGACGCCCAACGAACAGATCACGCACATCACGCTCTGGTCGCTCCTGTGCGCGCCCCTCCTCATCGGCTGCGACATGACGCAGCTCGACGCATTCACCGCGGGACTCCTGATGAACGATGAGGTGCTGGAGGTGAACCAGGATCCCCTCGGACGCGAGGCATCGCGCGTGGCGGCACGGGGAGACAGCGAGGTCTGGGTCAAGGAAATGGACGACGGATCGCGCGCGGTCGGGCTCTTCAACCGCGGGAAATGGAAATCCGAGGTCTCCGTCTCGTGGCAGGAACTGGGTCTCTCAGGCCCGCGGCGGGTGCGCGACCTGTGGCGGCAGAAGGACCTCGGCACGTTTGCCGACGGAGTCACGCTTGCGGTGCCCCGTCACGGCGCCATGCTCATCAGGGTCGCGGCGGCTCAATAACCCTGACGCCGGCGACAAAGTACTCGGTCTCCCCCCACCAGGAGAAGGGGACGCCGATGTGCTGGTTGTACGCGAGCGCCACGCGGCCGCCGAGCGAAGCGTTGATCGCGGCTGCGACGGAATCGTCGCGGACACTGAAGTAGAACTTCTCCGGCGTGGTCCCGGGTATGGAGACCATCGCCAGCTCACCCTCCCACGTCTTGAATATCCACCCCTTGTGGGAGAATTTCTGCACGTAGCCTGCCCTCTCGCCGTGCGAGTAGCTCACGGTGAGTGTCAGCCAGGTGTAGAACACGAAGAGGAGAAGTGCGACAGCGACGATCCTGATCAGCCAGCGTCGGATACGATGCTTCGGCCGCGGTGGAACCGGGGATTCCGGCATGGGATGTACGCAGGGATGATGTGGGTTGACGCGCGCAATCTAGCGAAGGGGGATGTGAGAAGCAATTTTATCCCGCCGGTTTGTCGAGCTTGTCCAGCTTCGGCCTGATCACGAACATGCAGTACGGCGCGCGGGGGTTGTTGCGAAAGTAGTCCTGGTGGTAATCCTCCGCCTCGTAGTATTCGCGGAGGGGCTCGATCTTCGTGACAATCGGTGAGGAGAATTGTCCCGCCGCGCGCCTGCGCGATTCCTCCGCGGCCCCCCTCTGCTTTTCATCGTGATAGAAAATCACCGACCGGTATTGCTCCCCGACGTCGGCCCCCTGCCTGTTGAGCGTCGTCGGGTCATGGGCCTTCCAGAAGAGCGCGAGCAGGTCTTCGTACGAGACTACGGCCGGGTCGAATGTCACCCGGGCGACTTCCGCGTGTCCGGTCTTTCCCGAGCATACCTGCTCGTACGTCGGGCGGGGGACGTGCCCCCCCGCGTAGCCGGCCACCACTGAGTGGACGCCCCTGAGGCGCTCGAACACCGCTTCGATGCACCAGAAACATCCCCCGCCGAATGTCGCCTCTTCGAGCTTCTCCATCATACGCCCCAGTGTGTCGGATGTGTAACGCGCCCCTCACCTATTTGGTTTCATCGCCTCCTTTGTAGAATCCGCACGAAACAACATGGGAAACTGGAGAAAAATCTGACATTCCGGAAAAAACAGTATGGCATATGTCTTGCCGGTGATACCGCTTACATAATTCCGCCCCCGGGCCCCTGCGCACCGGGGGAGGAACGGACGGGTCAGGCACAAACATGCGGACGGAAGGCGAATTGAAGAACGGGGACCGTTGGACCAGGGCGGCATTTATTCTGACGCTCGTGATCTTCGCGGCCATCGCCGTGTCGGCGTACGTCGGCATGAGGGGATACCTCGTCAACACGCGCAGCGTGACGCTCTCCCGCTCCGTTCATATGGAGCTGGATGATCTCGTCTCCTCGCTCAAGGACGTGCAACGGGGGGCGCGCGGGTACCTGATCGCCCGGGACACGGCCTTCCTCCAGCCCTACCGCGCGGGCGCGGCCGCGCTGGATGGCGAATTCGCCGCACTCCATCGCCTCACGGACTCCTCTCTCGCGGAGCGTCAGGAGATCGAGACTCTCCGTTCGATGAGCGATCGCCTCCTGGCGGGAGCGGAAGAGGAAGTCGCCCTCACCCGGCGCGGCGCCGCGGACTCGGCCCGCGCGGCGGAGCAGCAGGGGCTCTCCAAGCGCGCAATGGACAGGATCTCGGAGATCGTCATCGCGCTCCAGCGCCAGGAGGAAACGCGGCTCGCGGAACGCCTGTCGGACGCGGAGGGAGACTTCAACGGCTCCGTGGGCGTACTGGTGCTCGGCTCATGCCTCAACTTCGTGCTGATCGTCGGGATGTATCTCATCATGCAGCGCCAGATCCGCGAACGCCGCGCGACGGCCGAGACACTGAGGCTGGGGGAACAGCGGCTGCAGACGGTCATCAACTCCATCCGGGAAGGGATCACGTTCAGCAACGCGGAGGGGGGATTCGAGGTCTTCAGCGCGCGGATGACTGACGTCACCGGGTACACGCGTGAAGAGGCGAACCGCGCGGGAGATTTCTCGCGGCTGATCTACCCTGATCCTCTCGATCATCAGCGGGCGCTCGACGGCGTGCAGCGGATGATCGACGAGCCCGGCATCCACGTGTCGGAATCGACGATCACCACGAAGTCGGGCGTGCGGCGGACGCTCCGCCTGGCCTCCCAGATGCTCACGCACGGCGGGCGGCGGATGTTCCTCACGACGTACACCGACATCACGGCACAGAAGGAGATGGAGCGGGCCCTCCGGGATTCCGAGGAGAAGCTCCGGCTGATCTTCGAGCACGCCCGTGACGGCATCAGCATCTTCGAAGAAGCCGAGGACGTCACGCAGCGGCGACTGGTGGACTGCAACCCCCTGTACGCGGAGCTTGCCGGGCGTTCCCGCGAGGAGCTGCTGGCCAGGGGGACGACGCAGGGGCTGGCCGTGAACCACATGGAAGTGCACAGCGAGTCGATCAGGGGAGGGAAACCGTTCCGGGGGTCGTTCTCCTGGCTCCGGCCGGACGGCGGCGAGAACATCATCGAGTACACCGCTGTCCCCATCGAAATGCGCGGGAAGAAGTACACGATCGGCATCGACCGCGACGTGACGGAGGCCAGAAGAGCCCAGGAGCTGGTGCGCGCGTCCCAGGAGCGGTACCGGCAGCTGTTCGAAGCGAGCCCGATCCCGCTGATGATCTACGACGCCGGGACGCTCGAGATCCTGGAGGTCAACCCGGCGACGGTGGAGCATTACGGCTACACGCGCGACGAGCTGCTGGCAATGACCGTGAAGGACATCCGGCCGGAGGACGATCTCCCGGAGTTCCTGAAGCATCTCCAGTCGACCGGCGAGAGAGTCGAGCGGACGAGCACCTGGCGGCACAGGAAAAAGGACGGCTCCATCATCCGCGTCGAGATCAATTCACATGCCATCGAATGGCAGGAGAGGCGCGCCCGCCTGATCCTGGTGCACGACATCACCGAACTGCTGCGCATCGAGGAGGAGCTCAGGATCCAGAAGGCGCACTTCCAGCGGTTGTTTGAGAGCGCACCGGAGGGGATCGCCCTCCTCGATCCGACCGGCATCGTCCACGACGTCAACAGGGCGTTCGTGCACATGTTCGGCAGGCAGCGGGAGGAGATGATCGGGTCGAACATCCTTGAGAAGACGGTGCCGGACGGGGGACGGGAGGAAGCGCGCGACGCGCTGGGCGCGGTCATGGAGGGGGTCACCGTGCACCTGGAGGCGGAACGGATACGCAACGACGGGAGCCGGTTCACGGCATCCATCGTGGCACTGCCCGTCGAGGACGTCGGGGGCGCGCGGACGGTCTACGTCCTCTACCGCGACATCACGCAGAAGAAACGGTGGGACACGGAACGGGAAGGGCTCATCCGGGAGCTTCAGAAGGCGCTCGCGGACGTCAAGACCCTGGGAGGGCTCCTCCCCATCTGCGCATGGTGCAAGAAGATCCGGGATGACCAGGGGTACTACCACCAGATCGAGACGTTCATCGCGAAGCACTCGGACGCGAAGTTCACGCACGGCATCTGCCCCGAATGCCGCGCGAAATTCGACCGCGAGGCCGCAGCCGAGACCAGGGACGGGGGACGGTTTCCCGACCAGCGCGCAGCCAATCCCGCCGGCACTCCGCACACAGGCTGATCCCCGGGTTCCTCATCCGGATCCGCACACAGGGCCCGCATACAGGGTCGCATACAGGGCCCGCATACAGGGTCGCATACTGGCCCCGCACAGAGGGCCCTCCGCAGATTGAATTTCCGCACCCGAACGCATAGATTGCACGGTACCACCATGCCCTGCCATTCACATCCGGAGCACTCATGCGCACACTCACGCTTATCGCATTTGCGGGCGCCGTCGCCGCCACGTCGGTCATGATGTCTCCTCCCCCGTTGCGCGTCGTCTTCTTCGGCGACTCGATCACCGAAGCGGGAGTCGGCCCCACGGGCTATATCACGCAGCTCCGGGAGATGCTCCCCCGCGAGAGTTTTGACCTGATCGGCGCCGGTGTGGGGGGCAACAAGATCTACGACCTCTACCTCAGGATGGACCGGGACGTCCTCGGCCGTTCACCGGACGTCGTCGTGGTGTTCGTGGGGGTGAACGACGTGTGGCACAAGCGGTCGTTCGGGACGGGAACGGATCCGGACAAGTTCGTCGCGTTTTACGACGCGATCATCGCAAAGCTGCAGGAGAAGGGGATACGCGTCATCCTGGCCACGCCCGCGCTGATCGGAGAAAAAACCGATTGCTCGAACGACCTGGACGGGGAGTTGAACCATTATGCGCAGCTCATCCGCAACGTGGCCGCCGCCCACCATTGCGCGCTGGTCGATCTCCGGTCGGAGTTCCTGAAGACGCTCGCGGCGAAGAATACCGCAAACGCCGAGAAGGGCATACTGACCGTGGACGGCGTGCACTTCACGCCGGAGGGGAACGCGCTTGCCGCCGAGCTGTTCCGGCGGGCGCTCACGGCGCCCCGGTAGGCACAAGCCGGAGGTCCTGAAAATCGAAGCTGAAGTCCGTCGCCGGCGAGCACGCTTTCATCGTCACCCGGTCGACCGAGCCGTCGGGGTTCAGCGCAAACGTCACAAACGCATCCGCGCGGAGCTCGCGGTCGGTCCACCGCGCCACGAACGTATCGTACTGCCAGTGCAGGAGCTCCCCTTCGAGCGAGGGAGTCCGCGTGAAGCGGATCCTGAGTGCGCCGTTCGCGTAGAGGATGTCCACGCCGCCGTACCACGGGTCGGTGTACCTCCCCGCGTAGCGTTCCAGCGGGAGTGAAGGCCCCCGCGCAGAATCCCGCTGCCCTGCGGTGCGCGTGTCGGCATGCGCAATTGCCGAGTCCCGGAGGGCGCCGAGCCGGCGGAACGCTCCCAGCCAGTCGGTCGCCGGGCCCCCCAGGTAGTAATCGAGAATGTGAAGTGAGATTGACCTGAACGCGTCGCCCGATTCCTGATTGGTGAGGACGACGATTCCCAGCCGGAGCTCCGGCACCATCGTCACCTCCGAGACGTAGCCGGGGAGCCCCCCCGTGTGCTGGACGATCTTCAGCCCGCGGTAGTCGTGCAGGCGAAACCCGAGGCCGTACCCGTTAAAATTCCACCGGAGCGCGCCGAGCCACGGCGGGGGATCGTCAACGGGCATGGGCGTGACGAGCGACCAGAGCTGACGGGTCGTGGCCTGAGTGAAGAGCCGTTCGCCCCCCGGGACTCGTCCCGAGTCGAGCTGCACGATCAGCCACTTCGCCATTTCTGCAGCGCTGGAGTTAATGCCCCCGGCGGGGTTGGTGTTATCGCTTGTGAACGCCGCCACGGGCCTGACCACCCCCTCGACGCGGGCATGGGGCGTAGCCGAGTTCTCTCCCGACCCCGCAGCCGAGTGGCGGACTGTCGTGTTCTTCATACCCAGGGGCGCCAGGATCCGGCGGCTGATGAATTCCTCCCAGGAGAGACCGCTCACCGCTTCTATCAGCTCCCCCGCGACGATGTACAGAACGTTATCGTATGCGTATCTGCTCCTGAAGCTCGTGGCAAGGGGTATCGCCGCGATACGCCGCGCGATCTCCCTCCGGTTGTACGTCGAAGCAGGCCACCAGAGCAGGTCCCCCGCACCGAGGCCGAGTCCGCTCCTGTGGACGAGAAGATCCCGCACGGTCATTTCCTGCGTGACGTACGGGTCTGAGAGGCGGAACCAGGGGAGATAGCGGATGACGGGAGCATCCCACTCCAGCTTCCCCTCCTCCACGAGCATGCCGATCGCGCTGGCCGTGAACGCCTTGGAGTTCGAGGCGATGCCGAAAAGCGTCCCGGCGTCGACGCGACCCGGGTCGCCAAGCCTGCGAACGCCGTACCCCCGGGCGATGACCACATTGCCGTCTTTCACAATGGCGAGACCGATTCCGGGGACCTCGAATGCCGAACGGACTTTCTCAACGTAATCGTCGAGATGCGGCGGCACGCCCTCCTGTCCACTCGCAGGAAGAATGAACAGGACGCATGCACTGAGTATGCAGAGCGTGACTTTCACGGGTCTCCTTTCGCTCCAGGGGTCCGAACGGCGGCAGGCGTGGTCGCCTCTGGCAGGCAATCACGCGGATCCAAATACGCCAACGGGAGGGGGAAAGTCAAATCGCTTGATTGCCCCGCCGGTGGCGGGGCGCAAAGAACGCGCTTCCCACAAAGCGCTCGCAATGACGGGAGCGAAATTGTCGCAAGAACAATCGCTTGATTCTGCGGCGCCAAATCCTCACATTCGTCGTCCGCATACAACAACTACAGAGGGAGGGGATATGGCAGGAAGAGTAACTGTTCTGGCGGCCTGGATCCTGGCACTGGCGGCGCCCTGTGCGGCACAGGAGATGCACGGCGCCGCCGCCGCAAAGGCGGTGGCGGTGATTGCCCCCCTGAAAGGAAGCGGGGTGCGGGGCATCGTGATGTTCGAGGCGGTTGAGCACGGCGTCAGGGTGGTAGCCGACCTGACGGGGCTGACCCCCGGGAAGCACGGCTTCCACATACATGAATTCGGGGATTGCAGCTCGGACGATGGGAGCTCAGCAGGGGGACACTTCAACCCGATGGGTATGCCGCACGGCATGCCATCCGCCGAGAAGAGACACGCCGGCGATATGGGGAATATCGTGGCGGACACCGACGGGAAGGCACACCTGGACTATGTCGACGCAGTGATGACGCTTTCAGGGGAGCGCTCGATCGTCGGACACGCCGTGATTGTCCATGAAAAGGAGGATGACCTAACGACACAGCCCACCGGAAACGCGGGAGGGCGGCTGGCCTGCGGCGTGATCGGCATCGCCAGGGGAAAGTGAGGCTGCAAATATCGTCTCCGGGATGTATGAAAGGAAACAGCTCCCGGAAACGATATGAAGCGATTGATCGGCGCGCTGCTCACGCTGCTCGCCACAGCACCGCCTGAAATCCCGGCGCAGATCGCCGGGCACGTCGTCATCAGCGAGATCTACGGGAGCGGCGGCAACGTCGGCGCGATCTACAGGAACGACTACGTCGAGCTGTACAACCCGACCGCTTCTACCGTTCTGCTTGCCGGCTGGTCCATACAGTATGCAAGTGCAACCGGGACGGGATCGTGGCACCCTTCCCCGCTCGGGGGGAGGATACTCCCCTATTCGTACTACCTCATTCAGCTCGCCGGGGGATCCACGGGGATCCCTCTGCCCGCCGCTGACACGACCGGGAGCACTAATCTCTCGGCGACTGCGGGAAAAGTCGCGCTCGTCAGGTCGATCTCACCTCTTTCGGGGGCAAATCCCGCCGACAGCACAATCGTGGACCTGGTGGGGTACGGCGCTGCGGACGGTTTTGAAGGATCAGGGCCGGCCCCTGCACCGGGCGCCTCAACCTCCATCGAGAGGAAAGCAACGCCCCAGGCTACAGCCTCGAGCATGGCCCCGGGAGGAGAAGACGCTTCCGACGGGAACGGCTGGGACTCGAATAACAACGGCGCCGATTTCGTTGCACAGTCAGCCCTCAGTCCGCAGAATTCCGGCTCGGGCGCAGAGAGGCCGCCGGATGACCTGCTGCCGATCCGGTTCGGGACAATCACCGCAGCAGCGACAGGGAAATCGGGGATTCTGGTATCCTGGACCACGCTAAGCGAAACTGCCTGCTACGGATTTGAAGTCGAGAGAAGTCCGGCGGCAAACGCCTTCCTCTGTGTTTCCGGAGTTATTCCCGGGCATGGGACGACGATCAATACACACACATACTCGTTCACGGACACGGGCGGGATGCAGGGGAATTACTACAGGGTGAGAGAGATTGACACAAACGGGGCGGAGTGGTTGAGCGAGACTGTCGAAGCGACGGGCGTTGCCTCCGCGACCGTGAGGAAGCCGGGCCCCGGCTCACACTTCGCGAGCTACCCGAATCCCTTCAACCCCGCGACGGTCATCACATTCACGCCTGACGCTCCCGGGGACATCACGCTCGCCATCTATGATCTGCTGGGAAGGCGCGTCACGACGCTGGCATCAGGCCGCCACGAGGCAAGCACATACTCAGTTCGGTGGGATGCTACCGGCACGCCATCCGGCGTTTATCTCTGCAGGCTTGAAGAAGCGGGCGCGGTGAAGACATTGAAACTCATAGTCGCGAGGTAGTATTAACCGGGGTGTGCCCTGCCGTTTCCGGGGGTCTGGAAACGCGCATTTTCCCCGCAGGGACGCAGGCAGGCCAGCACGGGCTCAGGAGTCAATCAGGTCCAGGACTTCTTCTTCGAATTTCTTCCTGTCCATGTACCCTACGACTTTGTCGACGATCTTCCCTTCCCTGTCGACAATGACCGTAGTCGGGATGGCACGGATCCCGCCGTAGGCGTTGACCACATCGGTATTTCCCAGGACGACGGGGTAGTCGATGTTCAGCTCGTGCATAAGCGGAGAGACCTTCGTCCACCCATCGGAATCGAGTGAAATCCCGACGATTTCCAGCCCTTTTGTCCTGTGTTTGCGGTAGACTTCAAGCAGGCCGGGGATTTCCGCCCTGCATGGGGGGCACCAGGTAGCCCAGAAATTCAGGACAACCACTTTCCCCTGAAGATTCTGAAGCTCAATCGTCCGCCCTTCCATTGTCCGAAGATGGAAATTCGGGGCAGTTGAAGAGCAGGAGCCGAACTGGAGAACCGCAAGGGAACAGATGAAAATCACGCAAAAACCTTTGGGAATCCTCATTCCTTCCTCGTTCCTTGAATGCAGTGGCGGCGCGACAGCGCGAGCAGGATAGTTCACCGTCGGAAGGCTGCGTCCCAAGGAACGAATTCCCGGTTTCATGGTGTTTGATAATTGTCACAGAAAAGCCCGTCCAAACACCCAATTTCTGCTCCCCTCTGATCTTGCGACGGGCGGTACAAATTACCTCATAAACATTACCGACAAGTCGTCTTTGCCACAATCCGTTGCGTGAAGCAGCCAAAAATCTCCCAATTGGCTGCCTCAGCGTGTGGCATGTGGTTTGCACTTTGATGATACCATCAAAGGATGGTCCTTTCGTCCGGTAGCCAAATCATTCACAAAAGAGGGGGTTCGTTATGGGACAGCAGCAGCTACTTCTCATCATCCTTGGCGTCATCGTCGTCGGTATCGCAGTTGCCGTGGGGATCACGATGTTCTCCGACAGCGCGATCAACGCCAACCGTGACGCGCTGAGCAACGACCTGGTGAACCTGGCTTCGCGCGCGCAGCAGTTCTATCGCAGGCCGACGTCACTCGGCGGGGGCGGCAACTCGTTCAGCCTTCTGACGACGACGTCCATCACGCTGCTGACCAACAAGCCCTCGAACGCCAACGGCGTGTACTCGATCAGCGTCGGCGGTGCGGGCAGCGGCTCCGCGGCGTCGCTCGAAATCATGGGCGTCGGGAACGAAATCTACAACGGTTCCGCGGTCGAAGTCCACGTGGTCGTGTGGCCGGATCGCGACAGCATGTACGTCAAGAACTGATCCGGTGAGGTCAGTGGGCCCCCCGCGGCATACGCGGGGGGCTTTTTTGTTTCAGGCGGGAATTGCCGGCGGAGGGACGTGACGGCCGCGCCTGATCGCGAGGGCTGCCGCACCGAGCATCGAAAGGCCCGCTGCAAGCTTGATGTACGCGAGCAACACGAGCGGGTACGCTGCATCCTGGAATGTGTGCGCGAGCGTCGGCGCCGCTGCCCCGAGCGCCGCTGCCGCGCCGAGCCATTCCGGGAGGCCGGCTTTCCCCCCTTCCACCCGCCAGGCGAGACACCGTGCGGCAAGGCCGAAGAGGAGGGGGAGGAGAAGCACGTAGTGGTATTCTTCCGCAAGAGGTGCCGTGAAGACCCCGGCAGCGATCGCCCCGCCGTAGGCCAGAAGATGCTCCCCCTCCCCTGCATTCCCAAAGACAAGGAGAGCCGCGATTACGAGCACGAGGGAGACTGCGTACGACACCGTCGTGGCGACCCAGGGGGCGGCGGCTACCAGCGGGTGCGCGAGCCATAAAGGGTCAAACGTGAAGAGGTGCCTGAGAAACCCGTTCAGCGTCTGGTATGTCGCGTTCGCATCCTGCGGCCGGCTCCCCAGTGAAGTGAGGACCGAGCCGTAGAACTCTCCCCACGAATCAGCGCCAAGCATCGGGAGCGTCGCCAGCACCACCACTACAGCAGTCCCCGCCGAGATTCCGATGATCTTCCACTTCCCCTTCACGGCAAGGAGGATCCCGGGGACTGCGCCGTACCCCTTGACGATCGCCACAAGCGCAAGGAACATCCCTGCCGCCCTGTCCCGGGTGCGCGAGAGTTGCCGGATGAAGAGCAGGAACAGGAGAAGGACCAGCATGTAGACCTGCCCGAGCGCGATCGTCTGCCACGCAGGGTGCCAGAGAAAGGCGAGCGTGAGCAGCATGAGGCCCGGCAGGTTTCCGGCGGGAATCCGGGAGAGCGAGAAGAGAAGCGCCAGTGACCAGCCGTAGAGCGCGAGGGAGACCCCCGTCCAGAGCACCTTCGCCGCCGTCGGCCCCGCCCACGCAACGGGGATGTACGCAAGCGCCGCGGTCGGGAGATTATTCGGTTCGTCCCGCACATGAAATCCGAATTCCCGGACCTTCGCGTTAAAATGCTCCTCGTCGTACGCACCCCTGAGCGTTTCCCCCTCGAGCACCAGGCGGGCGTACGTGTAGTACATCGCGAACCCGTATGTCAGGCGGGGGGTCCAGACGACTGCATGGTACGCAAATGCAAGGAACGAACAGACGCAGGCCGCCCGCGCAACGGCCATGGCGACCCGGCGGGGGGAGTTCCGGCCTGAATGGTCACAATGTGCCATTTTCATGCCGGCTAAGGGCGGTTCCCGGGGAACCTGGCGTGATAATGGCTCATCACTTCCCTGGCCGCGGCCGTGTCGTGCAGCGCGGAGACGTAGACCGAGGCGAGAAGGGAGTAGGCTGCGGGGACATCGGGATTATCCCGTATGAGCTCCTGCAGATGTGCAACCGCGTCCGCCGGCCTCCCCTGGGCCGCTTCGACCTGCGCGCACCCGACCCGCGCATTCCAGAGCGTCGGCTGAATTTCCAGGGCCCTCCGGAAGGCGGCGTCTGCATCTCCTGTCCGGCCGGCCGCAAGAAGCGACACGCCGAGATTGAGCTGGAGACGCGAAGAAATGGGATCGAGGTGTATGGCCCTCGAGAGTATGGCGATGGCAGTCCCGGGGTCCCCCCTCGTAAGGTACGAGATCGCCACACGCTCCATCTGCGACACCTGACCCGTCATGATGTGCGTCCGGGAGGGATCAAACGGGAACACCTCCATGACCTCGGGGTGAGCTTCATCGGTCTGGAACAGGGGGTTCACGTTCACCACTTCGAACCAGTTGCGGAGTACCGCCAGGTGCGTCACGCGCCTTCGTCCGAGGAACGCGACGAGTGAATCGAGATTGCGCAGGTTCGCGATCATCTCAGGCGACACGAGGCCCACCATGTCCACCACCCTTCGCTCGGAGTAATAGGCGATCGCCCCGATGTCGTGCGTGGCGACGACCGCATCCGGCGAAGTGTGCGCGTTGAGCCACCGCCCCGTCTTCACCTGACGATCGTTGATGTACCTGCATGACGCTGCATATTCATCCCTTGCCCCGCCAGCCGCGAGTGCAAACTGCACGAGCGGAATGAGAAGAAGCACGAGAGGCGGCAGAAGCTCGCGCCCGGGAAGCCACAAGGGAAGCACTTTGTCGCCGAGATACTCTCCCGCCGCCGCGGCGCCGAGAATTCCCAGTGCGAGGAACGCCGGGATCAGGGGCATCATGTACCGCCCGTTCTGATAGAGGTACGGGAGATCCTTCCAGTAGGCGAAGAACATCAGGAGAATCCAGCCGATGAGGAGCGCAGGCTCGATCCACTTCCGGCGGATGAATCCGAACAACGCGTTGAGGACGCCGAGTGCAGCCAGGAGGGCTATTCCCACCATAGGTCCCGCCGTGAAATACGCAAACACGCTCCCCGGGAAACCCTCTGAGCCCCCGCCGTAATACTCGATCTTCGCTGCGAATGTGTTGGGAAATACCGAGCCCGAGAGGCGGAGATTCATGGCAATGTACGCGGCTGCAACAAGGCAGAACAGGGCCGCACCTACGCGGACGCGGCGCCAGAGCGCTGCAAGCCGGCTCAATCTCTCCACGACGGTCCCCGACGCACTAAGCTCCTCGTACAACGCCCCCGCGGCGCAGAGCCCGAGCAGTATGAGCGCTTCAGGACGGATCCAGAGGAGAAGCCCGAGCGAGACGGCAAGCGGCCGCCATGAGCGGAGCGTGAAGAAGTAGAGCGACGCCATGACGCCCGCGATAAAGAACGTCGTTTCCATCCCCGACATCGCCGCCCAGGCAAGCCGGGGCTCAAGGAGGTAGACCAGGAGACCAGCGAGCGCCAGGAACGGGCGGCCGGGAAGAAGTCGCCTGAGGGAGAGATGGAAGAAGACGCCCCCTGCCGCAAAGAATGCGATGTCGAGGACGTAGCTCAACATCATCTCGTTGGACGTCAGGAGGAATCCTGCGGCCAGAATGAGCGTGTAGAGCGGAGAGGTGGAGCCGGCGGTGACCATGTCGCCGTGGTAGTAGGAAAACGCTCCGTAGAGCCGGATGTTGCGGGCGAACTGGAGGTGAATCCAGGGATCATCCAGGGGGAACCCGGGCACCCCGTTGGCCGCGATGACAGACCGAAGGAGGATCCAGAGGTACCCCGCACCTGCAGCGATGAGGAACGCCGCTGCCGCAAACTCCTGCCGCGGCGTGATGATCGCCGGTTTCTTCCCGGCGACGACAGGGATTTCGTTCATGAGGAGATGATCGCTGTGCGAAAGGCCTCCGGCACCCCGATCGGCCTGTGCCGGGCGTAGTCAAAGAAGGCGATTCCCGTCTTGACGCGCGCCACCTCTTTCCCGGATGCCTTGTTGCTCATGCGGAAGAGGAAATCGCATCCCATGTGCTGGAGGTCGGCCACCGCGACGTCGATTGCGATGACGTCTCCGTAGAACGCCTCCGAGCGATAGATGACGACCGCATCCGTCATGATGATCCCCGCGCCGGCGACGTCCTTTTCTGCCCAGCCGTGCGACCGGAGAAACTGCATGCGCGCTTCCTGCGCGAGCGCGAGCACCGCGTCGTTACCAAGGTGTCCGCCGTAGTTGATGTCGGAGACGCGCAGGGCGATTTCTGTCGTGAACAGGAACCGATCAGGAAGAGCAAGTCGTTCGCGGGCCATGGGTACGTCCTAGTCCCGTTCGATTTTCAGCGCCGAGTACCAGCGCTGGTAGTCCGGGAGGCGGAAGGGGGGCTCGCCGTGGAGGTAGTGGTTCAGGAACTTCTCCTTCCCGATCGCATACTCGATCAGCCACATCGATTGCCCCTGGCGCCCGGGAATATCCCCGATGCGCACGCTCCCGTTTGCCGGGATGGTGAACGAAGCGGAGAAGAGAGTCTCCCCCGTCGCGGCATCCCGGACCACGACGGAACCCGGTTGTTCCACGCGCGTGTCGTTCACCCCGACCACCGGGTGTTTCCCTTCCCGCGCGTCCCCGATCATCACGCAGGCGTTGCGCTGGACGCGACGGATGTAGTAGTAGGCCAGCTTCCTGCTGTTGTAGTAATCGACCACCGCGTCCGAGAGAATCGGCCACCCGTCCCGCAGATTCCACCAGATGATCCCCGACCGGCGGAACCTGTCCATCCGCCAGAATTCGATGAAATATTTCACCGCCTCCGCCTGCACGGCCTGCGAAGCGAAAATGAACGTATCGAGATCCTTCGGGACATCGCCGAAGAGGATCCTCACCTGTTTCGTCATCAGGTCGTTTCTGCCGTCGATCGCGTGCGAGAGCGGGTGCGCACGGACCCCCTTTGTCTGCCACTCGTCATTCCACTTTCCGTCGGCCGTCCACGGATAGACGAATTCTTTGTCGAACATGCGCTCGATGCTCGGACGGTTGGGGCAGCCGTGGTAGCCGATCTCGCTGACGAAGTGGGCCCGGGTGGCCGTGTAGAAAGGGGCTTTGTAATATCCGCGGGGCCCCCAGAGGTGCACTTCGGGAAGCGTCGTCTGGTCGCCGTCCCCCTTGAAGAACTGATCGCTGTAATACGGTGAGCTGGGCACGTACGGGCGCAGGGGGTCGAATTCCCATATCACGCGGGGAAGGACTTCCCTGCTGATCCTGTCAAGGCCCGGATCGATTCTCCTGCGAAATGTCCAGTCGAGCGAGGCGTCGTTCTCGTTGTTGCCGGACCAGAGAACCAGCGACGGGTGTTCGCGCAGCTTTTCCACCGTCGCAATGGCTTCGTTTCTGATCTTCCCGACAAATCCGTCGTCCTGGGGATACTCCGTGCACCCCAGGGCGAAGTCCTGCCAGACCATCACCCCCTGTTCGTCGCAAAGGTCGAAGAACCGGTGGTCCTCGTAGACGTTGCCCCCCCAGCACCGGACCATGTTGCAGTTGAGATCCGTCACCATGCGAAACACGTCGTCGAGGTGGAGGCGGTCGCGGCTGTGGAGCGCGTCGAGCGGCACCCAGTTTGTCCCCCTCACGAATACTTTCTCCCCGTTGATCCGGAAGAGGAACTCGCCCGGGTGGTCCGCCGTGGCAACGTCGGAGCGGATCAGCTCCGCGGTCCTGATGCCGACGTTCTGCCTGCACTCGTCCAGGAGCACATTCCCGGCGTCCAGGAGCCTGACCACGCCGTCGTATAACGCCGGATCCCCGTAGCCCCGCGGCCACCAGAACGCGACCTCGTCGAGTGAAAATCTCTGCCGGCCTGCGTAGCAGATAACCGGGAATGAATCCCTGTAGACAGTATCGCCCCCGCGGGAGAGTGCGACCTCCATACGCAGCCCCTCAACAGAAGGGCGCTCGGTGGAGACCTCCCAGTCAAGTATGATCTCCGCCTTTTTCGCGGGGACGTCCAC
>Ga0335081_10004539_pt1 | contig 21856 bp, 22 predicted proteins | sample Lox_Sample_35_FD_206713 | JGI IMG/M metagenome (GOLD analysis project Ga0335081, IMG submission 206713) | Soil microbial communities from Loxahatchee National Wildlife Refuge, Florida, United States - Lox_Sample_3.5 | ecosystem: Environmental > Terrestrial > Soil > Wetlands | place: USA... | reverse complement strand
CGTGGACGGACTCAAATCGTGGCTGACCAGAATGCACGGCTCAGCGAGGTGATGCAGGCCAAACTGGTCCTTGGCCTCCAGCAAGTTATCCAGCACGCGCGCCGTCAGGTCCCGCAAGTCGGCGGTGCGCTCGCGGAGGTATTCGTCATTTGCGCCCGCCAACGCTTCGGTGTAACGCTCGGCCACCGTGTGAAAAGCATAATCGGCATTGACTTTTTGATCACGGACCAGGCGAATCACTTCGTCCACCAGCACCTGGTCTTCCAACATCAGCAGGTGCGCGTCGAAAACGTCCGCGTCCGCCGCGCTCAATTCTTTCAAAACTTTGCGCTGGATCTCCAGAATCTGTTGGCGGGTCTGGACCAGGGCCTGTTCAAAGCGGCTGATTTCACCGGCGATTTCACTTTCAGCCAGCTCGCGCCGGGCAATGACGTGGCGGGCGCGATGCAAAACGAGGATCTTCCCGCGGCAAATGCCGGAGGAAACGGCGATGCCGTGAAACACCCGTTCTCCTTTTTGCTGCTGCTCGGCCATACGCGAGAAATATCCCAAACCGCCCGGATTGAAAAGCAATTCCCGCCGCAAAATGAAAAGCCCGCTCCCGGCGGACTTCAAACCCTCATTGCTCAACTTTTAACTTTCAACCGGTTACGCCCGTTCCATGTATTTGCCTGTGCGCGTGTCCACTTTGATTTTCTCGCCGGTTTTGATAAACAACGGCACTTGCACGGTGATGCCCGTTTCGAGCGTCACCGGCTTTTGCACGTTGTTGGAAGAATCGCCTCGAATGCCTTCCGGCGCGTCCGCCACGGCCAGCACCACGCTGGAGGGCAGTTCGATGGTCACCGCCTTCTCCTCGACGAACGTCACCGTCACCTGGCCGTTCTCCACGAGAAAGTTCTTCGTGTCGCCAACCAATTCGGCCATGAGCGTGACCGTTTCGTAGGTTTCCGGATCGGTGAAAACATAGTCCGCGCCGTCCTTGTAACTGAATTCCATTTTCCGGGTGATCATCGGCACCGGCTCGATGCGCTCGGTGGAACTGAACCGCACGTCGGAGGATTTGCCGGTGCGGATGCTGCGGAGCGTGGCCTGCACGAACGCGCGGAGGTTGCCCGGCGTGCGGTGTTGCATGTCCAGCACCACGCAAATGTCGCCGTTGTAATTGATCGCCATGCCGCGGCGGAGATCGTTTGCTGTCGCCATAAATTCAAAAGTCAATCGTTCAAAGTGGTGTCTCCCGCAAGCCGGGAGTGGCGGAGCATAAGCGAAAATCGCCCGAACGCAAGACGGTTTTGGCGCGCCCGGGGAGTTTCCGGCAAGTGAATAATCTTGACCCGCCCGGCCTTGACACCTCAAGATTTTGTATGTTACAAATGCGTGACCACAATTAGCTGTGGCTTTATGCGCTGCCCAAAGTGCGGTTGTCAGGACGACAGGGTCATCGATTCGCGAGCTTCGCGCGAAGGGGCCACGATTCGCCGCCGCCGCCAATGCGCCAAATGCGCGCATCGCTTCACGACTTACGAAGAGATTGAACGCGAAGGGTTAATGGTGCTCAAGCGCGACGGACGGCGCGAAGAGTTTTCGCGCGATAAACTTTTGTCGGGCGTCAGGAAAGCCTGCCAAAAACGTCCCATCAGCCCGAAGGCGATGGAAGATCTCGTGGACCACATCGTCGCCGTCGTGACGGACGAATACGAGAGCGAGGTGCCGGCCGAGTTCGTCGGCAAAATGGTCATGGACGGCCTGCGCGAAATGGATGAGGTCGCCTACGTCCGGTTCGCGAGTGTCTATCGCCGGTTCCAGGAAGCCACCGACTTTGTGCAAGAGGTCAAAAAACTGGAGGCCCGGCAATGATCGCTCTGATGTCCGATTGTTTGCTGTTCCGGCTCGCCAGCGGCGAAAGTGTTCCGTTTTCGGCGGAAATGATTTCCGTCGAGCTCGTCGGCGACGCGGTGGGAAAACTCGACCCGGAAATCCTGCGGCATGCCACGGCGTCGGTGTTTCATTATTTCAGAAACGAACTGGGGCGTGAAACCGTCACCGTGGGTGAATTTGCCGAGGCGCTGGAAAAGGTGTTGCGCGGACTGGGGTTCAACGTCTCTTCCGACGAGCCGGCCCCGCCCCGGCGCGAGCGCCAGGGGATGGTCGAGGCCGATTTGCTGATGCTCGCGCGCGAATCCGGCGAAAGCCGCGAGTTGTTTTTCTTTCCGCGGCTGCGGGGCGAACTGCGCGCGCAACTGCGCCGCACGCCGCGTCTCGTGCGCTTTCGCGGCCTCCGCGGTTGCGTCAAGCAGTTGGCCGGCGCACGCCGCTGGAGTCTGCGTTGCGAAAGATTGGAGGAGCAAATTGTCGAATACCTCCGCGGCTGTCTGGGGGCTGAGCCGGAGCGGGCTGACTGCGCCCTGGTGGTGGAATGAAAATCAAACACGCCCCTCGCCCTGTCCCTCTTTCCGCCTGGCGGGGAGCGGGGGTCGCACAGCGGCCGGAGAGCGCTTTTATTCGTGAAGTTGCGCGTAATCCGCGGTTAAAATCCGACTATGAGCAAAACGCTATTTGAAAAAATCATCGCCCGGGAGATTCCGGCGACCATTGTGTATGAAGACGATTTGGTCTTCGCACTGCGCGACATTAATCCCCAGGCGCCGAAACACATCTTGCTGGTTCCCAAGAAGGCCATCCCGCGCCTCGCCGAGGCCGCACCGGAAGACCACAAGGTTCTCGGCCACCTGCTGCTGAAAGCCGCGGAAGTTGCGGACAAACTGGGACTCAAGGAAAGCGGCTATCGGATTGTCATCAACAACGGCCCGGACGCCGGCGAAGCTGTGCCCCATCTGCACGTTCACATCCTCGGCGGACGCCACATGGCCTGGCCGCCGGGTTAATTCAGCGGGAAACCGCTTTGATCGTCGGGGTTGGTGAAAACCAATTCTTCCGAATGCGGGCCGGTGCGAATCAACACCGCCGGATGCGACGCGACCAAAGCCAGCAATTCGGCGTCATTGATTACGTGATAATTGCTGCTGCTGGTTTGAACCATCCCGACCGTTTCCGCCGGCGCGACGAATTGCGCGGCGGCCAGCGGCTGCGTGGCCACAACGGCGCTGGCGGGCAGCGGCCGGGTTTGAACCAATTGATAATCTTTCGCAACTGCTCTGGCTGCCGGCGCGGGCGCAAAGGGCCGCAGTGGCGAATTTTTCTGCCGGATAAAAATTCCGCATAGCCCCAACGCGACCAGCACTGCCGCCATGCGCCGGGCTTGTCGCCAGCGGCGACGGCGGCGAACCAGCCGCAGTGTTTTGCCGAGCAGCGCGTCGCGGTAATCGGCGGGTGCCGCTTCGGCCAGCACGTCGGCCAGCAATGGATCGAGGTCAGCCTGGTGGTTCATTGTTCAACTCCGCCAGCACCGCGTCTTTCAATTTTTTGCGGACGCGGGACAATTTCGATTCCACGGCCTTTTCGGTCGTTTGCAGTTCGTTTGCGATTTCGCGCACGGCGCGGCGCACAAAATACTTTTGGACGATCAAGTCCCGCTCGTCGGGCGGCAGCGACGCGACGCGGCACTCCAGCAAACTTTGCAGTCGTTCCCCCGTCTGGCGCTCGTTGGTGCCGTCCAGTTCAACGCGCGTGTGGCGCATGAAACGGTCCAGAAATGAAAAGTAACGGCGGCGTTTTTTTGTTTCGTCGGCCAGCGCGCTGCGGGCCAAAACCGCGAGCCAGCTCCAAAAGGCGCTTTCGTCGCGAAAGATTTTGATGTGCCGCGCCACGCGGATCAGCGTGGCCTGCAGCGCCTCGCGCGCGGCGTCTTCGTTGCCGGCGGCGACCACCAGCAAGTACCGCCACAGGCGGTTGAAATAAGCAGCGTAAAAAGTGCGCCAGGCCATTTCGTCTCCTTTGGTCATCCGGTGTGTCAACGTGGCGAAGTCCGGTTGTTCGCGCGGTTCTTCACCGACCGACGCGGAACACGGTTCGGGCGATTGAAAGTTTTCTTCCAAGCGGATGCATTAACGTCCGGCGGTAATCTATTTTTCAGGCTTTTCGTCGGACGGCGGAGCGGGCGGCGCCATTTTCGCCCTCAATTGAGCGATCTGGTCCTGCAATTCTTTCACCTGGTGATCCAAAGTGGGCAGATTGTATTGGGTCTGCGGCAGCGTATTCAGGACATCTTGAATGGTTTGCAGTTGATTCGGCTCACCAAAGGCGATCAATAACTTCGTTTCCTTGTGGTAATTCAATTCTGGTGGCGGGGTAACGCCGGCCATCTTCCAACCGGTTTGAATCGCCGTGGTGATGTCATCCACGGTGAAACCGCGGTTCAAGTAAGGCGATAGCGAATAAAACCGGCAAATCCTTTGGGATGAAATAACCGGGGGCAAAGTGACTTTTGACACGTAGAAATACCAGATGGAGTCGTCGGACAAATTCCCCGAGGCCGTTCTAAAACTGTAACCGGTCGTCTGGACCGAATGAAATCCCTGATTGTAAACGTTGACATCTTTCCGGCTGGCGGCTTCGAGGGCCTGGAACAATTGGGCGACGTCCACATGATTCATTTTGAGCGGCGGCAATTGCACATGGGCATCCTCATCGGCGATGATGGTGTTCAACGGCTTGCCCGTCCCTTTCTCGATGGCTTTGACCAATGCCGCCGGCGTGCCGCCGGGAAAATCGAGGTTGAATCTGGTCAAGGCCGGCGACTGGTTCCCGGGAGAATTCGAGCGTTCAACGATTGTTTGTAATCGTTGCTGGAAATTTGCTCCTGGCGGCGGGGCCGGTTGACCCAAAGCCGGCGAGAGGTTGAGAGCCAGCAAACAGGCGGCGAGACAGCTGGATTTTTTCATAAATGGACAGGTTTTAATTGTGTCTTTGTTCAGAAACACGACAGCCAAGGAAAAATCCTTCGCTTATTTTACCAACTGATTCAACACCGCGCCCAGCCGTTTGATTCCCTCGCGGATGTCTTTTTCGCTGGCGCTGCCGAAGCTGATGCGCATTTCATGATTGGGCCTTTTCCGCAGAGGGGCGTCGGCATAGCAAATTTCGCCAGGCACGTAGAGCACGTCGTTCTTCAATGCCGCTTGGAAAACTTTCGATCTCACTCCCGTGGAAATATGTTTCGGCAGTCGCGCCCAGAAATAAAGTCCGCCCGCCGGGGCACGCCATTCGACGGCGGGCGGAAAATGTTTTTCCATTGCCCGCTTCATCACCCGGGCTTTGTGTGCGTAACGCTTTTGCAGCCGCGCGACCTGCTTCTCGTGGGCGCCCGAGGCCAGGGCGCGGGCGAAAAGTTGCTGGAGCAAATTCGCCGTGCCGAAATCGTGGTTGCCCTTGATGTGTTTAACCGCCGTCAAGAGCGGTTCCGGCAGGATGCCGTAACCGACGCGCGCGCCGGTCGCGAACGGCTTGGTGAACGTGCCGGCGTAAATCACGCGGCCCGTTGCGCCGGGGACCGCCAGCGCCGACGGCACGTCCCCGCCGTGGAATCGCAATTCGCGATAAGCCGCGTCTTCGAGCAGATAAATCGGGTGTCCCGCCCCGCGCTCGAACTGCTTCAGCCATTTCAGGATGCCGCGCTTTTTCTCGAAGCTCGTGGTGACCCCGGTCGGATTTTGAAAATAGCTGACGAGGTAAAGCAGTTTCACGCGGCGCAAGTCGCCGCTGCGTTTGAGCGATGTCAGGACTTTTTCGAGATGCGCCAGATCCAGCCCGTCGGGTTCCAGCCGGACGCCGCGCGCGCGGAGGCCGCGGCCTTGGAGGATGCCGAGATAAACGAAATACGTCGGGTCTTCTACCAGGACGACGTCGCCCTCATCGCACAGGGCCTCAGCGGCCATGTAAAGCAGTTGCTGCGAACCGCCGGTGATGAGCAGGTGTTCGAGCGAATAAATTTTTTCATCCTTGTCCTTCCCTCTCGTCCTCGTCCTCGATTTTTGTTCGAGCCACGAGAACGATGACGAGGAGAATTGCGCATCGAGTTTTCGCAGATGACTCGCGGTCAGTTTGCGCAAAATCGGGTCGCCGGCGGTGGAACCGTATTGCAGCGCCGGCCGGCCGGTTTTGGGCGAACGCAGAATTTGATTCAGCAACCCGCGTGTCCTGGCCACCGGCAACGACGGATTGTCGGTGAACCCGGCGGCGAACGAAATGAGCCGGGACCGCGCCAGCGCTGCGTGCATGAGCCACGAGATGGGTGGCTCGGGGGTGCGTTGAGCCATTTTTGACAAATACGATTTCATGCAAAGGAGCAATGATCATAATTCGGAATCTGAAATTGAACAACCCAGGAACACCGCTTGCGATATCGCCGCGACATTCAAGTCGCGATTCCCGGTGCAACCCGAAGGTTGGGTTGCCGTTTCAATGGCGCGCGCCGAAGACGCTGTCGAGGATGACTTCCTTGGTTTTCCAGAGCAGGGCCATGGTCATGGCCAGGGGCAGCAGTGTGAAAAACGTCAAGGCCCAAAACCCGAGGCGGTTCACCCAGTCGGAGACATCGCCGAGCGCCAGTTGCCACTGCGCGGAGTGCAGGAAAACGATATACGCCACGCCGAGCAGCAAAAGTACGACGAGCAGCCAGCGGTTGAGCACCGTGAACAGGAGTGTTTCGTGCCGGAGCGTTTCGTCCGGCAGCATCGCGCCGAGCTGTCTAAGGACGGCGTTCACGTTGAACAAGAAGAGCAGCGCCGACAAAACGAGCACAAACACCGCCGCGGTGAAGAACGGCTGTTCCGGCACTTTATTCTGCCAGTAAAGAAACGGGCACAGGCCGAAGTTGACGAGGCCAAGGAGTTTTGCGCGGTCGAGGGCATTGCGCCAGGGACGTTCCTGTTTCTGGAAAGTGCTCATCTGCCAGAGGCCGTAGAGGAGCAAACCGGTGCCGGCCAGCGCCGGAAGCATTCCCAGTGGCTTGAGCCAATCAGCCTTGGCGGTTTCCGCGCAAATGACCAGCGTCGCGGGCAATCCCCAGAACAGCGCGGACAGACCGCGGGCCAGGCGTCCGAGGGAGCGGAGCAATTCAGCGTTGGGCGCAGGGTTGTCCATGAACGGCGAGGATGGAAGATAGAAGATGGCGCAGCGCCTTGCAAGCGGAGGACTTCCATCCTGAATCCTCCCTCCGCCATCCTCGGGTTCAAAAACTCAGGTACGTGTAGGCTTTCAGTCCGCGCTCGTAATCATCCAGCAGGCGCATGGCTTCAGACGGCTTCATGCGGTCAGATTTGATGGCCTCGTCCATTTGCGCCTTCATCTGCCGCTTCAACTCGTTTTCGTCGTATTGCACCGCCGCCAGCGATTGGACGATGGTATTGCCTTCGATGATTTCCTCGATGTAGTAGCCGGTCGGTTCATCGGGCTCGAGAAACACATGGACTTCGTTGACGCGGCCAAACAGATTGTGGAGGTCGCCCATGATGTCCTGGTAGGCGCCCATCAGGAAAAAGCCGAGGTAATACGGCTCGGGCAGACCGTTGCCGTTGGTATTGAGTTTGTGCAATGGCAGCGTATCGCGCACGTCGCGCAGATCAATGAACTTGCTCACCTGGCCGTCGGAATCGCAGGTGATGTCCACGAGCGTGGCTTCGCGCGTGGGGCGCTCGTTGAGACGGGCAATCGGCATGATGGGAAACAACTGGTCGAGCGCCCAGTGGTCCAGCAGGGATTGAAAAACGGAGAAGTTGCAGAGGTATTGATCGCTGAGGCTGTCCTCGAGCTTGCGGATTTCTTCCGGCACGTAGGCGTGGCCCTTGTAGTGTTCGACCACCGCGCGGCTGATTTGCCAGAACAGGTCCTCAATCTTTGCCTTGTCGGGCAGATCCAGCACGCCGAGCGTGAACATGTGCTGCGCGTCTTCGCGGCGTTCGAGCGCGTCGTGATAGGCTTCAAGCCGGTTGAGCTTGGCGAGGTGTTTCCGGATGTCGAGCAACTCGTTGACGAGCGGATGCTCTTTCTCGCTGAATTTCAAAAATTCACCGGGCCGGATTTTTTCAATCGCGCCGAACACCTCGACAATCAGCACGCTGTGATGTGCCACAATGGCGCGTCCGCTTTCGCTGATGATGTCCGGATGCGGAACGTTTTCGGCATTGCACACGTCGGCGATGTAATAAACCACGTCGTTGGTGTATTCCTGCAGCGTGTAGTTCGTTGAGCTGTCAAACGCCGAACGGCTGCCGTCGTAATCCACGCCTAGTCCGCCGCCGACGTCGAGGTAGGAAATGGGGAAACCCATCTTGTGCAGCTTCGCGTAAAGGCGTCCGGCCTCCTGCACCGCCTTTTTGACCGTAAGAATGTCGGGCACCTGCGAGCCGACGTGGAAATGAAGCAGCTTGAAACTGTGGCCGAGATTTTCCGCCTTCAACAACTCCGTCGCCTCCAGCAGTTCGGCCGTGCTCAAGCCGAATTTCGCGTTTTCGCCGCCGCTGCTCGCCCAACGGCCCGCCCCCCGGCTCAACAACCGCGCGCGGACCCCGAGCAGCGGTTCGACGCCGAGCTGTTTGGAAATCGCGATGATTTGGCGCAATTCCTCCAGTTTCTCAACGACCAGGATGACCGTTTTGCCCAGCTTGATTCCGAGCATGGCCATCTTGATGAACTCCGCGTCCTTGTAACCGTTGCAAACAATCAGGCTGCCGATCTGATTTTGCAGCGCCAGGCCGGCGAGCAGTTCCGGTTTGCTGCCGACTTCGAGGCCGAAATCAAACGGCTTGCCCGCGTCGAGAATTTCCTCCACCACCTCGCGGAGTTGGTTGACCTTGATGGGGAACACGCCGCGGTACCGGCCCCGGTAACCGTATTCCGCGATGGCGTCGCGAAAGGATTGATTCAACGACTCGACGCGGTGGCGTAAAATGTCCTGAAACCGGATGAGCAGGGGAAACTTCAACCCGCGCGCCTTGGCCTCTTCGATTACGTCGGTCAAGTCCACGGCCACGCCGCCGTCCTGCAACGGTCGCGCCACGACGTGTCCCTCGTCGTTGATGTCGTAGTACTTCGCGCCCCAGCGATGAATGTTATAAAGGTTGCGTGCCGCTTCAATGTCCCACGGCCGCGCCGCCCCGGTTGAATTGCTCATCTCATGTGTCCCGTCGAGCGAACTATAAAACGCCGCACGCGGAAATCAACAGGCAGAATGAAAAATTTTGCGCCGGTGCGCTTGGACAAAAGTGCAACACGCCGCTTTACAGGCTCGCGCGGGGGGACTAAAGTCGTTTCATGGCTGCCGAATACGATACAACCGAGTTTGTGGACACCGATTTTCAAACCCAGAAATCGCCTTACGGATCAACCGCCCCCGCCGGCGACCCGCTCCGCGCGCCCACGCGCGAGGAGGTGGACCGCAAGGTGGTCGAGGCGCAACAAAAGCTGGCCGAACTCAAACGCGCGCAGGAAGGCCTGGAACGCGAACGCGCCGCGCTCGAGGAATTGCGCCGCCGCCAGAATGAATTCCAGACCGGCCGGCAGGAAATGGTGCACAGCCTTACGCGCGGCCTGGGGTTGCTCGAAGAAGCCGAGTTCAACGCCCGCCGCGACGCCGAGCAGATGGTCAAGACGGTCGCCGATTTCCGCGACGCCCTCGAAAAAATCCAGACCATTCACGAGGAAACCTGGAACAAGGAAAGTTTCAGCGTCGAACTCACGCGCGCGCTGACCACCATCGAAAACGCGCGCATGGAATGGAATGCCGCGCGGCTCAAGTTCCCCATCCTGTCCGGTGAAACGCAGGCCAAACCGGAAACTGAAAGCGCACCGGCGCCCGCCGTACCGCCCTTTGCCAACCTGAACTTCGTGGAGTTGTGCAAAATCGGCCTGGCGTTGAATTGGCCGCTGGTGCTGGTGGCCCTGGGTGCGATTGGCGCGTTGGTGTCCATCTGGATGGCGATGCCGACGGGGCACTGAAATTTGTCGTATGGTGTTTGCCAAAAAAAGGGCGAAAACAGTTGACCCGATTTCCGACCGGGCGCGCACCTTGAACACCCAGATTGCCGCGCTCGAAGCCGAAATCAAACGGCTCGACACCCAGCTTCAGAGCGCGCCCGCGCCGCGTCTCCGTTCCACCGCCATTCCGCACGGCGCAACCATTGATCGCACGCACGAGCCGGTACCCTCGGCGGCGCCGGATCCCGTGTTTGAGGAAATCAAACCGCTCCCGGCCAGCGACGAGACCGACGCGCCTGACCAGTTCAACGAACTCGGCGTGCGCAAATACGATTTGCCGGCGCTCCTCCGGCGCCTGCGCCAGCGTTTCAGCCGGCCGACAGCGTCCAACCCGCGGCTCGTCACCTATCTGGCCGCCGGCGGCGTGCGCGGCCTGCGCCCGTTGCGTTACGAAAAGCGCGTGGCGCGCAATCGCTTCATTCTTTTCGCCGGCGCCTTGTTCCTGCTGCTGCTGGGCGTCCTCTTCGTTTATTTGCGCCATTGATTGAACGCTTATGAAGCGCCAGTTGTTTCAACTGTCCATTGCCACGCCCGATGGCCGGTTCATCGCCCGCTATTCCATCAAAGGATTGGCGGAATTGAATTTCCCAGGTAGAGGTAGGGCCGACCTGCTGGTCGGCCAGGACGCGCGGCAGCGCGTCCCTACCAACGTTGCCGATAAAATTCCCACCCAAATTCTCCGGTGGCATCAAGCAGTGGAGGCCGGATTGAAAAGTTCCCTGGCCGGGCGCAAACCGAAAAATCTGCCGCCGCTGGATTTGAACGGAACCGAATTTCAGAAACGCGTCTGGAACGCGTTGCGGAAAATTTCCACTGGCCGGACGAAGAGCTACGGCGAAATCGCGCAGGCGGTTGGCAAGCCGAAAGCTGTTCGCGCGGTGGGCGGCGCATGCGGCGCGAACCCGATTCCGGTTCTGGTGCCCTGCCATCGCGTGCTGGCCGCGCATGGGAAAATCGGCGGGTTTGGCGGCGGATTGGACTGGAAACGTACCCTGCTCGCGCGGGAAGGGGTTAAATTATAGGGGCATTTTCGAATTGGAACGAGCGACGATGGAACGTTGGCGCGCCAAACTGATAGAAACCTTCCCGGATCTCCGCGCCGAATGGGAAGACGGAACTGTAACCATCTACACGGCTTTCATGGAATTGACTGCCAAATGCCAAGATGCGCATGACCGAGGAGATCAAACGATGTTGTCCAGAATTTACGATTTCGCCGCATGGTGTTCTCGACAAGGTGAGAAAGACCTCTGGAATGCGGCAGGTGTAAGCTTTTACGAACACATGGTTGATCATCCAATTGCACTACGAGAAGTTCCACGTTGGATACCCCCCGATGTATTTCACGAGATATCGCCTTTGCTTCAATGGCGCATGGGCGACAAAGCTTTTTCCGAACTGACCGCGAGCTACGGAAGAGAACGGCTCAAAGCGGTTAAATAGCCGTCATTCGGATGATGTCGCGCAGCGGCGTGCGCGGACGGAACTTCACGAAGTGTTCGAGCTTTTTCACCTGCGGCTTGCGGCGGCGCATGTCGTCAAAAACCGGCACGCCGGTGACGCCGTAGCCCGTGGACGAAACCGGATACGCCTTGTCATACGGCACGATTTGAATCTTCGATTTTGAACCAAGCGTTTTGACCACCTGCCGCGCGAGATCGAGGATGCTGATTTCTTCCGTGCCGCCGACGTTGAAAATCTCGCCGAAAATGCGTGGCGGCGACGCCCCGTCGCCGGAATGTGGCCGCGTCGCCACCGACGCGCGAGACACGGCGGGCGACGAGGCGTCGCCACCACCTTCTGCGACGAGGGCGTCGCAGCTACGCTTTTGCAGGCGCACGAGCGCCTCCACGGCATCGCCGACGTGGCAGAAACAACGCGTCTGTTTGCCGTTGCCGAAAACTTTCAGCGGCTCGCCTTTTTTCGCCGCGGCAATAAAACGGGGCAGCACCATGCCGTAACGCCCGGTCTGGCGCGGGCCGACGGTGTTGAACAGCCGCGCGATGATGACCGGCAGATTTTTCTCCCGCGCATAGGCAAGGGCGAGAAATTCGTCCGTGAGCTTTGAGCACGCATAACTCCAGCGCGACTGGCCGGGCGGGCCGATCAGCAAATCATCGTCCTCGCCGAACGTCGGCTTTGCGCTCTTGCCATAGACTTCCGAGGTCGAGGTCAGCAAGAGTGGCGTGCGGGTCAGGGCGGCGGCGCGCAGCAAAATCTGCGTTTCCTGGAAGCTCGCCTCCAAAACGCGCAACGCCGATTTGACGACCAGTTCAACGCCGACGGTCGCGGCCAGATGAAAAATAAATGCCGCCTGCGCCGCCAGTTCTGGCAATTCGGTGCAGGTGGAAATCCTGGATTCGATGAAGCGCAACCGTGGATGATTTTTTACCGCGCGCAGATTTTCCCGCCGTCCGGTCGAAAGGTCGTCGATCACAACGACGCGTCCGCCATCGTTGAGCAGTCGCTCAACCAGATGCGAGCCAATAAATCCAGCCCCACCGGTAACGAGGATATGTTTCATTTAAGCGCGTTCGCAACGGCCTCCGCCAGTTTCTGCCGGAACTCCGGGGATTCAATCAATTTCGCCTCGTGCGGATTGGACAGGTAGCCGCCTTCAATGAGAATGGCCGGGCACTTTTGTCCGCGCAACACCTCAATGAACCGCGCCCGCGCCACGCCGCGGTCTTCCATGCCCGTCGCGCGCAGCAAGGCCGCGTGCAGGCGGACGGCGAGCTGCAAGTTCTCCGCGTCGAAAGCGTTGTTGGAAAAATTCTCCGACCGGAAGTCATTGTACCCGCGCACGAGGGTCGAGGACATACCCGTCGGCGTGAGGCAGTAGGTTTCAAGGCCGTGCGCCCGTTCATCCGCGCCGCCCGAATTGAAATGGAGGCTGATGAACAAATTCGCGTGGTGCTCGTCCGCGAACACAGGCCGATTGGAATTGGCCACAAACACGTCATCGGTGCGGGTGAGAAAAACCCGCCAGCCATTGGTCTCCAGCAACGCTGCCAGCCGTTTGCCCCAGTCGAGCGTGAATTCCTTTTCGAACCGGCCGTCGAGGACGCTGTGCGTGCCGGTGTTCGAGCCGCCGTGGCCGGGGTCAATCACAATCACTCGGTTGGTACCGAACCTGAGCGGCGGGTCGCACAGCAGCGGTTCAAGATTCCTCTGCAAATCGAGTTCGTGCAGGAAAATCTGTTTGTCAATGAGCTGCGGCTCGAAGCCAAGATTGATTTCGACGCCGTTCCAGATCGCTTCGCGGCTGCCGATCTCCAGAACCATCACGCCATTGGTCGAGCCAATCGCATACGTTGCCACCGGCAGACCGGACAACAAATGCGGCGCGCCGATTTTATGGTTGCTGGCCCAACGGTTGAGCGGCGCCCACGTTATCACCGGCTCGGGATGGATGGCATTCGTCGGATGAACGACCGGTGGCCAATTCGTTTTGACGATCGGCGCGAGGGGCCGGGGCGGCGGCGGAATTTGCGGATTCTGGACTTCGTTGGTCGGCGGCCAATTGGTCGGCAACGTCCCTTCCGGCGCGCGCCGCGGCATGGTCGAGCAGCCCGCCGCAAGCAACATCACGCTGAAGATGATACCGGCCGGTTTCAACACGCGGCCATTGTGCGGAAGGCGAAGGCGGACTCAAGATGTTTTGGCGCGCCTGATTTGCGGAAGCGCGTTCTTGCATTGAATGATGCTTGCCCCAGAATGAATTGGTATGCAGGCGCTGCCGAAATCACTTGAAAACTGGCTGCGCAAATTTTCCAGGGCCGTGCGCCGACGGGATTTTGCGTCGGGGCAAATTCTTTTTGCCGAGGGGGTGATTTCATTCGGCACGGTGTGTTTCCGCACGGAGAATCTGGACGAACTCTCGGCCCGCCAATGGCGGAAGGTCTGGACCAGAACAAAAAATTTTGAGTTTGACTACAAATCAGCGCGGGCGATCGTAACAGCCGATCTGGCGGCGGTCCTGGCGAACTGGCGCTCAACCGGTTTCGACCGCGATGAAAGCCCATTTGGACGCCGGGGCCGCGCGACGATTGTGCTCCGAAAATCCGCCGCCGGCTGGAAAGCCGCCCACACCCATTTTTCGCTGAAGCCAGCCCCAAACAATGATTCACTTTTTTGCAGCCTATCCTGACACGATCCAACATTTCATGGATGCGTGGGCGCCGACACTTGGAGAACAAATCCGGCCGGTTGCTTATCGGAAAGTCTGGTTCCATGGATTCATGCCGCCGGGCGCTTGTGTTTTTTCCGATGTGGAACTTCTATCGGCCGGTCAAATGTTTTTCGCCCGGAAATTCAGTCGCCGGCTGCAGGGCGGCCATGAAATCCTCAATGACCCGCATCGCTGCCTGAACCGGTTTGCACTTTTGAAGACCCTGCACGGGCGCGGCCTCAACTATTTCCGCGCGCACCGGCCCGGCCAATTGCCGGATGATTTGAAATTCCCGGTTTTTTTGCGGCGGGAGACCGATCATCGCGGTTCCATGAGTGAACTGCTTTATTCGCCGGCCGAACTGAAGCGTGCCATCGCAAAACTTTCATTTCGCGGCCGCTGGTTTTTGTGGCGCCGGCTGATGGTCGTCGAATACGTTGATTGCGCGGGCGCGGACGGTCTTTTTCGAAAATATTCTGTGATGAATGTCGGCGGCACGCTGATACCCCGCCATATTTTGTTCAGCCGGAATTGGGTCACGAAAAAAGCCGACTTTGTCAGCGCCGCCACGGTGGAGGAGGAAATTGCTTTCCTTGATAATTTCCCGCACCGCGAGGAGGTGGCGGAAATTTTCCGGCTCGCCGGCGTGGATTACGGCCGGGTTGATTACGGCTTGAAAAGCGGGCGCGTGCAAGTCTGGGAAATCAACACCAATCCAACCGTCGTTCCCGACCACGAGAAAATTGACAAACGCCGGCTGCCCGCCCAAACCCGCTCCGCTGCGTTGATTGCGCAAGCGCTGGCGGCGCTGGGGCAAAAATAAAACCGGCGTTTTCATCGTTTCAAGATTGCAGAGCCATTGCCTCGAGTCGCCGGTTCGGTTAAATTTTCCCCGAGGTTGACGCAATTGTTTGAAAATTGTCATTGCCATCACTGGAGCCAGCGGCGCGCTTTACGCGCAACGTCTGCTCGATAATCTCGACCCGCACGCGCACGAAATCCACGTCGTGCAAAGCCATTACGCGCAGCAGGTCATAGCCGGGGAATTGCCTGGTGGCCTGCGCCTGCCTGAGGGGGTCAGGACGCACAACCTCAAAAGTATGAACGCGCCGTTTGCCAGCGGCTCGAATCCGCCGGACGCCATGGTCGTCATCCCCTGCACGATGGGCACGATGGGCCGCATCGCGCACGGCTACAGTGAGGATGTTTTGCTCCGTGCCGCCGACGTGGTGTTGAAAGAGCGCAAAAAATTGATTCTGGTCCCCCGCGAGACACCGTTGAGCCTCGTCCATGTCAAGAACATGGAATTGTTGCTGCAAGCCGGCGCGACGATTCTGCCCGCAAACCCGGGATTTTACTCGAACCCGCAAACCGTCCGGGAAGTTGTGGACACGGTGGTCGCTCGCGTGCTGGACCATCTGGGCCTGCCGCAAACACTGGTGGCGCGCTGGGCGGAGGAAAGGGAGTAATGGAAATGCCGAAGGCCGAAGGCCGGGTCCCGAAAGAAATCCGAAGCCCGAATACCGAAGCTGTCAGGTTCGTACGCTATGAACGCATGGTTTTCGGCATCAGCCAGAGCGGTTGTTCGGATTTCGGATTTGGGGTTTCTTTCGGATTTCGGGCATTCGGGCTTCGGATTTCATGTCACGCCAGGTAGATGTTCGATGTTCTCCTCAATTAAAAAGTGGGCTGCGTTCGTGCGCTTCTCGCACACCGTCTTCGCCTTGCCCTTCGCACTGTCGGCGATGATGGTGGCTGCCCGCGAGAACCGCGGCTGGCCGGGATGGGAAAAATTTCTGTTGATTCTCGCCGCGATGGTTTGCGCGCGGACCTGCGCGATGGCGTTCAATCGCATCGTTGACCGGAAATTCGATGCGCTGAATCCGCGTACGGCCAACCGCCACCTGCCCACCGGCCGGATTTCGCTGGCCGGCGCAATCGCGCTCTGTGTTCTGGCGGCAGCCGGTCTGGTGGTCGTCGGTCATTTTCTGAACCTGCTGTGCTTTTATCTCTCGCCGGTTGCGCTTGTCGTGATTTGTTTTTATTCGCTCACGAAGCGGTTTACGGATTACACGCATGTCTTTCTCGGCCTTTCGCTGGCGCTCGCGCCGGTCGGCGCGTGGCTGGCGGTGAAAGGCAGCAACGTTTCGCTGATGGAAATTCTGCAAATGCTGGCGCTCGCCCTGGCCGTGGTTTTGTGGCTGGTCGGTTTCGACATCATCTACGCGTTGCAGGATTACGAGTATGACAAAGCGCACGGCCTGCACTCGCTCGTGGTGGCCTGGGGGCCGAAAAATGCGCTAGCCTCGGCGTTTCTCGCGCACATGGCGATGTGCGGGTTGTTGCTGTTGTTCGGGCTGCTCTGCCGGTTTCGCCTCGCCTATCTCCTCGGCTGGTTCCTCATCGTCGGCTGCCTCGTGTTGGAACACTGGATTGCCCGCCGCCGCAGTCTGAACTGGATCAACCTTGCCTTCTTCCGCCTCAATGCGCTGGTGAGCGCGGTTTTTCTCGTGGTGGTCGCCGCGGAAGTGATTTTTCAGGGCGGTTTCACGCTGCGCTGATATTTAACCATTAGCGCAGCGAACCCAACGCCAGGTTTTGTTTTCAAACCTTTGCGCCCTTTGCGTTCTTTGTTGTTGGAAATCCGGTAACGTCCTTCGGGATTTGCTTCTGAAGCAGGCATGGACACGGTAAAATCAAATCGGCCCATGCCCGACGGAAATAAATGTCCGCAATGCGGCACGCCGCTCGATTCCGGCGCGGTGGCCGGGCTTTGTCCGGCCTGCCTGCTCAAGGCCGGCGCGGCGGCCGACACCGAGACCGACGCGAAACAGCCGGCGTTCCAGCCACCGGGCATCGCCCAACTAGCACCGCTGTTCCCGCAACTCGATATCCTCGAACTGATCGGCAAGGGCGGGATGGGGGCGGTCTATAAAGCGCGGCAAAAGGAATTGGACCGCATCATTGCGCTGAAGATTCTTCCGCCCGGCATTGGCGACGACCCTGCATTTGCCGGGCGCTTCGCCCGCGAGGCCAGGGCGCTGGCGAAGCTCAATCACCCCGGCATCGTCACGATTTACGACTTTGGCCGCGTGAATGGATTTGCCGCTCAACCCTCAACCCTCAACCCTCAACCGCTTTATTACTTCCTCATGGAATTCGTGGACGGCGTGAACCTGCGGCAGTTGCTTCATGCCGGGCGCATTTCGCCGCGCGAGGCGCTGGCCATCGTGCCGCAGATTTGTGACGCGCTGCAATTCGCCCACGACCAGGGCATCGTCCACCGCGACATCAAGCCGGAGAACATTTTGCTCGACCGCCGCGGCCGCGTGAAGGTGGCGGATTTCGGGCTGGCGAAACTGGTGGGAACGGAAACTGGTAGGGCGGGCAGTCCCCTGCCCGCCGACGGCGCGCACGGAGTGAAGTGCCCTGCCGACGCGCTGACCGAATCCGGCAAAATCATGGGCACGCCGCAATACATGGCGCCGGAACAAAAAGAACATCCCGACGCCGTGGATCATCGTGCGGACATTTACGCCTTGGGCGTGGTGTTTTACCAGATGCTCACCGGCGAATTGCCCGGCAAAAAAATCGAGCCGCCGTCGTCGAAAGTGCAAATTGACGTGCGCCTCGATGAGGTCGTCCTGCGCGCGTTGGAAAAGAAACCCGAACTGCGTTACCAGCAAGCCAGCGTGCTCAAGACGGAAGTGGAGACGATTGCCTCCGCAAGTGCCACCAAGACCGGCATGGATTCCGAGTCAAACCCGCTGCCATCAGAGCTGTCTCGCTTGGGAAAAGCGGCGCTTGGCTTTGAGTCCGCCTCGGCCATCAAATTGCTTGGCGTTGCTGCCCTTGCGACTCTCGTTGTGGTGGCGTTGATTGGCTATGGTCCGCTGGCCGCATGGACGTGGCTCATTGCCATCGCCGGTTTCGCCGGCATCCTGGGCCTGGCAACCGTCGCGGTCGTGGTCGAAGTCGTTCACCGCAGTAAACATTCCGTTTCAATTGCGGAAAAAAGTTCTTCGCGTGCAGCCATAGCTTGCGCGGTTTGCGCGGCGATCGCGCTGCTGTCGTTATTTCTGTTGTTGGTCATTCACGAAAAGGCCGGAGGCTTTGCGCCGGAATTCCCGCAGTCTTCAACCGGTCAACTCCAGATCAAAACGCTGAATACAACGCTCCTTGAAATTGTGGGTGGCCTGGCCGCAGTGGTTTTCGGCTGGCTGGCGATTTTACAGATGCGCCGCTCGAAAACGGATCCGGCGCTTGTGGCTGTGGTCGAATCCTGGCTGGCGCTGATGGACCACGGCGATTACGCGCGAAGCTGGGAAGCCGCCGCGCCGTATTTCCAGCGCGCCACGGCGCAGGAAGAATGGATCTCACGCGGCGAAAAAATCCGGCGGCCGCTCGGCAAAGTCCTTTCGCGCAAATTGACCGTGGCCAGGTTCAGTGCGCTTGGGACGCGGCTGGAAATGAGGTTCGCCACGGCGTTTGACGGCCTGCTGGCAGCCACGGAAACCGTGACGTTCGCCAAACAAGCCGGCGGCGAATGGCAGCCGATTGGTTATCTCATCCGCCCGGCAGGTTACGAAAGATGGAGAGGGACTTTGAAAGTGGCGGGCTTGCGTTTGTTACTCGTGGTCGTGATCCAGTTGGCGCTGCTGGAGACGCTCATGCAGGCGTCGGTGCATTGGCTCGAATCCACCGAAGAACTGTGGAGCATGGCGTTGGCAGCGGCTACGTTGCTCGGACTGGTCTGGGCGAGCTGGCCGGGCTGGCGGCAAATGCGTTCGGCGCTTTTCGTCGTGGCCGGGACGATTACCTCGGCTGTGCTTTTGCTGGCTCTCGACAATTTTTATTCCTGGGGCGTGCGCGCGACTCTGGGACTTAGCCGCGAGCCGGAATGGGCCGCACAGCATCCAGGTTTTCAACAGAAGCTCTGGGACCATCTCGGCCTGCCCGGCTATCCGGCGCAACCCACGGCTGAAGTCACGGGCACCGTCACCGACGCCTTGACGGGAAAGCCCATCGCCGGCGCGCGGGTGGACGACAATTCCTACGGCGCGCGGCCATCCCGGGTGCCGCAGCAAGCGTGGACGGACGCCAGCGGAAAATTCACCCTGAAAACCTGGCCGGAAGAACACAACATCGCCGCGTCCGCTCCCGGTTACGAAACGAAGCTGGCCACGCTGATCACGCCGCTGTTCGGCCGCCTGCGGGAGGCGCGGATGGATTTTCAGTTGCAGCCGGCAAACGGCAGCAAAACTCTGTCCTTCGGCCCGGCGATGGAAACCGTCCTCCCGGCGATCAGCGGTCGAAGGGCCGAACTGCTCGATCTGGACACTGGCCGGCGTGTCACCAGCACGACCTTCGGCGAAAATGATCGTGAGACGCACGCCTGGATTCGTGACCATCATCTCGACTTAGTCGGCGTCGTCGAAAGAGGTCAAATTGCGGTGCTCTGTTGCGACATGGCGGTGCTGCCGGTCGCGACCAATTTGTGGTCTGACGCCGGCGCGACCGACATGGCAACCAACCATGCGCTGGCTCAGATGGAGCCGAATAAGATCACAGCCATATCGCCAGCCGTTGATCAGACTGACACCTATTTCTTCCGCACGCGGGAAGGCGGCCTCGGCATTCTCCAAATCCTCGGGCAGACTGATAATCCACCCGGCGTGAAAATCCGCTACAAGCTCGTGCAAGATGGCGACGCCGCCAATACTACTCCTGCCGCCTCCGCTGAAAGCCGGCCCCCAATCGCCTATAGTACGGTTGGCTCGTCGTTGGCCGATTCGCTGAATGCGGTGTGGGTCAAGCACGCCGCTTTGCTGGCGGTCGAATGCCCTGGCAAAGAAGGCGTGGTTCGGTGGTCACCCGACGGCGCGCCCCTCCCCGCTTCGCTCCAACCCGCGTTCGCGCATTTTGCCTTCCCGCAGCGGCGGGGCAATTCGCCGGACTACGTCTTTACGCTGCTCTTCCGCGAGCCGTTAGACCCGAAATTGCGGGAGTATTGGGAGGGAGGTTGCGGGGCTGGGGCATTTTCGGCGACGGAATATCCTTGGTCGGATTACGCCAGTTTCGAAACCAACCGCGGGCTGGGCGGCACGGTTTTTCGGATGGCCACCACTTTCGCCGAGGAAAAGGACACCACCACGGTCATCTTCGGAGTGCCATGGCATCCGCCCGGAACTTTGCTCCGGTGGGATGGCCAGCCGCTTCGGCTTCAGGCGCGCTTGGACTGGCCGAAGTCCGAACCGATCCCGACTCTGGATCTCCGCCGCTACCAGCGGCTCCCCGACACCGGGACCAATGTTTCCTGGTTGAGCACCGTCATGCTCAAACTACCCGAGAAGTTCCGGGGCGAGTGGCACCTGGACCTGATCGCTGCCGATCGGGAACAGTGCGATCATCGGTCCACTTACTCGGTGTTTGTCGGCGATACGAAAACGCAAATGTGGATGCTGGATGTGTCGCCGAGCAACATCACTTCAATCCGGTTGCAAGGTTGCTTGAACGCCGACTTCAACTGGTGGCAATTCGACAACGTCCATCTCAAACCCAATTTACCCGGGAAGTAAGCACCAGGAGCAAATAATAAGGCTGATTTGACTTTGGAACATTCCAGCCAGCCATCGTCAACGCCGGGCGACGTCTTCGCCACGACGCAGTGGACGGTCGTGCTCGCGGCGGGCCGGCGGCATACGCCGCAATCCGACGGCGCGCTGGAGGAGCTTTGCCGCGCGTATTGGTTTCCGCTCTACGCCTACGTCCGCCGCCGCGGGCACACAAAGGAAGATGCGGAGGATTTGACGCAGACCTTTTTTGCACGGCTGCTGGAGAAAAATTTTATCAAAAATGCGGACAGCGCCAAAGGCAAATTCCGCGCGTTTCTGCTGGCGTCGCTGAAACATTTCCTGGCGAACGAGTGGGACAAGTCGCAGACGCGAAAGCGCGGTGGTGGAAGCGTGCCTCTCTCGTTGGACTGGCAAACCGCGGACACGAAGTTTCAAGTCGCTGCCGTGAACGAGCCGAGCCCCGACCAGGCGTTCGACCGCGAATGGGCGCTGGCGTTGCTGGCGAAGGTCATTGAACAGCTGCAGAAGGAATGCGAGGCCGAGGACAAAGCGAAGTTGTTCGAGCAATTGAAAATTTTTCTCACGGCTGGCAAAGCTGAATTGTCCCACGCCGAAGCCGCAAAGTCGCTCGGCATGGACGAAACCGCCGTCCGCGTGGCCGTCCATCGCCTGCGGAAACGTTACCGGCAACTGCTCCGCGGCGAAATTGCGCAAACGCTGGCTGATGCCGCTGATGTGGACGAGGAAATGCGCGCCCTGTTCGGCGCATTTTCAATGTAGGATAGCGCGTCCCGCTCGGCTCCGCCTGAAACAGAAACCGCAGATTTCGCAGCTTGCACCGGTTAAAAATCCGCGTCATCCGTGAGGGTATGAGGTTAGTTGACGGGCGTCCTGAGAACTCAGGCAGCATTGCAGGACGGACGGAAACTGGGTCACCATAGGGCCTGTTGGCAGCTAACCCGCAGGCGGCTTACGGGAGATGCTGGTGGATGACGATTGGAGTTTAATCTCCGCATTCGTGAATGAGCACCGGCGAAAAGCACCTACCTGGGGACCGCCCCGCATACCTGAGTGCATGTAATCGCCTGACCCGTTTCCGTCCGCCTGCTTAACCGTGCAATAAAATGAACAAAAATGCAAACCTCCTGCCGCGGGTGATTGGCTTTGACTCCCA
>Ga0335081_10004538_pt1 | contig 21859 bp, 16 predicted proteins | sample Lox_Sample_35_FD_206713 | JGI IMG/M metagenome (GOLD analysis project Ga0335081, IMG submission 206713) | Soil microbial communities from Loxahatchee National Wildlife Refuge, Florida, United States - Lox_Sample_3.5 | ecosystem: Environmental > Terrestrial > Soil > Wetlands | place: USA... | reverse complement strand
ACCAGCCGCTTGATGAAGTTGAAGCGCACGCCCTTGACGCCTGAGCGGTCGAGGTCCTTGAGCTCCCGGTCGGTGAAGGCCTCGTCGACGAAGGCGACGCCCTTGGCGCGGCTGTTCGACGTCACCAGCGCATCGACCAGCGCCCGGTTGTCGGTGTCGTGACAGGTCGCCTGCACGATGACGGCCTTGTCGAAGCCAAGGAAGTCGTGCAGCGCGAACAGCTTCTCCTTCGGCGCATCGCAGGGCGTGTATTTGCGCTTGGGCGCGAACGGAAACTTCGCCTCCGGCCCGAACACGTGGTTGTGCGCATCGACGGCGCCTGGCGGCGGTTTGTATTTCGGCTTTGACGGATTGGGATGGAAGGGAATGTAACCCGGCGACATCGGCACGCGGCAGTTCTCCTTACGTTACATTTGTCATGCCCCGCGAAAGCGGGGTATCCAGTACTCACCTTGCTTTGCGGTGATTACTGGATCGTCCGCCTGCGCGGACGATGACAGAATCAGACCTTCTCCAGCGCCAGCGACACGCCCTGGCCGACGCCGACGCACATGGTGGCGAGCGCGCGCTTGCCGCCGCGTTTCTCCAGGCCGTGCACCGCCGTCAGAGTCAGCCGCGCCCCCGACATGCCGAGCGGATGGCCGAGCGCGATGGCGCCGCCGTGCGGATTGACGTGCTCGGCATCTTCGGCGACGCCAAGCTGGCGCAGCACGGCGATGCCTTGCGACGCGAACGCCTCGTTCAGCTCGATCAGATCGAAATCGCCGATCTTCAGCCCAAGCTTCTCCATCAGCTTGCGCGTCGACGGCACCGGGCCGATGCCCATGATGCGCGGCGGCACTGCGGCCGACGCCATGCCGAGCACGCGGGCACGCGGCGTCAAACCGTGGGCCTTCACCGCCTCCGCGCTGGCGAGGATGATGCCGGCAGCGCCGTCGTTGATGCCCGAGGCATTGCCGGCGGTGATGGTGCCGGGATTGCGCACGATCGGCTTGAGCTTCTCCAAATTCTCCAGCGTAGTGTCGGGGCGCGGATGCTCGTCTTTGTCGACGACGATTGGCCCTGATTTGCCGCCCGGCGCCGCCACCGGCACGATCTCCTCGGCGAAGTAGCCGGCAGCGATCGCCTTGCCGGCGCGCTGCTGCGAGCGCAGCGCGAACGCGTCCTGCGCCTTGCGCGCCACCTGGTATTCCTCGGCGACGTTCTCGCCGGTCTCGGCCATGGAATCGACGCCGTATTGCGCCTTCATCAGCGGATTGATGAAGCGCCAGCCGAGCGTGGTGTCGTAGACTTCCGCCGAGCGCGAAAACGCCTCGCCGGCTTTGCCCATGACGAACGGCGCACGCGTCATCGACTCCACCCCGCCCGCAATGGCGAAGTCCATCTCGCCGGTGCGGATGGCGCGGGCGGCGTCGCCCACGGCATTGAGGCCGGAGGCGCACAGCCGGTTGACGGTGACGCCGGGGATGCTGTCGGGCAGGCCGGCCAAGAGCAGCGCCATGCGGGCGACGTTGCGGTTGTCCTCACCGGACTGGTTGGCGCAGCCGAAGAACACCTCGTCGAGCCGCGACCAGTCGGCTTTGGCGTTGCGGGCGACCAGCGCCTTGATCGGCACCGCGGCGAGGTCGTCGGTGCGCACCCTGGCGAGCGCCCCGCCGTAGCGGCCGATCGCCGTGCGCGCGGCATCGCAGATGAAGACCTCTCGCATCGGACGCCTCCAAAACCGTTGAATTGAAGGCTATTTACGGGGCTGGGCAGAACGGGTCAAATGGCCCGCGCCGCAACCGGGACAAGCATGACCGAGCCTGCAATCTCCGCCGAATTTCCTTCGTTGCCGCCGACGCTCGCCGCCGAGCGACGCGGCGCGGTCGCGGTGCTCAAGCTCAACCGTGCGGAAAAGCGCAATGCACTCGACGACACCACCGTGCAGGGCATCGAGGCGTTCTTTTCCGCAATCCCCGACGACATCGGCGCCGTGGTGCTGCACGGCGCCGGCGACAATTTCAGCGCAGGCCTCGATCTCGCCGCCTTGGGCGAGCTCGACATCGCCGCCGGCATCGAGCATTCGCGGTTCTGGCATCGGGTGTTCGAGAAGATCGAGTTCGGCAGGGTGCCGGTGGTCGCCGTGCTGCACGGCGCGGTGGTCGGCGGCGGACTGGAGCTCGCCGCCGCGTGCCACGTGCGGGTGGCCGAGCGTTCGGCGTTCTATGCGCTGCCGGAAACAAGCCGCGGCATCTTTGTCGGCGGCGGCGGTTCGGTGCGGCTGCCGCCGCTCATCGGCACGACGCGCATGATGGAGATGATGCTCACCGGCCACGCGCTCACGGCCGAGGAAGGCCAAGCCATCGGGCTCACGCACTATCTGGTCGACAACGGCGCAGGCTTCGCCAAGGCGCTGGAGCTCGCGCAAAAGATCGCCGGCAATGCGCCGTTCACCAATTACGCCGTGATGCATATTCTGCCGCGCATCGCCCAGGCCGATCCGGCGACCGGCTTTGCCACTGAGGCGCTCACCGCCGCCATCGCCCAAAGCGACGAGGAAGCCAAGGCGCGCATGAAGGCGTTTCTGGAAAAGCGCGGCCCCAAGGTTGTGCGCAGCTAGCATCATGACGCTTGCCGAAACCCGCGCGATGCCAGGCAAGCCGCCGCTGCGGCCGGTGCGGCTCGGCACGCCCGACGTTCTGGTCGAGCGCAGAAGCGACGGCGCCATCATGTTGCGCTCGCCGCGCGCGCTGTCGCCCTATCCGAAAAATCTCACGACGCGGCTCATCCATTGGGCGAACGCAGCGCCCGAGCGCGTGTTCCTGGCGCAGCGCGATGCCGCCGGTGGCTGGCGCACGCTGACTTATGCGGCGGCGCTGCAACAGGTGCGCGCCATCGCCGCGGCGCTGTTGGCGCGCGGGCTGTCCGCCGAACGGCCCATCGCCATTCTCTCCGGCAACGATATCGAGCACGCGCTCATTGGCCTTGCCGCGATGCATGTCGGCATTCCCTATGCGCCGATCTCGGTGCCGTACTCATTGCTGTCGAAGGATTTCGGCAAGCTCAAAACCATCATCGGCCTGCTGTCGCCCGGCCTCGTCTTTGCCGCCAACGGCGCCGTCTTCGCACCGGCGATCGCCGCGGCGGTTCCGGCCGATGTCGAAGTCGCCGTCACCGGCAACCCCCCGGGCGACCGCAAGGCGAGGCTGTTTTCAGAACTGGCCGACACGTCGCCGACCGCAACGGTGGAGGCAGCCCATGCCAAAGTCGGCCCCGACACCGTCGCCAAAATTCTTTTCACCTCCGGCTCGACCGGCCAGCCCAAGGGCGTGATTAACACGCAAGCGATGCTGTGCGCCAATCAGGCGATGATCCGCGCCGGCTTGGCCTTCGTCGCCGACGAGCCGCCGGTGATCGTCGACTGGCTGCCGTGGAACCACACCTTCGGCTCGAACCACAATTTCGGCCTCGTGCTCGACAACGGCGGCTCGCTCTATATCGACGAGGGCAAGCCGCTGCCCGGCGCCATTGCGGCGACCGCGCGCAACCTGCGCGACGTCGCCTCGACCATCTATTTCAACGTGCCGAAGGGCTTCGAGATGCTGCTGCCCTATCTCGAAGCCGACCGCGCCTTGCGCGAAACCTTCTTCAGCCGGCTCAAGGTGATGTTCTATGCCGGCGCCAGCCTGTCGCAACACGTGCTCGACGCCATCGAGCATCTGGCGGTCGAGACCACCGGCGAGCGGATCGTATTCCTGTCGAGTCTCGGCTCGACCGAGACCGCGCCGGCGGCGGTGGCCTGTTCCTGGGACGCCGAGCGCGCCGGCAATATCGGCCTGCCGCTGCCCGGCGTGGAGCTGAAGCTCGTGCCGCGCGACGGCAAGCTTGAAGTGCGGTTCAAGGGCGCCAACATCACGCCCGGCTACTACAAGGCGCCGGAGCTGACCGCCGCCGCCTTCGACGACGAGGGCTTCTACAAGATCGGCGATGCAGTGAAGTTCGCCGATCCGGCCGATCCGAAGAAGGGCCTTCTGTTCGATGGCCGGCTCGCCGAGGACTTCAAGCTCGCTACCGGCACCTGGGTCAGCGTCGGGCCGCTGCGCGCGGCCTTCATCGCGCATTTTGCGCCATTGGTGCGCGACGTAGTGCTGGCCGGACCGGACCGCGACGACGTCACCGCGCTGGTGTTCCCCGATCCGGACGCCTGCCGCAAGCTCGCGCCCGATCTCGCCGCCGATGCGCCGATCGCCGCCGTGCTCGCCGACGCCCGCGTGCGCGGCGAATTCGCGCGCAGGCTCGCGGCGCTGCTGCGGGCAAGCAGCGGCACGTCGAGCCGCATTTGCCGCGCCATCCTGCTCGCCGAGCTGCCGTCGCTGGATATCGGCGAGATGACCGACAAGGGCTCGATCAACCAGCGCGCGGTGCTTGCAAATCGCGCCGCCTTGGTCGAAGACCTCTATGCCGACCCGCCGCCCGGCCACGTCATTGCCGCCTGAACCCGAATCCGAACCCCTGAGCCGACCATGGACATCAAAGGACATGCCGCGATCGTGACCGGAGGCGCCTCGGGACTCGGCGGCGCCACCGCGCGCATGCTCGCCGAAGCCGGCGCCAAGGTCGCGATCTTCGACGTCAACCAGAAGGCCGCCGCCGAAGTCGCCATTGACGTCAACGGCATCGCGATTGCCTGCGACGTCACCGACTCGGCCGCCACCGAAGCCGCCTTCGCCAAGGCCAAGGCCGACCACGGCACCGCACGCATCCTGATCAATTGCGCCGGCGTCGGCCCGGCCAAGCGCATCGTCGGCCGCGACGGGCCGATGCCGCTCGCCGATTTCGAGCGCGTCATCAAGATCAACCTGATCGGCACCTTCAACGCCATTCGGCTCGCCGCCGCCGACATGCAGCACGTCGAGCCGCTGCAGGACGGCGAGCGCGGCATCATCATCTGCACCGCATCGGTCGCCGCCTACGAGGGCCAGATCGGCCAGGCCGCGTACGCGGCATCGAAGGGCGGCGTGGTCGCGCTGGTGATGCCGGCGGCGCGCGAGTTCGCCCAGTTCGGCATCCGCGTCAACGCCATCGCGCCGGGAATTTTCTCCACCCCGATGCTGCACGCGCTGCCCGAAGCCGCGCAGCAAAGCCTCGCCGCTTCGGTGCCGTTTCCGAAATTGCTCGGCCAGCCGTCGCAATATGCGGCGCTGGTCCGCCACATGATCGAAAACCGCTACCTCAACGGCGAAACCGTCCGCCTCGACGGCGCGCTGCGCATGGCGCCGCGCTGATCGCTTTCCGCATGCTCAGCAATATCCGGAAAACGCGCATCGAGTGGAGCGACTGCGATCCCGCAGGCATCGTGTTCTATCCGCGCTATTTCGAGATGTTCGACATTTCGACCACGGTGCTGATCGAGCGCGCGCTCGGCATGCGCAAGCTGCACTATCTCAAGGCGTTCGGCATTGCCGGCCATCCGCTGGTGGAGACGCGGGCGAAGTTCCGCATCCCGACCCGATTCGGCGACCAGGTCGAGATCGCAACTGCGGTGGTCGAATGCGGCCGCTCGAGCTTCAAGCTCGAGCATCGCCTCACGCTCGACGGCGCGCTTGCGGTCGAAGGCACCGAGACTCGCGTCTGGGTAGTGCGTCATCCCGACGACCCCAAGCGCATCAAGGCGCAGCCGCTGCCGGCCGAGCTCCTCGCCAAGCTCACGCAAGGCGCTATGTAGGTTCCCGCCCACGGCTTGCGGCCCCGGCCTGCGGATGTGCTAGAAGCGTCCGGCCAAAAGGGAGAGACGTCCATGCGGGTCGACGCGTACACGCACTTTTTTCCGAAGCGCTTCTTCGACAAGCTCAACGAGGTTGCCGGCGACTACAAGGACATGGGCAAGCGCGTGCGCTCGCTGCCGGCGCTGTACGATCTCGACGTCCGCAAGAAGATCGTCGACGGCCACAAGGACTACCAGCAGGTGCTGTCCTATCCGCAGCCGCCGATCGAGCGTTTCGCCAAGACGCCGCAGGACGCCGCCGAGTTCTGCCGCATCATCAATGACGGCTTCGCCGAGCTTTGCGCCAAGGAGAAGGATCACTTCCCGGCCTGGGTCGCGCAAGTGTCGCTGGCGGCGCCCGATGCCGGTGTTGCCGAGGCCGAGCGCGCGGTGAAACAGCTCGGCGCGCTCGGGGTGCAGATCTACACCAATGTCGCCGGCAAGCCGCTCGACCGGCCCGAATACGCGCCGTTCTGGAAGAAGATGAACGAGCTCGGCGCGCCGATCTGGCTGCATCCGGCGCGCGGCGCCGAGACGCCGGATTATCCGGCGGTCGAGGACAAATCGCTGTACGAGATCTGGTGGACCATCGGCTGGTCCTACGAGACCGCCTGCGCCATGCTGCGGCTCGTTTATTCCAGGATCATGGACACCCACCCCAACCTGAAGATCATCACCCACCACTTCGCCGGCATCGTGCCGATGCTGGAGGGCCGGCTCGGCCCCGGCAACGACGTGATGGGCAACCGCACCTCGGACCACGATTACGTTTCGCTGCGCAAGAGTCTGAAGAAGCGGCCGCTCGATTACTTCAAGAACGACTTCTGGGCCGACACCGCCGCCTTCACTGCCGAGCCGGCGACCAAGTGCGGCATGGAGTTTTTCCCGATCGACAAGATCGTGTTCGCCTCCGACTGCCCGTTCGATCCGGAAGGCGGCACCATGTACGTGCGCGAGACGCTGCGCATCCTCGACAAGCTGAAGATGGACCAGGCCACCGCCGACAAGGTGTTCTGCAAGAACCTCGAAGCCGTCACCGGCAAGAAGATCGTGAAGTAAGCCCTCTCCCCGCACGCAGGGAGAGGGCGTCGCGCGTAACGGGCCTTTGGCTAGACGCCGTCGTACTCGGCCGAGACGTCCTTGCCGGTGTAGTCCTTCAAGAGGGCCGTCGCGATGATCGAGATGATCGCGGTGATCAGGATATAGATCGCGATCGGCGTGCTCGATTTATATGCGGCGAACAGCGCGGTTGCGATCAGCGGCGCCGGTCCGCCGGCGGTGATCGAGGCGAGCTGATAGGCGATCGACGCGCCGCTGTAGCGCAGCCGCGGCGTGAAGCTCTCGGCGATCAGCGCCGCCTGCGGCCCGTACTGCATGTCGTGCGCGACCAGCGAGAACATCATCGCCACGAAGATCAGCGCCGCCGAGCCGGTATTGATCAGGCCGAAATAGACGAAGCCCCACACCGCCATGGCGATGCAGCCGGCGATATACATCTTCTTGCGGCCGATGCGATCGGACAGATAACCGCTGAACGGGATGGTGAACGCCGACAGGCAGGTCGCCGCCAGCACTCCGGCCAACAGCAGGTCGCGCGACGCATGCAGCGTCGTTGTGCCGTAGGCGAAGATGAAGGCGGTGAAGATGTAGAACGGACCCTGCTCCGAGGTGCGCGCCAGCGCGCCCAGGATGATGGCGCCCCACTGCTTGCGGCAGACCTCGACGATCGGCGCCCGCTCGATCTTCTGCTCGACGACCAGCTTGCGGAACACCGGCGTCTCCAGGATGCGCAGCCGGATCCACAGGCCGATGCCGACCAGCACGATCGAGAACGCGAACGGGATGCGCCAGCCCCAGGCGAGGAACTGATCGCCCGACATCCGGCTGAACACGAGCACGGCGAGGTTGGCGAGGAACAGGCCGGCCGGACCGCCGAACTGCGGCCATGACGACAGGAAGCCGCGCTCGTGGTTATGCCGCGCCCACTCCATCGAGAGCAGCACCGAACCGCCCCACTCGCCGCCGACGCCGATGCCCTGGATCAGGCGTAGAACGGTGAGAATGACCGCGCCCCAGATGCCGATCGACGCGTAGCCGGGCAGGAAAGCGACCAGGAAGGTCGAGACGCCCATCAGCACCAGCGTGACGATCAGCGTCGATTTACGGCCGATGCGGTCGCCGTAATGGCCGAAGATGAAGGCGCCGATCGGTCGCGCCACGAAGCCGACGAAATAAATGCCGAAGGCGCTCAGCGTCGCCGTCGTCGGGTCCTCGTTGGGAAAGAACAATTTGCCGAACACGAGTCCGGCCATGGTGCTGTAGAGGAGAAAATCGTACCACTCGATGGTGGTTCCCACCGTCGCCGCGACGACGGCGCGGCGGAGCTCACGGGCATGCTGATCTGGCGAGAGTGCATAGTTGGCGTCAGTCACCGCTACCATGGTATTTCCTCCCTGGATGTTTGTTTATTTCAAGCTGGCATTTCCCCTTTTCTTCGCCGCTGAGGGCGGCTTTAGGCGACAATCTTCCTCCCTTTGGCGGCGCTTGCCAAGGCGACACAACGGCCAAGCACGAGTTCCACCCACAGGCGGCGCTCGGCCGATGCAACGGCGCACACCATCTGCTAGCGTCGGCGCCGCATGGAAGCCGCACGCCCTGTTGAGACCGAACAGACAGACGCCGCGCCCGAAGCTGCGCCTCGGCCTGCCGCGCCCAAAATGATTGAAGATGCCGATCACGTAACGCCAAAGGCGCCGGATGACGGCGATCGCGGCGCTCCCAAAGCAGCTGACGAGGCCGGCCGCATCACGCCCATGGCGGCCGACGAAGTCGGCCGCGTTACTCCGATGATGGAGCAGTACATCGAGATCAAGGCGGCCAATCCGGACTGCCTGTTGTTCTACCGGATGGGCGATTTCTACGAATTGTTCTTCGACGACGCCGAAGTGGCGTCGCGCGCGCTCGGCATCGTGCTGACCAAGCGCGGCAAGCATCTCGGCCGCGATATCCCGATGTGCGGCGTGCCGATCGAGCGCTCCGACGAATATCTGCACCGGCTGATCGCGCTCGGTCACCGCGTCGCGGTGTGCGAGCAGCTGGAAGATCCGGCGGAGGCGAAAAAGCGCGGCGCCAAGAGCGTGGTGCGCCGCGACGTGGTGCGGCTGGTGACATCGGGCACGCTGACCGAGGACTCGCTGCTCGACGCCAAGCGCAACAATTATCTGCTCGCCATCGCCCGCTCCCGCGCCTCGTCCAGCGAAGACCGCTACGCGCTGGCCTGGATCGATATCTCCACCGGCGAATTCAACGTCGCCGAATGCGGCCGCGGCAACCTCGCCGCCGCCGTCGCGCGCATCGAACCGGGCGAGATCATTGTCGGCGATGCGCTTTACGCCGATCCGGAGCTTGCGCCCTATCTGCGCACCCTGCCGGCGCTCACCCCGCTCACCCGCGACGTGTTCGACGGCGCCACGGCGGAACGGCGGCTGGCGGCGTTCTTTGGCGTCGCGACCACGGCGTCGTTCGGCGCATTCTCGCGGGTCGAGCTTGCTGCCGCCGCGGCCGCCGTGACCTATATCGAGCGCACCCAGCTCGGCAAACGGCCGCCGCTCGTGCCGCCGGTGCGCGAGGCGGCCGGCGCCACGCTCGCCATCGATCAGGCCACCCGCAGCAATCTCGAGCTGACGCGCACGCTTGCCGGCGAGCGGCGCGGCTCGCTCTTGGCGGCCATCGATCGCACCGTCACCGCGGCCGGCTCGCGGCTGTTGGCGCAGCGGCTTGCGGCGCCGCTGACCGATCCGGCCGAGATTGCGCACCGCCTCGACGCGGTCGGAGCCTTTGTCGCCAACGGCGCGCTGCGCAGCGAGCTGCGCGGCCGGCTAAAGGCGGTGCCCGACCTCGCCCGCGCGCTCGCCCGCATCGTCATCGGCCGCGGCGGACCGCGCGACCTTGCCGCCATCCGCGACGGCATTTTTGCCGCAGCCGAATTTGCCGAACGGCTGGCAAGCTTGGCCGAGATGCCGCGCGAGCTCGCCGCGGCGATCGCAGCGCTGCGCCGTCCCGAGCCGGCCATCGCCGCGGAGCTGCAGCAGGCGCTCGCCGACGAGTTGCCGGCGTTCCGCCGCGACGGCGGCTTTGTCCGTTCCGGCTACCAGGCGGCGCTCGACGACGCGCGGGCGCTGCGCGACGAATCGCGCCGCGTCATCGCCGCCTTGCAGATGCGTTACGCCGACCTGACCGGCGTCAAGTCGCTGAAGATTCGGCACAACAACGTGCTCGGCTATTTCGTCGACGTCACCGCGCAGCACGGCGAGAAGCTGCTCGGGCCGCCGCTCAACGCCACCTTCATCCATCGGCAAACGCTCGCCGGCCAGGTGCGCTTCACCACCACCGAGCTCGGCGCGCTCGAAGCCAAGATCGCCAACGCGGCCGACCGCGCCCTGGCGCTCGAGCTTGAAATCTTCGATGCGCTCGCGGCGCGCGTCACCGCGGCCAGCACCGCGATCAAGCAAGCCGCGGAAGCCCTCGCCGCCGTCGACGTGATGGCAGCCTTGGCGGCGCTGGCGGTCGAGCGCGATTACGTGCGCCCCACGGTCGATGGCAGCCTCAACTTCGTCATCGCCGGCGGCCGCCATCCAGTCGTCGAACAGGCGCTCAGTACCGATGGCGGCCCCTTCGTCGCCAATGATTGCGACCTCTCACCACCGCCCCCTCCCTCGCAAGCGTGGGAAGGGAGGGAGGGGGCAGGCCGCATCTGGCTGGTCACCGGCCCGAACATGGCGGGCAAGTCGACCTTCCTGCGCCAGAACGCGCTGATCGCCGTGCTCGCCCAGATGGGCAGCTTCGTGCCGGCGCGCTCGGCGCATATCGGCGTGGTCGACCGCCTGTTCTCCCGCGTCGGCGCCGCCGACGATCTCGCCCGCGGCCATTCGACCTTCATGGTCGAGATGGTCGAGACCGCGGCAATCCTCAATCAGGCCGGCGAGCGCGCGCTGGTGATCTTGGATGAAATCGGCCGCGGCACCGCGACCTTCGACGGCCTGTCCATCGCCTGGGCCACCATCGAGCATCTGCACGAAAGCAACCGCTGCCGCACGCTGTTTGCCACCCACTTTCACGAGATGACGGCGCTCGCGGCCAAGCTGCCGCGGCTGCACAACGCCACCATGCGGGTCAAGGAATGGCAGGGCGACGTGGTGTTTCTTCATGAGGTTGTTCCGGGCGCCGCCGACCGCTCCTACGGCATCCAGGTGGCGAAGCTCGCCGGCCTGCCGCCGACCGTCATCGAGCGCGCCAAGCTCATCCTCGCCCAGATCGAGGCCGAGGACCGCACCTCGCCGGCGCGCAAGCTGATCGACGACCTGCCGCTGTTCGCCGCAGCCCGGCCGGCACCGGCGCCGCCGCAGCGCGATGCGGCGTTGAGCGCCCTGCTCCAAGCGCTCGCCGCGCTGCATCCCGACGACATGTCGCCGCGCGACGCGCTGGAAGCGCTGTACGCGCTGAAGGCGCAGCTCGCCAAGACGAAAAAGGACTGACGCGTGAGCGAGCGCGGCAAGAACTTCGTCCTGACGATCGGATTGATGGCCGATTCTCCGATGGCGCGGGATCGCTTGGCGGTCGAATTCCTCGGCCGCGACATCGAGCTGCCGCTGCAAATCCCGAAGCTCATCCAACGCTACGCGACGGCATCGTTCTGGTGCTGCCCCTTGTGGCACAACAAGCGGATCAGATCGAGCTCACGCGGCTGCCGGACTCGCTCGCCGGCGAGCGGCGCGATGTCTGGTGCCGGCGCTGGTTTGCCGCTTATCTGGAAAAACTCGAAGTGGTGATGCGCGGCCGGCCGGAGAATCTCGGGCTGTTCTCCGGCATCTGGAGCAACGTCAATCCGGCGGTGCTGCAGGCGCGGCAGCAGCAGGCCGCCCGCATTCACCGCTTCGCCGACTAAGACTCCGCCGCGCTCGCGCTAGGCCAGCCATTTGCGCGTGCGAAGAAGCCACAGCACGCCGCTCCAGCCGATGCAGACCGCAAGGCCGAGCGCATAGGCGCCCCACACGCCGACCGGCGCCACCAGATAGTGCATGGCGAGAAAGCCGAGCCAGAGTCCGTTCAAGGCGATCTGCGCGTGCGCCGTCATGCTGGCCGAGGCGACGCCGCCGACCCGCGGATGCAGGATGACGATGGAGCAGCCCATCACGATCGGAAACACCGCGAATACGCCCGAGGCAAACGAGCCGATGCTGTTGCTGATCGTGGTCACCACCGCAACCACGACGGCGGCGGTGAAGGCGCGCAACGGAATGTCATAGGGCGTGCGCAGGAATTTCGCCGGCGGTCCCGAGGTGCGGTAGCGCCAGCTCAGCGGCACGGTGACGGCGAACACCGCGACATTGAGAATGAGCGCGGTCAGCGGCGTCCAGGAGTTGAGCCGCAGCGCCGCCGCGGCGGCAAACCAGACGACGACGGCGATGCCGAGGCTCACCACCAGGCCATGCCGCTGCGCCAGCACGGTATAGACCAGGCAGAAGATCGAGACTGCTGCGGTCGCGGCCGCGCTGCCGACCGCGCTTGCCGCGATGAAGCCCGGCGGATGCTCGAAGGCGAGGATGATGTAGGCGGCGCCCGCCGCCGTCGGCAGCGCGGCGATCAGCGCGCCGATGAACGGGCCGGAGCGCTCGACGGTGACCGAGACGATGACGACGATGACCGCCGTCAGCGCCATCTTCAAGGCGAGCTCGGTCAAGAACAAAAGTTCGGGAGACATGAATGCACCAAGGTCGTTGGACCGCGTCCTCGACAGGGAGCGGCCGGGAGCCAGCAAACGAAACTTCGGGATTTAACCTTTTCGTTTGAGGCTGACCGCGACCGGTGGCCCGCTTTTGATCGTCTGATAGACGACGCAATAACGTTCGGTGAGTTTGAGCAGTTGATCGAGCTTGTCCTGCGCCGCGTCGCTATCGACGTCGAAACGCAGACGGATTTCCCGAAAACCCACCGGCGCGTCCTTGGCGACGCCGAGCGTGCCGCGGAAATCGAGATCGCCTTCGGCGAACACCGCGCCGGATTTCAGCGGCACGTCGATCGCGGTGGCCACCGCCTTCAGCGTCACGCCGGCACAGGCGACCAGCGCTTCGAGCAGCAAGTCGCCCGAGCACAATTCCAGCCCCGAGCCGCCGGTGGCGGGATGCAAGCCGGCGACCGCCAGCGCCCGGCCGGTCTCGACCTTGCAGGCGATGTTGGCGTCGTCGATCGCGCCCTTGGCTTTGAGCGTGACCACGCCGGCCGTGGGATCGGCCTTGTAGCGCTCCTTGATCGGCGCCTGCATCGCGCGGAGTGCGGCGGCATCCATGGGCTTCTCCTTGCGTCCCCGTCATTGCCCGCGAAAGCGGCAACCCAGTAGCCACTAACCAGGACGGTGTCCACCCGGCGCAACGCATACTGGATCGTCCGCTGCCGCGGACGGTGACAAGGAATAATCACCACCACATCGCCGCGCCGGCCGCGGCCTTGGGCTCGGCGTCTGCGGCGGTGACGGTGCGGTTGAGCGAGCGGTCGAGCGCCGCCAGCACGCGGCGTTTGACGAAGTCGAAGGCGGCCGACTGGCGGTCGCGCGGCCGCGGCAGGTCGACGTCGATCTCGTCGAAGATGCGGCCCGGGCGCGGACACATCACCATGACGCGGTCGGCGAGCACGATGGCTTCGTCGACGTCGTGGGTGACCAAAATCAACGTCGGCTTGGCGTCGGCCCAGAGGTCGAGCAGATGATCCTGCAAATCGGCGCGGGTGAAGGCATCGAGCGCCGAGAACGGCTCGTCGAGCAGCAGCACTTCCGGGCGCGGCACCAGCGCCCGCGCAATGGCGACGCGCTGCGCCTGGCCGCCGGAGAGCTCGCGCGGCCACACCGCGGCCTTGTCGGCAAGGCCGACGCGCTTGAGCGCCGCGGCGACACGCGCGGCGCGCTCCGCCTTGGGCCGGTCGCCGAGGCCGAAGCCGACATTGTCGGCGACCTTGAGCCAGGGCAGCAGCCGCGGCTCCTGAAAGATGATGCCGATCTTCTCGTGCGGCGCGCCGATGCGCTCGCCGTCGAGCACGACGGCGCCCTCGCTCGGCGGATCAAGCCCACCGATGGCGCGCAGCAAGGTCGACTTGCCGCAGCCGGAGCCGCCGATCACGGCGACGATTTCGCCGAGCGCGACTTCGAGCGTGACGCCGCCGAGCGCGTGCACGCCGTTTCGGATAGGTCTTGCCGACGCGTTGGAGGGACAGCATCGCTCAGATTCTTGGTTGGAGCATGATCTCATCCGAAAACCGGTATCTGCATTTCGGGATCATGCTCAGTCCTGCCGCACCACGTCTTCCCAACGCAGGAACGGCGCCGCGGCGAGCACGATCAGCCAATCGGTCGCCTTGCCGACGATGGCGAAGGCGACGATGGCGGCGACGATCTCCGCCGGCTTGCCGAGCTGCTGGCCGTCGATCAGCAAATAGCCGAGACCTTCGGACGCGCCCATCAGCTCGGCCGCGATCACGAACATCCAGCCGAGACCGAGACCCGAGCGCAGCGAGATCACATAGGCCGGCAGCACCGCCGGGAGAAGGATGCGGCGCACCATGGTGAAGTCGGTGAGCCGGAAGGCGCGGCCGACTTCGACCAGCTTGCGATCGACCGATTGGATCGCGCCCATCAGGCCGAGATAGACCGGGAAAAATACGCCGACCGCGATCAGCGTAACCTTGGACGCTTCGAAAATGCCGAGCCAGAGGACGAACAGCGGCACCCAGGCGATCGACGGGATGGCGCGCAGCGCCTGGATGCTGGGATCGATCAGGCGGCGCACCGTGGGCGAATAGCCGGCCGCAGCGCCGATGATGGTGGCGGCGGCGACGCCGATGCCGAAGCCGGCGCCGACCCGCCCCAGCGTCACCAGGGTGTGCCGTTGCAATTCGCCGCTCTTCGCCAGCTCCACGAAAGTCTGGAAAATGACCGAAGGCGGCGGCGCCAGCCGCCCGGTGGCCCAGCCCATCCGCACGATGAATTCCCACGCCGCGCCGAGCACGACCGGCAACAACAGCCCCATCGCCGGGCGCGCCAAACGCGCCCAGCGCCGCGACGGCGCACGTTCCATCGCGGCGGCCTCGGCCGGGTTGCGCTCGGCGGCAATGGTCATGGCGACAAGAGACATGGTGCCTGCCGCAATTGCAATGCGGTCCAATTTCACCTCTCCCCGCGCGCGGGAGAGGTGGGAACGAGCGTCTCAGGCTCCCACGTAGCGGTCGTCGACCAGATCGTCGAGCGCCTGCTTGACGTCGACATTGGCCGGGATGACGCCGGCCTTCTGCAACGCGAGTCCCGCCTGCAGGATGGAGTCGCGCTGCTCCGGCGCGATGCGGTTGAAGGTGAGCTCGGTCCGCTCCATGAGCTGGATGTCGACCACCGGCGCCGGCAGCTTGGTGATGGCCATGAATACTGCCTTCTCGTCGTTGTAGTTAGCGAGGCAGTATTTGCGCGCCTGTTCGTAAACCCCGAGCACGCGCTTGGTCAGGTCCGGATAAGCCTTGAGGAAGTCCTCGCTGGAATTGAGGATGCCCCAGGTATTGGCCGCCTTGTTGCGGTAGAACAGCCGGGCGTCGTCTTCGACCTGCGCCTGCGCCATCATCGGATCGAGACCGGCCCAGGCATCGACGTCGCCGCGGATGAGCGCGATCTTGCCGTCGGGATGCTGCAGCAGCACCGGCTGGATGTCCTTCTCGCTCAAGCCGACCGAAAGCAGCGCGCGGACCAGGAAGATGTGCGGATCGGTGCCGCGCGTCACCGCGACGCGCTTGCCTTTCAGATCCTCGATCTTGTTGATCGCGGTGTCCTTGCGCGTCACCAGCGCGGTCCATTCGGGACGCGAATAGACGTAGATCGACTTGATCGGATTGCCGTTGATCTTGGCCAGCAGCGCCGCCGAGCCGGCGGTCGAGCCGAAATCGATCGAGCCGGCATTGAGGAACTCCAGCGCCTTGTTGGAGCCGAGCGTCTGCACCCAGCGGATGCCGATGCCGTCCTTGGCGAATTCCTTCTCGAGCAGACCCTTGTCCTTGAGCACCATGGAGACCGGATTGTAGGTCGCCCAGTCGATGCGGATTTCTTTGGGCTTGTCGGCGGCGCGCAGCGCGCCCGCCGGCAGCACGGTGGCGGCAGCGGCACTAGCAAGCAGTTGACGGCGTGAAAGCATGACGTCCTCCGGTTCGGGATCGCGCCGGCGCTTTCACGCAACGCGACCACAGTTGGAGGCGGGTTTTGACGGCCCGCCAGACGCGAGACGACGGGGCAGGCCCCGCGCTTTAGCTGCATTTATCGAGCGCCCGCAAGCTGCTTGCTCAAATCGGCGCTAGTTTTATTCTCTAGAACACCGCTCTCGGCCTGTCAATTGAAAAGAAATACTATGTTTATGTCAGGATTTGGAATAAACGTCCTGGGCCGCAGCGCGCCCGTGCGTCGCAACGGCGCCGCACGATGACAGTGCGCCGCCGCTTCGATATGTAACCAAGATGCTGGACACCGAACGACCGCCGCGCATCGACAACGCACTGATCGACAGCGCCGCAGTGGTCGCCGATCTCAAAGGCCTCGCCGAGAAACACGCCGGGCGCGAGCGCGAAATGCGCACCGCGGTCGCCATGCGGCTGAAGGCCGCCCTGACGCAAGCGCGCGCCCGCGCCGAAGCGCTCCTGCTGAAAGACCGCCACGGCCGCACCTGCGCCGAGCGGCTGTGCCAGATGCAGGACGAGATCATCCGCATCCTGTTCGAGTTTGCCGGCAGCGAGCTCTATCCGTCGCAGGTGCCGTCGGAGGCCGAGCACATGGCGGTGGTCGCGACCGGCGGCTACGGCCGCGGGCTGTTGGCGCCGGGCTCCGACATCGATCTGTTGTTCCTGTTGCCCTACAAGCAGACCGCCTGGGGCGAGTCGGTGGCGGAGGCGCTGCTCTATTGCCTGTGGGACATGGGCCTGAAAGTCGGCCACGCCACGCGCTCGGTCGCCGACTGCATCCGCCAGGCCAAGGCCGACATGACGGTGCGCACCGCGCTTCTGGAATCGCGCCTCGTGCTCGGCGATGAAAAACTCTACGACGAGCTGACGACGAGGTTCGACAAGGAAGTGGTGCAAGGCACGGCGCCGGAATTCGTCGCCGCCAAGCTCGCCGAGCGCGAGGAGCGGCACCGCCGCGCCGGCCAGTCGCGCTATCTGGTCGAGCCCAACGTCAAGGACGGCAAGGGCGGCTTGCGCGACCTGCACACGCTGTTCTGGATCGCCAAATACGTCTACCGCGTCCACGAGCCCGAGGAATTGATCAAGCGCGGCGTGTTCGATCGCGACGAATACGCCATGTTCCGCCGCTGCGAGAACTTCCTGTGGTCGGTCCGCTGCAACATGCATTTCCTCGCCGGCCGCGCCGAGGAGCGGCTGTCGTTCGACATCCAGCGCGATATCGCGGTGCGGCTCGGCTACACCGAGCATCCCGGCCTGCAAGACGTCGAGCGCTTCATGAAGCACTACTTCCTCACCGCCAAGCAGGTCGGCGATCTCACCGCCATCCTGTGCGCCAATCTCGAAGAGCATCAGGCCAAGCCTGCGCCGGTGCTGAGCCGCGTCATCGCCCGGCTGCGGCCGTCGCGCGGCCCGACCAAGCTCACCGGCACCGACGACTTCGTCATCGACAACAACCGCATCACCATCGCCCGGCCCAACGTCTTTGCCCGCGATCCGGTCAACCTGATCCGGCTGTTCCATTTGGCGCAGCGGCACAATCTCGCCATCCATCCGGCGGCGATGCACGCCGCCACCCACGCGCTCAAGCTGATCGACAAGCGGTTGCGCGAGGACGAGGAAGCAAACCGCCTGTTCCTGGAAATCCTCACCTCCAAGAACGACGCCGAGACCGTGCTGCGCCGCATGAACGAAGCCGGCGTGCTCGGCGAGTTCGTGCCCGCCTTCGGCCGCATCGTGGCGATGATGCAGTTCAACATGTATCACCACTACACGGTCGACGAGCATCTGCTGCGCTGCATCGGCGTGCTCGCCGAGATCGAGCGCGGCGAAAATCCGGAATTCACACTGGCGAGCGAATTGATGCGCACGATCCAGCCGCAGCACCGCACCGTGCTCTATGTCGCGCTGTTCCTGCACGACATCGCCAAGGGCCGGGTCGAGGATCACTCCATCGCCGGCGCCCGCATCGCGCGGCGGCTGTGCCCGCAGCTCGGCATGTCGGCGGCCGACACCGAGCTGGTCGCCTGGCTGGTCGAGGTGCATCTGGTGATGTCGACGGTGGCGCAGTCGCGCGACCTCTCCGACCGCAAGACCATCGAGAATTTCGCCGCGGTGGTGCAGTCGCTGGAGCGGCTCAAGCTCCTCACCATCCTCACCACCGCCGACATCCGCGCCGTCGGCCCCGGCGTGTGGAACGGCTGGAAGGCGCAGCTTTTGCGCACGCTCTATTACGAGACCGAGCCGGTGCTGACCGGCGGCTTCTCCGAGGTCAACCGCGCCCAGCGCGTCGCCGCGGCGCAGGCCGAGTTCCGCGCCGAGATCAAGGATTGGCCGGCGGAGCAGCTCGAGGCCTATATCGCGCGCCACTATCCGGCCTATTGGCTCAAGGTCGATCTGCCGCACAAGCTCTCGCATGCGCGCTTCGTGCGCGAGGCCGAGGCGGCCGGCAAGCGGCTGGCCACCGGCGTCGGCTTCGACGGGTCACGCGGGGTCACCGAGCTGATCGTGTTCGCGCCGGACCATCCGTGGCTCCTCTCGATCATCGCCGGCGCCTGCGCGCTGGCCGGCGCCAACATCGTCGACGCCCAGATCTACACCACCACCGACGGCATGGCGCTGGACACCATTTCCGTCAGCCGCGAGTTCGAGCGCGACGAGGACGAGGCGCGCCGCGCCGCCCGCATCGGCGCCGCCATCGAGCAGGCGGTGCGCGGCGAGTTGCGGCTGCCCGAAGTGGTGGCCAAGCGCGCGGCGCCGAAGGGCCGCCTGAAAGCCTTCGCCATCGAGCCCGAGGTGACCATCAACAATCAATGGTCGACCCGCTACACCGTGGTCGAGGTCACCGGCCTCGACCGGCCCGGCCTGCTCTACGAGCTGACCGCGACCTTGTCGAAGCTCAATCTCAACATCGCCTCGGCCCATGTCGCCACGTTCGGCGAGCGCGTCGTCGACGTGTTCTACGTCACCGATCTGCTCGGCGCGCAAATCACCACGCCGACCCGCCAAGCCGCGATCAAGCGGCCGCTGCTCGCCTTGTTCACCGGCCCGAGCGCCGAAGCAAAGCCGGCCAAAGAAGCAGCGTCGGGATAGCCGAGCCGCGCCAGTAACCGCCCCTTAAACCGCAGCAACTACCGTCGATTCCGCGCGGGGACGGGACATGGCGGGGCGGCAGGCCGGCAAAAAGCGTGACGACGCCGTCAGTTTCGACGTCCGGCCGCGGCCGCAAGACCGCGCCCCCGCGGCACGGCGCCAGCGCGACGAGTCGCCGCCGGCAAAGCCGCGCAAGAAAAGGCGCGCCGGCAAGCGCCGCTCCAGCTTCGGCCGCCTGATCTATTGGGGCGCGGTGCTGGCGCTGTGGGCGGTGATCGCCGCCATCGGCGTCGTCATCTGGGTCGGCATCCATCTGCCGCCGATCCAGTCGCTGGAAATTCCGAAGCGGCCGCCGTCGGTGCTGATCCTCGGCGTCAACGGCGCCACCCTGGCAACGCGCGGCGACATGGGCGGCGCGGAGATGAGTTTGCGCGAATTGCCGGCCTACGTGCCCGAGGCCTTCGTCGCCATCGAAGACCGCCGTTTCTACTCGCACCACGGCATCGATCCCTGGGGCATCCTGCGCGCCGGCATGCGCGACGTGCTGCATCGCGGCGCCGCCCAGGGCGGCTCGACCATCACCCAGCAGCTTGCCAAAAATTTGTTCCTCACCCAGCAACGCACGGTGTCGCGCAAGCTGCAGGAAGCGGTGCTGGCGCTGTGGCTCGAGCACAAATTCTCCAAGCCGCAGATCCTCGCGCTCTATCTGAACCGCGTCTATTTCGGCTCCGGTGCCTACGGCATCGAGGCGGCGGCGCAGCGCTATTTCGCCAAATCGGCGCGGCAACTGACCTTGCCCGAAGCGGCGATGCTGGCGGGCCTGGTGCAATCGCCGTCGCGGCTGGCGCCGAGCCGCAATCCCGACGGCGCGCAGCGCCGCGCCGCGCTGGTGATCGCCGCCATGGCGGAGCAGAAGATGATCGGCGCCGACGCCGCCAAGCGCGCGCTCGCCAATCCGGCGCGCGCGGTCAAGCCGACCGGCGGCGGCTCGGTCAATTACGTCGCCGACTGGGTGATGGACGCAGTCGACGATCTGATCGGCCATGTCGATCAGGACATCACCGTCGAGACCACGATCGATCCGGCGCTGCAGACCGCGGCCGAGCAGTCGCTCGACGACGCGCTCAAGCAAAAGGGCGACAAGCTCAATATCGGCGAAGGCGTGCTGGTGGCGATGACGCCGGACGGCGTGGTGCGCGCGCTCGTCGGAGGTCGAAATTACGCCGAGAGCCAGTTCAACCGCGCCATCGCGGCGCGGCGCCAGCCCGGCTCGGCGTTCAAGCCGTTCGTCTATCTCACCGCGCTCGAACACGGCCTGACCCCCGACACGGTGCGCGAAGACAAGCCGATCAACGTCCAGGGCTGGCGGCCGGAGAATTACGAGCGCGAATATCTCGGGCCGGTGACGCTGACCCAGGCGCTGGCCAATTCGCTCAACACGGTCTCGGTGCGGCTGACCCTGGAAGTGACGCCGGCCGCCGTGGTGCGCACCGCCTACCGTCTCGGCATCGAGTCGAAGCTCGAGCCAAACGCCTCGATCGCGCTCGGCACCTCGGAGGTCTCGGTGCTCGAGCTCGTTTCCGCCTACGCCACGTTCGCCAATGGCGGCCTCGCCGTGGTGCCGCATGTGGTCGAGCGCATCCGCACGGCCGACGGCAAGACGCTCTACAGCCATGCGCGCCAAACGCTCGGCCGCATCGTCGACGCCCGCTACGTCAGCATGATGAACGCGATGATGCGCGAGACGCTGACGAGCGGCACCGCCCGCCGCGCCGACCTGCCCGGCTGGCAGGCCGCCGGCAAGACCGGCACCAGCCAGGATTTCCGCGATGCCTGGTTCATCGGCTACACCTCGCACCTGGTGACCGGCATCTGGCTCGGCAACGACGACAACACGCCGACCAGGCGCGCCGTCGGCGGCGGCGTGCCGGTGGAAATCTGGAGCCGCTTCATGAAGACCGCGCATCAGGGCGTGGCGCCGGCGCCGCTGCCCGGACTTTCCGGCGGATGGTTCGGCGGACTGGATTTCTGGTTGCTCGATAAGCTGTTCGGCCGCCGCTGAAGCCCCGCATCGGTCGCTTCGCCGCCGCAATTTCTCGCAACGTCTCGGACAGAGTTACCCTTACACCACACTATCAACCGGATCGTTGGCCACGACGCTGCCTTTGTCTTGACAACAACTCGCCACCCCCACACAGTCGATTGAAAGACAATGAATTCTTCGGTTGCGCGCCGCACCGGGCAGCGGCGCGGGCCGTGCGCTCCTTGGGGGTGGGCGCGGGTCATGCATGGGGCTTTACCAAACGCGCAGCCGATCAACGCTCCGCCGCCATCGCCACTTTACCGCCCGCCCGCGCCCATTCCGCAGCCGAAGCCGCTCGGCCTCTTTGGACTGATCTCGACGCTCAAGCGCAATCCGCTGGAATGCTGGGCGCGCGAGCATTTCGAGCAGCCGGTCGTGGTCGGCGGCTTGCCGTTCAAGCACGCGCTGCTGGTGCACGAGCCGGCCGCCATCCGCCGCGTGCTGCTCGACAATGCCGGCAATTATCAGAAAGACAGCATTCAGCGCCGCGTGCTGTCGTCGGGCCTGGGCGACGGCCTGCTCAGCGCCGAAGGCGAGCAATGGCGCGTCCAGCGCCGCACCTTCGCGCCGGTGTTCGCGCGCAAGACCATCATGGACTTCGCGCCGGCAATGCAGGCCGCGGCCGACGCGCTCGCCGCGCGCTGGCGCCGTCAGGACGGCGCCACGGTCGACGCCGCCGCCGAAAT
>Ga0335081_10004536_pt1 | contig 21863 bp, 19 predicted proteins | sample Lox_Sample_35_FD_206713 | JGI IMG/M metagenome (GOLD analysis project Ga0335081, IMG submission 206713) | Soil microbial communities from Loxahatchee National Wildlife Refuge, Florida, United States - Lox_Sample_3.5 | ecosystem: Environmental > Terrestrial > Soil > Wetlands | place: USA... | reverse complement strand
GGAAAACGAATCTACATCATCTCATTCGCCCTATTTTGCATCAACATAGTACTCGCTTTTTCAGGACAGGCACAGCTTTACCAGTACACGGACAAGAACGGAAATTTAATCTATACTGATAGGCCGCCTTCCGGCTCTGACGCACAGGAAACGCAGTTGAAGGATGATGGCGTCTACTGGTCAGCTCCTCCTAAAGAACAGAAACAGGATCTCATCGTACAATCTCAAGAAAGAGCAGACGACAAAAAAAATGCTCCGCATTATGGAAGCGTGACTGCGGAAATGTACATGGCGAGCTGGTGTGTCTACTGCAAGCAGGCTGGAGCATACATTCGGTCGTTTGGCGTGAACCTGGTGCAGTACGACATCGAGACCCAGCCTGACCGGAAAGAGGAATTGAAACAAAAAAGTGGCGGATTAACCACCATCCCTTTTATCGATATCGGAGGAATAATCATTCGCGGATACAATCCCTCAGCCATCAAAGTGGCGGTGGAAAAGGTTGCTGCGCGTTAGATGGATCGTTTATTCTCCGAATGCGTGGGAATGGGTGCGGAAAGACATCTCTGTACGAAAAGAGGATTTATCCTAGGGAGAGAATAAACTGCAGCGGCTGGAGCTACCGATGCTGCATATAAAGCCTCGCAAGTTGTAAAAATATCGAGAGGTGGTATAAGGACGATAAAATGAGAATCATTGAACTTGGTTTTGCTAATGCCTTCTTGGTCAGGGTAAAGGGTAGTTTTTGTTTTAATCGATACTCAATTCGTTACGCAATGGGAAAAAATTGAAGCTGAATCTGCCGGCTGCATCCCTGATAAAGGTTAGTAGTAACACACGAAGAACTTGACCATGCAGAAAATTGTGCTAAACTACAGGAAAGGTATAAAGTTAAGGTAGCCATGCACCAGGCTGATGCCTTTATGGCTGAGAAGGGCATATTTAAAAGCGTGAAATAGAAATCATTATTTTATTTTCAAGGTTGCGGAATCGAAAGCTGGATTTTGACAAATTTAAAGCGGATATATTCTTAACAGATGGATAAAGCATGACAGGATATAGTCTCTGCCGGTTACACAAAAGGTGCCATTGGAATATTGATCGATTGAGTACGTTTTTTCCCCGGGGATACGCTGGTTAACTCTAGAAAACCGGATATCGCTATATTGATAGATGATTTTCAAGAACAATGCCGTAAGCTAGTTGAAATAGTGAACAGTAAAATAGTTTACCCTGGTTATGGTAATCGGTTTCTGTTAGAAAAACTCGCCTATGAATTAAGAGACTATTAATAATAACCAAGTAAGAAGTTAGCGATCAATGAATACGAATGGGCAAAAGGTCCGGTTATGGACGAAAATCAAAAAGGAGGTAAAAGAATGAAAAAATTGTTTTTGGGGACAATCTTGTTGGCATTAGCAACAGTCGTTCCTATTCCCACAATGGCAGCGGTAAATGTAAGTATTGATTTTCCTCTGCCGCCACCCATCATATATCCGGCACCCCCGGATGTGATTGCGATGCCTGATACGAACGATGTGTACGTCGCTCCTAATATAGGCGAAGACTTGTTCTTCTGGAATGGTTGGTGGTGGCGTCCATGGGAAGGTCGTTGGTATCGCTCACGTTTTTATGACCGGGGTTGGGCTTTTTATCATAAGGTTCCAAATTTTTATTTCGATGTAGATCCGGGCTGGAGAGCACACTACAGAGACCATACTTGGAATGGACAACCATGGAACTATGAAAGGATTCCTAACCAACGTCTTCAGCAGAACTGGAAGAGCTGGCATGCCAATCGATATTGGGAAAAGCAAGGAAACTGGGGTGTCAAGGGCTATCAACCTCGGCCGCAACAGCAGAGACAAGAACTAAGAAATCAAAGGCAACAGCAATATCAACAGAGGCCTGAAGTTCAGCGACATCAACAGCAGATGCAAGAGAAACAAAGACAACAGCAACAAGGACAACGCCATGGTCAGAATCCTCGGAAAAGGCAAGGTAAGGAGGAATCAGAACATAGATAATAGTAGGATCCAGGCGAACGGGTTCATACACTGGACTATTACGCCCGGAAGATTTGCGTGTCCGCGAGTGTGTCCAGATTTTATAAGCAGGAATGGAAAATAGCCCAAATGAAAGGATCGGCTGACGGCCTAAAGCATTATGATTTTAGTCAGATATGAAAAAACCTAGATAGAGGATCACTCATAAATTTGGCCGAAAAGCACTCATAACCCGAAGATCGTTGTTCCAAAGCCGACCCTCGCTACCAAACTTATCATGGGTTACAGTCAGTTCACACTGTAACCCCTCTTTTTATCTTCAGGACAGTATCGGAACACTTGATTATCAAGATAAAATCGCCTTTTTGCTTGCACAACCAGCTGTTCCCTCATGTATTTTATGTTAATCTCTGATCATCCTGACTGCGCAGGTGGAGAGCCGCTTGTTCTGTTGTTCTTGACATCAGTTGCTTGCGGCCGAATAACCGTTGAGTCAGCGGCCACTGTCTCAAGTTTTTTTGCCTGTTTTTCCCCCAGCCATCCGCGACTTCTAAAGAGTAACAACGTGGCAACTAACATCACAATTAACAAGCCGATTCCGAAAAAAAGAAAGGCTTCCAGCGACTGCAGGCGGTCAATCATCCACTGAAAATTCATTCCGAGGAAGCCGGTCAGAAAAGTCAGTGGGAGAAAAACAGCGGCGATGATTGTCAAACGGTTGATAACTTGCGACTGTTTATTGGAAACACTCGTCCCGTAGCTCTCCATCGCTTCAGTGGCTCTTTGGCGCAGATCATCGATTCTATCCATTAGGTCCGAGATGCGCTCCGTGTAGTCACGGACTAGATCTGCCCCAGTCCGGTCACTCGTTCCCATAAGTCTTTTGATAGAGAACGAAAGTTGATTTGCCGCCCGTTGCTGTGGCTCCCAAATTCTATGCAGTGACCATAGCTGTTTACGCACTTTCACGAGTTGCTCTATTTGCGATTCCGTTGGCGATTGGATGACTTGTCCCTCCAAAGAATACAGCAATTCATCCAAGTACTCGATCAAAGGGTCAAAGCTGGCAATCAACTCAGTTAGGATAATGAAAAGGCTTAAGCGTTGTGCTTCACCCATTTCGACGACATTCCGGTATATGCCACGCGCCCGGTCCATTGAACTGCCGCCGCCGGTGTGGACCGTGAGAATCCACGATTGTGTAAAGAGAATGTGTACCTCAATTGGTAGTCCGGAAGCTCCGACTCCCCATGTGGAGACCCGGATTTGCTGTTTGTCCGTCTCGAATCTGGCTCGCTGTCTGAAGCGCGGAAGCCAGGAACGCATCGGCTCGGAAAGATGAAGAGCGGTTGCTACCAATTGGAGTTCCTCTGCCGATGCACCATCAATGTCGATCCAAAAAAAGCCATCCGTTGGAAGGCGCTGAGATATATCTTCGACCGAGACCTGAAAGATGCCTTTGTTTATGTCAAAGACAGTTGCGTTCATGGATATATCCTCATGTGTTTAACTCATATTCAGAAGATGCATCTCACTGCGCGCTCCCAGCGAGCTTCATCTATTTCCAAGCTCGTCCAAAAAAACTTTGAGTTTCTCACAAAAAGATTCGACTGTTTTATGAGCGTTATTTTAGCAGCATAGTTTTTTCCTTGCATGTATTTATTGTACCAGTTTATTGAAAATATATTTATTTACAAACGAACCGGCCTCTGATGGATTATCCTGTAATTTGTGTTCATTGAAAAGACAATTTCAACATATATTATAGCTTAAAATAAAGCAGAATCTTTATCAAGCAAAGAACTCCGATGAAACGATCCCGCAATAACGCTATTGAAGCCCACGAAGAGAAGACATATAGCCATTGTCCAGATATAAGCAAAATCGAAGAGCAGAAAAAGGGACTGATCTGACCCGTTCTTGTGAATTGGATAAGAGTATTTTGAACACTATTGTATTCAGTTGAAGATTTGTCAGTTTAGAAGAATGGAAACTTCATCAGATCCAGGAAAGGCCCGCTGCCACAATTTCGTAAAATTATAAATTAATATTGACAGAATAAAGAGCAGAAGAAGGGTGTTCTAATGGAATAGGATACAGAATTGTTTTACAATATGTGTTCAAGGAGGCCGTGCTGCTTTGCTATAATTAATACAGTAACGAAACAACCTTTTCTTATCAGGAAACACGAGAATCGGTCACCGGGGAGATCCGAATGAGCAAAAATCGGATGGAAGCGTTCAGTGACGGTGTGATTGCCATCCTTATTACGATCATGGTTCTGGAACTGAAGGTGCCGTACGGAGTCGATGCGGCCGCACTTCTCCCCCTGGCTCCGGTTTTTATGAGTTATGTGCTGAGCTTTGTTTTTCTCGGCATCTATTGGAACAACCACCATCATCTACTTCAGGCGATCAACTACGTTGACGGCCGTGTGCTCTGGGCGAATATGCATCTATTATTCTGGTTGTCGCTCGTCCCCTTTGTGACCGGCTGGACAGGAGAAAATAGATTTGCCCCATGGCCAGTTGCGGTGTATGGTACGGTCCTGTTGTTTGCCGCAATCGCCTACTTTATCCTCACTCGCGCTCTCATTGCGCTGCACGGCAGGGAATCCGTGCTGGCGACAGCGCTTGGCCGGGACTTTAAGGGCAAGGTATCAGTGGCTATCTATGCTGTAGCAATTCCCGTGGCATTCCTGAGTTCGTGGTTTGCATGTGGATTATATGTTCTTGTTGCAATCATATGGTTGGTCCCGGATAGCCGCATCGAGAATACCCTGGCCCGGTGATGTGCGGAGCTAAAAATCCAAAGCTCCAAGTGGGTGTCAACCGGGAAGCTACGTCCCGACAATTACCCTTGAAAAAATCAAACAAAACGCCGTGGGGGAGAAGTTTGTATGCCACTCCCCCCCGACCCACATCTCTCTGGCGAAGTCCCGCATTGCCCTCGCGGATATCTTGCCATTTTCAGATGCTTCCACCTCTCTCACTTGCGGCAACCTTCAGCAGAGCCTCAACTTTCGAATCCAAATCTCGAGCTACTTTCAGTGCTTCGGCATTTCCGTACGGAGCAAGGGAACTCGCCATCCTGTCGTAAGAGAGGTGGACTCCATCTTGACGCTCATCGATCAGTATCGTTACCGGCGCGTACGAGCCAGCATCTGGCACGTGCTCAACCATCTGGCTCATGATGAGCGGGTTGCCCAAGACAAGACGCAGGCTCTGTCTGGCTTCCGTTCCATATCGCTTGCGCAGGACTTCTCCGAGGTCAAAACGTGTAAACTCCATTAAATCGTGTGGTTCGATTGCAGCGTGAACGACCTTTTCAAGTTCAGCGTACGTTTTTGCTGCGATGACACTCTCTCGGAACGCCTTCATATCAGGATGCCCCACACCAACATCGAACGCTCCGATCACCTCTCGAAATGACTTAGAAGAAGTCACGCTGAATCGCTCTACATTGATGTTCTGAATTGCCATGCCCTGCATCCTTTCGTGTGTGTTTTTAACCCGGGACGACGCAACGTTCTGGTACTCCCTCCTTTGAAGTAACTAGCAGCGTCGCTTCGGTAACTAGGCGGCGGCTTTCTGCCGGGTTTCTGCCCTCTTCTCTCCGAGAAAGTTCAGCATCTCACGGTTGATTTCCTCGGCATGCGTCCAGTTTAGGCCGTGCGGTCCGCCCTTGATCACCACCAGCCGGCTTCCTTTGACCAATTCAGTTGTGCGCTTTCCCGTTGCAGCGATGGGAAGGATTCGGTCGTCATCGCCGTGAATGACCAGCGTCGGCACGTCGATACGCTTGAGGTCCTCCCGGAAGTCAGTCAGCCACGCCTGGACGCAGTCGAGCGTCCCCTTTGGAGAGGCCTCGGCTGCGATGTTCCAACTGAGCCGTACGGCCTCGTCGCTGATCTTCTTGCCTCTAAGGATGTCGATGTTGTAGAAATTTGAGAGAAAAACCGAAAGGAATGCCGGACGATCTGCGGCTATGGCGCTCTTGATCCCGTCGAAGACACTGCCGTCCACGCCTTCCGGATTATCGGGTGTTTTCAGAAGGAATGGTGGGACCGCGGACATGAAGACAGCCTTGCTTACACGCTTCGTCCCGTAAGTGCCGAGATAGCGGGCCACTTCACCGCCTCCCATCGAGAAGCCCACCAAGGTAGCATCTCGGAGATTGAGCTTCGTCATGAGCTTGTCCAAGTCCGCTGCGAAGGTACCGTAGTCGTAGCCCGACGTGGGCCTGCTGGAGTTTCCGAATCCTCTGCGGTCGTAGGTGATGACCCGGTAACCGGCATTTAGCAGGACCGGTAACTGCTTTTCCCAGGAACTGCCGCTCAGCGGCCAGCCATGTATCAGCACGACCGACTTGCCTGTACCGTGGTCCTCATAGTAGATATCGATATTGGTCGAGTTCTCTTTTCCGACATTGATGTAATTCATTAAGAAGTCTCCTTTCTTTTACGCTCTCCATGATTAAATGAACCACTTTTTTGCCTCTGGGGGTGACGACGCCTTTATTTGATGCGTCAACTTCCACTGCGCGAGCCCTTCGTAGAATCGGCGGAAGGGACCCCAACGGCGCGAAACTATCCGATAATTTAAAGAAAGCGCAACATCAGATGAATGTCAATTCGATGAAAGTATTAAACTCGGAGTCGGGACTATATCATCACAGGCGATCGGTCAGCTGGGACAAACTAGAGTTATACGGCAGGGGCCTGCATCCAGGCTTGGTTTTTTTCTGAGGAAATAACTGCTGATGAGACCCCTGGTGGCATCCGATCATCAAGTCAGCCTACCTAGGAAGATATTGGATGCCATATTTATTACCACCGGATATGTTTGAAAATGAACAGTAACTGCGCCTATTGACAGGAGTGGTAGTATAGATAGTATGAAATGGGGGGTGGCAAATGATGGAACGCTCGCTTGAAATGATTTCGGCCGACGCAGTACGGCCCGTCAGTCAGCAGCCTACAAATATGGTCACGGATCGCGATGAGGCACTGCTAGATGCCTACTCGCAGGCAGTCGTCTCGGCATCCGAAAAGGTAAACCCATCCGTTGTTAATATTGAGGTACAATACGCTCGTAAGGGCAGGACCTCATCTCAGCGCATGTCTCCCGAGACGCATGCTGGGGGGTCGGGGTTCGTGTTCACACCCGATGGGTTCATCCTTACCAACAGTCATGTGGTTCATAAAGCGGAAAACATCGTGGTGGGGATTCCAGATGGACGCCGGGTTCAGGCTCAGCTCGTAGGTGACGATCCGGACACCGATCTGGCGGTGATACGAATCAATGCACCGAATCTGCAGCGCGCACTCCTCGGCGATTCGCAGCTAATAAGGGTGGGTCAGCTGGCTATTGCTGTGGGAAATCCCTATGGTTTCCAGTGCACGGTGACAGCCGGTGTGGTGAGCGCTCTTGGTCGCACCCTTCGATCCTATTCGGGCAGGCTCATCGACAGCGTGATTCAGACCGATGCGGCACTTAACCCTGGCAATTCGGGAGGCCCTCTGGTTACGTCTCGTGGCGAAGTTATCGGGGTGAACACCGCGGCGATTATGCCGGCACAAGGTATATGCTTTGCCATTGGCATTAATACGGCCAAGTTCGTGGTAGCAAGCCTTATCAAGGATGGAAAGGTGCGGCGAAGCTCAATTGGCGTAGGTGGGCAGAACGTCCAGATCCACCGGAGGATCGTACGTTTCTATGATCTGCTTGTGGAAAGTGGTGTCATGATTGTATCGATCCAGCCTGATAGTCCGGCTATCCGGGCAGGCCTGCGGGTTGGTGACATCATTGTAGGTTTTGGTGGTACGTCCGTTTCCGGCATTGACGACCTGCACAAGCTGCTGACGCAGGAAAAGGTTGGTGTCAGTTTCCCGATTGCGATTATCCGCGGAACGGAAAAGATAGTCCAGTTCGTCGTTCCCGCAGAATTCAGGGACCAGTAGGCCCCACCCTCGCCCTTTATGCCAATTGTCGTGTCTCGGCTGAATTACCATAATAGAAACCAGCGAATGCAGAATGTAATCCGGAATATCAAAAAAAATACGACATCAACATTTTAATGCAGAAGGTTCATGCCGCAGATTTCAACCAAGATCCTGGTCGGCTTCTAAAGTTGTGTCTGTAGGAAAGCCACCTACCAGTTTGTAGTTCGCATAGATTTAAACAATCAGCAAATTCGGGTCGTAAATTGACACTGGACCTTTAGTTAGGTGTAGATGTCTTCTACACCCAACCCGTTCTAACGTATATGCCATCTCGCGAAGCGCCAGTCGAGTCGATATGTCAAGCCGCAATACTTGACTCTGTAGGCTTTAGGTTTAATTTTTGTTTTATCACTCTTGCCGAGGAACTTGTTGCATACACAGCTGTTCCAACGTCGAACATTTTTGATTTGCTCAAGTTTCCTACAACAACAGGGTCAAGACCCACATGCTCAACAAGCTCGATGGCAGCTTTCAATCCCTCTTGGTCGTCGCTGGCTATCGGAATTCCGATTTTTTCACCGGCTTTGTTGATCGTTTTTTTAAGGTCTTCAAAATAAACCGTATTGAACGCCCTTACTATTCTTGCACCTGGCAGAAGACGTGCTACAAAAGTGCCGGTACCGCCCGGTTCTCTTATTGCATCCTCTGCAATCACTCCATCTCTTTGAGGATAAGGATTCGACGTATCAATCACGATCTTGCCTTTCAGGGCTTCCTTTGTTTTGAAGTCAAGTTCTGTTAAAGCCTTCAAGGGAACTGACAGCAGGATCACATCTCCAAATGCGATTGCTTCGGCAACGTTCCCGCTGCGAGCATTATGCCCGGTGGTCTTGACAAGGTCCTTAAGAGTGTTAGGATGCCTTGAGCTATAAAAAATCTCGTAACCTCCCTTTGCTAACAGCATCCCAAGATTTCCCCCGATATGACCTGATCCCACTATTCCGATTTTTTTTATTTTCATAGCGTTATCTCCATGTCTTATTTTTAAGTTCTTTAGACTCCCTGTGCTCTCAGCACGGGGTTATCCTTTTAGATGTTGGACGCCCCTTCGCTCTTGGCGCAGGGTTCTTCACACCTATTTAAATTGTATCACGTTTTAATTATATCTACCTGGAGCGTCTGCTCCACCGGTACCCGGTCGATTAGAGCTCGCTCCCAACTACTTCGACGACAGAGGGAAACTATTCAGCAGCACTCTATTTGCGAAGCAGCACGCGAACCTCAGATCCATGTGTTTGAACCGTTTTTCAACGACATGGGATCAGATGTTGAGGGTATGTCCAGTCACCAGAACAGGCATTGTGCATCTCCTTAGAGGCATTGCCTGGACATTATTATTTTTTGATTACATTAAACATCGCACAGAAGGAACAGCAACCCAAAGTCCTCTCTGCTTCCGTAATTATTGCGACAAAAGTAACCTATATCCTCATCAAATTAGGTTCATTTCTGGCGTTATCCACCAACTAAAGAACGCATCTTCCAGTTCAGAGGTCTCTTCGGGGAAGGCATTTCCAGCAAAAGTGATAATGTAAATATGAAACAAATTTCTATCTAAATGAAGGGTTCGGTGATGAAAATGAAAAGATTCGCGAGCGCACTGGCAGCCAAAAAACGGACTGATGTTGTTGAGGAGCACCTGAAGACGTTCGATGAGTTGGACTACGACGTATTCAGCAATCAAAAGTGGGACAGATTGTCGGAGAGTCACGCTGACGACATTGTGGTGACGTGGCTAGAGGGACGTGAGACGAAAGGCAACTAGAAGCATATCGAAGACCTCAAAGCCATGTTCGTCTTCGCGCCCGATACAAAAATAAAAGTCCATCCAGTAGCACTGACGAATGGACCTGTGTAACAGGTATAATGACGGGAACCTTCTCTCGTCCCATGCAGATTGCAGATGGCAAGACGATTCCTCCCACGGGAAAATCATTCAAGCTTACCATGACGACGATTGGCCACTGGAAGGGTGATGTTATGGACCACGAGTAGCTGTTCTGGGATAACGGCACGTTCAGACAGCAGATCGGATTGGCCAATTAAACTCCAAGCAGGAAAAGCGATTTAGGACTGTTGTTTATCGAATGCAAAGGGAGAAACAACTGTTCCACTCTCTTTGATGGGGTCGGTTTCAGAGGGATGTTACAGGCAGATAAGATATTAATTTATTTCCCGAACCGTGAATAAAAAGCTTCGCCACGACCATGGTAAAGGTAAAAAACTGGGTTTACGTTACAGCTTGCATTGATGCGTAGAAGTAGCCACTTTAATATATATCTGTACATGAAAAAAAGGTTATGTCACCTATCAAGGTGGGGAATTCACCCATTCTTTATATCGTATCAAAACCTCAAATTTCATAGCCGATTGAAATTCCACGGATATTCAATATGGCATAGATGATGCAATATTATTCATCAAATGCATTAAGGTAAGAGAAGGTTCGGTGATTTAATTATGAACGAACATGAGATAATGGGAGTTACCAGGGAGCAGGAACGAGAGCTCACGAATATCCTGATCGATAATCCGCTCTACCTGGATATGTCTCAAACAGATAGACAAAAGCTATTAAATTATCTGGTATCGTCTTACTTTCATTTGCTGCCATGTGAGAACAATCGGGCCCTTCCCAAGGCAATTCAAATCGGACCGACGGTGTAAATCGAGACGCAAGAAGTTTTGCCCTGGGAAATGAGTATATATACAGTGCCGTCAACCGCGAAAATGGTTTGGCTCAAGGGCTATATGCCTCTTCTCCATACTCGCGGGCCCGAAACTTTTTCCTCCCATAATGTCGGAAGCATGATATTTACTGCTTCCGATATTTTTATTTTAGGCCCTAACTTCAAATATCGCATTTCATCCCATTCAGCTCGATTCCATATTGTATTCCGAGATTCTAAAATAAATGAAGAGGTAGTGAACTTCCTCAAAAGAAGAAGTTCTTTGCTGTAGACTTCAACCGGAATTTATTACATTACCACTAACCATGTACTCCTCGCCGCACCTGGGAGTCTGCACTACCGATATTGTGACGAGGGAAAGGGTTGAAATGCGGTATAAGCGGATCATCATGACATATATTGTATGACATGACAATAATGTAGGCGAGGCTTGATGAAATTTATGTCATCACTCTTTTTTGCAGATAAAAAAAGACCGCTGAATCTCATGGAGTCAGCGGCTTGGAAAAGTACGAAATAGACAAAACGCGTTACAACGCTTTCTTTATCGAAAATGCACCACGTATTTGGTTGATCGTGTAGCCAGTGGCTTTGTCGTGCGGATACTCGGCATTAAGCTGTTCCTTGACCTGCGGTGAAATGGTTTCCAACGAACCATGGCACTTCAGGCACACCTCCTGCATGGGGATCGCCTTCATATATCTCATGAATTTGCCTTGGGGTTCAGTAACGATTTCTGCAAATTCTATGTTTGCCGGATTTTCTTTTTCCAGGCGAAGTGCAAAAACAGCTAGCACCTTCTGTTCCCATGCGTCTGGTGAGCCAAGCAATGGATTGCGCGTTTTCAAAGAAACTCGCGTCACACGCTGTCCAGTCTTGCGAGAAAGATCGGAGGTAATTGCCGGAGCAAGATCTTTACACACTTTAATAGCCGCTGCCGGGCCATTTGCCGTCATTTCTTTGTGTAGAGCATTTCCCAACTGGGATACCATTTCTTTGACTATATTACGGCTGTCTTCCTGAAATTTGGCAAAATCGTCGGCAAGCGCCGGACTCGCACCCAATACGAATACAAGGGACAACGTGAGCCATTTGTTTCTCATTCTTGTTCTTCTCCTTAATTGTTGTCAATACGTAAAAATACTGTAATTTAATGTGCAATTCGAAGAACGTACGCAAGTTCGATAATCAACATTGAGCCTGACTAGTCGGCGGTGAATAACTCTGCATATTTGTCGCGCTTATATTTTCCCAACAGGTGGCGTTGGGATATTTGTGCCGTGACACTCGGTGCAATTTTGTTGCGCCGTGATTCCTACATCCTTGGCAGGGGTCCAATTCGCTTTCGAAACGTATTTGCCATCCTTCCATGAGTTCAAGTCCTGAACGAGCTTGTAGGCTACGCTTGCAGCAACGCGAGCACACCGGTCTTTTCGCTCAGGGCTCGCCAGCGCATAGCCCGCCTCCTTCATCCATTTACCCACGGAAACGTGGCATAGTGGAGACTGGCTTGTTGTCTGTATGATTGTTGCTTTTTGTTTAGGTTGTTTTGGCTTATAAACTGGGAGCGGTGTTTCAGAATACCACTGCAGTATTTCTGACCCAATATGAGCTCCATTTTCGCAATCTGGCCCAGCGATCCGTGGGCCGATAATAACATTGCTGACGATATTGGCTCCAGCATTCGATCCGCATATCGTACCCCATCCTACTGTACCTCCCTCAAGAAATACAAAGGCGTCAATCGGGAATGATTTATAGGGCTCACCAATCTTTTCCCTGAGTTGACCAAAAACGCTGCTGATGACAGCGGCGCCGCAAAAGACCCGGTACCATTCATTGTAGGCTATCTCTGCTGTCTTTTCAGGGTCGAGCTTAACATAGGGCCAAGGCCACTTTTCTGTTGTTCCACCGACGGCTTCCGCTGTGGACGATAATCCACTGATGCTCGTAAAAGCTACGCCCGCCCCAATAGTCCCAACCATTGTCAATAATTCTCTCCGTGTTACATGTCCCTTCATGTTTTTATCCTCCGTAAATATTGTTTTAACATTTGAGTGTTGAATTAAGTATCATCGATCAGCTCTCATTAGAAAAAATGAAGAAACAGCATGTGCGACTTTAGGTCACGAGTGTTTCCACGCATGAGTACCGGCGGATGCGTCATGTGTTTGGAAGGAGTTTAGTTTTGCGAAATGCCTTCAGAGTATAATATTATAATTTGAGAAGATTTAATTCTATAAATATCGATTTATTATATCACAGTTGTGTCCATGATCAAATATATTTTTTTGTATGCGAGGATGGTAGCAACTGCAGTACCCAGATTCTGAAAGGAGAGTTGACTGAAAACCTCGAACGGAAGCCATCACTTTCTTGAGATGTGAAACAGTCATCTGTACTAAGCAACAATTGCGTATCTTAGAAATTACAATGTGCGTACGACGTTGCATCGGCGACCGACAAAAAGAGATGCAGAATATCGGTTGAAAACTGCATATGAACGCGCGATGAGCGGCGTGTCGTGTAGTTTATCACTCTTCCCAATCCCTTGGTTGTGATATCAGAGCCTTCATTTTCAAAGCCCTTTGTAATTAACTCAACCGCTCGATTAGAATTCACTTTTCTAGCAGTTTAACGATTAACTGTGTGCATGGCCGTTTCAGGATAGCGAGTGCCAGCCGCGGAGCCCAGCGGCACAGCTTCATTAATGCGCCGCAAATCGTTCTTGTTCAACTCGATTTCAAGAGCCCACAGATTCTCTTCGAGCCGTTCTCGGCGCTTTGTCCCTGGAATCGGTATGATATCTTCTCCTTGCGACAAAAGCCAGGCAAGAGCAAGCTGAGCAGGGGTACATTTTTTCTCTTTTGCGATTTCTTTGATTGCATCAACAATCCGCAAGTTGTATTCGAAATTCTCATTCTGAAATCTCGGCATGTGGCGACGATAATCATCCGCCGCCACGTCTTCGGGTTTCTGAAAAGCTCCTGTTAAAAAGCCTCGGCCAAGCGGAGCATAGGCAACAAGTGAAATGCCGAGTTCGCGGCACGTTTGCAAAACATCGGCTTCCGGCTCTCGCGTCCAGAGGCTGTATTCTGTTTGCAACATCGCTATCGGTTGGATAGCAGCAGCACGTCGAAGCGTTGCCGAACTCCCTTCAGAAATCCCTACATAGCGAATCTTGCCTTCTTTAACAAGTTGTCCGAGTGTTCCGACTGTGTCCTCAATCGGGACGTTAGGGTCAATGCGTGATGGATAATATAGATCAATGTAATCAATGCGTAATCGCTGCAGGCTGTAGGATAAATAATTTCGTATGGAAGCGGGCCGACTATCAAAGCCGACAAAATTGCCGTCATGATTGCGCAATGCGCCAAACTTTACCGAAATAAAGACCTTATCGCGAGGAATTCCCTTGATTGCTTCGCGGATAAGTTCCTCGTTGTGTCCTACTCCGTAAAAATCGCCGGTATCGAGGAGATTTATGCCGAGTTCAATCGCACGTCTTATTGTGGCCATGCTTTCGGAATCGTTGACTTTACGTCCGTTGTAAAAATCCGACATTCCCATACAGCCCAAGCCCAAAGCAGACACTCGAGCGCTTGTTTTGCCGAGCTTTCGATATTTCATTATTCTATTGCTCCTTTCGTTCACCAGTTGACCTGCTATCCTGATGATCATCATAGATGTATGGTTCAGGAAGACTTCTTGAATGAAGACTTCGCTTAGTCTTCTTCGAGCTTAAGATAGTCCCCGCGACTCGAAGGGTTCCAAGAATACTCAGTCTGCGAACTCTTTTAATAAAACACTTCTCAATAGAACAGCCGTCATGTTTTAGTGCAATGTTCAGGAAGCATACATCAAATGAACTGACCTTATTTCTATGTTTATCGCAAGGTAATAGCTTTCGCAGGACACATCTCCTGGCAGCAAAAGCATGCGATACAAGCGTCGGCATTCACCTGAGGTATATTTCCGACCATGTATAAAGACGACACTGGACAATGATCAACGCAAGTACCGCAGCTCGTACACTTCTCGGGATCTGCCTGAGGACGAAGTACTGCCCGCTTATGGATCAGTGACTGCATGGCCTCATTATGAAATATTGCTTCGCCACCCAGCGGGGGTAGTTTGAAATCAGGCAAGCGTTTCAACTCCCCGATGATTTCAATCGTACTGAGGTCATAGTCGCCCAGGCCCGCCTCTTTTGCTTTCTGAAGGAAGCGTAGTCGGCTTGGATCGCATCCCATCATCGTGGCAATGACGGAGTCAACGGCGACAGCATTGTCAGAGGCGAGGATAACGCCGATATTTCTAAGGTCAGGGGAAGCTGGCCCATTTCCTTCCATCCCGATCACGGCGTCAACAATAAACAAATCCGGCACCCTGAGCCGAAATACCTCAACAACCACTTCATTAAAAGCCGTAGGACTGCCGGCAGCCTTGTGGAGCATGGCTTTCTGGGCACCGGGCAATAAACCGTAACTGTTCTTGATTGCTCCGGTCATAACAGTCAGGCCGTGCGTTTTAAATTTTGGCAGGCTAATGATAATATCAGCTTCCAGCACCGCACTGGAGATACTGACGGTAGACATATATTTAGGATTGAAGGCTACCTTCTGAGAATCATTTCCGATGTTCTGGTAGTAGCCTTTGGCTGCATTCATCAGACCCGTTTTGAAAAAACTCTCCTCGTTAGCGCCGTAACTGAACAGGCCTGGATTGTCACCCACAATAATGGAGGTGGGTCCCATTGTTTCCACTTTTTCCACGACCGCGCGAAGTACAGCAGGGTTGGTGACGATACCCTCTTTTGTTTCTGAGCTTCGGAGCACATTGGGCTTTATCAGGACTTTTTTCCCCGATAACGCAACGGGAAAGAGTTCAAATGCTTGGTCTACAGCTTGACGAACATTTTCATAGCTGGCGGGATGGATCATGACTTTCGACATACCTTCGGCCTCCAATTAATGGACGGTAACGCAAAAATGTGCAGTGAATGTATCAAGGCAGCGGTAAGAGCTTCTGCAGCACCAGTTACAAGGTAAATTCACCTCTACCGCCATTTTTTTATTCTCAGACTGAGTAAATGTCTCTTTTTATGGGCAAACGGTCATTATCGGTAAGAGATATCCGCCTGTTTTCTTATTTGCCAGGACGTCAAGCATGCGCGCTAAATTCCTTTGAACGTAACCGCTTCCTGAACAGACCGCCGGGATGTTCGATATTTGTTCTGCGGATGTTCGGCATCCGCATACCCGAGCGCTATTCCGATGATGATTAAAAGGTCATCCGGAATTTTCAGTTCCCTCCGGATTAGGTCAGGATGGGCGGCAAGGGTTACTGCCGGGGCCGAATCGAGGCCGAAGTGCCGCGCTGCCAGCATGAGGCTCTGAGAAAAAAGACCGAGGTCGAAGATCGACCAGGGAGTAAGCGTGCGGTCCATGCAGATATATGCAACTACGGACGCATGAAAGAAATGATAATTCATTTCCGAAAGATCCTTCAAAACAGATTTGTCCAGGCACACCCGCTCAAGGGTCGCCATGCGTTCGGATCGCAGGGTCTCCATTCGGTTCAGGAGCTTTGGCGGCCATTGCTTCGGCGCGGTAAGATCGGGGTTGCGCGCCACGCAGTTTTTAAGGTTCGCAACATAGGCCTTGCGCAGCCTGTTTAAGACCTCGCCGCCAGCTACGTAAATTTCCCACGGCTGGGTATTGGCCCATGAAGGCGCCCTGAGCGCCGCCTCCATGACCTTTTCGAGCGTATTGCGATCAATGGGGTCAGGCTTAAAAGCTCGGACCGTAAACCGTGTGTTTAAAGCATCAATGATATCCATGAACGAGCCTCCCATTCCCATTGTTGCAATGGATCGAAACAATACACTCGCACATAAAATACTTTAAGACGACCTAACGTCTAATACTATCCACTATTTCTGCTGAGCTTTTTACGATAGCTACTTTCTCAAGATTTTTCAACGATCGCTCATGCGCATCCTTGTCCATCGAAGACACGCAATCGGAAACAACCACCGGGTAGAATCCTCTATTTGAGGCATCACGCGCTGATGACTCAATTCCAGCCTCGGTTGCAATGCCCGTGAATATCAGCGTCATTATACGCCTGTTCCGCATCATGTTCTCGAAATTTGTTCCTATAAAAATGCTTGCTGTCGATTTATCCAGTATGATATCTCCTTTCGCCGGCGTTACGGCTTCAGGTATCTCTCTTTCCCGCGAGCCCGGCGGCATGAAATTAGGCAGCTTGTCCACCTCCTTGACATTAAAGCGCCGCATCATATTGTAAATGCTCCAGGATGACTGATATTCCCTCGGAAGGGGAGTTATCAGGCTATATGCAACAGGCATTTTATTTCTCAAGACCTCCACCATGTGTTTTAAGTTGCCAATAAACTCTTTCTGATTGAAGATCCTGTCTACTAGGCCATTTTGGACATCCCAGACGATGAGGCATGAATGACGGGGATCGACTATTTCTATTAAATCTTCATATACGGTAATACCATTTGCATTTATCATTACTGGCTCCTTTCTGGAAATGTATCTCGCGCAGTCACGGTGGACAATGTGTATTCATGAGACCATCAACCCAATCTTTTTCTCACTTTTTCCCAACTTCGCGTGATGAGAAAGCTTTCTTCCATATTATCGAGCATACGCATGAACTTATTTATTGGCACCGCAAATGTTAGTGTTTCCTTGGGGACATAAGGCCTGGCCGATACATCAAACATTCCGATTATGGCTCGCGGTCTGTCTGAGGTTTTTTCCAAATAGGGATACTGAATAATTGAACCGCATCCGGCGGAAAAAGGACAATAGACTCCGTTTGGTTCAGTCTCATCGTAGTTTGCGAGAGTAAAGAGACCGGAAAGCACATCGGGGTTTGCAAAAAAAATAATAACGTCTGGGTTGTCCAATTCCTCAAGCATGTCGAACCTTTTGAAAACGATAGTCCGTGCCGGAGCCACAAATTTCGGTTGTATCGTTACCATCGACCTGACGATCTCCGGAGACTTCTTATAACGCTCGCCATCGAGCTTGCCGGGAATGCCGCACGAGAGAAAATATTCGAACTGAGGGCTAAGTTCCTCTGCAAACCCAGTATATCGCTTGCCCCCGCGGCAGCCGATCGAGTCAGCTTTAAAATAAAGTGGTACGCCTTTTCTTGCGCTGGCCAGCACGCCAATCATGCACATATGGGCCGAAGGGGTCGGCACGCGTTCAGTCTCGTCTGTCTTATCAGTGTAATAAAAGGCTAGGGGAAGCTCCGCAGCGTCGAAATATCGGCTCCATAGCTCGATAAACTTTGTCTTCAGTGCTTTATCCATATAAAGCAACTCCCTTGGTATGACCGATGGTCGTAGGTTGCTGCCTACCGGTCGAACCGTTTATACATTATAGTTAATTCTTGAAGTCGCAATTTTATTATTCATATGTCTTACTATGCTCCCGTGTGAAAAGCAGTTAGAATCCTTGAATAGCATTCTTCCTACGTATCTAAACGTCCTGCAAATGAGCTAAGAAGCGAAGCGGTTTCTGCTCGATGCGCTTATGTACGCCCGGTACGGGCATGAAATTATTGAGGTGCAAGTCCTCTGTACGAATATTTACCGGTTTATGTCAGGTCACCAAATCGGTTTCCTTTTTCTGCGTCGGTGGAACTTTTGCGGGGGACATCTCGGGCCCGAGCAATATCGCGATCCATCGTGTGCTTTTGTGATTCTCGCACACATACTTCAGAGTCATGGTCAAAGGTATGCTCAGGACTACACCGATAAGACCTAGCAGGCCTCCCCAAAAAATCAGCGAGAGAAATACAACCAGCGTGGACAGACCAAGCCTTCGGCCCATAAGCATCGGTTCGACCACGTAACCAAGTATGAAATCAACGGCCAGATATCCGGTAGCTACGAGCGCGGCACGGCCTATCCCGAACTGGATAAGGGCGAGAAGAACTGCGGGAACGGCGGCGATAAGTGCGCCGACATTAGGTACATAGTGGAGCAAAAATGCCAGGAAACCCCAGAGAATGGGGAAATCTACGTCGAGGAATGACAGCCATATCCCGATCAGAACACCGATTATCAGACTAATCGCCGTTTTAATGGCCATATAGCGGTTGATATCATAGACGAACCTCATAAACCGGTGAAAGTCATGCTGAGGATCGCCAAGAATAGCGCGGATTTTTACGGGGAAGCTCGAGGATTCGAGGAGTATAAAGGTTACAGCGAGCAGAATCAAGACGATTTCGAACAGCGCCGAGCCCAACCCCTTGAACAGGCTGGCGGTAAGGTTTTTCACCGCTTCCGGTTTGATCTGATCAAACAGAAATGAGTCCGTGAACGGGATACCCTTGGTTGCCAAAAACGTCTGGAGTGAAGAAATATGCTTCTGCAAGCGCTCCTGGTAAGACGGTAGATCAGCGTAAAAACTTTTAAGGGACGCGACGACGAGTCCTCCGATAACCATTAGAATAGCAGCCATACACGTCACCACGAGCAACACCGCGACAACATGAGGAACGCGTTTTTGCTCAAGCCAGCGGACCGATGGCGTGCCGATCGCAGCCAGGAAGACAGCGATGAGAAACCATACCATGACCGATTGTGCCTGATGAATGCCCCCAGTGATGATTGCGAGCGCCGCTAAAATGACGAGTATGCGTGTTCCGCGGTGGGGATCACTCTGTTCTGTCATGGGCAAATACCCCTTTCAACAAAGGTTTATCATTTCCCTGTTCCACTGGAGAAAGCGGATATCCCGATGATTTGCTTCTCTAACAGACCGGTGGTGCTCCAGCCTGTTATCATGCATTCACTCAGTCCGGTGCTCTTCTGCGCCTGGCTTGTAGCCATTGCGGGCCGCTTTTTTGTAGTTGATTGATAAAAAAAGGGGTAAGGAACAAGAACGATATCAACTCGTTCATAAGGCGTCATATAGCGTCCTCTTCATTCAGCTATATCTTTTCGAACATAATCTACGACAGATTCTGAGTGGATTTCGCAAGCGCTGCTTGTTCTTTTTCGTTTCTAAGAAACGGGTGAAATCGTAGACCTCATTCAGGACACTGTCCGTAAGCTTATCGATTTCACTGTTAATCATATCCTTGGCCGCATCATGCATGATAGACACCTCCTAACCGGGTTCAAGCGCACATATATTTTGAAGGTGCCAATCCCCATGGCCTCACAGACATAATAATAGCACATCTGACGGACGAGAAAAAGCTTAGTAACGCTAATCGGTCATACACACGAGGTTGTGCTTGATGGCGTAATTTGCCAGTTCGGCATTTGCTTTCATCTGCATCTTTTCCAGAATATGCATTCGGTGGGTGCTCACGGTCTTGACGCTCAAGGCCAGCGCCTCAGCGATCTCGCTCACTGTTTTGCCGCGTCCGATCAGACAGATGATCTGGTACTCTCGGTCGGAAAGCCGTTCGTGCAGGGGCTGTTCCGTATCCGGCTGGAAATCGGAAAGCAATTTTCGCGTGATACGTGATAGATGAACTGAAGTATTTCTCCCCCCTCGAAACCTTGCGGATCGCCTCATGAGAATCGTAAGATAAAGTGGGATCAGGACGCTCAGGAACGGCAAAGTGCGGCCTACCATCCGGCTCAGCGCTAATTCGTTCACCCCGGAGATTTGCGCGCCGACGATGATTGGTATCCCGACTGACCGTAGGCAACCGGCAGGGTGTTCGCGATGAGGCACACGCCTGCCGCATAGAGCGGGTTGAACCCTAGCCCCGCCAGCATCGCGGCGGTAATAGCCACAGGAGTGCCGAAACCCGCTGCACATTCCATGAACGCGCCGAAAGAAAAGGCGATCAAAAGGGCCTGCATGCGGCGATCGTCCTAAAACGCAGGGAGAGAATTTTTGATGACCTCGAATTAACCGGTCTTCACAGATAAGTTGTAGATGAAAAGTGCGGTCATGACAATCCAGCAAACCAGTCATAAAGCGTCGAAAGCACCGCATATTTGACCGGCATTTCGTATCCCGCGATTGCGACGACCAGTGCTATCGCGACAGCGCTGATGGCAGCCCAATGGCTCCTCATCCGCTTATAAGCGAGGCCCAGAAAAGATAGACGATGGGAACCCCGTCTATGAGGGTTGACAGTCCAAGATATTACAACGTGTCACCTATTTGCATCCAAGGCATTGTGATTTCCTCCTCTTAAGAACTTAATGTTTGAAAGTGGTAGGGTTTGTTGCGCCCGAAAGCGGTCCGTACGGACCGACTATCGTGTCTCAGGAAAACGGCCTACTCATGACCTTCGGTCATTACCTATGCTGATAAAGATAACCATCTACACATACTGAAGTAACTATCAAAAGAACATCGGTGTTCGTCTGATTTTATCTATCGGTTTTGTCCTATGAGCAGAGATCAAAATGAGAGAAGAACTAAAGAAGAGGGACGGGGGAACTCTTATAATAAATCTTAAGTATTATTAAAATAATAAATGTGTTTAATTTGCTCCTACTCTTAACAGGATGCTAAATCATCGCCTTGGTTTCAATTCATTTTAATCCTGGCCGCCGTGGAATGCAGCAATTCCGCCACGTCCTTGCGGCCCTCATGCGCTGCCAAGTGTTGTGCCTTTGTTGTCTTTGCTAAAAGCCAGATCAGCATTGCCGTTGAGCAGAGCTTTGACCTTTGCCAAATCACCAGTCTCGGCTGCGTCATGAATCTCGCCGGAGAAGGTGAGGCTACTCCAAGCCAGTACGACCAGGCTGAACAGCGTGACGGCGATGAGGCACGGAATTGGGGAGTTGCTGGGTCGATTGAGGGATGAGTTTAGTGTTACAGAAAGATGTTGCTTAGTCAAGGTGATATTACTAAGAAAATGCCGAATCAAATCGGTTAATAGGGGAACATACCATGGTTTTGAAAACGAAGGCGCTTATTCCATCAGGTTTATTATTTTATTAAAAAAATTTATAAAAACTTTATTGCTGTTCTAATCAAAATTAAAACGTATTGAACAGAGTGCAAAAAGATGGATGTCACTTATTAATGGTCTCAAAATAGTCTGAACATCACGCGGCGTACTTTGTTGTTTCGCCATTAAAGTAGGCTTGCACACGATCCGGTGATTTCTGGATAAACCGGAGATGACTTA
>Ga0335081_10004535_pt1 | contig 21864 bp, 21 predicted proteins | sample Lox_Sample_35_FD_206713 | JGI IMG/M metagenome (GOLD analysis project Ga0335081, IMG submission 206713) | Soil microbial communities from Loxahatchee National Wildlife Refuge, Florida, United States - Lox_Sample_3.5 | ecosystem: Environmental > Terrestrial > Soil > Wetlands | place: USA... | reverse complement strand
GAGCTGGTACCGGTCACGGAGGATTAAGGCGTGTCCTGTAGATCATGGGACGGGGTCGCGGAGCCAGACGCGGATTGACGCGATGTCGAAGGTGCCTGGTATATGACTGCGCGCTTGTCGTAGCGGGCGGCGACGGCGCGGAACTGCTTGTGCTTGCTGAAGCAGCGCTCGACGGTATTCCGTTCCTTGTACCGGGTCTTGTCGGTGCCGTCGGCTGACTAGCGGCGGTGCCGCCCGTACACGGTTCTTCCAGTTCCCATAGCAGGCCGGCAGGTCCCGCCACGGGCAGCCCGCCCGGGCGCGGAACAAGATCCCGTTGACTAAACGCGCCCATCGGGCTCGCCCCCCGCGCGCTGCGGGACATCCAGGCAGGCCAGAACGCGGGGTGCTTCGCCGCGCTCGACGCGAACGTCGCCCTCAGCGCGGTGGCCGGCGGCCTGCTCGGACTGCTGCGTCTCCGCCAGGACCACCCCGAGCTGATGAGCGAGCAAGCGGTCGACCAGCTACCCGAGGCCATCCTGCGGCTGCTCGGAGTTCCTGCGGACGAGGCAGCCAGGCTCGCCGCGATCCCGTTGGCGGAACCCGGCGAGTGGTGACGGCGAGCTGGCCCGGCCGCCAGCGGCTCAGCGTCTATCGCAGCTTCATCGTCCGGTCACAGCCAGCTCGTCCTTGACGTTCCGGACGCCGATGCCGCGCCACGCGGCGTCGATCGCCACGTCATGCTCGGCCCAGCTGCGGACATGGCCGGTCAGCCGGACGGTGCTGTCGCTGGCTTCCACCAGAACATCGCTGTCGTCCGGGATCAGGGCGTAACGGTCGAGCGCATCCTGGACCAGCACGGTCACGTCGGCCGCCTCGACATCGCTGAAGATCTCGACATCGTTGACGATGTTACGCACGCCGGTGAGCCCGGCGATCGCCTGCTCCGCGGCGTCGCGCTCGAAGCGGTTCCTGACGGTGCCGGTCAGCCAGACGTCGCCCTCGGTCGCGCTGGCCTCGACGTTCGCCGGCACGGTCACGGTCAGCGCGAGCGCGTTGTTGGCGGCCGTAGTCAGCATCGCGTCGTCTCGATAGCTCGCGAGCGGGAGCAGCACCATCAGGTGGTTGTGTACCCGGGTCACCCCCTGCACGCGCTTGGCAGCGGCGGCGGCCTCCTGGCGCTGCGGATAGCTAGTCACCGTACCGCTCAGCGCGACGTCCCCGTTCATGTTCTTCACGGAGATGTCCGTCGCATCCACCAGCGGGTCGTAATCCAGTTCCCGCTGCACACCCTCGCGGATGTCCTTGGTCTTCTGAACTGCTTCGCGCGGGCTCTTCGGTGCCATGGCCAGGTCCCCCTCCCTGCCGTCCCACATCCGTTACCGCCGGTTCGTGCCCTACCCCGTCACCCATCCGATAGTCCCGGCACGCCCCGACCGATGCGCCGGCCCGGATGCGCGGGGGCGCCGCGAGCCCGGCCAGGGCGCTCGCGGCGCTCCCGCGCATCATCGCAGGGCTGCTATCCGGCGGTGACCTCCTTGCGGTCGTCGTGCCCGGTGACCTGGATGGAACGGGGCTTGGCCTGCTCGTGGACCGGGATGGCGAGGGTGAGGACGCCCGCCCGGTAGTCGGCGGCGACGTGATCGGCGTCCAGGGTGTCGCCGAGGAACACCTGCCGGGTGAAGACCCCGGCGGGCCGCTCGGCGACGATCATCTCGGCACCTGCCGGCTGGTCGGGCTTGCGCTCGGCCCGGACGGTCAGCACGTTCTGCTCCACGGTCAGGTCGATCGAGTCGGCGCTGATGCCGGGGAGGTCGAAGTGGACGTAGAAGGTGTCACCTTCGCGGTAGGCGTCCATGGGCATGGCTGCCGGGCGAGCGGCTGTGCCGAGCAGTTGCTGGGTGATGAGCCGGTCGAAATCGCGGAACGGGTCGGTACGCACAAGCATGGCGGAAAGCCTCCTCACCTACGGCGTCTCTCTATGGGCACTGCGCCCGCCGATGTATATACCACTGCCGCCGATTACTTGACAAGACTCGACTGAGATTTTCTCGTCGTGCATACTGAGGTAGCCGATCCAGCGAGCGGCGACAGGTCGACAGGAGGCGGATGCGATGAGGCAGCACGACCCCTATCGCGTACTAGGTGTCGGCACCGACGCCACTGGCGCGGAGATCACCCGCGCGTACCGGCGGCTCGCGCGCGCCGTGCACCCCGACTCGCGGCCCGGAGACCCGGCTGCCGCCGCCGAGTTCCAGGCGGTCGCCGATGCCTACGGACTGCTGTCCGACTCGGCCCGCCGGGCCGCCTGGGACCACGAGCACCGGGCCCGCCAGGACCGGCGCCTCGCATCGCGGGGAGCGCCAGCCGCCGCCGGGACGCCACCGTGGCTCCTCCCGTCGGTCACGGCACCCTGGCAGGGACCCGAGCCAGTACGCGGCGCGGCCTTGCGGGCCGGCCCTGTCCGCATCGAGCCGGCCGACCCCCCCGGTGACAGCGATCAGCGGCCCGCCGCCGACCCGGCCAGCCTGGCCTGGCTGGCGTACCTGCTGCTTGCCGACCGTCGGCAGCGGCCATGGTGACCCCGGGGTGGGCCGACCCGGCCCAGGGCGTGTACAGCATCTCGGTCGCCGCCGAACTGGCCGGCCTGCATCCGCAGACCCTGCGAATCTACGAGCGCGAGGGCCTGGTCGAGCCGGCCCGCAGTCCCGGTGGCACCCGCCGCTACAGCCCCAACGACATCACCAGGCTTCTGGAGATCAGCGCCCTCAGCGGCGACGGGCTCAACCTGGCAGGCATCCGCCGCGTCCTGGCGCTGCAGGAAGAGACACGCCGCCTGCAAGCACAGATCGGCAGGCTCGAAGCCGTCCGCCGCTCAGCCGAGCACTCCCAGAAGCGGCCACCGGTCGGCTCTTAGCTTTCGGCCTGACCTGGTTGCCGGGCGGCCGGTCCTGCGGACTCCGCGCGCAGGCTCTCGGGCGCCTGCTCGCCGCGGGCGGCGAGCAGGCCGACGGTGAGCTGGATGAGCAGGCGCCGGAACTCGCCGGGCTCGTCGAGCCGGTCGGTGATGATCGTGTTCGCGACGTCGGCGTCGATCGCGGCGCGGTAGGCGTGCTGGCCCGCCGTAGTGGACCGGACGATGAGGCGGCGCCGGTCCCCGGGGTCACGCTGCCTGGTCACATGCCCGGCGCGCTCGAGCCGGTCGAGCACCCGGCTCATCGTCTGTTCCTCGACCATGCTCGCCGCGGCGAGCTCGCGCTGGGTGTGCGGCTCGCTCCCCAGCATGTGCAGGGCAAGCAGCCCGGCGTGGGTCAGGCCGCGGCTGGCGAGCCAGCTGTTCCAGTCCTGCTCCACCAGGCGTGCGGCCATGGAAAGCAGACGTCCCAGGGACCACTCTGGCGCGACGCTCGCGAGGTTCTGGCCGGGCGCCGGGTCATGGCCGGAGGTGTTCATCTCGTTTGCAGGGTACGCCGTTGACAGGCAGACAGGCAGACAGGCAGGCAGGCGGGCGGGCTGGCGGGGGCCGGCAGTAACGGCCGGCGACCTGATGCTCAGTATGCTGATCCTAAGCATGCTGAGTAATGAGTTCGGGAGGCTCTGTGACGACTCAGGCGGCTCCTGCCACGACCGCTGGGCCGGTGCGCCGCTGGCTCGGGTTGTTCTTCATCGCGCTTGGCGTCGCGATGATCATCGTGGACGCGACGATCGTCAACGTGGCGGTGCCGCAGATCATCAAGGATCTGCACATCACCTCCAGCGACGCGCAGTGGGTGCAGGAGGTCTACACCCTGGTCTTCGCGGCGCTGCTGCTGGTGTGGGGCCGGCTCGCCGACCGTTATGGCCGGCGGCTGCTGTTCGTCACTGGGGCGGCGGCCTTCGCGGCGGCCAGCGTGCTGGCGGCGCTCGCGCAGTCCGGGCCCGAGCTGATCGGCAGCCGGGTGCTGCAGGGCATCGCCGGCGCGATGATGCTGCCCACCTCGCTGTCGCTGCTCAACGCCGGGTTCCGGGGCCGGGACCGGGCCGTCGCCTTCGCGGTCTGGGGTTCCACCATCGGCGGGACCGCGGCGCTCGGCCCGCTGCTCGGGGGCTGGCTGACGACGTCCTTCTCGTGGCGCTGGGCCTTCGGGGTCAACATCCCGCTCGGCATCGCCGTCGTCACCGGGACGCTGCTGCTCGTCCCCGAGTCCAGGGAGACGCCCTCCGCCGGCGGCAACGACCTGGCAGGCGCATTGCTGTCGGTAGCGGGGTTCGGCGGCATCGTCTTCGGGCTCATTCAGGGCCGCACCTACGGCTGGTGGACCCGGACCGGCCCGGTGAGCATCGGCGGCCTGGGCTGGCGGTGGCCCCTGTCACCAGTTCCGGCCGCCTTCGCCGCGGGTGCCCTCTGCCTGGCGGCGTTCGCCGCCGTCGAACTGCGCCGCAACGCGGCGGGCCGAGTGGTACTGCTCGACCTCAGGCTGTTCTCCATCCCGTCGTTCCGCAACGGCAACATCGCGGCGGCGATCGTCAGCCTCGGCGAGTTCGGCCTGCTGTTCGCGCTGCCCCTGTGGTTCGAGAACGTGCGCGGCTACAGCGCGTTCCGGACCGGGATCGCGCTGCTGCCGCTGGCGATCGGCAGCTTCGCGGCCAGCGGTTTCGGAGCGCAGCTTGCCCGCAAGCGCGGGCCGGTGTTCGCCGTGCGGCTGGGGATAGCGCTGGAGATCGCCGGCGTCACCGGGATCGGCCTGGTCGCCGGGCCGACCACCGCCTGGTGGGCGACCGTGCCTGCGCTGTTCGCCTACGGAGTCGGGGTCGGACTCGCCACGGCCCAGCTCACCGGAGTGGTGCTGGCCGACGTGCCGGTCGCCAACAGCGGCCAGGGGTCGGGCACCCAGAGCACGAGCCGGCAGGTCGGCTCGGCGTTCGGCATCGCGATCCTGGGCACGGTCCTGTTCACCGTGCTCGGCGACCTGTTCTCGCAGCGGCTGTCAGGAATTCCCGGGCTAACGGCCGGGCAGCGCGCCGCGCTGGTCGCGGCCGTCAAGCAGAGCGCCGGGGCGACGATCGGCAAGCTGGCCGCCGACCCTCGCACGGCGACTGCCGCGGCCATGGCGAAGCAGGCGTTCTCCGAGGCGGTTAGGCTGACCGCGTTCACCGCCGCCGCGTTCCTCCTGCTCGGGCTGCTCGCCAGCCTCTCGCTCGGCCGCTCGAGCCCTCCGCCGGACCGAACGCCAGGAAGCCCGGCCAGGCCAGTGCAGGAACCGGCCACCCGGCACCCACGGTGACCAGCCGCTGGCGCTACCGGCCCGTGCTCGCTAGCTCCGGCGAACCCGTGGCGGTCGCCGCGGCGAGCTGGTCCCAGAGCCTGCGTGCCGCCGCTGGCTCCTGGCCGCGTGTCCACGGCAGCGGGTACTCCGGCCGCGGGCGCCGGTCATGCCAGAACCGGCCGCTGCCGAGCCGCTCAGGCGGCATCGTGGCGAGCCAGACGATCGTGTCGGCTCCTTCTTCCGGTTTCTTCCGGCGTGAGCAGGATCGGTCGGGCGGCGCGACGGTCACGCTCGTCACCCTGCTGCCCGGGCCCGCAGGCGCGCGCCTGGAAGAGTTCACCGAGGCCGCCGCGCCGTCCAGCGCCGTCGCGCTGGGTATCGCGGGAAGTCGCGGCGGCATCCGCACGCCGCCGGCCTGAGAGCCAGCCGTCAGCTTCGACGCTGCTAACGCCGCCGGTCCCTCGGCTCAGCTCACTCGTCGTGCGCCGCGGGTGTGGGGGCGCCAGCCCCGGCCGCGGCCAGCAGGGCCAGGAAGGGGCCGACCCGGTGTCCTTCCTGCGCCGGGTGCCGGAACAGGCTGTCGGGGTTCACGGTGTACCGGGTGCGTCGCCCCACCCTGGTTCGGGTGAGGTAACCCGCAGCCTCCAGATCGGCCACGATGGCCTGCGCAGTTCGCTCGGTGATGCCCGCCGCGGTGCTTATGTCCCGCACCCGGGCATCCGGATTCCGGGCGATCTCCACCAGTACATGCCCGTGCCCGGTCAGGAGCGTCCAAGTGCCGCCTGGCTCGCCCGGAGAGCTCATCACCTGATCATATCCTGGTGAAAGTCTCCTCGCGAGAAAAAAAACATGAGAAATTTCTCACGTCTCTATTGACGGGTCTCTGCCGACTCCTCCATCCTGGTTGCGCCTCACCGGCTCCCGCTGACAGGAGGTGCCGCAGTTGGCTGAGCCCCCGCCGTGGACGCAGGAGTTCTCCGGAATGACTGAATCAACTCTGCTCAATGCCGTCGACGTCCTCCTGGTCGAGGACGACCCCGGAGACGTCCTGATGACCAGGGACGCATTCGAGGGGTATCACATGGGCGTGCAGCTGCACGTCGCCTGCGACGGCGAGGAGGCGCTGGGGTTCCTGCGCCGCATCGGCGACTTCGCCGGGGCGCCGCGGCCCGCTCTCGTCGTGCTCGACCTGAACCTGCCCCGCCGCAGCGGCCTGGAGGTTCTGGGCGACCTCAAGGCCGACGACGAGCTGCGGATCATCCCCGTCGTCGTGCTCACCACCTCCCAAGCCGAGCAGGACATCCTCCGCAGCTACCAGCTCCACGCCAACGCCTATGTGATCAAGCCGTTCGATCCCGAGGAGTTCACCGCCGCGATCAGGCACATCGACGACTTCTTTCTCACCCTGGCGCAGCATCCCGTGCTGGGTCCCGCAGCTCCGCCTGGGGAGGTCACGGTGCCACCGGCCTGCCGCCTGCCTGACGAGCGCTGAGCCGCGGAACGGCCGCCGGCAAGGCCGAGAAGACACTAGGCGAACGCTATCCCACCTTCAGCTCGCGCCGCCCCGGCCAGTGCCGGCGGGGCGATCGAATGCGAGGCGCTCGACCCGGTCGCGACCACCAGCCAGCGCGGATTGTGGCTGGTCCACCAGGTCAGCGACCTGGTCCAGACGCGGTCGGATCGGTGGGGATCGGTCATGCGTGAAGGTGCCGCGCGGCGCGGCTGCCTCCAGCAGGTCACCCGCCCGCACGCGGGTGTGCAAGAACTGGCTGGCGGCGCCGTGCTCCTCCCGCTTGAGCGCGGCCCGGCGACCGGCTTCTTCCACACCGCCGTGCGCACTGTCCTGCCATGCCAGGTCACGTCCCGCGGCATCCCTACATTGACCGACAGCAGAGTGCCGGCCCGCCGCACCGAGGTCACCGGCTCACCTTCCGTCGGCGCTCGCCCACGGCGAGATCAAGGGGCCTCACCCTCTATGCGGCCAGGACCGTCTTGCCCGGAGAAGGAGAAGAGCTAATCGAGCTCACCCGAACCGACCTGCGGCAGCTCGACATCGAATGAATGGGGACGCGCTCGAAACCCCTTGATGATTCGCTGTTCGGCCCCGAAACACTCAATGAATGGTGCAGGCGGCGCTTGGAATAGAACGCCTCCTGTGGCAACGTGCTGCCAATCGGTCCGCCATTCAAATTTGTTCATGGTCTGCCTGGCGAGGCACAAGAATTCGATGGCCGGAGAATGGGACCGACGAGCCACCAGGTTTGTGGCCGGGAGGGGACCTATCCCCTCCCGGCCAGTTGGCTGCTGCAGTGACGGCGGGACCGAGTGTGTCTCGTGCCGGTCTAGGCGTCCTCAAGGACCTGCGCGAATGCGATCACCACGCCTCCGGTGCCATGCTCGAGGGTGGCGCCGACAAGGGCGCCCGCCTCTGCGGCGGCGGCACTGGCCTCCGCGTAGTCGGCAAAGTATAGGTCCAACAGCCGGTATGCCGGGGTCGGGCTGCCGTCTTCCTTAGGCCAGACCTTCGACGCCTGCAGCCGAGTCAGGCCGGGGAGCTTCCGTGCCAGCGCAAGCTGCTCCGGATAAGCTGCCTCGAAGGCTGCCGGGTCGGTGGGGTTGGAATAGACGAAGCTGATCTTGGTTGGCGTGTCCGGCCCAGCCTCACCAGCGCTCGATGTCATGGGATCCGTTTCCTTTCTGGTCGAGTTACGTCTGCCCGAACGATAAGGTTGACGCAAGCGAGCGGAATCTGACCTAGACGAGAATGTCGGGCGAACTTCCGATGACACGGCTGTTTGGCCGGTGGAAGATGTTGACACCTGACAGAGCGCCCCAACGTTGTCCCGGGCCCATCCGATTGGTCGCTCCGCTCACTGCTCGTCGAGCGTAATCCGAGGAATTCGTAAAGACAATGACCGCTCCGCCGGAACATCTTGCCGATCGTCCAGCGCTCGAAGACGCCGTGCTCGGCCTTGACTCATCTGGCCAACCGCACGACCTGCTCTCGGAGCTGCTCCGGAGTGTCCGTCTGAGCGGCGAACGGATCGTTGCGTACGCGCCGCCGCGGACTTTCTCGATCGGCTTCGCCGACATCGGCACCCTGCACATCATCGAAGAGGGCGAACTCGTGCTTCGGATCGACGGCGACCTGCGCGCCGAGCGCGTGCGTCGCGGTGATGTCATCCTGCTCCCGCGCGGCGACCCTCACCACATCGGCCACGACGGCAAGCGCGCGCACGCGATCGTGCGCGCTGGCGCGTCCGAGCACGACGCGCCAGCACGAGAGTCGGCGCGCTGGCTCTGCGGAACATTCACGATCGGCGACCCGCAGGCGAGCCACCTGCTCGCGAGCCTCCCGGCCGTGATCATCCTGCGCGGCGCCCGCGGCCCAGCGCTCGAGGGGCTCGAGGTGGCCCGCAGGATGCTCCTCAACGAGATGCAGTCGCCCTCTCAAGGATCGGCAGTGATGGTCGCCCGCATCCTCGATCTGCTCTTCATCCAGATTCTGCGCGCCTGGGCCGCCGGCCCGGACGCAGAACCGAACTGGCTGGCCGGCGCGCTCGATCCGCAGATCGGCCTGGCCTTGAGCGCCATCCATCGAGCCCCGGGCCACGACTGGACAGTCGAGGAGCTGGCCCGAGCGTGCAGCCTGTCCCGGTCGGCGTTCGCTGCGCGGTTCGTCGGTCGCGTCGGGAAGCCGCCAGCCACCTATCTCACGCACGTACGCCTGGACGCCGCCACCGACATGCTCCGCGACACCTCCCTTCCGGTCACGCTCATCGCGGAGAACGTCGGCTACACGTCGGAGGCGGCATTCAGCCGCGCGTTCAAGCACCGCTACGGCACGCCGCCGGCTCGCTGGCGACGAGAAATGCGAGCGAAGCGCTCATGAGCGGCTCGCGTGCCGCGAGGTCTCCTTCGGCGGTCATGGCCTGGTCGAGTGCCGGTGGCCATCGGGCGCAGCCTGTTGATGTCTGGCGTCGCGGGCCCGGGCACCGGCCGCCTGGCCGCTGGCGACCGGTACTGATCTCGCGCCTGGCTGATCGGCAGGTCCAGGTAGTCCTCCAGGTCAGCCACGCCGACATGCTAACCACCGCCCTGAACAACGGGGCTGGAAGTCGACGATCAACGCCTTCGCAATCCCTGGGCCTGTCTCTTAGATCGTGGGACTGGGTCGCGGAGCCAGATCCTGATGGCCCGCCTCGTGGTCTGGCGCGGGCCGTCCCCGGAGATGATCTTGATGGATGTGGCGGATGTCCCGGAATACGCAGTGGATGTGGCATCCATTCCGACGGACACCCAGGTGATCACATCCGGTTTCGGCTGGTATACGGGGATCCGGGTGGCCGTGCTCGCCCGGGCGGCCGCGGCGGCGCGGCGCGAAGGCCAGCCGCGCTGCTCCGGGTTGTCGATGACCGGTGACGCCGCGCGGAACAGCCGTCGGTGCCACCGAGATCTACGGGACACGCCCCAATGGCGACCGGTGCGGCTGCCGAGACGTCACACGGTTCACAGCTGGACATCGGAATGATGGTTTGGCCCTGGCCGTTGACCGGATGGAAGAGCGCGAATGGGTCGCAGGCTAATGGTGGATAGTCAGTGCCACGAACATGGCAATTACTGCGGCGGCCAGTCAGCCCATGATGATCACCCCGGCATTGGTCATGCCGACCAGGTGGAACCGGGCTGCGCGCGCGTCCGCGCGCGCTCTAGCCAGTTCCTTCTGCTTGTGCTGGGCCCCGCTCAACTTCGGCCGAGGCCTGGGCGGCCTCGGCGCTACGTTGCCCTCACCGGGCAGCGCGCTCCCGTTGCGCCTCTGCACATTCGTCGACCGCCTCGCGCGCCCACATCCGCTGCTGCTCGGTGCCGACCCGATCTGCCCACTGCTGCGCCTGAGCGAACGCTGCCATCGCCTGGTCGAGGTCGCCGGCCTCGGAGTACCAGCAGCCGAGGTTGTTGTAGAGCGAAACGAGCCAGCGCCGGGTACGGTCATCCGGTGCCGCCAGGGCGCGATCGATCGCCTCCGCCGCCCACTCGCGGGAACGTGCCTTGTCGGCGATGGCGAGCATGTGCAGCGCGTCGATCTGCAGGAACAGCAGGCCGTCGGATCCGGCGAGCGCCGCCGCCTCCTCGAACTCGATCACGGCCTCATCCGCGTTCCCCGCGCTGTTCAGCAGGCGGCCGGCCTCAAGCCTGATGCGCGTCCTGACGGCCGCGTCAACGGGCTCGGCGTCCTGGCCGAGTGACTCAAGCAGCGCCCGCCCGGCATCGAATCGTCCCTGCAACCCGAGCGCCCTGGCCTGCTGCGTGAGCAACTCGGCCCGCTCGGCATCAGAGTGCGCCGGCGACGCCGCCTCGGAGGCGAACCGCCGTTCCGACCCGGCCGGATCGCCGAAATCCCACAGCTCGTCGAGCAGTTCCTGCGCGATCACCCCGGTAACTTACCGCGCCGGCCGTCTTGCGGGGAACGGCCGGGCTGGTCGTTCTGTCGGCGGCCGGCCAGGTGTGGACCGGCAGCCCGATGTCCGCGCACTGCACGTAGCGTTCCAGCATGACAGCCAGCGCATGCTGGCGGTCATGTCGGCGCTCGGCGGCGTCCAGCGCGGCGAGCTGCCAGGCCGCACCGGTCTGTCCCGAGGCCGCTCGTTCGGCAATCACGTCAAGCAGGCTGTCCGCCTCCGCCGCAACCACGCCGACCTGGACCAGTCCCTGCCGCGCCGCCGGGACCAGTTCTGCCACGAGCTCGGCGGCGGGCACCGTCCGGATCTGGTCGCGGTCCGCCGCTGGCCAGCTGAGCTGGGCGGACAGGCCCTGCTGGGCGGCACGGTAGAAGCTGTGGTCGGCGCGCTCGAACGGCAGCACGTAGGTCCAGCGCTGGTCCTGCTCGGCCAGCCAGAGGGACAGCCCGATCAGGAAGGCTGCGTTAGCGAGCATGTCGATCACGGTGGGGCCGGCCGGCAGGGCCCGCATCTCGATCCGCAGATGCCCGCCGGCCGCAGGGTCGTAGATGGCTCGGTTCCAGCGCCAGACGGTGCTCTGGTGCAGCCTGAGCTCGTCCAGCGCCGGCGGGTACGGCCCGGTGCCGTCGGCCAGCGGGCCTGTGCCGCTGAGCACGGGCAGCAGCGGCTGGTGCAGACGGACGCTCTGGGTGAACAGCTCGAGCGCCCCGCCCCGCAGCCAGCCCCTGCCGAGCGAGGCGCGCCCGGGCTGGCGGCGTGGCCCGTGGCCCGGGCGGTCATCGATGGCCTGCTTGTAGAGCGCGATCCGGGTCTCCGGCCAGAGGCGGTGGCCGAGGAACAAGGGAGAGTTGCCGGACACGGCCAGGACGGGTGCCGTGGCCAGCTGGACCGCGTTGTACATGCGCGTGAAGTCGGCAGGATCAACCCGAAGGTGCACCTGGAATGAGGTGGTCGCACCATCTGGTGCGAGATCCTCGCTGACCAGGTCGACCGGGTCCTGGCCCGCGATCCGGATACGGACCGGGCCCTGGCGGAGCCGTCGCACGCCGCGGTCCAGCGCCCGGTAGCGTGCGGCGTCCGTGATCATGCCCGGTTGCAGGTCGGCCGAGCAGAGGGTGGGCAGGATCCCGATGAGCGTCACCCGGCCCCCGTACTGCCTGGCCGCCTGAGCGACGCGGCCGAGCAGCAGGTTCAGCTCGTCGCCGAGCATCGTGAACGGCCTGCCCGCAACCGGCGCCGGGGAGGCGTTGAGCTCCAGGTTGAAGCGGCTCTGCTCGACGTTGACCCGTGAGTCGGCGACTGCGACGCGGACGGCCTGGTTGTGCGGCAGCGGTCGTGCCGCTCCGTCGATGAGGACAAGCTCAAGCTCGGCGCCCAGGGTGGCCGGGCCAGCGCCGAAGCCGGGCCGCTCGAGCAGCCGTCCGAGCGCGCACAGGCTGTCCTCGAGCCGCTCCTGGAACCGAAGGTAATCACCCCCGTCGAACTCGTCCTTGCCGATGGCCGTTCCCATGGCCGGACTCCTCTGGATCGTCGTCGAGGCTGCGGTCGCCGTGCCCTGACCGGCCGCCCATGACTACTCCCCGTTCACGGCGTGCAACCTGAACAGATAGCACTAGCTCACCCCCGGCCAAGGCCGGGGCGCAGATGCGAAGGTCCGCGTTCGGCGGGACCTTGGCCTGCGTTTCATGTCGCCGAGCGCCGCACGATGTCCGGATCGGGTGGCGACCTGACCGGGAAGCGCCGTCCAGGGCAAGGCGGGACTTATGGGCTAGATCGGCGGGTTGTTCGTCTCTTTCCGGACATACGACTTACTTGTTACGCTCTGTTATGTGTGCGGAAAGGCCCTGCCAACGACGGCGCGGTAGCACTTCCGCCAGCCTCTGGGGCGTGGAACATGGCAGGGAACAGGGTCAACGGCTACATCGAGTCGGTCATTGAGGCAGTTCAGGCCAAGAACCCGGGCGAGGACGAGTTCTTGCAGGCGGTGCGGGAGGTCTACCGGACGCTCGACCCGGTGATCGAGCGCCATCCGGAGTACCGGGAGTCCAGGATCCTCGAGCTGATGGCAGAGCCGGAGCGGGCGATCATCTTCCGTGTCCCCTGGGTGAACGATGCCGGGGATGTCTGCGTCAACCGCGGCTTCCGGGTGCAGATGAACAGCGCCATCGGCCCGTACAAGGGGGGACTGCGCTTCCACCCGACCGTCCACCTCGGCCTGCTTAAGTTCCTGGCATTCGAGCAGGTGTACAAGGACGCCCTCACCACGCTGCCGATGGGCGGCGGTAAGGGCGGGTCGGATTTCGACCCGAAGGGCAAGAGCGACGCCGAGGTCCGGCGGTTCTGCCAGTCGTTCATGACCGAGCTGTACCGTCACATCGGCCAGTTCACCGACATCCCGGCCGGGGACATCGGCGTCGGCACTCGTGAGATCGGCTACCTGTACGGCCAGTACAAGCGGATCACCGGCGAGTTCACCGGCGTCCTCACCGGCAAGGCCCCGCAGTGGGGGGGATCGCTGATCCGGCCCCAGGCGACAGGCTACGGCGCGGTGTATTTCGCGCAGGAGATGCTCGCCACGAGGAGTGACTCGCTGACCGGCAAGACCTGCCTGATCTCGGGCAGCGGGAACGTGGCCCAGTCCACCGTCGAGGCGCTGCTCAACCTCGACGCCAAGCCGGTTACCCTCTCCGACTCGGACGGATTCGTCTACGACAGCCACGGGATAGACCGGGAGAAGCTGGCCTGGGTGCTCGACCTGAAGAACATGCGGCGCGGGCGGATTCGCGAGTACGCCGACCACTTCCCCGGCGTGACGTTCGTGCCGGCCGAGGCGGGCGACTGCAACCCGCTGTGGAGCCTCCCTGCCGACTGCGCCTTCCCCAGCGCCACCCAGAACGAGATCAATGGCAAGGACGCTGCCAACCTGCTGGGTAACGGCATCATCGCCGTCACCGAGGGTGCGAACATGCCGACCACCCCTGAGGGCGTCGACCTGTTCCTCACCGCCGGGATCCTGTACGGGCCTGGCAAGGCCGCCAATGCCGGTGGCGTGGCCGTGTCCGGCCTCGAGATGTCGCAGGACAGCCAGCGCCAGCAATGGGACCGCCAGCACGTCGACAACCAGTTGCGCGCGATCATGCGGACCATTCATCGCCATGTTCGGGCGGCGGCGGAGGACTACGGAATGGCGGGCAACTACGTCGCGGGCGCGAACATCGCCGGCTTCCGCAAGGTCGCCGACGCGATGCTGGACCAGGCGGCGATCTAGCTGCCGGGTCGGACGACTCAGGATGAGCCGTCAGAGAAGCAGGCCCTTGGTGGTCACGTTGGGCAGCCTGTCCATGTCGGCGTAAGCCCGCTGATCGTGGGACGGGACGACGATCATCTCGGGGATGCGCTGCGTCACCGAGACCATCTTGAGCAGGTTCTGGCGGGTTCCTTCGGGGTCGGTATCGCCCAGGACTCTCATCGGCCAGGGCCGCTCGACGCGCCGCGAGAGTCCTTCGCGCTGCCATACAAGGTCGCCGACGAGCGCGTACCTGACGTTTCGCGGGAGGGTGACGAAGACGATGATGCTGCCCGGCGTGTGACCTGGTGCGGGCACGCAGACGACTGACCCGTCGCCGTGGACGTCGTGGCTGCGGGCGAAGCCGAGGTAGGGACCGCCCTCGAAGTCGAAGACCTGCCAGTTGAACGAGGTCCGGGTGAATGGCGGGCCGAATCTCGGCGAACCGAACGGCCCGGGGCCCTGCGACCTGTCGAAGAACGCCTTGTCTCGCGCCGTGATCATGATCGGCAGGCCGGGGAAGTCGGGCATGCCGCTCATGTGGTCCCAGTGCGCATGGGTCAGCAGGATCGCCTTGAGCCGACCGAATTCGTAACCGGCCGCCTCCAGCTGGTCGACGGCCGGCTTCCACAGCTGGTATCTGGTGATGGCCTGGAACCAGCGGGGCAAGGTGGCGAACTGCCTGGCGATGTCACGGCCGAAGCCGGCGTCCACGAGGAGGTCGCCCCGGGGATGCTTGATGAGCGCCGCGCCGATGTAGAAGTCCCTGCGGTCGAGGACCGAGCCGCCGCGGTAGGCGTACGCGGCCACCCGGTTATTGACCCCGGTCGGCACGGCGATCAGCTCCATGTCCTCGGGCGGTTCGGCATGAGGGATGGGGACCGACGCCGGCAACGGGCCGGGTTCAGGCAGCGCGGGCGAGGAGAACGTGCGAGTGAGCCAGGCGAGCGCCAGCCCGGCGGCGGCCCACGCCGCAGGCCCCTTCTTCATCGGATCTCCCAGACGCCGAGCGATCTGGCCAAGGGCGGCGAGGACCGCGGGCCACAGGTCGGATGAGCCAGCAGGGCGGCCATGCAGGTGGACAGGCCGGGCCTGCTGCGGTAACTTTACTGGCACGTGCTTACGACGCAGGCACGCCCAACTGTCACTTCGTGACGTTGCTGCGTGTGCCTTTTCTTATGCGACGGCACCATCCGCCCGTGCGGCGATCCTCCCGCTTACGGACTAGGCCATCCCGGCGCGTCAACGCGGCATAAGCCCAGACGCCTGGAGGCCCCGTGAAGATCGCCCTCGTCGCCTATCACCTCGACACAGACGCCAGCCATGACTACGCGGCCAGCGCCGAGCAGGCAGCGCACGTCAGTGGCCTCGCCCTGGCGCTTGGCGGCCGGGGGCACCGGGTCACGGTCTACGCTCGCAGGCACCGGGCCGGTCTCCCCGACACGGTCACGCTCGGCCGCGGCGTCGTCAGGAGATACCTGACGGCCGGGCCGGTCGCGCCAGTGCCGCCGCAGGACCTGCCCGCGCACGTGGGCGCGTTCGGCGCCGAGCTAGCCCGCTGGCTCCGTCGGACGACGCCGGACGTCGTGCACGCCTACCACTGGACCAGTGGCCTCGCGGCGCAGATCGCGGCACGCGAAGGCTCGGTGCCTGTAGTGCAGTCGTTCGGATCGCTCGCCGCGGCCGAGCGGTGCAGCGGCCTCACCAGGCAGCCCGACGAGGGCAGGCTGCGGATGGAGGCTTGTCTCGGCCGGGCAGCGGCCGGAGTGATCGCCGCGACAGACGAGGAGGCCAGGGATCTGTCCAGGCTCGGCGTTCCCGGGTTCAGGGTGCGCGTGGTGCCGCCCGGCGTCGACCTGGCGCGATTCGCTGGCGGCAAGGCCGCGCGCCGGACCGCCGGGCCTGCCAGGCTGCTGTACATCGGCCCGCTCGGGGCCGGTCACCGCGTGGACACCCTGATCCGGGCCACGGCCGAACTGCCGGGCACCGAGCTTGTCATCGCGGCCGCGCTCGACCGGGCTGCGCTGGAGCGCGACCCCGACTGCAAGAGGCTGGGCAAGCTGGCCGCCGAGCTCGGCGTCGCTGACCGGGTCACGTTCGCCGCCAGGCCGGCCGAGGCGGAGCTGCCGAAGCTGCTGCGCTCGGCCAGCGTGCTGGTCAGCGGTGCTCTGCACGAGCCGCTCGGCATGACTGTGATCGGCGCCATGGCCTGCGGCCTGCCCGTGATCGCGACCGGCGCCGGAGCCTGCGCGGACGCGGTCATCGACGGTACGACCGGGCTGCTGCTTCCTGCGGCCAGGCCCGAACTGGTCGGCAAGGCGGTGCGTGAGCTGCTCGCTTCCCCGATGCGGCTCGCCGGTCTCGGTATCGCGGCCGCCGACCGCGCGGAGTCCAGGTACTCCTGGCACCGGATCGCCGGCGAGGCGGCCGCCGCCTACGAGCTCTTCCTGTCCGCGGCCGGCGGTTCGGCGCGGGCGCCTGCCAGGCCCGCCATGCCGCCCCGGTCCGTCGCATCGGTGACCACCCCCGCCCGCAAGCTGGCCGCGTGAGGCCCCGCAGCGCCCGTAGGGGTCCTCGACGCTGACCGCGCAGAATTCATCCCGGTTCATCCGCTCGGTCGCCATGGCTGGGATGTTACGGCGACGCCCGGCGATTCGCCTTATCGGCCGGGAGCGGACGAGTAGGGTCAGGCACCATGACAACCCCCGCTTCCGCCCTCGCATCCACGCAGCTTGCCGATGCCGCGCTGTCCAGCGCGGCGCTGAGCCGCGCCCGCGACCTGGCGGAATGGGTGGGTAAGGGCAAGACGCTCACGGCCAGCGGCGTGCTGCGCCCGGCCGAGGCCGCGCAGGCGTGCCGTGATCTTGGCATCCAGACACCGGGTCCGCGGCTGCGCAGCGCGCTTGACGTGCATGAGCTGATGCGGGACTGGCTGATAGCGGTCACCGCCGGCTTCCTCGAGATGGACGCGCGCCGTGCGTGGGCGGCTCACGACCTGTCGGGTGCGGGCTCGCTCTCGCAGACCGATCCGGAGGCTGTCCTGACCGCCTGGGTCCTGGCGGCCACCGCCGCTCTAGATATCGGCGACGATCCGTGTGCCGGATGCCTGACCGTGCTGCATGAGCTGCAGGCGGCGGACGGACCGCTCACCATGGACCAGCTAGCGGACGCCGTGCTCGCCGTGCTTGAGCCCGAGGAGCCCGAGGGGACGCCCTGCCCGGGATGCGGTGAGGTCCACGGTTCAGACGATCTGTTCAGGCTGGACGGCTTCGACGAGTACGAGTACGAGGACGATGACGAGGAGGACACGGCAGCTCATATCGAGGGAACGGTCACGGGATTGCTGGCGTTCGGAGCTGCCGACGCCACGGACGGAAGCGTGCGGCTGACCCCGCTAGGAGCCCTGCTCGCGGCGTCGGCGTTCCAGGTCCGTGCCCCGTCGACTGACGCCGACGCGGCCGCCGTGGTATCCGCGATCAGCGAGCTGCCCCCGGCAGTGGCCAGGACGGTCGCCGGGCCGTGGCTTGATGCTCGGAGTCCGGCGGGCTCGGTTCGGGAACTGCTCGCGTTCGCCGAATCCGCCGGCAGCGAGCAGCGTGCCGCCGCCCTGGGGTTCGCCAGAGAGCTCGGGCCTGACGCCATGCAGGCGTGGCAGGAGTGGGCGAAGCGGCCTGGGATCGGCGCATACGCGCGCCAGTGGCTGAAGCTGCAGGGCGAGGACGTGGCCGAGGAACCAGCGGACGATGCGTGGCTGGCCGTCGACGCCTTGACCGTCATGCTGGATGCCGTGGCCGACACGGTGCCGCCGTTCCTGCTGCGGGCGATGATCCTCGAGGAACTCGGCGAGGACGCCGACGAGGCCATTGAGCTGATGCTGGGCTCGGGTCACCCTGCGGCCAAGGACGTAGCGGCCCGGCTGACCGGCCGTCCAGGTCGCCGGGCCCGGACCAGGAGCGTCAGCCCGAGGTGAACTGGTAGTCGAGTGCGCGCGAGTCCGCGCCCACTTCCCCGTCCGCTTCTCGCCTCGCGCCCGTTTCCCCGCGCCCACTTCTTACCTTTCGCGTCCACTTCTCATCCGCCACGACCACTTTCCATCCCCTAGCGTCATGATCACGAGGCTTTTGCGGTGATTTGTGAGGCGCTAGCGGGTAAGAAGTCGCCCGGGAGTGGGAAGGAGCCAGCGGCGTGGGCGGGCAGCTGCGGGCCGGGGACCGGCGGGCAGGGGGACGGCGGCCGGGGTTAATCGGTAGCGCGGGCGCCGGGCGGGTGTTAGCGTCCGGCCCCGTGACCCTCCCGGAGCTGCGCATCGTGCGCGCCTCGCCCGGCCTGACCTGGCGGGCGTTCGAGGCTGCCGAGTCGGTCGGAGCCGTGACCGCGTTCCTGCGCCCCGACGACCGCTGGTTCGTCTATCTGGACCCGATGTGCCGGCCCGACGCGAGCGCGCCGCTGCTCGCCGCCGTCACCGAGAACACCGGCACCGATCTGTACGCGAGCATCGAAGAGGACGACGAGCACGGGCTCGATCTGTTCGAGGTTCTGGGCTTTACGGTCTGCCGCCGCGAGGGCAACTACCTGATCCCGACCGACCCGGACGTCACCGGCCTCCGGCCGGCCGCCGAGCCGGAGGGCCTGGTGATCATCTCGGCCACCGACGCCTACGAGGACCAGCTGCGGCTGCTCGACGACGCGCTTCGCCAGGACATTCCCGGTGCTGCCGGGTGGCGATGGGACCCCGGCGACTTTCACGAGGAGACGTTCGGGGACGGCTTCGACCCGGCCACATACCTGGTCGCGGTGGACGCGGCCTCCGGGGAATACCTCGGCCTGGTGCGGGTGTGGCTCAGCCCGGGGCGCCCGAGGCTCGGCCTGATCGCCGTTGTCCGCGGCCATCGGCGCCGCGGGCTTGCCAGCCTGCTGCTCGAGCGGGCGTTCCGGGTGGTGCACGAGCGCGGCATCAGCGAGGTGAGCGCCGAGATCGACGACACCAACGCGGCCTCCCGAGCGCTGCTTGGCGGCCTCGGCGCCCGGCGCGTCGGCGGCACGGTCGAGCTGGTCAGGCGCCGCTAGGGCGCCGGCCGTCGGCGTACAGGGCGACCACGTAGCTGGCCAGGCTGAGGCCGAACAGGCCGGCCATGATCAGCGAGCTGAGGTCCCTGCCGAAGACCAGGAAGCTCGCGCCGTTGAACCCGGCGCCGATCAGGAACGCGCATCCGGCCACCGACAGCCAGATCCAGCGCACGCTGCGGCTGCGCGCCGCGACGACGATGAGCTCGACCGAGCCGACCGCGAGCAGCAGTCCCAGCGCCGCGTGCACGGCGAGCCAGAACCGGCCGCTCGTGATGGCCCAGCCCACGCTGCGCGCCGCCCCTGCGAGGTAGCTGTGCGCGTTCGCGCCCGGGTGCCGCGGCGGGATCACGATATACAGGTTCGTGATCATGCCAGCGAAGAACTGCACCACGAGCAGCAGGCTGAGCACCAGCGCCCGGACCCGGAGCCGCGCCCGCATCCCGGCCCTGAGCGCCGGCCGCTGCGAGGTCGCCATGCAGGGATGGTAGCCCGGGCGCGGCGGCCATCCCGGCGCCGCATCACGCGCCCGGACCCCCGGTCAGTGCTCAGCCTGGTTGGTCAGCCTGGTTGCTCAGCTCTGTTGTTCCGCGGCACTCTCCGCGTCGGCGCGCAGCAGCACCACCACCGACCGGCCCGTGACCGGGAAGGGCTCGCCGCCGTCGACCATCGCGCCGGCGCGCTCGGCCGTCGCGGTGTCGGCCGCGGTGTCGGTTGCCGTGTCGACGAGGACCTGCCACGACTGGCCCCACTGCTTGGGCAGCGTCCACTCGACCGCCTCGTGGTGGCCGTTGAACAGCAGCAGGAACGAGCCGTCCTTGACGTGCTCGCCGCGCCTGCCCCGGTCGTTGATCGCGTCGCCGTTGAGGAACACGCCCACGGTCCCGGTGCCGGCGTCCCAGTCCTGGTCGCTCATCTCGGCCCCGTCCGGCCGGCACCAGCCGATGTCCACCGAGCCGCGGATCGGCACGCCCTGGAACCAGCGCCGGCGCCGCAGCACCGGGTGCTCGCGGCGCAGCGCGATCAGCCGCCTGGTGAAGCCGAACAGGTCGTCGGCCCTGTGCTCCCAGTCCAGCCACGAGATCTCGTTGTCCTGGCAGTAGGCGTTGTTGTTGCCGCGCTGGCTGCGGCCGAACTCGTCGCCGGAGGACAGCATGGTCACGCCCTGGGAGAGCAGCAGCGTGGCCAGGAAGTTCCGCTGCTGGCGGCGGCGCAGCGCGAGCACGGCCTCGTCGTCGGTGTCGCCCTCGGCGCCGCAGTTCCACGAGCGGTTGTGGTTCTCGCCGTCGGCGTTGTCCTCGCCGTTGGCCTCGTTGTGCTTGTCGTTGTAGGAGACCAGGTCAGCCAGCGTGAAGCCGTCGTGCGCGGTGACGAAGTTGACGCTGGCGCCCGGATGCCGCAGGTCAGCCTGGTACAGGTCGGAGCTGCCGGTCAGCCGGGAGGCGAACTCGCCGAGCGCGGCAGGCTCGCCGCGCCAGAAGTCCCGCACCGTGTCGCGGTAGCGGCCGTTCCACTCCGACCACAGCGCGGGGAAGTTGCCCACGTGGTAGCCGCCCTCGCCGACGTCCCACGGCTCGGCGATGAGCTTGACCTGCGAGACCACCGGGTCCTGCTGGATCAGGTCGAAGAACGCCGACAGCCGGTCCACCTCGTGGAACTGCCTGGCCAGGCTGGCCGCGAGGTCGAACCTGAATCCGTCCACGTGCATGTCCATCACCCAGTAGCGCAGCGAGTCCATGATCAGCTGCAGCGTGTGCGGGTGCCGCACGTTCAGGCTGTTCCCGGTGCCCGTGGTGTCGTAGTAGAACTTCGGCTCGTCGGGAACCAGCCGGTAGTAGGCGGCGTTGTCGATCCCCTTCATCGACAGCACGGGGCCGAGATGGTTGCCCTCGGCGGTGTGGTTGTAGACGACGTCGAGTATCACCTCGATGCCGGCCTGATGCAGCGCGCTGACCATGGCCTTGAACTCGGCCACCTGCTCGCCTCGCTGCCCGCCCGCCGCGTAGGCGTTGTGCGGCGCCAGGAAGCCGATCGAGTTGTAGCCCCAGTAGTTGGTCAGCCCGCGCCCGACCAGATGCGCGTCGTCCACGAACTGGTGCACCGGCAGCAACTCGACCGCGGTCACGCCGAGGTCGCGCAGGTAGTCGATGGCTACCGGGTGGCCGAGCCCGGCGTAGGTGCCCCGCTGCGCCTGCGGGATGCCGGGATGCCTGGCCGTGAAGCCCTTCACGTGCAGCTCGTAGATCACCGTCTGGCTGAGCGGCACCTCGGGCGGGCGGTCGTTGCCCCAGTCGAAGTACGGGTTCGCCACCACCGACCGCGGCACGTGCGGCGCGCTGTCCGCGTCGCTCGGCGCGTCCTCGTCGCCGAAGACGTAGGGGAAGCACGCGGGCGCCCAGTCCACGCTCCCCTCGATCGCCTTGGCGTACGGGTCGAGCAGCAGCTTGGCCGGGTTACAGCGCAAGCCTCGGGCAGGTTCCCACGGCCCCTTCACCCGATATCCATAACGCTGCCCAGGTCCGACCGCAGGCAGGTAGGCGTGCCAGCAGAGCGCGTCGATCTCCTCGAGCGGCAGCCGCCGCTCGGTGCCGTCGTCGTCGAACAGGCAGAGCTCGATGCTCTCGGCGACCTCGGAGTAGATCGAGAAGTTCGTTCCCGACCCGTCGTAGGTGGCGCCCAGCGGATACGGGCGGCCAGGCCAGGCCAGGATGGGCTCGGTCATCGGCGGTTGAGTCCTCTCGTTGTGGCCCGGCCCCAGCTGCCCAGCGGGCGGGCGACGATACGGCGCGGCCGTCAGCCGGCCGTACCGCCGTCGGTGCGCGCACCGGCG
>Ga0335081_10004534_pt1 | contig 21865 bp, 27 predicted proteins | sample Lox_Sample_35_FD_206713 | JGI IMG/M metagenome (GOLD analysis project Ga0335081, IMG submission 206713) | Soil microbial communities from Loxahatchee National Wildlife Refuge, Florida, United States - Lox_Sample_3.5 | ecosystem: Environmental > Terrestrial > Soil > Wetlands | place: USA... | reverse complement strand
TGTTTCTGGGCAAGTAACGGACGGTTTCATGATTGGATTACCAGCAAAATATAGTGCTGATGTCCTCAAGACCGTAGCCTATGACACGAATAATGTTTACCAAGTAAATTCAGGTGTTCAATTAGGTGATCGAAGCGGATTTTACGGGGTAGAAGTGAACTTTAACGGAAATTCACCAAGTGTGTTTACAGTCGCATTTATTCTTTCTAATGATGTTGTTAGTTATGATTCAAATGCGGGTACCTATACGCTTGATTTTCCTGCTTACCCAAGTCTCGTTCTTGATGTTGCTAGCTGCAATGTAACGATTACTCTTCCAAGTTCTCCCACTTCAATAATTATCTCCAAAAGTGATGGACAAGTAAATGCAGACAATTACGTCACACAAAACTTGGCAGCTTATACTTACTCCGTAGGTTCAGCAGTCGTCAAGATTTCTGCGGGTACCCTACAATTAACCAACATAGATCATTTAGACCGTCAAATAACTTTTGATTCCACAGGGAAAGTTTTTGCTTCAGACAATTATCATCTTACAAACAACGCTACAACAACAATGGCTTCTTTTATTTTGAATTTACCTAGTACAGCTTCAAACGTAGTTGTTAAAGATGAATTTGGAAGAACCTTAACCATTAGCATAAACACTGCTGCAAGTGAAGTTTTATTGGTTAATGCTACTTTAGGAACATTCCTATCAAGTGATCAATCTGCAAGCATTACAGCTAACTATAACTTACCGAGCGCAACCATTCAAGGGTCCCAATACATTCTAAATAACTTCAAGCTTTTCCCAGATTTCAACTATTACGTTGAACACGCGAGTTTAACATTTAATCCACCTGAAGGAGCAACAATTGTAACTCCTAAACTGTCATCTCTTGACGCCTCATCAACTGTGGCAAGGGGCACATTCCAGGACAGTCTCACAATAAATAGAGATGGTGTAAGCTACGTGGACTACAGTCTTCCCGGAGGCAACATAATGCAATTTTCATATAATTATAATCCAGTTTGGGTTTCTTTCAGGCCTACTTTTTGGGGTTCTTTGATAGGAGCTGTTCTATGCATAGGCGTTGTATTCTATAGAAAAAGCAAACCAGGCGAAAAAGAAGTAAAAACTAGAACAGAAAGATTAACTCCAAAAACAACCCCAGGCACTATTTCTCAGCAAATCGAGAAAATTGAACCTACTGGAGGCCAGCGGGTTACAGCTGAAAGCCTTCGAGAATTTTCTGAAGCCTATGAAGAGAAGAAGCAGTTAAATGCAGAACTAAAGTCAATGGATACCAAGGCACAAAAAGGAAAAATTCCAAGACGTCAATACAAAGTTCAACGAAAAGCCGTAGAGATCCGATTAGAATCATTAGCGAGGAACATAAACAAACTCAAAGACGCTTTGAGAAGTTCAAGCAGTGCTTACGCAGATTTAGTTAACCAACTTGAATCTGCTGAAGAAGACTTATCCGATGCTGAAGAAAACATCAAGAAACTTGAATCTGGCCAAAGCAGAGGTGAAATTTCCTTGGAAACTTACAAGAAAAATATTGGAGAGTACCAGAAGCGCAAAGATAAAGCTGAATCGACTTTGAATGGAATTCTGCTAAGATTACGTGAGAAATCACGTTAAAAAACCTAAACCCTTTTATTTTACTAAATAGCTTCTCAATAAAAATCAGAGGTAAACAAAAATGGTAAAAATAGTTGTTGACCCCAAATGCACCGGATGCGAAACATGCGTAAACACTTGCCCTGTAGGCGTCTACGAAATCAAAGACGGCAAATCCCAACCGACCAAAGTCAGCGAATGTTTGGTCTGTAGAGCTTGTGAAGCCCAATGTCCTGAGGGTGCAATTCAGGTAATCGAATAAATCAAACTTACGTTGGATTGTGCGACTCTCTCAACTATCGTTTGAGAAATTAATCCCTTCTTTATTAAAAAAATTAATCAAAAATCTTTTACACTTTCGGTTTTGTCAAAAAAAAGTTTCTTAATCTTCTATATTTCTAAGAAAAAGCATAATTTTTTCAATTTGCTGTAAGGTAGAACGGTCAGTTTTTTGTTCTTCATCAATATTCTTGATTGGAATAGAGTTAGGCATAAGCAGAGAATAGGTAACATTTGTTATAACAATTATGTTATCAAGTACTTCGAACTTCGAAGTAGATCAAAACCCATCTCTGAACATTTTGACATTTTTATGTGTTTTTTAGGCTTCGCCAAATCTCACTAAGACGGTTTTATTCCCTTTATCAATATTTTTTCAGATGCTGGCGGGCTAACGAGGGCAAAGACACCCTTAAACCAGTTTCCATTGCAATTGGGACATAAAGAATATATCCAATAAATTAAATTGTACTTTATGGCAGATAAAATTCGCTGTGCACACATATTAGTCAAAACAGAAACAGAAGCAAAAAATATCAAAGCACGACTTGACAAAGGTGAAAAATTCGGCGCTATCGCCAAAAACCTTTCGTTATGTCCATCCGCAAAGAATAGTGGAGACTTAGGCGCTTTTACAAGAGGCAAGATGGTTAAAGAGTTTGAGAAAACTGCTTTCGCGCTTGAGAAGGGTCAGATTTCTGAACCTGTTAAAACAAAGTTTGGATATCACATTATCAAAAGATTAGAATAGACCAATTATAACAATTGTAAATGGTTACAAGCTGAATGAGTATCATTAGAGCTTGTTGACGTCTTTATTTTTTTTCCAGTTTTTACTGATTGAAAAGATATATCACGTTAAGACCCATTTATATCCCCCTAAATAAACAGAACACACAAGAGAGAATGTTTATGGTAACAGTACGCGGACCCTGTATGCGGCATGATGATTGACGAGAAAAAAGCGAAATTCAAATCAAATTACAGCAGCAAAAACCCATTATTTCTGTGTAGCTGCTTGCAAAACGACATTCGACAAAAATCCCACTAAATTAGCTGGTGCCTCAGAAACATCGGGCGATCATAGCTGCGGTTCAGAGGATGCTAAATCCCCCACTTTAAACCGTTAGCCTGCTGTTTTCATTTGTATTTTTCGACTTAAAATTTGACTGTGACTTCTAGAACGCGCCTAATAACACATGTTCAGCAAACAAGTCCTCATTGAAAGCTCCGACAAACTCCACTTTCTCATTAATTATTATCTTTGGTACCCCAATTACATTATATTTCATAGCTAAATCTGGAAACTCGCTTGTTTCAATTACTTCCGCTTTCACGAAATCACTTTCGATTGCTAATTTGTGTGCGACTGCCGCGGCGGCAGGACAGTGCGGGCAGGTCAGGGTGACAAAGACTTTGATTTGTACTGGAGATTTAACTTCTTTTAATATGGACTTGGTTTTGTCTGAAAGGTCGGTTTGTCCTTTTGAAACGTTAATTATTGCCTCAATTAACGTTTGAAGTTCATATCCATAAGGTATACCGTAGATTCTTACGCCGTAATCTTTTTTGCCAATAATGGCAAGAGCAGGAATCTTGTCAATACCATATTCTTTGGCTAAAGCAGCATCAGCAACAAAATCATGAATCTCAGCAGTTATCTTTTCATTAAGCGGCGCTAAGTCTAGAACTAATTGACGTGTGTCTGAGCAATATCGACATTCGAGCTCTTGAGTAAACATGACAATTTTAACCGGATCAACCAATTTCTCCTTAAAATCATTTTTGAGAAGCTCTTTTTTGTCATCAGGAATTAAACCCATTAAACATAACTCCATGAACGCCTGTCAATTTATTTTGACAAATCTACTAAAACAAACAGATTATTCACACATATATTGATTTTTCATTTCAAAGAAAATAACAAACAACCTTTTGCTGCCTAAAACATCAATCGAAGAAAGATCCCTCATAATCTGAACAATTTTATACTCAGAATTGTAGAATAAATAACCGCCTCATTTTCTTAGTAACCAAAAAATATTTCAGCGTATCGAGCTTAAGTTTTCAGTAAAATGGCAAACACAATCAATATAAACGCTTTCACACATTAAAAAATCTGATTTTTGCGAAATAATAATGGAGCGAAAAACTTGACAACAAAAATTTATGCAAACGCCAAGTTAATTGAAGGTTTTCAAATTCTCCTCGACGATAACGAGTCTCATAGCTATGTAGTTGACCTTGCGCCTGACTTGGGAACAGGGCTTGGGGCTTCAGCCCTTGAATTATGCGTGATGAGCCACGCCGGTTGCTATGCTACAATCTTTCTCTTAACAGCAAAGAAAATGCATTTAACAATCAAAGATTTGAAAGTAAAGCTAGAAACTGTAAAATCGGATGAAACAGGGACGATAAGTGAGGAAATTTTTAATATCAATATTAAGGCGGATGCACCACAAGATAGAATCGACCGTGCACACAAGTTAACGGTTGAAACTTGCCCTGTTGGAATTCTTTTTGAGAGGGCAGGCGTTAAAGCAATCTATAAAGTAACCACAATCAAGGAGTAAAAAAAATTTATGAATAATGTTGTTTTGAAAGAAGGGATAAACTGGGTTGGAGTTGTTGACTGGAACCTACGAGACTTCCACGGTTATATAACCGACCGGGGCACCAGCTATAATGCATACCTAATCAGGGACGAAAAAACTGCGCTAATAGATACCGTGAAATGCAGTTTTGCGGATGAATTAATTGAGAATATTGAGCAGTTAACAAGTGTCGAAAAAATTGATTACCTTATAGTCAACCATGTTGAAATGGATCATTCCGGTAGCTTACCCGTAATTGCCAAGCTCGCAAAAAACGCTAAAATAATTTCGTCACAAAGAGGAAAAGACGCCTTAATAGAACATTTTGGGGCTGAATTTAACAGAGTTGAAACCGTCAAAACTGGAGATGAGATTCAACTTGGAAAACGTACATTGCGATTTATAGAAACACCTATGCTTCATTGGCCTGACAGCATGTTTAGCTATCTTGTAGAGGACAAAATCCTATTCTCTAATGATGCATTTGGGGAACACCTAGCGAGTTCCGGACGCTATGACGATGAAGTTGACGAGCAAGTGCTTATGGAAGAAGCGAGGACTTATTATGCCAACATTCTGACACCCTTTGCACCTTTGATAACACGGAAGATTCAAGAAGTTGTACAAATGGGTATTCCCATAGAAATTATTGCACCCGATCACGGCGTAATCTGGCGAAAAGATCCATCAAAAATAATTAATGCATACTTACAGTGGAGTTCAGGCGCATCCAAACAGGAAGCCGTTGTAATATATGACACCATGTGGGGCAGCACCGACAAAATGGCAAGAGCCATTGCTGATGGCATAATAAGCCAAGGAATTGAGGTTAAATTACTCAAACTACGAGCAACAAGCAACACTGACGCAGTCACAGCAGTCTTAGAAGCAAAAACAGTAATCGTCGGATCGCCGACATTAAACAATCAAATGTTCCCAACGGTAAGCTCATTTTTAACCTACATAACAGGGTTAAAACCCAAGGGTAAACTCTGGAGTTTCTTCGGATCTTTCGGCTGGGGAGGCGGCGCAGTGCGAGACATGACGGAAATGGCAAAGAAAGCAGGCTTTCAAATCCAAGAAGGAAGCGTTGAAGTCAAATATATTCCAGATGAAGAAGATTTGAAAAAATGTTTTGATTTTGGGCAGCAAATAGCCCAAAAAATCAAAGCCTAACTTCTTTTTTTATTGGATTTTCATGAATTTTTCTTTTGGTGTAGCGCAGATTGGACAGTTGTCGGGTGTAGAGCCTTCAAAAGTGTTTCCACAAACTGGGCAAACGTAATAATCTGTTTTTGTAGGTTGTGTTTTGGCTTTTAATTCATCGAGCGCTTTTTGATAGAGGGCGGCGTGGATTTGCTCAACCTTATTTGCATAGTCAAAGCTGATTTGTGCAGGTTTGTTTCCATCTTTTTTAGCATCCTCAATAAATTCTGGATACATTTTCTTAAATTCGTAGGTTTCGCCTGATACTGCGGTGACTAGGTTATCAGTAGTTGATTTCACTTGGCCCATCACCTTCAGGTGGTTTAGAGCATGGACTGTTTCTGCTTGAGCCGCAGCTTTAAACAGCATGGCAATTTGTGGGAACCCTTCTTCCTCTGCCTTCTTAGCGAAAGCCAAATACATCCTGTTAGCTTGGGATTCGCCAGCGAAGGCAGCTTTTAAATTTTCATCAGTTTTAGTCATAAAAATCACTAAAGAAAAGTAATTGAAAAGCAAGTAATAAGCTATACTAACGGATATGGCAGATGCAAAATACGTTAAGGCTGAATTGTAATCGATCTCCTGAATTTTGCTTGAGGCAAAGTATATTAGTTGTTTTTTCCTTTGGTTTGTTTGATTTTTGGTGAATTTTATGGAAAAAGTAAAATCGTTTACTCTACCTAAACTACCTTATGACTATAATGCTCTTGCACCATACATTTCGGAGCAGCAACTGAAACTTCATCATGACAAGCACCATCAAGCTTACGTAAACGGCGCAAACGCAGCTTTTGAAAAACTTGACAAAGCACGCAACGAAAACGCTGAAGTCGACATGAAAGCTATTCTCAAAGAATTATCCTTCAATGTTGGTGGTCACTTATTGCACACTACATTCTGGGAAAACATGGCGCCCGCAGGTAAAGGCGGTGGAGGGCAACCAGGTGGAGCTGTTGCAGACATGATCAACATGGGATTTGGAAGTTTTGAGCGGTTCAAAAAAGAATTTACATTGGCTGCAGCAAGCACAGAAGGTTCAGGATGGGCTGCCTTAGCTGTTCACCCGTGTATTGGAAGACCTTTGATAATGCAAATTGAAAAACACAACGTGAATGTTTACCCTACATTCAATATTTTGATGGTTTTGGATGTTTGGGAACATGCCTACTACCTTGACTACAAGAATGAGCGGCCAAAATTCATTGAAGCTTTTTGGAACATTGTTAACTGGGACAAAGTAAATAAAAACTTAAGCCTTGTAAAATGAGCACTAGAAACACCAATCTCTTTGGTTTAGTTTTCAGTGCCCTCCAGCTCTTTTTTTAATTATTTTAGTGACCGATTTCTATTTTTTTAAGCAAGTCGCTTTGTCTTTTAGTGTACAGTGTCGACTTGTCCTTTTGAAGGTAGATTGATACTGCTGCTATGCTTTTTGTCGGGTCATTTCTCATTAATATAGAATACAGATGCACCAGTTTAATTCCAATTGGATCTTTGGAAATTTGTCCATTTGTTAATTTTAATGCAAGTGGAATAGCATCATTAATTGAACCACCCGCGGCAACTATTCTAACTTCATCAAATTTTGCAAGCCGCAAGAGACTTACTGTAAGAAGCCGTTCCTTAGTAGCTGCTCTACTGACGCTAATTGTTTGCTCCGCAACATCTTCCATTTTACCTTCTTCTTGCTCAGCTATTTTGGCGTAATCCAATATCGGTTTTTGAGCAAGATGCGCTGAAATCGCATGTGCCTTCCCAAGAACTGGCAATTCAAGATTTCCGATAAATATGTCATCAACATAGACTTTGGCAATTTCAGTTGCCATGTTTATAGCGGAACAAACCAAAAACATCGCGTCATTTATCCCTACTATATTGATTTCGCCTGTTTCCACAATGTTAGAAATTATTTTTTCAACAATATCGGTAATTTTTAATGAAACATCCGAAGGTTGAATTACTAACACGTTGCCTTTAGACTCTTGGCTCATACCAGTACCTTATCAGTTACTGGGGCGTCTGGTAATATATCACTTGCCAATTAAGAATCAAAAAAAGAACTAAGTTTATGGAGGCGTTATTTTAATCGCTGCAGCAGGGCACTGCATTTCGCATGCGAGGCATTGGATGCAATCTTTTTCGCGTGCTGGATCAGATTTGCGTTCAGACAGTGGGTGTCCTGGAGAGTCAGCCCAATCGTAGAGGGAAACTGGGCAAACATCTATGCATACTCCGTCTCCAAGGCATGAATCCCAATCTACTGCGCTGTTTGTCCCGTGGATTCCTAGTTTTTGTGGGGCTTCAACTGGGCCCCAGATTTTATGTCCGTTATGTTCGCCAACAACTTGGCGTTTTGTTTGAAAATCAGGATCAATTGGCAAAAAATTCACCACTAAAAATCAGCGGAATGTGTAATATTAGGTTTTCTGCCTAAGAGTAGGTGTTTTACTATTTTTTAATTGATTTCACTTGGTCGAGGACAACGATGAAAATATATATTCCTGCCACATGCCCATCTTAGAGATTAACGACAAGAATCAGCTTTTGGGTTTTATTGTAATTAAGACTTTTCCTGACTGATCATCGGTCTTAACTGCAGTCCACAAAACATTTGTGGTAGATAACCTAGTTTCACTCGATACAAATGGCTCAATATCGCCTACCAATCGGCATGAGATATGCAACTTTACAGGAAAGAAAACAATTCTACACCGAAGAATTCAATCTTCAGAAAGTATCCAAATGGTTCAGAAACGGATTAGCAAAGACCAAATTTGCAGTAATCATGGGCAGACATACAAAAATTTACCCAGAAAAATACAAAGCAGATGCATCAACCACGTTAATAATTGACGAGTACGAAAGTTTAGAAGACTTCAGGCAACAAATAATTGAGTTTCTGCCTGAAGCGGTATATTATGACAGAAGTGTATATAACGAAAAGGACCAAAAAATTGGTCAAGAGCTTGCTTTTGACCTTGATCCAGAAAACATAACCTGCCCGATCCATGGTACGTTAGCAGATAAAATGAAGCGCAATCAAGGTTTAAGCTTCTGCGAGTTAGAACTAGAAATGGTTAAACAAGAAGCAATTGGGCTTTACAAGTTTCTTGAAAATCGATTTTCCGAAATCAAAGTCGTTTATTCGGGCAGAGGTTTCCACGTTCATATTTTGGATCAGCAAGCCTATCAAATGAGTACTCAAGAAAGAATAACTCTCGCACAACAAGTAAAAAGCGTCGGGTTCCATGTAGATGAATGGGTGACATCAGGCGAAATGCGTTTGATTAGGCTTCCATGGAGTCTAAACGGTTTAGTATCAAGAATTGTGTTACCACTAACAAAAGATGAGTTGGAACCCTTCGACGCTATCCACGACGAACGGTGCCTACCTGAGTTCATAAGCAAAGAAGCTATTTCTTGACTTCTTTAGCTTTTTTCTCTTTTTTAGCGTAATAGGCTTTCTTTTTCTTTTCTTCTTCAGCTTTTGTCGGTTTGACTGGTTTTGCCATTAAAATCCTCAAATATGTTATCTCTTGCTCGCATAAAAAATTTTCCAACCAAAAAGAAGTTGAAAAGTTTATTTGCCCTATAATATTTCATTTGTTAATATTGAGGCTAATTTATGGAGCACTTTGATATTATCGTAGTTGGCTCAGGCTCAGGAATGCTTGTTGCTTCAGCGGCTGTTGAACAGGGATTAAAAGTAGCGTTAGTTGAACATGGCAAAATGGGTGGTACGTGCATAAACGTAGGTTGCGTCCCATCCAAGATGCTCATTTATCCAGCAGACGTCATTGCTACAGTTAAAGAAGCAGGGAAACTAGGAGTCAATGCAACTGTGGAATCAGTGGATTTCAACAACATCATGACTAGGATGCACATGTTAGTTGATGAAGATTCAGGCCACCAAGCGCTGGCTGTCGAAGCAACGCCAAATTTGACTTGGTTTAAAGAAACAGGAGAGTTCATCTCCGATTATACCATGCAGGTTGGTGCACATATTATAACTGCAGAAAAAATCTTCATTGTATCAGGTGTACGCACTGCAATACCTCTAATCAATGGGATAGACAAAATCGACTACCTAACAAGTGACACAGCTCTACAGTTAAAAACGCCGCCTGAAAGCATACTTGTCATTGGCGGAGGATACATCGGAATGGAGTATGGACATTTCTTCTCAAGCATTGGAACAAAAACCACCATAATACAGAGGCCAAATCGTGTACTACCTGAAGAGGAACCAGAAATTTCTGAATTGTTAAAGAATGAAATGGGGAAGCGAATGGAAATACATACAGGTTTCGAAGTGGTTGAAGCCAAACAAGAAGGGCAAGTTAGAACATTAGTTGCTAGAAACCGCCAAGATGGCAGCCTGCATGAGTTCTCTGCAGAGGCAATAATGGTAGCTACTGGCAGAATATCAAACGCTGATATGCTAAAACCTGAGAAAACGGGTGTAAAACTTGACGACCACAATTTCATAAAAGTTAACGAGTACCTCGAAACCACAAAGAAAAACATTTGGGCATTCGGCGACGCAACCGGAATTCAAATGTTCAAACACGTTGCAAACTACGAAGCGGGCATCGCGTGGCACAACTCCCTTCATGATCATAAAGCTAAAATGAACTTTTCAGCTGCGCCTCATGCAGTTTTTACTCATCCGCAAATCGCCAGCGTAGGCTTAACAGAAAAAGAAGCTAAAAATCAAAAAACCAAAGTCTTAGTTGGCATGGCACTTTACAAGGATACCGCTATGGGTGCAGCCATGGGAAATGTAGAAGGTTTTGTAAAAGTTCTTGTCGAAAATGATACAGGAAAGATTCTTGGAGCCCACATAATAGGTCCGGAAGCCTCAATTCTTATTCAAGAAATCGTTGACGCCATGGTTTCTGAAACTGGAACCTTTGCACCTATTGCGCAGGGAATGCATATTCACCCTTCACTTTCAGAGGTAGTTCAAAACGCTTTCGGCAACCTCAGACCAACATAATTATGGAAACTTTCATCAGGGAAAACGAGACGAAATTGGTTTAGAAACATTTACTCCGGCTAAAAAGTTATATTATTCCAAAAGCAACTCTTTCTAGCAGAGTGTTTTATTATGAATATTCTCAAAGTTTCTGGCAAAATTAACAAACACAAAGTTTTCGTGTATGCTTTAAGCACTTGCGTTTGGTGTAAATTGACTAAACAGTTTCTAAAAGACAACGATATCCAATACGAGTTTGTCGATGTTGACTTAGCTGATGAAAAAGATAAAGACAAAATTCATGAAACGATCCAAAACATGGGCGGTATGCTTAGCTACCCAACGATAATTGTTGACGATAAAGTCGTGATTAACGGTTTTCGGAAAGACAAGCTTACGGAGGTACTTGAAATTTGATTGCTCTAGATCAGGTCCGCCGAAGGGCTGAAGCTGACGCTAAAACTTACGGATACTACTTAACGCCCCAACCTGAACTTCTTCAGGGGTTTCTTGAAGGATTAAAAACAAATGAAGACCGCTATGGTTATCCCTTATGCCCCTGCAGACTTGCCTCAGGCGTGTACGATTATGATCGAGACATCATTTGCCCATGCGACTACCGTGACCCAGACGTTGCTCAATACGGCGCATGTTATTGCAGACTTTACGTTAACAAAGAAGTTTTTGAGAGCAAGAACTTGCCTGAGGTACCTGAGCGAAGACCACTAGAAAAACAACAAAGAGCTTATGGAACTCAAGCACCAGCTGCTAAACAAGCAATGCCTCAAGGAGGACAAGAAAAACCATCCGAAACTCAATCACCTACTTCGCAAGCCGAAAAGCCACAATCAACAGTCAAGAAGAAGTTGTGGTATTGCAAACAATGCGGTTATGTTGTTTACAGAGAGGATCCGCCCTACATTTGCCCAATATGCAAAGCTAAAAAAGAAGTGTTTGCTGAAATCGAGAGCACTGTTGAATTTAGGGGATAAATTTATTTTTGAATTTCAATCTCGATTTTTTTCCAATCTTCTTTTATTCCCTTAAGAGTAGTTACTGAACCTGTGATACTTCCGCTAATGAATTTTTCTACAAACTCATTTAGAGGTATTTCTTTTCCATCTATTTTCAGTTTCATAGTCAAACTTTGTCACCGTAGAGTATTGGTTGCTTAGGGATAGGTAAAAGTTTTGTGCAATCTTTTAAGTTCTTGTGAGGCTGGGTTTAACCGTGACCCTGAGCTTTGTTAGGTTCTCTTTTATCTCTGCCTTAACTCCCATTGCGGCAAAGTATTCTTGGAGAAATATCCTTATGAAATCCTTAGAAATTTCAGAGACCAATACCAGTGTATAGTCGTTTGGGGCGTTTTTTGTTAAACGGTAAAAGTTGCATATTTCTAGGCGAACCAACATTTCTTCAACTGAGTGTACTTTTGTTTTTAGCTGTTCCCAATGGGCTCGGGCTACTTCTTTGTGTTCACTCCAAAACTTTTCCTGCTCTGGAGATGAAGCAATTAATCGCAAAAACATTAGCCAATGATCAACATCTATGATCACGTGTTCGCCGTTTAGAAGCATATCGCCATATGCAAGAATTTTTTTCTTGGTTATCGGGTCTTCAAGAGCTTTGTTTTCATTGTAGAATTTTAGGGCACGACGCATAACTTCGCTTTGTGATACTTGCCCTTCGGTGCTTATTTTTTCCAGTAAGTCAGCTGTTGCTTTGTCAAATGCTACTGTTATTCTTGTAGGATTTACCATGTTGACCACGTGCAGGGCTATAACATATTTTCAAATTATTGAAAAATATATAAACATTACGCAAAAATCTACAAATAAACATTCGCAAATTTGAAGTAATTGACTAAATTATTAAACAATTGTTGAGATGGCCATTAATCGAAAGCAAACTTTTATTCTCCTGGCACAATTAATTAATTAGTAGAAGAGGCCAAGGAGACACCTAAATGAAAAGACCAGAAATTTGCCTTGAACCAAAACAAAGAATAGAAAAAGTAATTGGGCTACTTGAAAAAGAGTATCCGAACGCAAAGACTGCATTGAACTATTCTAGCCCACTAGAAATACTTGTAGCAACCATGCTTTCCGCGCAAGCAACCGACGCAGTAGTCAACATAGTAACCCAAAACCTATTCAAAAAATACCATACCCCCGAAGATTACGCCAATGCTGACTTAAAAGAGCTAGAAAAAGACATACGTTCAACTGGTTTCTATCATAACAAAGCTAAAAACCTGCAAAAATGCTGCCAACTCCTAATAGAAAAATACCACTCTCAAGTGCCAAAAACGATGGAGGAGTTGCTGGAGCTTCCAGGAGTTGCTAGAAAAACTGCTAACATCGTGTTATACAACGCTTATGGCACAATTGTCGGCATAGCAGTAGACACCCATGTACGCAGGCTCTCACAGCGCCTCGGGCTTTCTGAGAAAGATGACCCCCCGAAAATAGAGCAAGACCTAATGCAAATTACTCCAAGAAACAAATGGATGAAACTAACTGACCTACTGATTTTCCATGGTAGGAAAATTTGTATTGCAAGAAAACCCAAATGTGAAGCTTGTGTTTTAAACAAGTTTTGCCCTTGCGCTTTCGCTTTTAGCTGAAAACATCACCCATTTATACCTGCTTACATTTTTTCTAGAAGAGAGGAGTATTCTTTTGTCAAGCAAAACTAAAATCGGAGACGAAGCACAAGACTTCACTTTACCGGACACAAATATGGAACCTAGGAGCCTAAAGGAGTTTAGAGGCAAAAAAGTTGTTTTGGCTTTTTTTGTTGGGGCGTTCACGTCAACATGCACAAAAGAGATGTGCGAATTTCGTGATTCTATGGCACGACTTATCGATTCAGATGCTCAAGTTATAGGGGTAAGCGTTAATGACCCGTTTTCGAACAAGGGTTTCGCAGAAAAAAACAGGTTGCCTTTCCCTATTCTTAGTGATTACAAGCGTGAAGTTATCAAAACCTATGGATTGGAGATGTCTAATTTTGCCGGGCTTGATGGCTACACCGTTTCAAAGCGTTCAATTTTTATCCTAGACAAAAATGGAATCGTTCGTTATGTTTGGGTTTCAGACAATCCGGCAGTAGAACCTAACTATCAAGAAATACAAAATGTTCTGCAACAAATCTCTTAAGAATGCCTGTAAATAAAGTCTTGAAGAAGAAACTATTTACTTCATCCCTTCTGATGAAGGATAATACTTAATTTTTTCTATCTCTTAATATGAATTGAATAATCTTGTTTAGAAAAGGAAGCTCAAGTCATTTGATTTGAAAGCGCACAAGAGTTATTAGTTTCAATAAAAGCTATTTTATTGTTATTGTAACGGTGACTGTTTGAGTGTCCTTTGAAATCCAAGAGTTACCGGATGTTATTCGTGTTATTGTTCTTTTAAACTTAAGCAAAGGCGTTAAGATTAAGAAATCAATGCTCAAAAACCGTGTTGATCGTGTATGTGTAAGCTATGCCTGCATTGAAATGTCTGAGCTGGATCGAGCACTTAAAGAAATGTCTACTGAAGGGCTGCTCGTTGAAAAAGATGATACAGTTCAGCTGACAGCACAAGGTCAAAAGCTGGGCAAGGAATGGGAAAGCCTACTTTTAAAGAAAGAACCAATTATGGAAGTTGTAGCAGGTTTAGTCGATGGCTCGATTACTAGCTTAGTAGTTATTCTCTCGGCTTTCATAGCAAAATTAACCTCTAACACAACGTTCTGGGTGAATGAAAAAACCGTCATTTTCGCTGCCCTATTAACATTGAGTGCAGTTGCCATAACTAACTTTTCTAGTTTTCTTCTTGGCGGAATCACAGAAGATCTAGCTGACATTATGACTTTACAAAACTTGATGAATTATAGCCTAAGCGACATACCTGACAAGAAAGAACGGGACAAGTCATTGCTATTAGTTCAAAAACTTTTCACACTACTTGGAAGGCAAATACATAGATCTAACCTTTACGGGGCAATAATTTCTGGAACTACCACTTTTCTTGCTGGAATAATTCCAATAGCAACTTACTTGTCTCTTCCATCCTACTACAACATTGTTGTTTCCCTCCTTGAAGTTGGAGTCATCTCTGGGCTGTTTCTGGCGCGATATCGATCAAAAAAGACGCGTGTAAACTGGAAAATAACTCTTGCCGAAACCATAGCAATCGTCATAATTGCTACTGTGGTGTCTTTGCTACTTGGTGCAATACCTGGTTAATCTAAGTGACGATGCTCAATCATCAAACACTTATCCATAATAACAACCAAACCAGAATTCTTAGCTGCTTCAGCAGCTGGTTTATTTATTATTCCAAGTTGCATCCAAATTACAAACGGCTTACTATACATTTGTTTGAGCGTGATAGCTTGCTCTACAATCGGCATTACATCTTTCGCAGGTCTAAAAATGTCAATAATTTCTATGGTTTTCTGGATTTCAGGGGGAATGTCAAGGAGACTTTTGTAGCTTTTTTCGCTAAGAACTTGTTCAACAAAAGGATTTACGGGAATTATGCGGTAGCCATTTTGTTGCATGTAGGAACTGACTTTGTAGCTGTCTTTTTCCGGATCTTTAGATAAGCCAACGACGGCGATAACTTTGTATTTGTTTAAAAGTTCTCTTGTTTGGTTTTCAACCATTTTCATTTTATCCCCTGATAATTACAGAAATTTATTCTTAGGCAATTCCAAACAAGTATAAGTTGCGCATTTTTCCACTTTCTTCTTCTTTCAGTTTTACTACGTAACTAAATGTCGTGGTTATAGGAATTAGGGTGCTTCACTTAGTTTCAACTCGAAGAAATGTTCTCGTCGATTGCGTATTGCAAGGATTCTAACAACGTTATTGATTTTTCTCTTTTGAATTTCCTTAACTAAGTCTTCAATTCCAAGAGTTTCCACATTGTCTATTTTTGAAATAATGTCTCCTTCAGCGATGCCAGCTTCCTCTGCAGGGCTTCCCGCAGCAACCTTAGTTACCAACACTCCGCGATCTATTGGCAAATCGTAGTATCGAGAAATCTGACAACTTAAGCTTAAGCCCACTATTCCAATCCAAGGAGTTCTTGCTTCTTTAACCGATGTAACATCGTTAGTACAACTTTTGGCCGAATTGATTGGGATGGCAAAACCAATTCCCTGTGCGTATGGAATAATGGCGGTGTTTATCGCTATTACTTTGCCTGTCACATCTACCAATGGGCCGCCACTGTTTCCAGGATTGATGGAAGCATCGGTTTGTACTAGATTCTCTATTAAACCTCTTTCGGATTCTATAGTCCTGTTAATAGCGCTAATTACACCCGAGGTTACACTTGGTCCGCCTGTTAAGCCGAAAGGATTACCTATGGCATAGACTCTTTGTCCAACTCTTATCTTCTCTGAATCGCCTAATTCTGCTGCTTGAAGATTTCTTTTGTTTGCGTTAATCTTGACTACCGCTAAATCGTGGATTGAGCACGATCCAACGATTGTTCCTTCAAGAACTTCATCATTACCTAGAGTAACATTAATTTTATGTGCTCCACCAACTACGTGATTATTTGTTAGAATCAAGCCTTTCGAATCAATTATTGTGCCTGAGCCTATACCTCCAACAGGCACCGCTTGATAGAAAATATTATGGACAATCTTTAGTGCACTTATGTTTACTGTACTTTTGCTGACTTTTGCAATTGTGTCCAAAATTGCGTCTTCATCATAAGACAAATGGTTTTCCTCAAAGTCAGTAAAAGACTCGTTTTTAATAAGGTTAGTTAAATCTTATTTAACGGCAGAATAGACATTTTTCCGCCCAGGCTTGTGTCATTTCTTTTTGACAAAATGGACACATTAAACCTTTTTCTCTGATAGCTGTGCAAGTTTGGCAGAAGAGGTTAAGGATTTCTGTTTTGTTTTCGGGCTCTTTTATGATTGAAGTTACCATTTGGCTTATTAGCGCTAAAATTTCGGTTGAGCCTTCTATTTCAAGGAGATTTCCTCGTTCTCTTCCGACATATCTGCTGACTGCGGATTGGGATAATCCAAGTAGTTCCGCAGTTTGTTGCTCATTGAGTCCATGTTTTTCAATGATTTGTCTTGCCATGATTGCTTTTACTGCTGGCAGAACGGTTTTTACTCCCACTTCGCACGGTAACAACAAGTTATACACCAATTAGTGATAAATTTGGGAGAAACTTATTTAAATATGCCGATTGTCATAACTTATGACGCGTGTCATGATGGGTCACCAAAGACAAGAAACCTGTCTCAAGTAACTCTCACATTCTTCGACCCGCCCTGACACAAGTCAGGAAGAACAAAAAAAATGGGCAATGTCCTAATACCAACCCGTAAAACAGAAAACAACCGCGACTTAGTTGGAATGATTAAGACACTAGACTCCGAATGCAGAAATTGCGCTCCAATTTCACCGCTACAGTGCATAAATCGATGCCAAGTATACAAGCTAAAAAACGAACTTAGAAAACTTAGAGAAACAATGGATAATCCAAACTACATAAAAGAACTTTTCAATGTTCTTAAAAACGAAACAAGGCTTCACATTTTACAAGCAATTGTAAATGGCAGATACTCAGTGAATCAATTGCAGCAGGAACTGAAAAAAACAGGACATAGTCACAGTCAAGATACTATCAGTGAAGAATATTTAGGTCCTTTAATGTCCGTAGGACTCGCAACCGAAGCAAGAGATGAGTACTACGCAACCTCTTTTGGCGGTCGCTTAACCGAGTTATTGGGAGTTTTCCCCGAATTTGTTGAAATGCTACCGGCTCATTCGGAATGTTATGAAGAGATGCTTTTACAGTCTTTACTTGAGGGACCGAAAACTTTTGAGGAAATTGAAACTCTCATCTCGCCAAAGATTGCTTCACGAATTCTTAAGCGTTTACGTTCAGTCGGTTTAATTGAAACTCCAAGTGAAAGAGACTACATATTTTTCTTCAAGTCAAAAAGAGACTTAAACAAAGAATCTTTGACCGCAACAGAAAGGGAAATTTATGAAACAATAGCAGATGAAGGAATCTCCGCTGGAAAACTTTCCAAAGAAACAGGACTCTCAATGAGAAGAACCTACAAGTATCTAAGGGGTTTGAAGGGAAAGAAGTTAGTTTTTGTAAGAAGAACACCGAAAGCTTATGGTTTAACTTGCAAAGGCGAAATGTTAGCTTCAGTGCTAAAAGGACTTCAGCAAATAGTGGAAGAAACTTGGAGTTCTTCAGAACAAGTCATGAACGAAAATTCTAACTCTTAAACATCGTCAATCTTGTTTTTTTTCTTTATCCTCCACCTGGAGCTCCGTGAAAGGGCGCGTTTTCCCAAAGAAGTTTCCACCAATCATCTTCAGTTATCGTTTCACCTTTAACAATTATTTCCAAAACCATTTTTAGCATTTCATGGTGTCTTCTTTCATCAGCCAAAATTGAATTTAAGAGAAATACAACCTTTTTATTGTCAATAGTAGGTATCATTGCTTCAAGCTTAATTATTAGTTTAGATTCTATTTCGATGTGCTTCTCAACAAGAATCCTTTGTTCATCAAGATGCTCTTGACTCAATGCGGTTGACGAAGTAGTTAACAAAGTAATTGCTGACAAATACAGCTCCGCGTGCTTTATAGAATCTAACGAAACTCCTTTTAGGACCCCTTTTACAGCCGGATTCTTCATTTTACGTAATGGTTCTGCTAGGGAAGCAACTATCTCTTTTTCAACAGTTACCTGGTTTTTCAAAAATTCAAGGAGATCTTTTTCTGTTTTTACCATAATTTTCTCCTATCCGATTTATGTTAAATCCTATTCATCAAGTTTTCGGAAACTTTTCATGAATTGCTCAAGATTAAAGATAATTTCAATATTTGCTTAGGCGCTTAATTGTGAAAGAATAAAACATTAAAGGAAAAATCGATCAGGATTTTTATCCGTTTAGTTTTTTCGTCGCACTTTAACACCACTTTTTGGCTTAGCGCTTCTACTTCCTTTGCTTTCTCCACCCTTTCGACCTATCTCTTTATAGAATTCGATTCCTCGTTCTTTAGCAACTTTTTCGCAGCCTTTTCTGCCAGCTTCTTCTCGGGTTAATTTTCTTCTTTGTTCACTTTCAATTGTCAAATGATTCACCTCCAGTTTTCTTTTAAGAAAGTTTTTTTCCTAGTTGTTTGAAGATAGTTTAGCGAATAACTGATTTCGTGAAAATGATTACAGACTGCTTGTGACGACATAGGATCATCCGGCTCTTTGGGTGCCAAAACAAAGGAACAAACAAATACCTTTCAGTCATTCTAATTTGCCTATCTCCTTAGTGATATCAATCGGCGATTTGTAGGTCTTGTTTGGCAACTTACATAATAAGCTTATAACTTCATCAGGAGCGTCTTTGTTCTTGGCATTATCTATTAGCGTCTTCATTTCTGCGGGATAGTGCATGCCAGCAAGATACTTTTCCACAATTGCTGGACTTACATGACCAGATTTTCCGCTTCTATTTGTATATTGATGCCTTGATTTTCTACTTTGATATTCCTCTCTTTGTCCGGTTACATCAATATCCTGTTTACTCGTTTCCCTTCACCTCCAAAATTATTAATCGATGCTTTTTTTGAAAAAGAAAATTTCTTAATTCTGTAATCTCGCTATTCTTCTTCGAACTCTTTTCCTTCCTGAATAAGCTTACGAACTCTTCGACCGCCTTTGCTACCTATCTCACTATAAAATTCTGGACCATGAGTCATTGCTGTTTTCTCTCCACCCATTCGACCAGCCTCCGCAACAGTCATCTTACCTTTCCTATGAGTCTGACTCACCAAAATCACCTCCATAAAAACTCGTTATCGCTTTTCCAATCTTAGCGATTTTCTCAATTTCTAGCCTGAAACATGACTCTTAAATATATGTGGCTGTCTTTGCACAATAACAGAAAAGTAAGAAGTTCTTCTAGTCAAGGTAAATTTAAGCTCAACAAACACCTCAATAACAGAAGCCTAAAAACGTAGAAAATCACGGAAACCTTTTCAAATTTTAAACCTAAGATTATGGCAATTATTACCGTTCTTCGTACTCTTTTCCTTCCTGAATAAGCTTACGAACCCTTTGTCCACCTTTAGGTCCGCCGATTTTTCCACCTTTGCGACCTATTTCGCTATAAAATTCTTCTCCATGCGTTTCAGCAGTTCTTAAACCGCCTTTTCTGCCAGCTTCGGCAACAGTCATTTGACCTTTTTTCTGCGACAAAATACTTCACCTCTATTAGAAAAAAAAAGCTAAACTTAAGTCAAGATTATTAGAAATGGAGCAAAAATAGATAATATAATATTTTATTCTGCTTCTCGCTCTTTACCTTCTTGAATTAGTTTTCGGACCCTTTGTCCACCTCTGTGACCTGCTTCTTCAAGGCTTGTTTTCCCTGCAGCGGCAGTTGTTCCTTCGTGTTGCTTTGCGCGTTCAGAACCACCTTTGCTACCTATCTCGCTGTAAAATTCTGGACCTCGCTCTTGAGAAACCTTTTCGCCACCTTTCCGACCTATTTCTTCGTAAAATTCCCTGCCGTGTGTTGCTGCGGTTTTTTCTCCACCTTTCCTTCCTGCCTCAGCAACGGTCATCTTGCCTTTTCTATTTTCCTCACGCATGCTCAAAACTCATTCACCTCCTATTATAGTGCGGAAAACTAACATGATTAGAAGCCTGATAACTGTTCATAAACTTATGTGGTTGTGGTATAGCAATAACATAGTAACCAAGTGTGTGAAAATCTTTTCGAAGCGAAAAATTGAACAAAATCCAGGTAACAAATCATACAATAAAGGTCAAATAAACATCATGAGTTAGCTTAAATATCTCGAATTTGTCAACATAAATCGTTAGGTAACTTGAATGAAAGTGCTTCTTGTCAATCCTCCACAAACATTTTATCCAGGCTCAGAACAGCCGGCGGGAAATATTCCTTTGGGCTTAATGTATATTGCAGCGGTTCTAGAAGCTGCAGGTTACAAAGCTGATATATTGGATGCTTTCATGGCTGATTGTTTATTCCAAAAAAAAGGTGAAGCTCTTAGCGTTGGGATGCCGTTTGATCAAATAAAACAAGAAATTCGCAATCGTAAACCAGATATTATTGGCATAGCAGGACCATTTTCTTGTCAAATAGAAAATTCAGTTAAAGTAAGTGAATTAGCTAAACAAGTTGACCCAACTATTTTGACTGTTGTAGGTGGTCCTCATGTCACTACGGTGCCAAAAGAGTTTCTTGAGGAAACAAAAAATGTTGACGTTGCTGTAATGGGTGAAGGAGAATACGCTATGCTTGACATAGCCAAGTTTTTTGAAGGCAAAAAAGAGTTGCGTGATATTCTTGGGGTGGCCTACCGTCAAAATGGAAAAGTAACGGTTAATTCTCCGAGACCCTTCATCAGAAACTTGGATGAGCTTCCGTACCCTGCTTATGACTTAGTAAATATGAACAAGTACTTAGCCAACAAAAAAATAGGTTATCGCAGCTTCAGAAACAAAGCAATATCGATGGTAACAAGCAGAGGATGCCCTTTTAACTGTTGTTTTTGCTCCGTTCATTTACATATGGGCAAAGAGTTTAGAGCCAACTCTGCAAGTTACGTCTTAAATCACATCGATTATGTTGTGGAAAAATTTGATGTCCAGAACATTTTTTTTGAGGACGACAATCTTACCTTTGACTTAAGCAGGTTTGAAGCAATCTGCGATGGATTAATTGAAAAGAAAACTAAGATAGGTTGGGAAACACCAAACGGAGTTAGAGCAGATTGCTTAGACTTAAATTTGCTTCAAAAAATGAAAAAGGCAGGTGCCCAAAGTGTATTTTTCGGGGTAGAATCAGGTGACCAACAAATCTTGAATAATGTAATTTGTAAAAGCCTGAACTTAGATCGAGTTGTAGAGGTCGCAAAAATTTGCAAAGACATCAAGTTAAAGACCGGCGCATTTTACATTATTGGTTTTCCAGGCGAAACAAAAGAGAATATGCAGAAAACCGTTGATTTTGCTTTAAAGCTTAAACGTGATTTTGATGTCGGAATGCACCTGTTCATCGCTACTCCGTCTTATGGGACAAGATTGTATGATGAGTGTAAAGCTAAGGGGTATATTCGAGAAGATTTGAGTTGGAATTCTTTTGCTGAGGCTCGTCAACCCAAAGGTATGCCTCTAATTT
>Ga0335081_10004533_pt1 | contig 21865 bp, 16 predicted proteins | sample Lox_Sample_35_FD_206713 | JGI IMG/M metagenome (GOLD analysis project Ga0335081, IMG submission 206713) | Soil microbial communities from Loxahatchee National Wildlife Refuge, Florida, United States - Lox_Sample_3.5 | ecosystem: Environmental > Terrestrial > Soil > Wetlands | place: USA... | reverse complement strand
GGAACCGGATGAAAAAACGAGTTTCAAGGATTAACCATGCGAGTGATTACCACTAAGACATTTTGGCAGGCCTTTCTTGCTATCAGCATTTTCATTGGTCTGCTTGCGATTTATCAAACTGCACTTTGGATTCAAACATTAGGGCCTTCTATCAATTGGCTGAAATGGTCCGCATTGCTTGCAGTGCTTTTCGCCTCGGTGATCGCTTGCGGCGTGTTGTTGGCGGGTTTTCGATCTGGGTGGACGGAGAAAATTTTAAATCACCTTGAGTTTAGCAAGCCGGATATCCTCCGGTTGCTGATTCTCGCCATATTGACCGTGGCCGCATTTCTTGCTGTTCCCTATATCAAGATTTTTGTTTTTGCTAAGTCCTTGCCGCAATTCTTCCCGCTTTTGTGGATTTTTTGGTGGTTTACACTTCTTCAAACCTTTGGCTGGAAAGCCTGGCTCCGTTCCTCGTGGGCGGCTTCATTCGCTTTGGCGATTCTGTTTCAAGGAGTGACTTATCAGATATATGAGAACTTGTGCCTCGTCACGCCCGATCCGTTCTCTATCAGCTATTCCGAGACCAGCCGTTTTTATTATGGTTCCTTGTGGTTGAGTCAATCTCTCTACGGAACGAATGTGCCTCTTTCTCCATGGCATGCCACTCGATATATTCTGCTGGCGATTCCCTTTTTGATTCGCGGACTTCCGCTCTGGATACATCGCCTCTGGCAAGCGATTTTATGGATCGGGATAACCGCCGTATCATCTTGGCTTCTTGTGCGCCGTTTGCGCCTCGGTAATAAAGCCTTGGCTTTATTAGTTGCGTGTTGGTGTTTTATTTATCTTCTGCAAGGTCCCGTTTATTATTATTTGCAAGTTTGTGTCATTATTATCTTGTGGGGCGTGGAGATGAAACATCCTTGGCGGTCACTGATGGCTGTGCTGCTTGCGTCGTTTTGGGCGGGGATGAGCGGCGTTAATTGGTATCCGGTTCCGGCGGCGTTAGCGGCGAGTTTGTATCTGCTTGAACTGCCGGTTTCTGAATCCAAAAGCATGTGGCAATATTTTGTCAAGCCGTTGATATGGGGTGTGCTTGGATTGGGAAGCGCCTTTGCGGGTCAGGCGTTTTATGTTTTTATATCCGGTTATAAAGACCTCAGCGCATTTCATTCCAGTTTGGTCTCGGCGTTGTTATGGAATCGGTTGCTTCCCAGCCCTGCATTTTCGCTTGGTATATTGCCGGGCAGTGTGCTGATTTCGCTGCCCTTGTGGATGGGTCTCTGGTTTGCTCTGCGCGGCCGAGTTAACCATTTGCATCCGGTTCGTATGATCAGCTTGGGTCTGATGCTGTTGGTTCTATTCATCGGGTGCTTGGTGGTCAGTGTCAAGATCGGCGGGGGAGCGGACTTGCATGATATGGATGCATATGTGGTTCTTTTACAGGTCATCGCCCTATATTTTTTTGCGGACCGGGTCCGGCCCGAATCCGGGAAAGCCGAATGGGGGGCGATGCCTTGGCTTGTTCTTGTTCTGGCGATGATCATGCCGTTTGTTTTTCCACTCGATTATATCGGCAAGTGGGTTCATTATGACAATCGACAGGCGCAGGCTGATATAAAGACTTTGCAAGCCACTGTTGCTCCCGTGGCTGCACGTGGAGGTGAAGTTCTCTTTATCTCAGAACGTCAGCTGATAACATTCGGCTATATCCAAGGTGTGCCTTTAGTGTCCGATGATGAACTGGTGGCTTTAATGGAATTTGCCATGTCCGATAACCAGCCGGCACTCACCGAGTTTTATTCTGACCTCCATCAGCATCGTTTTGCGCTGATCGTTTCCCGCAAGTTGAATACCAGCATCAAAACGGGTGCGGCGTTTTCAGAGGAGAATAATGCCTGGAATCAAAACATCGCCGCACCCATCCTATGCGAATATAAGCCCGTTCTTAGTTTACAGAGCAATAACCTTCAGGTCTATGCCCCCAAGCGTGCGGGTACGGAATCCTGTCCATAATCATTCTAGAGGATCACAGTGAAACGTTCTGGTGAATATGCTGATCGCGGAGATTATCATGTCAATCTGAGAAAAGACTGGCCCTATTTACCCGTCTATCTCGAGAAGATGAGGCTCGCGCATACATTCTTGGACGGGTGCGATAAAAGCGCATCCATTTACGATATGGGCTGTGGAGAGGGCGTTCTGGTCAATCGGTATCGCGAGCTGGGTTATCAGATCACCGGCATGGATTTGAATTATTCCTCCCAATATATTATTCAAAGAAGTTTTCTCGAATCGGGTTTGGCGGATCGATCTGTGGATGTATTGATGTGCCTCGATGTGCTGGAGCATCTGCCGTTTTGGGAACAGCAGCGCGCCGTCGCTGAATTTGCGCGGGTTTTAAAGCCGGGTGCAAAAGCGTTAATCACCGTCCCAAACTTGGCTCATCTCGCCTCGCGCATCTCATTCTTCTTTACGGGCAAACTCGTGCGTACCTCCACCATTGACCGGCATCCCGGTGACCGCCCGGTCATCGAATATGTGAAGATGTTCGAAAAACATTTCAACATTCATTGGCGCAAAGGAATTTTTCCAACTTTCCCGATGCTTTCTGTGCTGACGGTGATTATGCCGTCCAATGTCCTTGGTCTGCATAGACTCTACAATCTTTTGCTGGCTTATCCCAATTGGTGTTTCCTCAACGCATTTTTGTTGGAAAAGCCCAAAGAGGTTCGTCCCTAGTCCGATGAAAACCCTGCTGATCAACAGCGAATATCCTCCTGTCGGCGGCGGCGCTGGTAACGCCAGCGCGAATATCGCGCGTCTGCTTGTTCAGCGCAGCCATGAAGTGACTGTCCTGACCTCGCGCTGGGATGGTTTGCCTCTTGAAGAGATACGCGATGAAGTGAGGATCATACGTGTGTCTGCGCTGCGTCGTCGTGTGGATCGTTCGACCGCGCTCGAACAGATTTCGTTCATCCTCAGCGCCTCCATCCGGGCCCCGGGTTTGACGCGTCGATTCCAACCCAGTGTCACTCTTGCCTTTTTTGGCTTGCCCTCCGGGGCTATTGCTTTGCTCTTGAAAAGGCTTTATCGAATCCCTTACATTATTTCTTTGCGCGGCGGGGACGTGCCGGGTTTTCGTCCTTACGATTTTCGCGTCTATCACAAACTGGCCGCACCGTTTTTGCATTTGATTTGGAAAAATGCTTTTTCTATTATTGCAAATAGCAAAGGCTTACGGGACCTTGCACTTGCTTTTGATTCGCGTTACGAGATTCCTGTAATTCCCAACGGCGTGGATGCGGCTCAATTTGCGGTTTCCAATCGTGATTGGTTATTGCCCAGCATCCTTTCAGTGGGGCGTGTGGTTTATCAAAAAGGTTTTGATGTGGCGATACGCGCCTTGTCTCAGTTGAAAGACTTGCCATGGACCTGGGCGATTGCCGGTGATGGACCGCAAATGTTAATGTTAAAGGCCATGTCGGAAGAATATAGGATCAAAGACCGCATCCGCTTTTTGGGCTGGCTCTCGCAGGAACAGCTCAAAGAGCAGTATGCGGCAGCGAATTTGTTTCTTTTCCCCTCGCGGCACGAGGGGATGCCAAACGCTGTATTGGAAGCCATGGCAAGCGGATTGCCTGTGGTGGCAACCAAAATTGCGGGAAATGAAGAGTTAGTTGTGGATGGCGAAACCGGACGGCTTTTCTCCACTGAAGATGCGGGGTCGCTTCGAGAATCGCTGAGACCTTTTCTGGTCAACGCGAAGATGCGGGAGCAAATGGGACGCGCCGCGCGGCAAAGGGTCGAACGATTATTTACATGGACGCGCGTCGCTGAACAATATGAAGATATTCTGCGAAAATCCGGCGAACATTTGAAAGGGTAAAGTGGGTCAGTCCAAAAACAATAAACATTATAGCTACAGCATATATGCTGATTCCGCGACTGCCGAGCGCTTCGACGATTCTCATTTTGGCGGGCCGATCGGTCAGTTAATCCTTGAGATGCAGGAACGGGTTCTTCTGGATTTTCTTGGCGATCCGCGTTCCATCACTGCTCTGGATGTTGGGACGGGCACAGGCCGTGCGGCATTTGCGATGGCGCATGCCGGTGTGAGGGTCACTGGCGCAGATGCTTCGCGTGAGATGCTTAAAGTGGCCCGCACTCATGCGGCAGAAAGCGGCCTCACACTTGCTTTTCTGCCAGGCGATGCGCACGCTCTGCCTTTTGCGAATCGTTCTTTCGATGTGGCGGTCAGCCTGCGTATGTTGATGCATACTCTGGATTGGCGCCGTTGTCTCGGAGAATTGTGCCGCGTTGCGCGTCGACGCGTGATCTTTGATTATCCGCCTTTGATTAGTTTCGCTGCTCTGCAAACGGGTGCGCGTAGGATGGCTCACTATGCTGGCCGCCGGGTGGAGGCATATCATGTGATCCCTACGGGCACTGTCCACTCGGTGTTGCGCTTAAATGGTTTTGAAATTACTAGGATGGACCGCCAATTTGTATTGCCAATCGCGTTCCATAAATTAATCGGATCGCGGCGCTTTACGGCGAATGCGGAGCATGTATTGGCGGCCCTCGGTTTGCTGCGCTTGATAGGATCACCGGTGACCATAGCGGCGGATCGTCTCTAACGCCTCAGCACGCGGCAGGATAATTTTGGTCTTAGAGAGCACAACTCTCAGATTGCCTCTTCGATTTAATTCTTATCCTTGACATGGTTAAGATTCTGTATCAGAATTCTTAATAAGACGGCTGATATATCCGAATTGCATGGGAGAGTTCAGCTAGGCGCCCCGGTTGAAATAGGTTCCGACTCCGAATGGAGCGGCAGTTCAAACTCAACGCACATTGCTTTAAACAAAAAATAAAGCTGCGCAACGGGACAGAACACATAGAAAAAGATTGCGTACATCGAAGAGGCAAATGAAATACAAGAACTTAACCTGGTTTGAAAGCGGATTGGTTGTTAGTGAATTGTCAGCCGGTATAACTCCTACAGAAAACGGCCGGGGCTATTCGATCGCATAATATGTGCTTTCACTATCTTAACTTATAGAAAGAGTCTATTCTTAATGCAAAAAGGATTTGGAATCGTTGGTTGTGGCCGAATTGCTCCGCGCCACGCAACCTCTCTTTTGGAGAATCCCCGCGCAAAACTAATTGCGGTGGCCGACATCATAAAAAATCGCGCTCTGCATTTTTCACGGACCTATAGCGCAAAACCCTACTTTGATTACCATGATCTGTTGGCCGACCCGGAGATTGATATTGTAAATATCTGCACGCCCAGCGGCTTGCATGCTTCGATGGCAATGGAGGCATTCCGGGCGGGGAAGCATGTGATTGTAGAAAAGCCGATGGCCATGAATCCAGATGATGCGGATCGAATGATAAATGCAGCCAGGGATGCTGACCGCAAGCTGTGTGTCGTCCTCCAAAATCGTTACAATCCCCCCATGCAGGACCTGCATCGGGTATTGCGATCCGGTAAAATCGGACGGGTGCTGCTCGCAAACGTTACGGTGCGCTGGTATCGCCCGCAGGAGTATTATGAGGATGGATGGCATGGCACGAAAGCAATGGACGGCGGCGCGTTGATGAACCAGAGCATTCATCATATCGATGCGCTTCAGTGGTTGATGAACGAACCGGTGGATACGGTTTTTGCTTATACGGGCACTCTGGCTCATCAAATGGAGGCGGAAGATGTAGGAGTAGTGGTCATGCGGTTTGCCAGCGGAGCCTTAGCCTCGGTTGAAGGTTCGACCATCACCTTTCCTCAGAATCTTGAGGCTTCTCTGGCGTTTTTTGGCGAAAGAGGCTCATTGAAAGTTGGCGGAACAGCTCTAAATCGTAAAATCTTCTGGAAAATTGAGGGCGAACTTGAGCATGAAAAAGAAATGCTAACCCATGATGAGATTGATCCTCCCTCTGTGTATGGAACCAGCCATACATATGTTATTGAAGATATGATCGATGCGGTCATTTCGGATCGCGACCCTGTGACGAATGGACACGAGGGACGAAAATCGCTAGTCTTGGTGGCAGCCATGTATGAATCGGCGAAAGTCGGCCATCCTATATCCGTCAAGACCATAGCAAGATGATTTCTCAAAGGCTGATCTAATGTCATTTATCAGCGCACACAGTATTATCTATCCAAACGTTCAGCTTGGAGATGACAGCCACGTCGGTGATTTTGCGATCTTGGGGGAAGCACCGCGCAACGCTCTCCCCGGTGAGCTAGAGACTCTCATCGGTGCTGGCGCTACGATCCGCTCCCACACGGTGATTTATGCGGGCAATCAGATTGGACGCGGCTTTCAGACCGGGCATGGCGTGATGGTCCGTGAAATGAATCGAATAGGCGATCATGTCAGCATTGGCACTCATTCCATTGTGGAGCATCATGTCGTCATCGGGAACAATGTTCGTATCCATTCCGGTGTGTTTATTCCGGAATACTGCATGTTAGAGGATGACTGCTGGGTGGGACCGGCTGTGGTGATGACCAATGCCAACTATCCTCTTTCGGCGGGCGTGAAGGATCATTTGCAGGGAGCGATTATCCGAAAGGGTGCTAAGATTGGTGCGGGAGTTGTACTTCTGCCAGGTGTCACGATTGGCAGGAATGCCTTAATTGGTGCAGGTGCGGTTGTAGTGAAGGATGTAGAGGAGAACGCCGTTGTGGCGGGGAACCCGGCCCGCCTCATCAAACGCGTGACGGATATACCGGAGTATCAATCGAAAGAGTGAAGATGAACAAAATTCCTTTAGTGGATATCAAGGCTGAATATCAAGAAATTAAGCCGGCGATTGATGATGCCATCGGCCGCGTGATCAACAGCGCCAGGTTCATCTTGGGGGAAGAAGTGGAAAGATTCGAACAGGAGTTTGCTGAATTTTCCCATGTTGACCATGCCATCGGTGTGGGGTCAGGAACCGATGCGCTTTATGTGGCTTTGTTGGCGTTTGATATCGGCGCGGGCGACGAGGTGATTACCACGCCCATGACATTCATCGCTACCGCCGAGGCAATTTCGATGCGCGGCGCCTCGCCTGTTTTTATAGATGTCGATCTTGGGACTCACAATATCGATCCTGCCCGACTCGAAGCGGCTATCACCCCGCGAACCAAAGCGATCATCCCGGTGCATCTGCATGGACAACCCGCAGACATGGATGCAATTTTGGAGGTGGCGCGGCGTCATCATCTCCTCGTCATCGAGGATGCGGCGCAGGCGCATGGGGCGGATTATAAGGGACGGCGCGTGGGTACATTGGCTGATATGGCGTGTTTCAGTTTTTATCCGGGAAAAAACCTGGGAGCTTATGGCGATGCGGGAATGATTGCAACGAACGATCAAGATCTTGCGCGCAAAGTCAGGTTGCTGCGCGATCACGGCCGTACCAGCAAGTATGAACATGAGTTATTGAGTTTCAATTGGCGCCTGGATGCGCTTCAGGCGGCCATCCTGCGCGCCAAACTTCCCAACCTTGAAGCTTGGAATCGCCGCCGCCGGGAAATCGCGGCTTTGTATGATATGTTGTTGAAAGATGCTTCGCTTGGCACCCCGGTGGTACCCGAAGGGGTTCATCCGGTTTGGCATCATTATGCGGTGACGATTGAGGCTCGCGATGAAGTAGAGGAGAAATTGAAAAGGGATGGAATAGAGACGGGCGTGCATTACCCTGTTCCGCTCCATTTACAGCCGGCGTATAAATTCCTTAGATATCGCCGCGGCGATTTCCCCAATGCCGAGCAGATAGCTCAAACTACTCTTTCGCTGCCTATTTATCCGGCGATGAAAAACGATGAGATCCAAACTGTTGTTGAGGCTTTAATAGACTGCTTATGAAAGAATATATTAGGAAATTGCCAGTCATTGGTCCTTTAACTAAAAGTATCTATCATAACCTGACAAGCCGCCTCAAGCCATTTCGAGGCTCCAAACAATATTGGATTGAGAGATATAAATCCGGAGGAAACTCGGGGGCTGGTTCATACGGTAAGCTAGCCGAGTTTAAAGCTGAGGTTTTGAATGATTTTGTAAGGGGAAACGCTATAGAAACGATAATTGAATATGGATGCGGAGATGGAAATCAACTAAAGCTATCAAGTTATCCTTTCTATATTGGATTTGATGTGAGCCTTGCTGCCATCTCGCGTTGTCAAGATATTTTTTGCGAGGATAAAACCAAGACCTTTAAGTTAATGGATGAGTACCGGGGAGAAACAGCTCAGTTAACACTTTCCTTGGATGTAATCTACCACCTAATTGAGGATGATGTTTTCTTTGAATACATGGAGAGATTGTTTGATTCGTCCAAAACATTTGTGATAATATATTCTTCCAATACTGACGGGCAACACTCCGCGGGCCGCCCACAGGCAGATCACGTCAGGAGTAGAAAGTTTTCCAGCTGGATCGAAGAGAACAGGCCGCAATGGAGGTTGCATCAGTATATCCCCAATCGATATCCGCTCAAAGCGAATCCGGATGGGGGCTCTTGGGCCGATTTTTATATATACAAGAAGACAGGATGAAAACATGAAGATTATAAGGAACCTATTGGGACATAGTGAAGGCGTATCCGTATTGCAGCATGAAGAAATGATTCGTATACAGGCAGACGAACATTCCTTGATTGAAACGAAAAATCTCAAGTCAAAAGAAGATTATGTTCTGCATCTCATGCATTCCTTTGCTTATGTTACAGCTTCCCGATTGGCTGAAAACAAGAAAGTACTGGATTTAGGATGCAATACAGGTTACGGTACTGAGATCCTGTTTAAATCGGCCAAAGAAGTTGTGGGGGTTGATGTCTCAGAGAAAGCTATCCTCTCTGCAAAGAGCAGATATGGACATTTAGGTATAGAGTTTCAAGTCGTTGATGGAGTCGTACTTCCATTCAGGGATAATGAATTTGACATGATTGTCAGCTTTCAGGTTATTGAGCACATTGTGGATTACGGGAAATATCTTAATGAGTTGAAAAGGGTCCTTTCCCCAAGTGGAATAGTATTATTCGCAACTCCAAATTCTCTTCTTCGACTGGACCCCGGAATGAAGCCTTGGAACAAATTTCATAGTCGTGAATTCAACAGCACCGACCTTAAATCCCTGCTAGATACCTTCTTCTCGACGGTGGGTATTTTTGGTCTCTTTGCAGAAGACCACTTCTATACCGTTGAATTTAACCGTGTGCATCGGGCGCGCACCAAGGCAAGGATAAAAAGAATGCTGCCGAGATTCATGCTGACCGGCGTGAGAGATCTTCGCAATGCATCGGAGAAGATATGGAAGCCCCGCAGCCCTGCGCCTGAGAATGACAAAGAGTTCTTGAATCAATATCGTCTTGAGCATTTATTCTATAGCAGTCACACTTTGGATGCGGCTTTGGATCTGTTGGCTGTTTGTGCGGATGATAAAGACAGCTTCGAGAAATTCCAACTTGAATTTAATGCCAGTACATTGACAAGGAATTGAATTTGAGCTTGTGCTCTTGTCATAGCAATTACAGGCAGTTGCGATGCTGTGTAGCGAAAGCTAGAATAAAAGCCAGAGAATATATGAAGCCGATCATCAAGGATCATGGAGATTCTTTGCATATTCTCCTTTTGCCCTCCTCGTATTCCTGGGAGAAACGGCCCATGCAGGGATCCTTTTTCCGGGAACAGGCTTTGGCTCTCAAACGAGCGGGCCACCGCGTGGGGGTAATCGCTCCTATTCGCATTAATCCTTCCCGCTTTTATCAGCAATACGGTGCCTGGCGGGGGAGGGTCACCGTACGTGATGAAGAGGGGATCCGCACCTATCGTCATTATGGTTGGCAATGGCTGCCCCTCGTGCGTTACGGCGAGGCCTTCCTGTTTCGAAGAGCTACTCGTTTATTGTTCGAGCGCTACATCAAAGAACAGGGCCTCCCAGATCTAATCCATGCTCACTCGGCGTTGTATGGCGGCGTATCGGCGGCTTCTCTTAAGGATCACTATCACATTCCATACATCATCACTGAACACAATAGTAGATTCGGAGCAAAGCAACTCCCTTCATGGAAAATCCAGCTGGCGCGACAAATGTTTGGGTCAGCTTCTGCGCGCATTGCTGTGAGTTCAACATTAGGAAAGCTACTCGAATCCATAATTGGGGAGGAGTTTGTTCCATGGCAACAAGTGCCGAATCTAGTTGATCCGAGTTTTAAACCTGCTGACTCTCCTAAATCTCTGGAACGCCCATTTATCTTTTTGAATATTGCTTATATGACGGAAAGAAAGCGTCAAAGCGATTTGATACAAGCTTTCGCCGAACAGTTCCAAAACCAGCCAAAGGTCCAACTGCGCCTCGGGGGAGATGGACCCCTGCGCTCTGTCTTGCAAGCGCAGGCTCGTAGCTTAGGTATCGGCCAGCAAGTGCATTTTCTCGGCCTCCTCGATCGCTCGAAGGTATTGTCTGAAATGCAATCGGCGGATGCCTTTGTTCTCTCCAGCCGACATGAAACCTTTGGGGTGGTGCTTGTGGAAGCCTTGGCGTGTGGAAAGCCGGTGATCGCTACAGCTTGTGGCGGTCCGCAAGACATTGTGCATCAAGGGAATGGTTTGCTTGTCCCTCTCCAAAACATCGCCGACTTGGGCCGCGCTTTACACTGGATGAAAGAACATATTACATCTTATGATCCCCAAGTTATACGTAGTGACTGTTTGGCACGTTTTGGCGAACAAACGGTAGCTGCGCAACTGACAGAAATATATGAAATGGTACTTCATAGAATGTGAATGTATTATTTGATGAAAAACTTGAAATTGCGCACTTTATTTCGTAATACCAGTAGTACGTTTCTATGGCAGATCCTTTCACTTGTTCTGTTTGTAGGCTTGTCCATCCTATTGGCTCGCAAACTTGGTCCTAATGGCAATGGACAATATGCCCTTGTTATTCTATGGCCCAGTTTGCTCGCTACTTTATTCAATTTTGGAATATCGCCTGCGCTAGTGTATTTCCTCGGCTCCAGTGCAGTTTCGGTTAGGAAAGCTAGACGGACCATGATGAAATTTTGGGCCATTCTTTCTCTGACTGGCCTTCTTCTTTCCGTAATCGTCATGTTATTTTGGGGCAGGGTTATTTTTCCGAACATCCCGGCCTTTCTTCTGTTTGCTGGTTTGTTGGTCTATCCCATCATGTTATTGCCAGACTTTCTGCTGAGTATGCTTCAGGGTATGCAGGATTTCCGGTCCTATAATATGGCACAACTTGCGGCACCGATCACTACCTTGCTGTTTGCCGCAATCCTGATTGTGGTCCTTAGGTGGGGAGTATATGGCGGGTTGCTGGCGTATGCCCTTGGACAATTGGCCAGCGCGCTTGTTAGTTGGAAAGCAGTGGCCCGTCTCGTTCCTTTTGAAGTTCAAGAGACAGAATTTAATGACTTCGGGCGCCGCTTGATTAATTTTGGTTGGAAAGCACATTTAGGAAACGTGCTATCCCTATTAAACTACCGGATAGACAACTTTCTTCTTAATCTTTTTCTTAATCCAGCCGCCATAGGCATCTATGTCGTTGCAGTCCAGATTGCGGAAGGGTTGTGGCTGTTATCTAGCGTGGTGAGCACTGTATTGCTGCCGCGTCTTTCCCAACTCACCAGTGAAGAAGAAAAGCGACGGGTATTAACTCCATTAGTGAGTAGATGGGTTTTGGCTGTTTCTTTGATGGGCGCATTGGTATTGATGATCCTGATTAAACCCTTGGTGATCTTTCTTTTCGGAAAAAGTTATATCTCTGCGACTCTAGCACTCCTTTGGATTCTTCCTGGAATCATTGGGCTGGCCTTCTCGCGCGTACTGGCTCAGGATATCATTGCCCGAGGCCGCCCTGAGATCAACTTATATATAAGCATTGCCGTTGTTCTGGCTAACGTAGTTGCAAACCTTGCGCTTATTCCGCATATGGGGATTAATGGCTCGGCACTGGCATCCACAATTTCTTATTTACTGCAAAGTGTGCTTCTCACAGTAATATACTCGCGGCTGAGCGGGAACGCATGGTATCGCCCTTTGTTATTCGGCCATGATGACATAGAATTGGTTAAGGCAGGCTACTCAACTCTGCGAGCCTCTATCACAAAGATCTCCAGTTCTCGAAAATGAACGGGCGACCTCCTTGATGAATTAGTGACTTATTTTGACTGGAATATTTAATGCGTATTGCTTATGTAGCCTTGCATTTCGACTCCCGGATAATGAACAGCGGGGTCGGCAATAAGATTCAAACTCAGGTTCGGCTCTGGCGTGAATTAGGCCATGAAGCGCGCTTGTTCCTTTTAAGTCGAAATGCAATTGACTTGGAGAACGTCGAAACCCATATATTCACACCCGGAATTCATTTCCCTGTTTTGCGCTTAATTTTACGCGAGTCGGATCGAATGCTGGCACTCAGTCGGCTGGTGAACAGTGTTGCCTCCTATAAACCCGATCTCATCTATTTACGATATGGGCTTTTTACATTTCCTTTGCAGAATTTATTCAAGGTCGCTCCTGTGGTCGTGGAAATCAACACCAACGATGTTGTCGAATATCGTTATCGAGGATTGTTTTTCTATTGGATGAATCGGTTTACACGGCGCATCGTCCTTGGGAGAGCTTCTGGCCTCGCCCCAGTTTCACAAGAGATCGCTCAATTGCCACAAAACAGGAGATTCAACAAACCCATGCGGGTGATAGCCAATGGCATTGACTTGCAGAGATACTCTGAGCTCCCTGCTCCGTCGAACTCGAAGCCGGTGTTGGTGATGGTCGCTTCTCCTGGCTACGATTGGCATGGAATCGATAAGTTGTGTTATTTGGCCTCCCAATGCCCCGATCTTAAGATCATTATTGTTGGTTATAGTGCCGATGATATTGATAAATCGATACCTCCCAATTTGGAATTGCCAGGCTTTGTGAGCAATGATCGCATAAAGAATGTTCTGGCCAGAGCCGATGTTGCTTTTGGGACCTTAGCCTGGCATCGCATAAAGATGGAAGAGGGATCGACGCTAAAGGTTGTGGAAGCACTAGCCTATGGAATTCCAGTGATCCTAGGTTATGATGATACCAATCTATCCCGCTTGGGCTGCGATTTGATATTGCGCTTGCCCAATACCGAACAGAACGTGATTGATAACATTCAGCAGATTCGGAATTTTGCCTACCGCATGATCGGCAAGCGCATCAATCGAGAACTTGTCGAACCCCGGATTTCCCAAAGAGAGAAGGAGAAAAGCCGCCTTGCTTTTTTTGAAGAGATTCTGGGAACGCAAAAAACTGAGAGGAAAAACAAATTATGAAACAGCTCGTCTTTATTGCTGGACGCGCGCACAGCGGCAGCACCCTTCTTGACCTTATGTTGAGCGGCCACCCGCGCCTCATGGGGGTAGGGGAAGTATTTAGTTTGTACGACCCAAAACAAAAGAACTGGTTCGAACACGCAGATCAGACCAAATGCTCCTGCGGGGAATTCATGGATCGGTGTGCGTTCTGGGGTCCGGCTTCCCGGCGGTTGCAGGAGATTAAAGTCAACGGTGGAAGCGCACAGTCGTTTTATCAGGCGTTCCTAACTGCTTTTCATGAACACTTCGGCACTGAGTTTGTTCCCGTTGATATTTCCAAGACCGATGATGCTCTTCAGACTTTGATCGGCTTAGAGGATGTAAGCTTGAAGGTGATCTTTCTGATCCGCGACGTAAGGTCTTGGACGGTCTCTATGCGGGATGTGAATCGCCGCGCCGGGGAATTCGATTTCCTTGACTTGATGGGAAAATATGGGATGAAAGGTTTAGGAGCTTACTTTGGGCGGACAAGTATCAAGTATTTCTGGCATTGGTTTTTGTTGAACCGTCGTACTCAAAGCGTGTTTCAACGCGCCAAACTGGAGACTATCCAAATTGGTTATGAAGAGTTGAGCCTTTATCCTGAACTTGTCATGCGGAGAGTCTGCGATTTTCTTCAGATTGATTTCATGAGCGATATGGTATCCCTTCGCGGCAAGTCGAGCCATGTTCTTCTAGGAAACCGCATGCGGTTTGAACCAAGTAAACTTGCGCGGATCGCATATGATGACCGCTGGTTCTATTCTCTGGAAGAATGGCAATTGCCTTCAATCCTGTTTCCGCATATTATGCGGTATAACAGCCGTGAGGTATATCGCAATGTGCGCGGGCATTTATGGAAATAAACGCTGTTTTACTTTGCGGTCGTGATTTTCTTTCTTTTCCAAATCTGTTATGTCAACTAATAATGGGCTGAGGATGACATTGTACTTGTGAGATCATGAGGAAAACATAAGATTATGGAAGTCTATACAGCGTATATATCATGCTCGTTGGTAATAGATATCTTCCTGATCTCAATGAATCTGAATATTTGAGTCTTGCAAGATTTGCTGAAATTAAAACTTGTGTGTCAGGTGATGTAGTGACCTCAGATAGAAGTTATATAAACGAAGAATCTCCCCTATCAATACTGTTGGTGGGCACGCAAATGGCAGTTGGTGGTGCACAGCGCGTATTGTTGGATCAGGCATCGTGGTTTGAAGCGCATGGACATCATGTAACGGCTGTTTTTTTCTACGATAAACTCGGTCTGCATGGACGCTGGCAAGCAGAATCTAGATTTCCCATTTATAACCTTGAAGCTTATAACCTAAATGCTAACTCATTCCGCAAGTTTTTCTTGCTAATCCGAGGTCTTTTTCGATATTGGATACTTCTACGTCGAGAACATTTTGATGTTGTAGAGACTTTCACTCATGATAGTAATTTGCTTGGACTGCCGTTGGCGTGGCTGGCCGGTGTCCCTGTACGTGTTGCTACACATCATGGTATGTTGAAAGATATCCCGCGCTGGCGCGAGAAAACCCATACCTGGATTATCAATCATAATATTGCGAATATCCTCGTGGCTGTTTCAGAGGGAACGCGGCAAAGGGCATTGAAAGAAGGTGTAGCCCCAGATCGAGTTTCTTTGATTCCAAATGGGATCGTCCCTGTTTCCGCTAAAGGTGTGAACAGACAGGATATTCGAAAATCAATCGGTGTTGGGGAAGACGACATTTTCCTGATATCGGTCGGCAGGCTAGTTTATCAAAAGGCGCATGAGTTCCTGATAGCCGCGATGCCCGAGGTGTTGAAGGAGGTACCTAACATTGAAGTTGGAATTTGCGGAGATGGCCCCTTGCACTCGCAATTGGAAATGCAGATCAAGTCACGGGGCCTTGCAAAGTCTGTAAAATTGTTAGGAACATTTGATAGGATTATAAATTTCCTTGCGGTGGCAGATATCTTTGTCCTGCCATCGCGTTGGGAAGGGTTGCCTATGGCCCTATTGGAGGCAATGAATGCTGGGTTGCCCGTCGTTGCGACACGTGTCGAAGGTGTGGATGAAGTAATAAGCGATGGTGAAAATGGACTGCTTGTGCCAGCGGAAGACGCTAGTGCCTTATCTCATGCCATATTGCTTTTGGTACACCAGCCGGAAACGCGGCTAAGAATGGGCATAGCAGCACGTCAACGAATTCAACGAACCTACACAACAGATCGTATGTGTAGCCAATATTTGGTTCTCTTCCAGAGTATTTATCGGTCCGAATTAAAGTAGAGAAGAGACCCATTTAGTAATTTTTCACTCATTGTTGGCGACAGGTTCTTCTATTGCGTTTTATAAGAAGGACGCTCAGTGTCTTGAATTTGGTCAAATGCCTTTAGGTCTTCCAGAGATATACGCCCACTATTTAAGGAACTGGATTATGGATTATAACTGTTTCTAAATATCCTAAATTGAGAGGAATATATAAGTCCATAGAAGGTAATAAAAGCTTTACTTTTTGTTAAGATAGGTAAGCGAGAAATTTGTTATGATTTGTCTTATTCTGTCATCAACGCACTTGTAATGAAGTTAGTATAGTTTTTTGAATGGAATATTCAACCTCAGAAGAACAAAGATGAATGATTTGTCGAAGAATCCCGCCCGCTGGTTATTGCTGCCAGGACTCATAATTTGTGTTACGGCCGCCTTCCTCGAGATCCGAGCAATTTTCCTCATCCAACAAAATTGGGAAAAGCTTCTATCGCCGGTTGGCTTTTTGACTATTGTGGCTTACGTCCTTGTGTTGTTTTTAGGTTTGATCATTTTTGTTTTTAGTTTGTTTGATCATTCCCGTTTAGCTCACTTTCTAGGGTGGCTGGAGTTTTTTGGCCTGTGGCGATGGCTAGGGGTGGCTATTACCATACTGATGACAGTCTGGTTTTACCTTTATTCGCCTTGTCAGGACATATTAACCGGGCCATGGTTGCAATTCATCTTTTCTCTCGGTCTGACAACGTGGATCGCTTTGTTAATTTCGCGGCGTCGTAACCTTTTCAGCGGCTGGGAAGAAATCGTATTCGCCCTATGGTTATTCCTTTTTCCGCGCGTTGTACTGGAGTTGCGTGCCCTTTCCACAGAGGCTTTTATCTATCGCTTCGCCGTCCTGGTCGGCTACTTTCTCACTCTTGTCCTGGCCTTTTGCCTCTTTTCTTCTTTTCACCCCGGAATTCTTGATGTTCTGATCAGGTTCCGTAATCGGATGGATTGGCTGCGCTGGCCTGCCGTCGCAATACTATTGTGCGGCCCGTTGTTTTTTTATTACCTTGCTGGAACGCGGACTTACGTTACTAATCCCAATATTCGTTTTTCCTTTTTGTTGATCGAGGCCTGCTTTGTCTCTGGGTTGATCTGGAGGGACGACCGACAGCTCGTTTCCCTGAAGACTGTTCTAATTGGCGCTTTCGCTTTAACCCTCACCTCGGCTTTGGCAAGTCAATTGCTGACTGTTACTGACTACCCATTTTCCATCGGTTGGTCGGAGGGGAATCAATTTTATGTGTATTCATTGGTCTTTGCTCAGCGGCTTTATGATTCTCCTGCAACGATTGCAATTGGAAGTCTTGGCCGATATGGACTGTGGGGCTTGCCGTTTCTTTTTCCAGGGTTGCCTATCGCTGCAGATCGTTTCTGGCGCGTTGTTCTTTTGATAATTCCTCCATTTTTTGTTGGGTGGGCTCTAACGAGGAAAATAAATAATCGGTTCTTGCACTTGGGACTTGTATTATGGATTGCTTTATTTTTTACAATCGAAGCGCCTCTCCATCCAGAGTTCATGCTTGCGGCGTTCCTTGTATTTGCCTTTATGTTCGATTCCTCGCCAATCACGCGCGGCGTTTCTCTAGTGATTGCAAGCCTCTACGTGGGACTTAGCCGTTTCACGTGGATTCCTGTGACTGCTGGCTGGGCGATATTAATTGATTTAATTCTGCATTACGCTCACCGTAGCGGCTCCTTTATTCGCCGTCTAATGCCGACTTTTATCTTGGCTATGCTCGGCTTTATGCCGGGAATAGCCATTACATATCGCGGTTTTCTAAGTTATGGGGTTGGAACTAGTTTGATTCGCCAGCAGCCATTATTGTGGTATCGCTTGTTTCCAAACACGACATTGCCGCTGGGGGTTCTATTAAGTGTTCTTCTTTACAGCGGTCCCTTGGTGATGGTTTTGATTTGGTGGATCACTTCCGGCCGCTGGCGCTTGGACTGGCTTCAATTGCTTGCGATCAGCATAGGTCTGGTCGGTTTTTTTGTGGCTGGTTTAATCGTCAGTATGAAGATTGGCGGCGGAGCTGACCTGCATAACATGGATATGTATCTTATGACATTGGTGCTCATAGGCGTTTTGGGTTTTTATGCCGCCCAGCAGGCTGGCCGAGTTGCGCCGGCCAGCTGGCCTCTCGCGATTCAAATAGCCATTGCTTTGGCTATCCTGACCCCTCTTTATGGATTCACCTCATTTCCTCATAATTCTGCTTATGATCCTATTCTTGATCTCCCCAAACCGCAGGATTCACAAAAAGCGCTCGTTGACATTCAAAATGAAGTTCTTCAAGCCAGCCGGCAGGGATTAGTTCTTTTCATGGATCAACGCCAGCTGTTGACATTCGATTATGTGAGTCGTATTCCATTCGTGCCGGATTATGAGAAGCTAAATATGATGAATCAGGCCATGGCAGGAAACGCAGTGTATTTCCGAAATTATTATCAGGACCTTGCCGATAAGCGTTTCAGCTTGATTGTCACCGAAGTGCTTAGAGTGCGGCGCACCACGGGCTCCTTTTCGGAAGAGAATAACGATTGGGTGGATTGGGTCTCCAGGCCGACACTTTGTTTCTATCAGCCGCTGGCAACGTTCGATGATATCAATGTCCAGTTGCTGGTCCCGAGTCCGGATATATCCGATTGCCAGAAATATCTTAAATAAGACGGATTGATTCTTTGATTATGGAGTTGTATCTTTGCTGAAAACGCTCTTGGATTTTGCTCCGTTGATTTTATGGGCTTTACTGTGGATCATTGGCGGATGTCTGCTGACCGCCAGCTTGTTCCGCTTGCGACGCAGTGAAGTCGCGATGATTGGATTGGGCGTTGGGTTGGTTATTGAAACATGGCTTGCCAATGTTTTAGCCCAAATGCTTCCTGTGGTGATTGCATTCTGGCTGGCCGCGGTGTTGACTTTGCTGGGCGGTTTGGTTGCAATCATTATGTTGAGGCGCCAAAATATAAAGATCAATTTTTCCCTCTCGCTCAGTCGATGGCTGATTCTTATATTGCTGACGATTCTCTTTATCTCCATTGGGCGCGGACTAGCCATCTTCGAAGATTACCAAAACCTTCCGACCATTTCTCTGATGGCAGCCGGCGACATCCCTCCGCATTTCGCGCTTGATCCGCATTTCAGCTTTAATTATCATTATCTATTACTTTTGTTCGCAGCCCAATTCATGCGGCTTGGATCCATGTATCCTTGGACTGCACTGGATGCCTCGCGCGGCTTAATCATTGCCTTGCCGCTAATGTTGGCATGGCTGTGGGCGTATCGTTTAACGCGCCACCGCATCGCTTCTGTTTTGACGAGTGTGATGTTTATGTTCGCGGGCGGAGCACGCTGGCTGTTGTTATTAATACCTAAACCTGTTTTGCAATTGATATCGAATCAAATCACACTCATCGGTTCTGCAGGCGTGACTGCGCCCGATCTCCTCCGCGCTTTGCTTTCGGATTGGAAGATCGATGGAGACGGCCCGATTCCATTTCCGTTTGCGTTTCACAGCGGCATCTTCCAGTCATACGTGATGAATGGCTTTACCGGAATCTCCGGCATGGCATTTATCATCGTTTTACTTTTGCTTCTCACTGCACAGCGTTGGCGCAACCCATTTGCAGGCGTGATTACATTTATTTTGATCTCGTCGCTGGCGTTGGCAAATGAAGTCATGTTCGGATTGATTGGACTTGGTTTTGTATTCGCCGTGATTGTTTGGATGATTTCGCATCGCTCTTGGAAACTGCCTTCTAGTTTGATACGCTGGATCGCTGTTCTCGTTCCGGTGGGTTTAACGGCGGTGATTCAAGGTGGGATGTTCACTGAAATCGTGCGCGCCCGCTTCACATCCGGACCCGGAGGCGGCGGTTCGTATTTCGATGCGACTCCGGACCTCGTCTGGCCCCCGTCCGTCATCTCCGCTCATTTTGGGGCTTTATCTTTATTCAATCCCGCGCAATTGATCGTTGCATTAACCGAAATGGGACCGATTATTCTTGCGCTGCCATTGGTCATCATTTGGGGATGGAAAACGCTGCGTGCACAGAATTGGTATGAAGCCGCATTAATTGGAACGTTTGCGTGGAGCGTGCCTTCGTTGTTCGTGGCTTTTCAGGGTCCTCTATATACAGCCACGCCGCGTTTGTTGGATGGACTTTTATTTGCCTGCGCACTTTACGCGGTTCCGTTGTTTTGGATTTGGGCTCGTAAAAAGAGCGATGCTTCGCGAAGCGTTGTTGTTTTTGGCGGATTCGTCGCGATCTTCGCGGGTTTGATGCTATTTGGCATTCAATTGATCTCGATTCAAAAACCAGTGTCCACCACATTCATCAACGATCTGGATGCAAAGGTGATGGAGAATTATTGGAATAAGTTGAAGCCCGGAAGTTTGGTGCTCGATCCGCTGCCTTATCAAGGTCCGACTGTCTTTGGCCGCCCAACGAATTCCTCCGTCACATGGTATGTGCCCAAACCCGAATGGCAGGCATTAATTGCCAATCCCGATCCACGCCAAATCCATGCGCAAGGCTATGATTATTTTTATTTCGGGATCGATTATTGGAATCAATTGACGCCGGGACAGCAAGCCGCGTTGCAACAACCATGTGTCAAGAAATTATTTGAAGTGGACGGCATTCACAGCCTGACGGATTATCGTAAAGATTTCCGCCGTTTGCTGGATGTTTCCGAATGTAAATAAAAATTGTCATTGCGCGGCAATCTCGTTTTCGTTTCAAATAGGAGCTTGCTTCGTCGCTCACTCCTCGCAATGACATCATAAATATTAAACAAACTTTATCCTGCGCGCCGCGAACCAAACCATCCGCAATAAAAGCCAGCCATGTTTCCAACGCGAGATGTTGGTCGAGCCATACGTCCGCTCGCGATAACGGATGGGCAGGTCAATGATCTTGAGATTCAACTTCGCCGCGCCGAACAATAAATCGAAATCGCCAAACGGGTCAAAGTCGCCAAAGTAGGAACGATGAGTGGCGATGAGTTCATAATCTTTACGCCACAACACTTTGGTTCCACACAACGTATCTTTGATGTGTTGACCTAATAACCACGAGAACGCCACACTAAAAAATTTATTCCCAATGAAGTTCAAGCCGCGCATAGCTTCCTTTTCCATCGGATAAACCAAACGGACACCGTTAACAAATTCGCCGCGGCCCGAACGAAGGGCTTCATAAAAGCGCGGCAGGTCTTCGGGCGGAACGGTTAAGTCGGCATCGAGGATCACCAGGATATCGCCTGCGGCTTTTGCAAAGCCGAGTCGCACCGCGTCTGCTTTACCGATGCCGGTTTGACGCAGAAGCAAACTCGAGGTCGCGGGATGAGCGGCGATTTCTCTTTCGATGGCTTGATAGGTATCATCGCGCGAATGTCCTTCGACAAAAATCAATTCGGTTTGGCGTCCCATCTTCGGTGTCCGTTCAAAGATAGCTTGGATGTTGCCGGATTCGTTCCGCGCCGGAACAACGATGGAAACACTGGGCTCGTCGTTGTTTGTTTCTGGTCGCGGTTTGGCGATGACGAAATTGGACAGGGCGAATTCTCGAAACGGCCACAGACGAACAAGGAACTTGTTGGCAAAGCCTCCAAGCGGAAAGGGCCATAAGATTTCCTGTGACTGCCGAATGACATCAAAACCTGCCAAGTCGAGCATGTTGGAAACATCCTCGCGGGTAAGCCAGTTTTGATCGAGCATCGGCACAGCTAGATTGAGGCGTTGTGCGAGTGCGAGAGGGAATTGCCAAAGTCCGCTGTAAGAATTTAGAATCAGGCGGGTATGAGGGTTACATAATACTTTGACTTGTTCAAAGACTTGTTGAACGTCCCATAGATCGTTGACCAGATCAGAAAGAATGATTGCATCAAATGATTCGCGAATGAAAGATAGATCATGCGCGTCCGCCTTGATGAATTCGAGTCCTATATGATGCGCGCGGGCGCGCTGAATCATCTCTGGAGAAAAGTCAATGCCCAGGCCCCGCGCGGGTCGAAGCGATGCCAGCAAATCTCCTGTTCCGCAGCCGATCTCCAATACATGTTGACCCGGGTTGATGAGGAAGCGATAAATTTCCTCCACGCGGCGATGATAGAATTTTCCCCAGCCATGCCATGCATCGCGCTTGTGTGCGATGCTATCCCAATGAGTTATATGACCCTTTCGGTATTCCGCGGTAGCTTGATTGGTTGAA
>Ga0335081_10004532_pt1 | contig 21868 bp, 22 predicted proteins | sample Lox_Sample_35_FD_206713 | JGI IMG/M metagenome (GOLD analysis project Ga0335081, IMG submission 206713) | Soil microbial communities from Loxahatchee National Wildlife Refuge, Florida, United States - Lox_Sample_3.5 | ecosystem: Environmental > Terrestrial > Soil > Wetlands | place: USA... | reverse complement strand
ACCAGGTCGGCGCGCGTCGCGAGCGCCGCGACCAGCTGCACCTTCTGGCGGTTGCCCTTCGACAGTGCCCGGATCTTCCTGCTGGTGTCGAGTTGGAATCGCCTGACGAGTTCGTCGCGATACGCGATGTCGACACCGCCGTGGAGGCGACCGAGGAACTCGAGCGTCTCGGCACCCGTCATCGACGGCCACAGAAACGGCTCGCCCGCCACGTAGGCCACGCGCTCGTGCGCCTGAACCGCGGCGCTCCAGGCGTCGATGCCAAACAGCTCCGCACGACCCGCCGAGGGCCGATGAAGCCCGAGCAGCAGCCGAATCGTGGTCGTCTTGCCGGCCCCGTTCGGCCCGAGGTAGCCGTAGACCTCCCCGGGATGGACGGTCAGATCAAGCGCGTCGAGGGCGAGCGTCTCCCCGTACCGCTTCGTCAGTCCGGAGGCGGTGATGGCAGCGGTGGGCGTTGACACGGGACCTCCGTTCCGGACGAGCGGCGCTACATCTGCTGCTCGGCGAGGACGGCGCACGCCTGGGCGCCGTCCATCCAGATCTCCCAGCGGCGGGAGGCAGCCTGTCGAGGGTCGTGGAAGTGGTACGGCCGGCGTCCGTCGAACTCCGTCCGGCGCAGGTGACAGACGCCCCCGAGCACGGACGCGATCCGTCGTCTCGGCCACCCGATCGCATCCTCGATCTCGGGGAACGGCCGCGGTCGATCGGGCGCTGACGCGAGGCCGTCGAGCAGCTCGCGCATCAGGTCGGAGCAGCGGTCGTAGAAGCGCGCGATCTCGTCCGGGTCGGACATCGCATTCTCGGGGACGCACTCCCGGAGCGTTGAGCTGCTCATCGCCGCGGCCATTTGAGGCAGTCCAAGACTAGTCGGTAGGCTCGCCGCGATCAGGCATCCGGCTGAGGCTCGCACGTAGGTCCGCGCTCGACATTTGACGAGGAGCTGCTCCTCTGGCTTGGCGACGAGTCTGCCGCGGAGCGCGCCGCTGACGCTGAGCGAATCCGCGAGATCGCGGCGGAGTTCGCGCTCGGATTCGACCGGCTGGCCGCCATCGGCCCGGCCGTGACCGTGTTCGGCTCGGCGCGCACGCCGCCAGACCATCCGCACTACGAGCTGATGCGCGAGGTCGGCGCGGCGCTCGGACGAGCCGGGTTCGCGGTCATCACCGGTGGCGGGCCCGGGGTGATGGAGGCCGCCAACCGCGGCGCGCGAGACGCCGGCGCGCTGTCGGTCGGATGCAACATCGAGTTGCCGCGCGAGCAGCGCCTGAACGATTACGTCGACATCAGGTTGCGGTTTCGGCACTTCTTCGCGCGCAAGGTGATGTTCGTGCGGTACGCGTGCGCCTTCGTGATCGGGCCAGGTGGCTTCGGCACCCTCGACGAGCTGTTCGAGTCGCTGACGCTGATCCAGACCGAGACGATCCGCCATTTCCCGGTGATCCTCGTGGGTGTGGACGAGTGGACCGGTCTGCTCGATTGGCTGCGCGCCCGCGCGCTGGCCGACCACCGGATCGACGCGTCTGACCTGGCTTGGCTCGAGGTCGTCGGCGATCCGGACGAGGTGGCACGGATCGTTGTCGCGGCGTACGAACGGCAGCTCCGCGAGGCCCGACGATGAGCTCCGTCCGCCGCTGTCGCGACGACGAGCGCGACGCGATCCTTGAGATCGTCAACTCCGCGGCCGAGGCCTATCGCGGCGTGATTCCGGCCGATCGCTGGCACGAGCCGTACATGCCGGCGAGCGAGCTCGGCGAGGAGATCGCGGCGGGCGTGGTGTTCTGGGGGTACGAATCCGCCGGCGAGCTGCTGGGGGTGATGGGGATCCAGGTGGTAAGAGATGTGGAGCTGATCCGGCATGCCTACGTCTCGCCGGGGCGGCAGCGTGGCGGGATCGGGAGCGAGCTGCTCGAGCATCTCGTCGCCCTGAGCACGCAGCGCCTCCTCGTCGGCACGTGGGCCGCGGCGGACTGGGCGATCGGGTTCTATCGCCGCCACGGGTTCGAGCTCGTGACGCCCGAGCAGAAGACCGCGCTCCTGCGGAGCTACTGGCAGATCCCCGAGCGGCAGGTCGAGACCTCGGTGGTCCTGGCCAACCCCCCGCTGGAGCGCTGAAGATCCAGGGCGGCGCGCCGATCACATGAACGCAGGTCCGGAAGGAAAGCCAGAGCACTCGTGGACATCCAGCCAATGAGCGGGCTCACGCCGAACGCCGCCGCCTCAGGCGGCGCGACGCCTGGTGCCTCGATCACCGAACTCGCCCAGCAGCACGGCGTCTCGCGCGAGTCGCTGGTGGAGTTCGTCCAGGCCAAGATCCAGCAGGCGCGCCAGGAAAGCGGCCAGCCGCCGCTCGATCAGGGCACGCTCGAGGCGATGATCGGCCACACGCTCGATCGTGGTGGCCAGACGGCCGGCGACGCCGACGGCTCGGCCGACGCGGAGACGCCGACGGCGGGCGGCTACACGAGTGGCGCGCAGCGGGCCGCGGGCGGGGCGGGCACCGCTGGCCGGATCTCGATCCTGGCTTAGCGGCCCCATTAGGCTCCCGGGAGCCCACCCTCGACCAAGGAGGCGATAGATGATCGCCCGGATCTGGCGTGGCGCCGTCGCCCGAGCCGACGGGGACGCGTACGCGGACTACATCGACGCCACCGGCATGGCCGCCTACACGAAGACGCCCGGCAACCGCGGTGCGTGGATGTTGCGGCGGGATGTCGACGGCAAGACCGAGTTCGTGATGTTCACCCTGTGGGACTCGATGGAGTCGGTCATCGGGTTCGCGGGCGATCAGCCCGAGGTGGCCGTGTTCTATCCCGAGGACGACCGCTACCTCGTCGAGCGCGACGAAACTGTGACGCATTACGAGGTCGACCGTTACGTGTGGCCATGACGACCGTGGACGGCCGCCGGATCGTGGCGATGGGCGGGGGCGGGTTCTCGATGGAGCCCGACAACCCGTTGCTCGACGATTACGTGCTGTCGCTGGCGCGCTCGCCGCATCCGAAAGTGTGCTTCGTACCCACCGCGGGCGGTGATGACCAGGGATACGTCGCCAGGTTCTATCGGGCGTTCGCCGCGCCTGGGCGCCGGCGAGCTCGCCGACGGTTGGGGAGCCGACGACGGCGTCGGGCTCGTGTTCAGAGGCACCGAGCTAGTCGAGGTCGTGGCGTCACGGCCGCACGCCGGCGCGGTCCGGGTCGAGCGGACCGCCGGCGGCTCGATAGAAGAGCGGCGGCTGGCGGCGCGCTATCTGGGCGATTGATAGAACTGCGCGAGATGCCCCGCGCGGTGCGGTTCGACAGGTATGGCGACGTAGACGTGCTGAACGTCGTGGAGGTCGAGCGGCCGACCCCGGGGCCTGGTGAGGTGCTCGTCCACGTGAAGGCGGCCGGGATCAATCCGGGCGAGGCGTCGATCCGCAAGGGATTGATGCACGAGCGCTTCCCCGCGACGTTCCCGTCGGGCGAGGGCAGCGACTTCGCCGGCGTGGTCGAGGAGGTTGGCCCAGATGTGGACGGCGTGCAGGCCGGCGACGAGGTGATCGGGTTCACCGACGAGCGCGCGAGCCACGCCGAGTTCGTGGTCGCGCCCGCCGGTCAGCTCACCCCAAAGCCCGCGGGCGTGTCCTGGGAGGCCGCCGGCGCGCTGTTCGTGGCCGGCACGACCGCGTACGCGGCGGTCCGGGCAGTCGGCGCCGGCTCCGGCGATACGGTCGTGGTGTCCGGAGCCGCGGGGGGCGTCGGCTCGCTGACCGTGCAGCTGGCGGCGCTCGCCGGCGCCACCGTGGTCGGCCTCGCCGGCGAGAGCAATCACCAGTGGCTGCTCGAGCACGGGGTAATACCGGTCGCGTACGGCGACGGCGTCGTAGGCCGTATCCGCGAGGTCACCGACGGCCACGTCGACGCCTTCATCGACACCTTCGGCGGCGGGTATGTGCAGCTCGCGGTAGAGGAGCTCGGCGTTGCGCCCGACCGGATCGACACGATCATCGACTGGGACGCCGCGCAGCGGTACGGAACGAAGATGGAAGGAACGGCGGCCGCCGCGAGCGCCGAGGTGCTCGCGGAGCAGGCGCGGCTGATCGACGAGGGCAAGCTCGAGGTTCCAATCGCCAAGGTGTACCCGCTCGACGATGTCCGGGACGCCTTCCGGGAGCTTGAGCAGCGCCACACCCGCGGGAAGATCGTGCTCGAGCCCTGATGGAGTACCGCCAGCTCGGACGCTCGGGGCTGCGGATCTCGCGGCTGACGATGGGCACGATGACCTTTGGTGGCCGCGGCGAGTTCGCCGGCGTCGGCGCGACCGATGTGGAGGGCGCCCGACGCCAGATCGAGATGGCGATCGACGCCGGCGTGAACCTGATCGACACGGCCGACGTCTACTCCGGAGGCGCCGCCGAGGAGATCGTCGGGGAGGCGCTCGGCTCCCGGCGCGACGATGTTCTGCTCGCGACCAAGGTCCGGTTCCCGATGGGCGGCGGTCCGAACGACGCCGGCCTGTCGCGCCATCACCTGATCCGGGGCTGCGAGGCGAGCCTCCGCCGGCTCCGGACCGACCACATCGATCTCTACCAGGTCCACGAGTGGGACGGACAGACCTCGCTCGAGGAGACGCTCGAAGCGCTCGAGCACCTCGTGCACAGCGGCAAGGTCCGGTACGTCGGGTGCTCGAACTTCGCCGGATGGCAGGTGATGAAGGCGCTCGGGATCGCGGACCGGGCAGGGCTTCCACGGTTCGTGAGCCAGCAGGTGTACCTCTCGCTGCAGGAGCGCTCGGCCGAATACGAGATCGTGCCCTCGGCGATCGACCAGGGTCTCGGGTTGCTGATCTGGAGCCCCCTCGCGGGCGGGTTGCTCTCGGGCAAGTATCGGCGTGGCCAGGATGCACCTCCCGGCTCACGGCACGCGGCCGATTGGGACGAGCCGCCGATCTACGACGAGGACAACCTCTACGACACGATCGACGTCGTGGTCGAGATCGCCGAGGCCCGAGGAGTGTCGCCGGCGCGGGTGGCGTTGGCGTGGCTGCTCGGGCGACCGGGAATCACGAGCGTGGTCGTCGGGGCACGGACCGACGAGCAACTCGCCGACAACCTGGCCGCCGCGGAGCTTTCGCTTTCGGCTGAAGAGGTCGCGCGGCTCGAGGCCGTCAGCCGGCCGCCGCTGATCTACCCGTTCTGGCACCAGCGCAAGACTGCGAGCGACCGCCTCAGTGCCGCCGACCTGTCGTTGCTCGCGCCGTATCTCGACGAGTGATCAGTAGGGGATCGCGCCGTGGCCGCGCCAGGCGGCAAGCTTTGAGAGCGCGTCGACTGACACACCCGTCCCTGAGAGCACGCACGTGTGCCCGCGGCGCTCCCACGTGACGACCAGCCGCCCGCCGTTCACGAACGAGTGGACCACGACGCCGCTCCGCTCGGTCGTACGTGCGCCGGCGACCGCATGCAGCGGCGCGCCGGGAACGATCGTGTAGGCGATCTCGCGGCCGTGGCTGCGGTAGAAGACGGTCGTGAGGCGGCGGCCGCCGACGTCGTCGTTACGGGCGCCGGTGGCGACCCAGCCGAAGCGGTCCTCCCAGTATGGGAACGGGAGCCCGGCGGCGCTGACCTGCGGAAGCGAGGCGGCGTCGTCGCGGGGTTCGGCGACGACGGCCGTCGGCGGGCGAGCGGCGATCGTCGCCGCCTCGGCGACGGTCAAGACCCCCTGGCCCCCGCCCAGCGAACCGAGCATCAACACGAGCGCCGCCAGCACGCCGGCGAGTCCGAGCGCGAACGCGGCCGGGCGTCTCTGGGAGCGTTCGGCGAGCGCACGCCGGCGCAGCCGCAGAGCGAGCGGCGCGCGCTCCGCCGCGAGTGCGCGCATCGCGGACACGGCCCGGCGCTGGTCGCCCAGACGGGTCTGCAGCTCGTACGAGCCGGCGACCGTCCGTTCGACGCGCTCGCGCCGACCAGGCTTCAGCGTGCCGTCGGCTAGACGGGCAAGATCGCGCTCGATCGCGCGACGGTGACGGCGGCGGGTAAGCATCGCGGCCTAACCTGACGACGCGCCGGCGGACGCCGGACCCTGTTCGTCTCGGAGTGCGTGCGCCAGCCGCTGCCGGGCGCGGTACAGGCGCGTCGTGATCGTCGCCTCGCGGACGCGGAGCGCGCGGGCCGCCTCGCGGTACGAGAGACCGACGACGTCGACGGCGACAAGCGCCTCGCGGAACGGATCGGGAAGCCCGGCGATCAGCGCGTACAGCTCGGATGTGGCGAGCGCTGACTCGGGCGCGGTTGCCGAGCGATCCTCGACGCGATCGAGCTCGTCCGGCAGCGGGTCGGGGCGGGGCCGGCGCGCGGCGGCGCGCAGCCGGGAGAAGTACGTGTTGCGCAGCACGCGCAGGAGGTATCCGAGGTCCTCCTCGGAGCGGATCATGCGGGGCTTTTGGAGAACGCGCGCGTACGTGTCCTGGACGAGGTCCTCGGCGTCCTCGCGCGAGCCGCACAGCGCCCAGGCCGCGCGGTAGAGCCGGTCGAGGTGGTCGCCGAGATGGTTGGGGTCGAGCTGGCGCGCGGGCGCGCTCGCCGCGGGGGCGGCCAGTGGTAGCGCGTGTTCGGTGGCGGTCATCGTGGGTGCGCCCTCGATGACCAATGACTCCGGGCCGGGCGAAGTCCTTCCCGGTGGGGCTGGTCGCGTGACCGGCGACGTTCGCCGGGAGCTCGACTAGATCGCGGCTGGGAGCGTGAAACGCACGCGGGTGCCGATCGTGGTGTCGGCGAGCCAGATCCGTCCGCCATGAGCCTCGACGATCGCGCGCGAGACCGCGAGCCCCAGCCCGGCGCCCGGGTGCGTGCGCGCGGCGTCGGCGCCGCCGCGGTAGAACGCCGTGAAGACCCGCTCCCGCTCCTCCGGGCGGATGCCGTCGCCGGTATCGGCGATCTCGAACTCGATCCCGGCCCCCGCCGGCCCGGCGCGCACGACCACGCTGCCGTCCGCCGGCGTGTGCCGGATCGCGTTCTGGATCAGGTTGAACAGCACGCGCTGGAGCTTCTCGGGGTTGGCCTGGGCGGGGCATAGGCTGTCGGGGACCTCGGCCAGGACCGCGACGCCCTTGGCCTCGGCCTGCACCCGCATCGCCTCGACGGTCTCGCCGACCAGCTCCTGCAGGGGCACTTGCTCGATCGACCAGCTGATGTCGCCGGCCTCGAGCCGCGAGAGCTCGAACAGGTCGTCGATCAGCACGCCGAGCGCGTCGATGTGGGTGGTCATCCGCCGGAGATAGCCTCGCCGGGTCTCGGGGTCTTCGACGATGTCGTCCCCGATGGCCTCGGCGAGCAGCCGCAGCGAGGTGATCGGCGTCCGCAGATCGTGGGACACGGCGGCGATCAGGTCGCGGCGGGCGCCGTCGGACTGATCGCGGGCCGCCTCCTCGTCCCGGAGCTGGGTGATCATCGCGTTGGCAGCCGCCGCCAGCTGAGCCAGCTCGTCGTGGGCGGAGGTCTCGATCTGCACGTCCCGCCGGCCGCGGCGAACCGCCAGCAGCCCATCACGGATGGCGTTCACGTCACGGAGAATGCTGCCGGCCACAATCCGCGCTGCCACGATCGCGACCAGGCCGGCGGCCACCACGATCGCCGCCAGCAGCTCGGCGTTCGGGACCGATACGACCATCAGCGATCCGACAACCGCAAGCGCCACCAGCACCGGCGCGACCACGATCGCCACCACGAGCGCGAACTGGCGCGGGAGCGAGCCGGCACGCGCCCGGGCCCAGGCAGACAAGTCGCGCGCGCTCACGGCTGGAACCGGTACCCGACCCCCCACACGGTCTGGATGTGTTGCGGCTGGGCGGGATCGGCCTCGATCTTCGAGCGCAGGCGCCGGATGTGGACGGTGACCGTCGAGGTGTCGCTGTAGAACGAGTACTGCCACACCGCGTCCATCAGCTGGTTGCGTGAGAACGCCTGGCCCGGGTGGCGCGCGAGGTACAGGAGCACGTCGAACTCGCGGTGGGTGAGCTGAACCTCCTCTCCGCGCACGAACACCTGCCTGGCGGTGGGATCGATCCTCATGTCGCTCAGCTCGATCGGCGCCTCGTGGGTTTTGGAGGTGTCGAAGCGCCGCAGCACGGCATCGACGCGGGCGACGAGCTCCGCCGGCGAGAACGGCTTGACCACGTAGTCGTCGGCCCCCAGGCGCAGTCCGATCACCCGATCGGACTCCTCACCCTTGGCGGTCAACAGGATCACCGCGACCCGGTGGCGATCCTGGTCGCGCAGGCGGCGCATGACCTCGAGCCCGTCGATTCCCGGGAGCATGAGATCGAGCACGACCAGGTCGGGCCGCTGGCTGGCGGCGACGTCGAGCGCCTCGCGGCCGCTGGCCGCTACCCGGGTGGCGTAGCCCGCGCGGTTCAGGTAGCGGGCGACGACCTCGGCGATCGTGGGCTCATCGTCGACCACGAGCACCGAGCCCCGGACATGGTCCTCCATGCGCGGATTGTCGCAGCGTTCAAGTGCCGGTTCGACCGCGCCCGTCACGCATTCACCGCTTGTTCAGATCCAAGGCTGCGCCTCGGGAAGCAACCGGGGGTGCGTGGCGTCCTCAGAGGAGAAGCCAGAAAACCCGGGGGGTTCAGGGAGATCGTCATGAAACTAATCCGCATCCCGGCGGCGGCCATCTTGCTCGCGCTGCTTGTGAGCGCCTGCGGCGCGGCCTCTTCGACCACGACCCAGAGCGCGAGCGCACCCGCCACCACCAGCACGACCTCGACCACCTCGACCGGCACGACGACAACCGCCAAGCCGGCCGGGAAACCGAAGCACAAGTCGCATACGCATGCCAAGGCGACCACGCACGCGACGGCGACTACGCACGCGACGGCGACCACGCACACCGCCACGGCGCCTCCTCCGCCGGCGACCACCGCCACGGTGACCACGCACGCCGCGCCGCCGCCGACCACGACCACCCACGCCACGCCGCCACCGCCACCGCCACCGACGACGCACGCGGCACCGCCCCCGACGACGACCACTCACACGAGCCCGTCGGCGAGCACCAGCTGCATCCCCCAGAGCGGCGGTGGCGACGACGACACCGACAACCACGGCGCGCCGACTGACGGGGACGGCTGTCTTTAGGAGGTGCGGCACGCATCCGACCCGCCGGGCACGGACGCCCGGCGGAACGGTCCCAGGGACGCCGAGGTGCGGAATCCGGCCTCTGCACGTGTCGGGCAGCGAACTGGGTCGGCGCCGGATTCCGTGCGAGGCCCAAAATTCCGGTCAACGGCACACTCGATCCTCGGCGCCCGCTGAGTGAGCCGCTGACCGTGCCATACGCGGGTGAACGGGCATTCACCACCCCGGCGGGCGGCGAGTGCGCCGCTGACCGGAATGGCGCCCCCGGGACTTGACTGGCAGCGCAATGTCGGTCCGGACAGGGCCGCGCGGCGCGGGCCTACGGGTATCCTGGCCGCTGCCGATGATCGGGGACATCCTGTGGACGCCACCCGCGGACTGGCGGGAAACGACGGAGATCGGCCGCTTCGTGAACTGGCTGCGCGACGAGCGCGGCCGCGAGTTCGGCGACTTCGAAGGCCTGTATCGCTGGTCGGTGGACGACCTCGAGGGTTTCTGGGGCGACCTGTGGGCGTTCTACGGGATTCGCGCGACGCCGTACGACCGCGTCCTCGCCGACCCGACGATGCCCGGCGCGAAGTGGTTCACTGGGGCGCGCCTCAACTACGCCGAGCATCTGATCGGCCTCGAGGAGGACCGCGACCGCGTCGCGGTCGTCGCGCGTTCGCAGACCCGCGGGCCGCGCGAGCTCACGTTCGGCGAGCTGATCGAGCAGGCCGGCCGGGTCCGCGCGGGCCTGCAGCGTCTCGGCGTCCAAACAGGCGACCGGGTCGTGGCGTACATGCCGAACATCCCCGAGACGCTGATCGCGTTCATCGCGACCGCGAGCCTCGGAGCGATCTGGGCGACATGCGCTCCCGAGTTCGGCTCCCGCAGCGTCGTCGACCGCTTCGCTCAGATCGAGCCGCGCGTGCTCCTGGCCGTCGGTGGATACGGCTACCGCAACCGCTATATCGACCGCCGCGCGGAGGTCGAGACGATCCGCGGGCGGATCCCGTCGATCGAGCACGTGGTGCACGTCCCGTTCGGAGACGCTCGGATTCCGGATTCGGTCCCCTGGGAGGAGCTGACCGCCGAGAGCGCGCCGCTCGAGTTCGAGCAGGTCCCGTTCGACCACCCGATCTACGTCCTGTTCTCCTCGGGCACGACGGGGCTGCCCAAGCCGATCGTGCACGGCCATGGCGGCCAGCTCATCGAGCACCGCAAGAACCTCGGGCTCGGCTGGGATCTGAAGCCCGGCGGCCGGCTGCTGTGGTTCTCGACCACGGCATGGATGATGTGGAACGCCCTCGTCGCGGGGCTCCAGCTGCGCTCCTCGATCGTGATGCTCGACGGCGACCCGGCCTGGCCCGACCTGTTCGAGCAGTGGCGACTCGCGGAGGAGCTCCGGCCGACCGTGATGGGCGTCGCCCCCGCGTACCTGATGGCGTGCCGCAAGGCCGGGCTGGAGCCGGGGCGCGAGTGTGACCTCTCGAGTATCCGGATGCTGTGCACGGCGGGATCGCCGCTGCCCCCGGAGGGCTACCTGTACGCCTACGAGCAACTCGGGCCCGAGATGCTGCTGAACAACGGCTCCGGCGGCACCGACGTGTGCACGGGGCTGGTGTCGGGCAGCTTCGCCCAGCCGGTGTACGAGGGCGAGATCACGGGCGCATGCCTGGGCGTTGATGCGCACGCGTTCGACGCCGAGGGCAACGAGGTGATCGGCGAGCTCGGCGAGTTCGTGATCACCAAGCCGATGCCGTCGATGCCGGTGGCGTTCTGGGGGGACGACACCGGCGAGCGCTACCGCTCCTCGTACTTCGACGTCTACCCCGGGGTCTGGCGCCAGGGCGACTGGATCATGTTCACCGAACGCGGCAGCTGCATCATCACCGGCCGCTCTGACGCCACGCTGAATCGCGGCGGTGTCCGCCTCGGCACCGGCGAGTTCTACTCGGTCGTCGAGGAAGTCCCCGAGGTGGTGGACGCGCTCGTGGTGCACCTCGAGGACGCCGGCGGCGGCGCCGGCGAGCTCCTGCTGTTCGTGGTGCCCGCCGACGGCGCGTCGCTCGACGACGATCTCCGGGCGAAGATCTCAGCCGCCCTCCGGGGCGAGCTGTCCCCGCGTCATGTCCCCGACACGATCGTGTCGGTGCCGGCGATTCCACGGACGCTCACGGGCAAGAAGCTCGAGGCGCCGGTCAAGCGGATCCTGCGCGGCGAGTCCTCCGAGCGGGTCGCCAGCCGTGACTCGTTGCTGGACCCGGCGGCGCTCGACGCGTTCGTCGCGCTCGCCGGCGAGCGTGCTACGGCGCCGTAGCCTGGCGGTACCATCCAGCTCAGGACCGACTTCCGAGAGGGAGATTCACCGAGAGTGGCGGTTGCAACGGATGTGGCGTCAGCGCCCGCGGTTCGCGAGCCAGAACGCTGGCGGGTCACCGGAGAAGACGTCAAGCAGCGGCTCGAGTCGTGGTCGGACATCCTGGCCACGACCCACCTGGCATTCGACGTTCACGCCACCGACCGCACCCCGGTCGACTTCCGCGGCACGGTGACGCGCCGCCCGATCGGCGACCTCATGCTCGTCGACTGCGCGGCTTCGCCGTTCCTCGGGCACCGCAGCCGCGCGGTGATGAGCCCCGAGGCCAAGCACGAGGACATCCTCGGCTTCCAGCTCGTGTGCAAAGGGATCGAGACCGTTAGCGAGGGCGCGCGGGGGCTGGCGCTGTCACCGGGCGACGTCGTGGTGTGGGACGGGCTTCAGCCCACCGACGTCGAGATCGTCGAGGCGTTTCATAAGCGGACGCTGATCTTCCCGCGCCAACGGGTGCTCGCCGTCTGCCCGCGGCTGGCCGAGCTGCGGGCGCTGCCCCCGCTCGACGACAACGGCCCCGCCCGGCTGCTCGTGCGCTACATGAACGCGCTGGCGCTCGAGCAGCCGAACCTCGAGCCGGCGGCCGGGATGGCGGCCGCCAACGCTGCGCTCGAGCTCCTCCGCGCCGCGGTCGAGCCGAGCGTGCCCACGGGCCGCGCCGCCGCCCGCGAGGCGATGCGAGCCGAGATCCGGCGCTACGCGCGCACGCATCTCCAGGATCCTGATCTCGGTCCGGCCTCGATCGCGCGCGCCTACTCGATCTCGGTCCGCGCGCTCCACGCCCTGTTCGAGGATGTCGACGCGTCGGTGGCGGGGCTCGTTCGCTCCGAGCGGCTGGCCCGGTGTCTCGAGGACCTGCAGCGCCCGAACGGCGGGTCGGTCACCGACATCGCGTTCCGCTGGGGATTCTGCGACGCCGCGCACTTCTCGCGGGTGTTCAAGCGCACGTACGGTGTGACGCCGAGCGACGTGCGCCACGGGGCGCTGCGCGGCGAGCCCGCGGAGCTGTAACGCTTTCGCGCTCGCCCGACAGTTACGGTCGTGGATGATCGATCGGGTTCCGCCTGGAGACGCTCGATGCCGCCGGCCGGGTGCTCGTCACCGACCGTTTCGACACTGGGCATTAGCTAACGCCGATCGACGACCCGGACGGCCTTACCCTCGCTGCGCGGAACCGTTCCGGGTTCCAAGACCGAGACCGCGATTCGCACGCCGGTGCCTTCTTTTAGATTTTTTTCGAGGGTTTGCTGGAGGCCGCCGCGATCGCCATCGAGCGTGCTGGGCTCGCACTCGAGGGTCAGCTCGTCCATCGGTCCGGGGCGCTCGAGGATCAGCCGGTAGTGCGGTCCCACCCCATCGACGGTCAGCAAGATCTGCTCGATGTGTGAGGGGTACAGGTTGACGCCGCGGATGATCATCATGTCGTCCTGGCGGCCGCCCAGCCGGATCAGCCGCGCGGTCGTCCGCCCGCAGGCGCAGGGCTCGATCGTGATCGCGCCGAGGTCGCCGGTGCGGTAGCGGATCAGCGGTAGCGCCTCCTTGGTCAGCGTCGTGAACACGAGCTCGCCGTCAGCACCCGGTGGGACGCGAGCGCCCGTTGCGGGGTCAATGACCTCGACGAGGAAGTGGTCCTCCTGGACGTGGAGACCGTCGCGGGCAGTGAGACACTCGGTGGCGACGCCGGGGCCGCACATCTCCGACAGCCCGTAGAAATTGATCGCCTTGATCCCGAGCGCGGTGTCGATCTTGGTCCTGAGTCCCTCGGTCCAGGGCTCGCCGCCGAACAGCCCGAGCTCAAGGCGGTTGTCCTCCGGAGCGATTCCCGCGTCCTGCAGGGCCTGCGCGATCACGAGCGAGTACGAAGGGGTCGCGACCAGGACCTGGGCGCCGAGGTCGCGCGCCAGCATCGCCTGGCGCCCGGTCTGGCCGCCCGACACGGGGACGACGGTGGCGCCGATCCGCTCGCCCCCCTGGTGGAAGCCGAGCCCACCGGTGAACAGCCCGTAGCCGTTGGCGTTGTGGATCAGCATCCCGGGACGCACGCCGGCCATCGTCATCGAACGCGCCATCAGCTCGGTCCATGTCTCGAGGTCGGCACGCGTGTAGCCGACGACGGTCGGCCTGCCGTGGGTCCCGCTCGAGGCGTGGACGCGGACCACCTCCGCTCGCGGCACCGCGAGCAGCCCGAACGGGTAGTGCTCGCGGAGGTCGCTCTTATGGGCGAACGGGACGCTCGCCAGGTCATCGAGCGAGGTGACGTGCTGCGCGTCGGTGATGCCGGCTTGTCTGAGGCGCTCGGCCCCGAGGGGCTGGTGCTTGGCGACGCGGTCGACGGTCGCGCGTAAGCGGTCGAGCTGGAGCGCCTCGAGCTCGCCGCGCGGCATCGTCTCCGTCGCGGCGTCCCAGAACTCAGACGCTGCGGCGGTGAGCATTCCAGTGCTCCTCGAGGTTGCGGACGAGCGCGGGGCTCAGGTGGCAGTAGGCCTGCTCGCGGGAGTACGTGGACATGTACGCGCGGAACAGATCGAGGGGCTCCGCGCCCACGCGCATCGCGGCGCGGTTGGCCGACGCGTTGACGAGACCCGAGCTTGTGAGGGCCTCGATCCTGTTGTCGATGGCAGCTTCGACCTCGTCGGCATTTATGACCTCGTCGACGATCAGATCCGCGTCCGGGTCGCCGGCGGTCCACTCGCGGCCCGACAGGATCGCCTGACGCGCGGCGCGGTCGCCGACGAACCTGGGCAGGCGCAGGTTGGAGGCGCCGGGGATGATCCCCTCCTTGCGCGCCGGCAGGTACAGGCGCACGCCGCGGACGGCGATCACGTGGTCCATCACATGCGTGAGCTGGCACGCGCCGCCGATCGCGAACTCCTCGACGCCCGCGATCCACAGCTTCTCGGTGGCGTTCGGTCCGGCGAGGCCGCGGTAGAGCTTGTTGACATAGCCCATGTCGCGCACCAGGTAGAACAGGAAATCGATCCGGCCGTGGTAGAGATGGGTGAGATTGATCCCCGCGCCGAACGGCCGCTTGCCGGCGTAGCGCGGGTGGTCGACGACGCCACCGCGGAACACGCCGACCTCGATCTCGGGATCGAGCAGGACCAGGTCGACGGCGGCCTCGGTCTCGGTCAGCGTGCCTGAGTCCTCGGCGTTCAGATGGCGGGGGTTGCAGAGCTCGAGCACTCCGGCTCGGCCCCGGCGGGTGACGCGGGCGTGGCCGAGGTCGACCGTGCCGTTGCTGCGGAGCTCGTTCAGATGATCGAGCGCGAGCTGCGTCGGGTACAGCATCGACTCGACGAGATGGCGACCGGTGCGCGTAATCGCGAGGATCTCGGCAAGCAGCAGCCCCTGGGCGAGTTCGACGCCCTGCTTGTCCGCCAGCTTCCGGGTGCGCTCCTGTTCGACCTCGGCGCGCGTCGGGACGAGTCCCGGAACCCGCTCTGCCGCGTCGTACAGCAGGTCATCGAGCCGCACCGGACGCGTGCAGCGGTCGGTCAGCTCGTCGTACAGCGCCTCGACGGTCAGCCCGGCCTGCTCGAGGATGACTGCGGGTGGCAACTGCTCGGTCGTGGCCATGCGTTCAGCCTCTCAGATTACGGTCGCACACCGTGCCATGTACAAGGCCCGAAAGCTCCGCTCGCCGGGGGCTCGGTGCGGGCCGCATCACCCGAGGACGTCGAGCAGATCGGCCACGTGGTCGATGACCGCGTGGGGCCGCCGGCTCTCCGGGAGCTTGTCGAGCGGCGTGGCGCCGGTGATGCCGCTGCGAACGAGCACGGTGCGCGAGCCCCCAATGCGGCCGAGCGCGATGTCCATGCCGACGTCGTCGCCGATCACCGCGATCTCATCGGTGGGGATTCCGAGCCGCGTGCGGATCTCCTCGACCGCGGCGCGCGAGGGCTTCCCGACGATTTTCGGCCGCTTCGCCGTGACCTTGGCGATCGCCGCGGTCACCATCGCCCCGCGGCTGAAGATGATCCCGCCTGAGCCGGCGTAGCCCCGCGCCCAGCTCCCGGTCAGAAGCGGCGCGCCCCGCTCGACCGCGCGCGCCGCGCGCTCCATCGACGGGATATCGGCATCGTCGACGTGCGCGACGAACACGACCTCGGCCTCCTCGCCTTCGGCCTCGTGGATTCCGGCCTCGGCCATCCGGCGGCGGACCACGTCGGAGGCGAACAGCAGGGCGGGGCGGTCGGGGTAGCGCCGGCGTATGTAAGTGATCGCGCTGTCGACCGGCGTCAGCATCTCGTCGTCGGCGATGGGCAGCCCGTCCTCTCTCAGGCCGCGCGCCATCGTCTCGGAGCGGATGTGGCTGCCATTGGTGAACAGCACGAGCTTCCGCCCCGAGGCGCGGATCCGCTCGAGCACCTCGACCGCGCCGGGCTGGGGTTTCGCGCGCCCGTCCGGACCGCGGTGGGCCAGCGTGCCGTCGACGTCGAACACGAACCCGCGCACCTCGTCGAGGCGGACGCCGTCGAGCCCGTCAAGCACGGCGCCACACCACGATGTCGCCCTGGCTCTGGGTCAACTCGAACTCGGTGATCGCGGGGCGGCGGGCGAGCTCCTGCAGCAGGTTGACGAACGGGCTGCGCCCGGGGCGCGCAGCCGGTGGACGTGGCGGCTGGTCGCGAGCGGCGACCATCGCGTCGACCTGCTCTTCGGGCATGGTCAGGCGGAGCAGCAACTCCTCCTCGGAGATCCGCCGTCCGAACCGCTCGCGGGCCCCATCGAGGGTGATGGGCGTCAGGTCGCGGAGCTTCGCCGCCTGGGGCAGGTTCACGACGCGGTCGGCGATGTCGGAATCGACCGGCGCGGCGGGGTCGCCGTAGTGCCCGAGGAAGTAGCGGATGGTCTCGTCCGAGACGTTGACCCAGCGCTTGGAGTCGATCACGTTGCGCGCCGCCTGGCTCGCCACGAACTGCGAGACGGGCGTGACCAGGATCGGATAGCCCATCTCGGCCCGGACGCGCGTGACCTCCTCGAGCACGGCGTCGAACAGCTCGGGACGGCGGAGCTCCTCGAGCATCCGGCGTGTGGTCGTGACCATGCCGCCGGGCAGCTGGTGGGTGTAATACACCGCGTCGAACTCCCGCGGCGCGCCCGGCGGGAGGCCTTTCGCGCGCGCGATCGCATGGAAGTGCTCGGACACGACGGCCTCGGCCTCGAGGTCGAGCCGGGTCTCGTAACCGATCGCCTCCAGGTTGCGGACCGTGCTCACGACCTCGGGTTGCGAGGTCCCGCGGGACAGCGGGCCCGACGCGGTGTGCACGACCTCGAACCCCGCGCGCACGCCCTCCAGATAGACGAGCGGCGCGAGCCCGATCGTACAGTGGCTATGGAGCTCGATTACTCGGTCGCCGGCGGCGCTCGCGAAGTGCGGCGCGAGCTCGCGGACGGCGTCGACGGTGAGCAGCCCGCCGGGATCCTTGAGGTACAGGCGATCCATCTCGGCGCAGTCCGAGAGCGCGGCGGCGCGCTCGGCGTAGTACTCGTGCGTGTGAACGGGGCTGATCGAATAGGTGAGCCCGATCACGATCTCCTCGACGCCCTCGTGCCGCGCAAGTGCGGCGATACGCTTGAGCCGGTCCGGGTCGTTCGAGGGGTCGGCGATCTGCAGCCGGCGCAGCCCGTTGCGGACGGCGAGCCGGAGCGAAAGCGCGATCACGTCCCGGTCGGCCGGCACCCACGAGATGAACCTCATCCCGGTGGTGATCATGCTGAGCCGCGTGTTCGGCATCGCTGCGCTGACCAGCCGCAGCCGCTCCCACGGATCCTCGCGATGGAACCTCACCGAAACCGCCATGTGGGTGCTCGAGGTGAAGTCGAGCGCGTGGTAGCCGACCCGGTCCATCGTTGGCGCGATCGCCAGCACGTCGGGCGTCGTCAGTCCGGTGGCGCTCCACAGGCTCTGGTTACCGTCGCGCGTGGTCGTGTCGACGAAGTCGACGAGCCGCCCGGCGGTACTCATACGATCGCCCGCTCGAGCCAGTCGGTGGTGACCGCGCCGCGCTGGAAATCGTCGTGGCCGAGCACGCTCAGCAGCAGCATGCGGTTGGTCTCGACACCCTCGACGTCGAGGTCCTCGAGCGCCTCCTGGAGCACGTCGATCGCCGTCTCCCTCCCCTCGGCGTGCCCGATCACCTTGGCCATCAGCGAGTCGTAGTACGGGGGGATCGTGGCGCCGGCGCACAGGGCAGTGTCGACCCGAAGGTGGAGGTTTTCCGGCACGGCGAACAGCGACAGGGTCCCCGGGCTCGGCATGAACCCGCGGGCCACGTCCTCGGCGTTGAGGCGGCACTCGATGGCGTGGCCGTCGAAGATGACGTCGCTCTGGGTGAAGTTGAGCCGGTCTCCGTTGGCGATGTGGATCTGGAGCTTGACGAGATCTCGGCCGGTGACGGCCTCGGTGACCGGGTGCTCGACCTGGATCCGGCAGTTGATCTCGAGGAAGAAGTGCTCGCCGGTATCGACGTCGAGGACGAACTCGACCGTCCCGAGATTCCGGTAACCGATCGCGTTCGCGAACGCGACCGCCTCCGCGGTCAGGGCGTTGCGGATAGCCGGGTCGAGATCCGGCGCCGGCGCCTCCTCGATCACCTTCTGATACCGGCGCTGCACCGAGCAGTCGCGCTCGCCGAGATGGACGACCGCGCCATGCTCGTCGGCGGCGATCTGGACCTCGATGTGCCGAGCGTTGGCGACGAAGCGCTCGAGGTACACGCGTTCGTCCCCGAACGCAGCGCCGGCCTCGCTGCGCGCGAGGCTGACGAGGTTTCGGAGCTCGTCGGGGTCCCGGGCGAGCTTGATTCCGCGCCCGCCTCCGCCGCCGGCCGCCTTCACGAGCAGCGGGTAGCCGATCTCGTTGCCCGCGTTGCGCGCGTCGTCGCCCGCTGCGATCTCTCTGCCGGGGAGGACCGGGACGCCGGCGCGTTCCGCTTCCTCGCGCGCGCGGAGCTTGTCGCCGCTCAGCTCGATCACGTCGGTGGGCGGCCCGATGAAGATCAGTCCGTTCTCCTGAGCGCGGGCCGCCAGCTTGGGGCTCTCCGACAGGAAGCCATAGCCCGGGTGGATGGCCTCGCAGTGCGTGCCGAGCGCGGCCTGGACGACCAGGTCGTCGCGGAGGTAGCTCTCGTTCGCGGGCGCCGGGCCGATGACCACCGCGCGGTCGGCTTCCCGCGCCGCCAGCCCGTTCCGGTCGGCGGCGGAAGCGCCGACCACGGTCTCAAGCCCGAGCTCCTGGCAGGCGTTGACGATCCGCAGTGCGATCTCGCCGCGGTTGGGGACGAACACGCGCTTGATGCGCTTCATGCGGGCTCAATTTCGAACAGCGGCTGGCCGTATTCCACCAGCTCGGCGTTCGCGGCGAAGACCTGAACGATCGTCCCCGACGCCCCCGCGGTCACCGAGTTCATCATCTTCATGACCTCGATGATGCACACGATCGTGTCCGGCTCGACCCGCTGCCCGACCTCGACGAACGGCGGCTTGCCCGGCGCCTCGGCGCGGTAGAACGTGCCCAACATCGGCGCGTCGATGGTGAGGCCGTCGGCGGGTTCTGTCGGCTCTCGTGCGAGCGCCGGCGCGTCGGCCGCGGGGCGGGGAGGTATGGGCTCAGAGAGCCGTGGTCGCCCCGGAGTCGATGAGCCGGCACCTCCCCGCTCCCCCTTGACGACATGAAGCGCGAACCCGTCGGTCTGGATCTGGAGCTCGCTCAGATCCGACTCGTCGATGATCCGCAGGATTTCGCGGACGTCGTCGTCACTGAGGGGCATACGCTTACGCGTCCTTGGGCGGGGTCGCGCCGAACGTGCTCATGATCAGCGACATCGCCGACGCCGGCTTGGGCTTCTCGGGCTTCTTGGCGACGGCGGTCACCGGGCGCGTCTGGACGATGAACACCCGCTCAGTCTCGCCACGCGGCAACGCCCATTCGATGTCCTGGTGACAACCGAAGTAGCGCTCGATCCGCCGCGCCACATCGACCAGGCGCGCGAGATCCGCCGGCTCGAGCGACCGCGCTCCGCGCCGGTCACCATCGACCGCGACCCGGACGGCGCCCGTCCCGTCTGGATCCGGCACGTACTGCACATCCTTGGGGTGGATGTGCTCGCGCACCACCTCGCGCGTGACCTTGCTGACGAGGAAATCGTCGGGAGTGACCTCACCGCCCACGACCGCCAGGCCGAGACCCCAGCTGGCGTTGATCGCCACCATGCTCGGGTCGCCACTCACCGGGTTACAAGTGAACATCACCCCCGAAACCTCGGCGTCGACCATCAGCTGCACGGTGACCCCCATCGCCGCCGCGCGCTCGCCGTCCCCCAGGCGCGCCCGGTAGCTGATCGCCGACGGGCTGTACAGGCTCACCCAACAGTCGCGGACGGCGTCGCACACGTGCTCGGTCCCACGCACCCAAAGGTACGTCTCCTGCTGGCCGGCAAAGGTGGCGTCCTGGCTGTCCTCTCCCACCGCGCTCGAGCGGACCGCTACCGGTGGCGAGTCCTCGCCCAGGTTCGCGTAATGCTCTGCGATCTCGTCGCGCACCGCCGCCGAAACGGGCGCGAAGCGCATGGCTTCGCTGATCGCGTGCGAGGCGCGCCCGATTGCGTCTACGTCGCCCGGCGAGACGCCGGCCAGGGCGCTCGAGATCCTGTCCTCGAGCCCGGCGTCGCAGACAAAGGCGTGAAAGGCTTCCGTCGAGATCGCGAAGCCCGGCGGCACCGGGATGTCGGCCGTCAGCAGCTCCCCGAGGTTGGCGCTCTTACCGCCGAAGCTCGGCTCGTCGTTGCGGGAGAGTCGCTGGAGCGGCCGGATGTACCCCGTCACAGCACCGTGACCGTCCCCTCGGTCCCGTCCACCCTGATCGACTGCCCGGTCCGGATGGCCGCGGTGGCGCGTCCCGTCCCGACGACCGCGGGAAGCCCGTACTCACGCGCGACGATCGCGGCGTGCGACATCACGCCGCCCACATCGGTGACTGTGGCCTTGATCTTCGAGAAGATCGGCGCCCACGCCGGCGAGGTGCTGCCGCAGACCAGGATCTCGCCATCGCGCACGTCGCCGATCTGGTCGACCGACCTGACCACACGGGCGACGCCCTCGATCACCCCGGGCGACGCCGCGGCGCCGTTCAGCACCGAGCCGCCGTCCTGCTGCCGCGCCCACTCCTGCACCCGCTCGGTCGTCACTCCCCACAGCATGATCGTCATCGGGTCGGTGACTGCTTGCGGGGTCACGCCGACCGCGGGCGGCGGCGTCCAGTCTCCGAGCTTCTTGAGGATCTGCTTGCGCCGGGCGACGATCGGCGGCCAGTGCTTCGGGCCGAGCGGTAGACCGCCCGTGGCCCATGTCAGGACGAGCTCGTCGAGTGCGCTCGCGACCTCGTAGCGCGAGAGCTGGAACACGTCTTCTAAGTCCTCGAGGAACTCGTTGCGGGCGAGCAGCGCGCCGAACTCGCGGATCTTGTTCCACCAGAGGGTGAGGAACCAGTAGTCGCAGAAGAACATGTGCTCCTCGACGTACGGGAACACGGTCCGCGACAGATTGAGCAGGTCGTTGAAGCTCGCACGAGACTCGTCGTCGAGCAGCGCGCCGTATTCCTCGGCCAGACGGTCGCGCTCCCGCTGGATCTCTTCGGTCGGCCGGTCGATCTGCTCGCCGGCGTTGAGGGCGCTGATGTGGCCGATCAGCGATGCGTACGGAATGCTCGGATCGTCGAGCCAGCTCCGGTAGTAGTGGTAGAGCCCATCTCCGGTCGCCATGTTGAACCACGGGTCCTTGACCTTCTCGAGCTCGTCGAGCCAGCTCTTCCCAGCGTCGCTCTGTTGCAGGTCGGCGTCGATCTCGTCTGGCGTGCGGCCCTGCTGGAACGCTCCGTCCACTCCGGTCTCGATCGCCAGGCGCGCGAGCCGGCGGAGCTCGGCGTCGGGGCGAAACAACAGCACGTCGATGCCGGCCACCATCTGCGCGATGTGCTGGTCGGGGATGTCCGGCAGGTGTCCCTTGCAGAACTCGACGAACGTCCCGTAGGCGCCGTAGCCAAGCAGCAGGAACTCGAAGTGGTACTGCCACATGAGGTCGCCGAGCCGCAGCGCGCGGCCGTAGGCGTCGAGCACCTCGTAGAACGCGGTGTTGCGGTCTTCGCCGAACGCCACCTCGTCGGGCTCGTACTCGGGTAGATCCGGAACCTGAAGGTCTCCGAGCTCGCGGATCAGCGCCTCGACCTTTGCGCGCCACTTGCCGTAGAGCTCGCTCCAGTTCTGGAAGTAGTAGCCGGCGCGCTCCTGGAAGAACCCCGCGCGCTCGGCGATCTTCTCGGGATCGGTGACGGGGTTGCCCGAGATGTAGATGTAGCCGTTGATGCAGCGATAGTCGATGCCCATCGCCGGCGG
>Ga0335081_10004531_pt1 | contig 21869 bp, 18 predicted proteins | sample Lox_Sample_35_FD_206713 | JGI IMG/M metagenome (GOLD analysis project Ga0335081, IMG submission 206713) | Soil microbial communities from Loxahatchee National Wildlife Refuge, Florida, United States - Lox_Sample_3.5 | ecosystem: Environmental > Terrestrial > Soil > Wetlands | place: USA... | reverse complement strand
GAGATTGACCCCGTCGAGGGCCGTGAACCGTCCTTCTCCCCTTCCGGTCAACTTTCCAAGATACCGGCGTGCAGCCGAAAATGACCCCTTGTGACGCGAGTCGAATGATCCGAAGGTCCTGTAGCTCTTCCGAAGGTCGGTCACGCGGATCGCGCACTCGCGCTCGGCAAGAACCGGGACTGCGCGTTGTATGCTAGCCATGATGCACTCGGACCTCCTCCAGGATTGAGCTGACCTGCCCCGCGAGGGTTTGCCAAGAGTATTGCTCGCTGACGCGGCTGAGAGCCTGATTGCCCAGCCGCTGCCTGTAGTCGAGGTTGTCAGCGAGCATCATGATGGCGCTTGCAAGAGACCGAGCGTCACCCTGTGGAAAGAGCAGCCCTGTCTCGCCGTCCTTAACGAGGTCGGCCACCTGTGGGAGATCGCTACCGATTGCCGGCTTACCGCACGCCATATACTCGAGGACCTTCAGTGGGGAGCCGATACCCTTGGTCCTTCTCGACGCTGTGTGAAGTATGTTGTAAGGGGCGACGAGTATATCGCAGGCGTTCACGTAAGATGGGACCTCCTCGTAAGGCACCGGGCCGACAAAGCGGAAGGAGTCGCGCAAGCCGCGTTCCTCGGCAGACCTGACAATCGATTCGGCATGCGGGCCTACCATGAGAAACTCGACCCTTCCCGACTCCCCTTTTATGATTTCAGCTGCGTCGAGGAGGTCGTCCACACCGTGCCAGCCCAAGAAGGAGCCCACGTAACCCACGGTTACCGCCCCGTTCAGCCCTAGCCGCTGCCTAACCATCTTTCCAGCCTCCGGGTTCGGCTTGAAGAGGTCAAGATTTACAGCCGCCCTCACAAAGACAGCCTTCTTCATCGCCTCCTTGGGGACCATCCGCTCGGAGTAAGCGAGAACCTTCGCGCTCCTCTTCATGGAGGCAGAGCTGAATCTCGGTCCTATCATCTCCAATACCATCGGCTTTCCGGTCATCGTCGATGCGATCGCGCCTGCACCGAAGGCCGTCTCCCGCTCGATTATCACGTCGAGCCCGCAGGAATCGATTATGCGCGCGGAGACATATCCCACGTATAGTGCGAAGCAGGTTTCAAGGTAAAGGCGGTATGCCCGCCCGTACACCCCTCCCATAGCGCTGGAAGATGCGCCCGAGCTCCCTTCTCCAGCAGGTCGCGCGCTGACGGGTCCGACTATGCCACGATAGACCCTGTGGAAGGTGATCCCGTCGATTTCCTCCACCTCGAGACCGCGGCGCCCCCTCCTTGCTATGACGTGCACCCTGTGCCCCAGCGCTGTCAGAGCTTTAGAGAGCTCCAAGACGTGCGTGGAAGAGCCCCTGTAGTGCGGGACCTCCACGTCGGGAGCGATGTAGCAGATTCCGGCCAAGAAGCAGCACTCAGCTCGTGGGAAGGCTCCGCCTTACCCTTGATTCTACGAAGCTCGCTGCTAGGAAGATTGCGACTACGCCTAGACCCAGGAATATGCCGGGGATTGCCGACGCCATAGACTCGGTGGGATTTAGGTCAGCCACCCTGAGGAAGCCAAGCGGGGCCACGAGTGCGGTGAACAAGAGAAGGAAGGTCGCTGTGGATTTTCGCACTTTCGAATAGAGGGCGAAAGGCAGGGCCGAAAGGAAGAAGAGCACCGAACCGTGGGACGAATAGAAATATGCGGAGATGTTATGCCCAAAGACATTCATCACGCCCCCTAGGAACCCCCTCGCGTTTTCGTTCGCTAGTGCTCCCACTGGTGGCGACTCGTTCGTAGAGAATGTTACCAAGAACTGATAGAATGCCTGTCCTAGGGACAAGGGGTCTATCGCGATAAAGGTGATCACGCCGATGAATACTAGCACACCGATGCGGTCGACTTTCATCTTCCCTCCGGCCCCAGCGACGACGCCAAAGACGAACCCGAGCGTCCCCACCAACTGCCTCGGCCGAGAGCCCCCACCGAATCCGAGCGCGCCGACCGCACTTTCGACAGTGCTGATCCCGGCGTGGAGGGCGACAGGGAGCCCCAAGAGGACGCTCGTCTGAATAAATACGATTGTCGTCGCCATAAACACGGCGATACAGTAGACTGCACCCTCGGCTATTGCGGCGAACCCCTTCTCTCCGCGTTCGACGAGGGTCCTCGCCAAAAAGGCCATTGCAACAAAGACGAGTAGGAAGGTGAGAAGCGCTTCTGCGATGACGGCCACCTTGTATTGCCTCTCCGCGACAGGAAGCCCAAGGTTGCTGGAGGGCACATAGAATCTCGCGTTGTTGAGGACGGAATTCAATTCTTGTGTGTTGTTGATGAGGCCGACTGACGTCCCGTAGACTTGCCTGAGCGTGGCAGCGTACTGCGCTGGAGCGTACTGAGTCATGACGAATATGTGGTAGTTGGCAGCCAGACCCGAGGAGGAGACTATGGGTGGAAAGTCGGCTAGGATGACGAGATTGTAGTTTCCCAGAATCGACATGGTGTCAAACTGGTCCCCCGCATTGGCTGGAGTTAGGTACTGGAAGCCAGCGCTGGAGATAGTAGGACCAATGACCTTCGTCGTCGCAGGCGTGGCGGCAAGGTAGACCCGGGGGACTGGAGAGGGCCCGAACACCAGAGCGATTCCGAGCATCGCTAGCGAGACCAAGACGAAGACCTCGAGGAGCCTCTTCGAACTGAAAAAGGCGAACACTCTCCCGACGAAGGAGCCGACCCTCGGAATGATACCAGGCGTCCTGCCCCGGAGCCTTCGATATGCGAAAGGGGCCCAGATCACTATCATCACCACTATCGCGATGTAGAGGAGCATCAGCACGTTTCCGTCGGAGGTCTGGTAGAGGACAAGCAAGTTGTTCCCGGACGGGATGGCGCTAGTGACGTAGTGGCTGCCGCCGACGGCGGTTGTCTGGGTGTTCGCGCTAGGGTCGCCCCCGGAGACCGAGAAGATGTCCATCCCCGGTGGGTCCTTTACCGTCAGGGTGGACGAGGTAGGGGTGAAGGGCGGAGCGCTCAGAGAGATCGAGACCGGCTGCACGGTCGCGACGTTCCTGAAGAGGACGCTGTAGTCCGAGTGGGTTCCGGAGACCGTGATGTTGAAGGAGGTCGTCGACGGAGCGAACTTCACCGTCAGGTAGTTCGTCCCAAAGTCGTCCTTGGTGATGGTGTAGTTCGCGCCCGGCCCCAAGCCGGACACCGCGCCAAAGTCGTACTCGAACACGACCTCGAGCGTCAGGGGGGCGACGGTGGCGAGGTTGTTCCCTTGGACCGAGAGGTCCATCTGCTGCACCACGTCGCCGTAGAGCGAGTAGTGCTCGTCGAGGTGCACGGTGTATGACGCTACCAACGTGGGCGAAGCCTGGTTAGGCTGCGCGCTCGCGGCTGGCACCAGCCCAACGATTGCGAGCGCGATCCCCGCAAGGAGGACGAGCCCGGTGGCCTTCATCTATGGCTCGAGCTCCTTTGCGTGGCTGGCCTTGTCTCCCCGCGGGCGCATCCTTGAGAAGTAGACGACAAGGGAGGCGACTATCATGGCCGCGGCGATGGCGCCCACGATCCCCTCCTGGATGGCGGGCGGCAGGTAAGAGGTGGCGAACTCGAATGTGGCCCTGCTGGAGGAGCCCATGACCGTCCCCACGTAGTATGTCGTGTCGGCAATCGAGACGGTGACATTGTAGTCCTTGCCCGGGACTCCCAGGAAAGTGGCCATCCCGCTGGCGTCGGTGGCCAGGGCGAGGTCCGAGGAGCCGCTCGCGACCGCGATGTCCGCGCCCCTCACTGACCTGCCGAGGGCGTCCTTCACCTGCACGGCGAGGGGGTAGACGGTCGTGGGCACCGTCACGTTCTGGTCGGCGGTCACGGCGGCGGTGGTGGTGGCGACGCTGAGGCCCTGGAACATCACGGCTATGCTGTAGGTGGAGGGCGGGAGGACCAGCGAGAGCAGCCCGTCGGAGTCGGTGACCGACTCGTTGATAGGCTGGGAGCCGTTGACCTGCACCGTCACGCCGGCCCCGGCGAGCGGGGCGCCGTTGGCGTCCTCCACGTTTATCCCGAGGCGATGGCCTGCGAACGTCAGGGCGAGGTCAGCCACGCGGAACAAGCCGCCGTTCCCGACGATGTCGCTCGAGTTCAGGAACAGGGAGTTCCCGACCACCTGAGTGCTCACCGAAGTGCCGTTGACCGAGACCTTGGGGGTCAGGGGGTAGAGCTGGGACGATATCGTGGCGCCGACCAGCGTGGCGTTGGGCAGCGGGCTCGGGGCGGCAGTCCCCGCGCTGGAGGCCGCGTTCTGCGTGGAGTTGGAGCGAGGGGTAGGCGGGCTCGCAGCGAGCAGGCCGTCGATGGTGCCTTCGTAGGAGGTGCCCCCATTCCAGACGAGGGGGGCGCTCCTGATGGCGGGGAAGGTGACCATGCCGTCCAGCTCGAGGCTGGAGGGCTCGAACGTCGCCCCGGGTATGAAAGAGATTGTGACTCCCGCGCTGCCGGGCAACACTGAGGCGCTCAGGAACGTCGGGGCGTCCCCCCTGGCCTGCAGGCCCGCGGAGGCGACGTCGAGCTCGACCTGTCCGGTGTAGCCTGGGGTGGTGGCCGCGCAGAACCGGATGCGCGCGTAGATGGAGGAGGAGGTCCCGAACGCGCCGTCGAGGCTCACGTTGAGGCTGCGCCACGCCCCGTCGACGACGAGGGCCGCCGTAGAGGCGACCGCTGCGGTGGAGGGGGAGACGGGCACAGCCGAGGTGAAGAGGGACTCGCAGCCGGAGGCGGCTATCGACGAGGACGAGCCCGCGGCCGGGACGGCAAAGGTCTGCGTGAAGGGCCCCGCGGGCGACTGCGCTACGTCCACGGCCACGTAGAGCCACTGGCTCGAGAGGTCGCCGCTCCCGCTGAAGAGGGCCCTGTAGGTGACGACGAGGGACTTTGACACGGAGGCGGGGAAGCTCATGACCGGCGAGACGAGCTGGGCGGCACCCGAGCCGCTCCCGTTGGAGCTTGTCACCCGGACGCTGTCGGTGAAGCTGTGCTCGAGTATCGAGTAGAAGGCGGTCGTCGAGTAGGCGCTGACGTTCCCCGTCGCGGCGCTCTCGGGCGCCCACCCCTTCTGGTTGCTCAGGGAGCCGGACCCCGTCGGGAGAGTATAGCTGACAGTCCCGGCGAGCCTGATGCTCGAGGAGACGGGGACGGCCCCGTCGAGGGCGACGGGTATCGACAGGCCGCCTCGCGAGACGGAGGCGTTCGGGATCGGGACGGCCACGTTCCAGGCGGAGGTCACCTGCGACGGTGTCGCAGAGTAGGCCTCCTCCTGCCCCACGGTGGCCTGCGGCTGGTCGGCGTACCCTGCGAGGGAGCCCGCGAGCGCGGCGGGAGTCCCGCCCACCCCCCACGCGGAGACGAGCTGGAAGGAGGCGCCGGGGGCGAGGGTGCCAAGGCCCCAAGTGAGCGCCGTGGCCGCGCCGGCCCCGGAGGAGGCGTTCGAGAGGGTCCCGGCGCTCGCGTCGGAGACCACCTGCGCGAGGTCGCCCACCTCGTAGGAGGACGCGGTCAGGTTGGAGTCATACCCGAAGTAGGCCCCGGAGACGCCCGTCGAAAGGAGGCCGGTTTTCGGGGAGTAGCTTGTGCTCAGGGGGCCTAGGGCGGCGAGGCTCGTGGCGTCCACGAGGTCTGTCAGGGAGACCGCTGGGACGGCGGCCTGCGCCGTGTTGGTCAACAGAACGCCCACGACGAGGGTGCCGTTGTCGAGGACGTATGCCTGCGTGTAGCGCAGCGCGCCCGCGGAGTAGACCGAGGAGAGCGCGACCTGCGACCCCGAGACGTTGGCCACGAGGGTCAGCGGCGAGAGCACTGCCGCGGGGGACGGCGCTATCCCGTGGGCGCCGTAGGCCTGCACGACGGGCGCGCCGTAGCTCACCTTTGAGAGTATCTGCTCGGAGTAAGTGCCCCCGAGGGTGACCTGGAAGGAGGAGGCCTCCGGCTGGGAGGCGGAGACGTCCAGCGCGAGCTGCCCGGCCTGCGCCCCGGCGGCGGCAGAGTCGACCCTGTAGCTGGGGGTGGTGGCCACGGGGTTCCCGTAGTAGAGCTCGAAGGCAGCGGAGGACGAGGCCGGGACCGTCACGAAGGCGAGGACCCACGCAGAGGTGACGAAGCCGCCGGACGAGACCGCGTCGAGGACGTAGGAGGGCACCTCTGCCCCGGCCTGCGTGACGAGGCGGACCTCCGCGCTCGCGTCGGACAGGTGCGAGAATGGGAAGGTCACCGGGATGAAGACGGGATAGTTGCTGAGGGGTGCGGCGGAGGGGTTCGCCACGGTGACGCTCTTCATGTAGGAGTACTGGCTGTTCCACCACCTGCCTGTACTCGACTGGGAGGGGCTCCCCTGCTGGTCGGCGAGCGCGAAGGGCGCGCTGCTCAGGGTCAGCATGGCGATAACGGCGAGCGCGGCAAGGAGGGCGCGTCCCGGTCCCGTCTGCCTATGCAAGCTCGCACCTCCATAGGAGGCGTGGGACCCCCCCGCGGACGCGGACGTGGCCGCTCATGAGCGCGAGGCGCTCGAGCCTGCTGAGCTCGGCGCCAAAGTCGCCCCCGTGCCATATGCCCTTCTTCTCGACGGCAGCCTCGAGCTCTGCGCCGGTGTTGAGGCCCCTCGCCCTTGCGAGAGTGGCGAAGAGGGAGAACTCGTAGCTTGTCAGGCCGAAGGAGTTGTCGACCACCTTGGAGTCGCGCAGCTCCCTGCCGCGGAGCGAGCCCACGAAGAGCACGACCGCTATGAGGGCGACCGAGGGGAAGATGTAGGGGCTGTATTGGAGGACGGGGCTCCCGACGATGGCGAGCGGGAGGCTCCATGACTGCGGCGGGCCGACGCGGTGCAGTAGCGAGGAGGAGATGGTCGCGAGGTCCTTCCCGCCGGTGGCGTTGTACGTCGCCGTGGGCTGCGCCGCTAGGAAGCTCAGCATCCCCGTCGAGACGCGCCCCCCGGAGAGGTAGCTCACGGGCGCGGACCAGACCAGCCCCGTGTAGCCGGCCGATCCGTTGGAGGTCAGGCCGTACTCGGTGAGCGTCTGATTGTCCACCTGGACGCTGCCCGTCGGCGTGGCCTTTGAGAAGTTGGCAGGGACGATGGAGGGGGAGTGGTAGGTGGTGGTCGAGAGGGTGACGAGGAGGGAGACGTTCGAGCGCGCCGAGGCGAGGTCGTAGCTCACCGCGGTCCCTGCCGCGGAGGTGCCCGCGGTGGTGTTCGCCACCTTCCAGCCCGGCGGGAGGCTCTCGATGAGAGGCTGCGGGTGTATCCCGGCCGCGGTGTAGGTGGTGTAGGATATCCCGGACCGGGTCACGCTGAAGGCGACCGGCTGGGCGACCGCGAGGGCAAGGATGAGCAGCGACGCGAGGAGGAGGGGCCCGAGCTTGGCGCGCCCGATGGCGACTCGCGGCGCTGTCAGCATCTTGCCGCAGTAGGCGCAGTAGGGAGTCCCGTCCGCGTGCTCGCTGAGGTGAGGGCAGGGCTCGACCCCGGCCCGCGAGAGCCCCCGGTCGAGCCTGAAGGTGGCGGCGATGTAGAGCGCGAGCACCGCGAGGAGCGGGACCTCCACGAAGGTGTCCCGCAGGACCCCCGAGGCCGCCGCCGTCGTGGCAAAGGCCGCTGGGAGGGTGACCACCGCGAAGTAGGGGCCGCCCAGGTACAGGGCGCCGCCAAGGTAGAGGAGGCCGCCCGCCGCCCAGTGAAGGGTAGGCTCCGACCGCACGGAGCCGAGGAAGTAGATCCCGACCGCCGCGAGCCCCACCACCAGCCCCCACCGGTTGGGCTCGACGGAGTATCCCGGGCGGAAGTAGCGCAAGGCGAGCGCGAAGGCCGCCCATCCCAGGGCGAGCGCTGCGAGGGCTTGCGGGGTCAGGAGCCTCGGGAGCAGCGCGGCCGGAATGACGTCTCGCCAGAGGAGCGGGACGGCAAGGGTCAGCGGGAGGAGCAGGCAGACCGCCTGGGCCTTTCTGGGCGTCATTGCTCGACCGAGTCCCGGAGGGTCGCCCGCTGGGTGGCGGGGTCGTAGACGCAGCCGTGGTGGGTCACCGGCTTGCCCGAGGCCCGGGCGAGCGCCTGCCCGACGGAGGCAGCGAGGGGGCACCCCGACGTCTGGCACATCCCCTCGGCCATGAAGTCCTGGACGCAGAGCGCCCTCACGAAGGGCTTGTCGATGACCGTGGTGACCTGGCTCCCCGAGGACTTCATCTCGATGTGGTCGGCAAGGCCCAAGCCTTCGACCATCACCCGGGGCAGCCAGACCTTGGCCCCGTCCATGTCGAGCTTGGCGAGCTCGCCGAGCTCCAGCTCGTACGCGTGCACGAGCCCCTCGCCCATGCAGGGGATGGAGTATCGCGAGGCGGTGTCCCCCCCGTCGCCTTCGACGAAGGTCATGACCTCGCGCGATGTAGCGCCTGCTGGCGGCCTCTCGAAGACGGCCTTCGCGTGCGACACGCCGTGCGCCTCGAGCTCCCTCTGGACGACCATGAGAGGCCCGACGAGGCTGCTCATCGAGGGGAAGAGCTTCACGCGCGGCTCGGCCTCGTAGGCGAGGAGGGCGACGCCCACCACGAACGATGAGACCGACCCGACCTCGAGGATAAGGACGGAGGTGTAGAAGGCCCCGGCGAAGAGCGCGGAGCTGAGTATCACGAGGGCGAGCCCGGCCTGCCTCGAGTGGGAGGCGCGAGCCCTCCAGAGGCGGACCCGGAGCAGGTCGACGTCGCTGAGCCCGGAGGGCGCCGGGTCCTCCTTCTTCTTGCGCGAGAGCGAGACGAGCTTCAATCTGCCGCCTCCTTCTTCCGCAGCCTGAGGTTCCGCATGACCTGCCTCCCCGACGCGAGGACGAAGTGCCTCCCGAGGTACATGCTCAGGCCGCTCGCCAAGACCAGCCCGGGCAGGCCGACGAGGTCGACGTAGCTGGGTGCGAAGACAGCCTGGATCGTGGTCGGGGCCCTCACGCTCAGGCTGAGCGGGTCGGAGGAGTTGGCGTCCACCCCGGACCACTTCACGAACTGGTAGGGGAAGGAGGCCTTCGCCTGGAGCGTGACCGTGCCGTTGGCGGCCACGTAGGTCTGGGCCGAGCGGCCGGCGCCGATGCTCTGGACGGAGGGTCCCGTGGTGTACTTCACGGAGCCGCCGTTGGAGGAGATTATCGTGAGGCTGGGCTCGAACTGGGCCGTCTCGTTGACCGGCGAGAGGACGCTTATCGAGAGCGTCGAGCTCGTCCCGCTGTAGCTGCTCGTCCCGACGCCCGTCCATGCCCCGAGCGCCCACCCCTGCCCCGGGGTGGCCTGGATGGCGATGTCGCTGCTGGCGTTGTACCAGCCGCCCGCGGTCACGCTCCCGCCGCTCGCGGGGACCGGCGCGGTCGTGACGAGGAACTGGAGGACGAAAGAGAGGCGCACGGTCGCGGGGGCGCTTGCCGTCCCCTGAGTGGGCGAGCTCGTCACCCACCTCTCGCCCTGCTGGTTGGCCAGTGTGGAGAGGGACCAGTGGGAGCCGGCGTCGACCCAGGCGCGGACCGTCTGGTTGGACAGGACCACCGACCCCGCACCCCCAGCTTGGAGCACGGCCATGGCCGGGGGAGGCGTCATGTTGCCCCCGATTGGGTCAAAGACGTAGGTCAGGAGGTACTGGTGGTAGAAGCGCGCGGACTCCTGGACAGGCCCTGTGACGTTCCCACCGGCCAGGGGAGAGTACCACCTGTCGCCGGTGATGCCGCTGATGTCGTTCTGGAGGGTGAAGCTGGTGCCTACGTCGGCCCAGAGTGCCGAGCCGTTCTGGCTCAGCGTGGCCTGGGTGAGCTGGCCCATCGAGACGTAGTCCATGGTGGGCGGGGACGAGGAGGGCGCGTTCGAGGCGGAGACGTTGAGCAGCGCCTGGTGGAAGTAGACCTGCGTCACGTTGGAGGGGGCGGAGGCGACCCCCGCGAGTTCGGAGGCGGCCACCCACCTCTCTGTGGGGAGCTGTAGGAGGGTCTGGGGCACCGTGTAGTTTGTCCCGCTGTCGAGCCAGACGCCGACGGGCGTCGGGCCGAGGAGCTGGCTGAAGGGCTGCCCTCCCGAGGTCCCCGATATGGAGACCTGGGCCGGGACCGCCCCGCTCGTCACCTGGAGCGAGACCTGGACCTGGTACTGGTGGAAGTACATCACCGTCATGTTGGAGGAGGCGACCCCGCCCGCAGCGCCGGGCGCGTACCACCTGTCGCCCGGCAGGGAGTCGGCCACGAAGAACCTCGTCCCGGCGTCGGCCCAGAAGGAGGTGCTGTTGGCGAACAGCGGGTTGTGCGCCACCAGCGGGCTCTGGGTCTGGTTCCCCAGCTCGGTGTAGGTGAGCATGGGTGCGGCGGTGGGGGGACCCGAGGCAAAGTACGAGACGTTGAGCAGGTACTCGTGGAAGTAGGTCTGCGTGAGGTTCACCCCGGGGGCGACCGTGCCCGACACCACTCCGGTGGCGACCCACCTCTGCGTCGGAAGGGCCAGGAGGACGTTGGGGATGGAGTAGGGCGTGCCGCTGTCCAGCCAGACTTCCTGGGGCTGGGTCGAGAGCTGGATGGTCACGTTCTCGTCTCCCTGGACGCCGTCGAGGGTCGCGAAGGAGGGGCTCACGCGGTTTCCGGTCGGAGCCCCCGGCGTCGAGCCGTCCGAGGTCTTGAACGAGGCAAGCACCGGGTACTGCATGTAGTATGTGACCGCGATGTCGGCGTCTCCCACTATCCCGGAGGAGCTGCTCCCCGCGGACCAACGCACGGAGGAGTTCCCCCCGGCGAGCGGGTCGGTGAAGGAGTACTTGGCGCCCGCGTCGAGCCACAGCTTCGAGCTGAGCGAGGCGAGGGAGACGTTGAACGGGGAGCCCATGGACTGGGCGAAGAAGGTGGGAGCGGTCTGAGCGACTGTGCTGTCCTGGACGCCGAAGGAGACGGAGAGGTAGTACTGGTGGTAGTAGGTCGGGCTCAGGTTGCCAGGGCCCGTCATTGTGCCGTTGACGCCCTGGGCTATCCACCTCGAGTCGCCGATGGAGCCGGGGAGGAGAGCCGGGTAGGCGTAGGCCGTCCCCACGTCCGCCCACGTCTGGCCGGGCGCCCCCACGTCGAGCTTCACGCCGAAGGAGGTGTAGGTCACGAAGGGGGGTATCGAGGCCCCCGACGTCCCGCCCACGATCTTGTATCCCAGGTCGACGGAGTACTGGTGGTAGTAGGCGAAGCTCATCAACGACTGGCCGTCGGGCGCCGAGAAGACGTACTGGGTGGTCCCCTGGGAGGGGCCCCTTAGGTTCCAGGCGTCGGTCGAGGTGCTGTTCCCCAGCTGGCTGGAGACGAACCAGGGGCTGTTCACGTCGACCGCGTAGCTGGTGGGGGTCGTGGTCAGGGTCACCGTCTCGGTGCCGTTGGAGACGCCGAAGGTGAACGTCGGCGGGATGACGACCCCCTTGCCGAACGCCGAGTAGCTCACCGTGACCTCCACGGTCGTGGGGAGGACGGTGAGGGAGACCGGGACCGTGACCGCGCCGTGGAGGGAGTCGCCTGGGTATGCCGCCGACAGCTGGACCTGGATGGCGGCCGCCGCGACGTCGGGCGCCGAGTAGGTCACCGTGCAGTCGCTGGTGAAGTTGCTCGTCGCCACCAGGGAGCATATCGAGGCGGCGAAGTACCCTCCGGCTCCGTTGTCGCTCCAGGCGACCTCCCCGGTGGGGGCGCTGGCCGGGCCGTTGCTCGCGTCGGTGACGGTCACGGTGTAGTTCACGACCTGCCCGCTGATCACGGAGGACGGGCTCGGCGACACCACCGCGGTGGAGAGGGCGACCACGGTGAGGGCCGCGGACGAGGCGCCGGGCGCGTGCGTCGCGTCGCCGGGGTAGGCGCCGACGATCGTGACGGTCGAGCCGACCTGCGCGTGGTCAAGGTAGGAGACGGAGCAGGAGCTCTGCGAGGCGCTGAGCCGCGAGAGCGAGCACGACGGCGCGGAGAAGTTGCCCGCCGCCCCTCCGTCCGACCACGTGATCGTCCCGCCCGGGACGGTGGGAGTGGCGGACGCGTCCGTGACGAAGGCGGTGAGCTTGACCGAGGTGCCCGGCGAGATGGTGGGGGACGCCGGCGACACGCCCACGGAGGTCGGGTCCAGCGAGCTCGCGTCGGCCGCCCCGACGTGGAGGGGGAGCGCGGAGGCCCTACCCGCCATGGTGGCCCCTAGGCCCATTAGCAGGAGGACGGCGGCCACGAAGACCAGCCTAGGCAAGTGGGAAGGCCCCGGTCGGGCGTGCGGGGAGCGCGAGGGAGGAGGCGGTCATGCGGCCTCCACCGGCGCGTCGGCGGTCGACTCGTAGGCGAGCGACAGCCTGGAGGCGAGCCTCTCGAAGGTGAACTCCTCGGCCCTCCTCCTGCCGTTCTCGCCCATCTCGGAGGAGAGGCCGGGGGACTCGAGGAGGGAGACGAGGCGGTCGGCGAGCATCCTGGCGTCCCCGTACTCGCAGGCCAGGCCGCACTTGCCATAGTCTATCTCGTAGGGGAGGCCGCCCACCCTTGTGACCACCACGGGCCTGGACTGGGCCATCGCCTTCATCACGCTCTGGCTGAACCCCTCGAAGCTGCTGGGCATCACGAAGGCGTCGCACGCGGAGAGGAGCTCCGCCTCCTCCACAGGGTTGGTGACCGCGTCCATTATCTCGACGCTCTCGGCCACCCCGAGCTTCGCGGCGAGGGCCCGCAGGTGGGCCGAGTAGCCGATGTAGTCGGGGCCGACTATCGCCAGCTTCGCGCTCGGGAACCTCCTCGTGACGTGCTCCATGGCCTGGACGGCGTACTGGACGCCCTTCTGGGGGGATATCCTCCCCAGGTAGAGGATGAGCTCGCCGTCGTGCCCCACCTTGTCCCGCCCCCTCCTCCCGTCTGCCTTGGCGAGGTAGCCCCCCGGTATCCCCGAGGGCTCGAGCCTCGCGCGCGAGTCCTCCACGCCGTACGACCTCACCCACTGGAGGATCTCGGGGTAGCGCGCGAGCACGAGGGCGGACCCCCGGAATAGGGAGGGCGTGACGTAGCTGTCGTAGAGCCTGAAGAGGAGGCTCTGGGCGGCGCCGTAGTCGGAGTGGGTCTCGAACGGGCCGTAGGTCGTGATCACGAGGGGGCGAGCCAGCTTCCTGGCGGCCTTCGCGGCGGGCCGGGCGTATGAGTCGTGGCTGTAGACGTGCACTATGTCAGGAGCGTCCCGCTCAAGAGCCCGTTGCAGGCCCCGCCAGAGCTTCACGCGGTAGCTCACCTCGAACCAGACGCCGAGCCTGTGGACGTGCACCCCGTCCACGACCTCCTCGTCGACGTCGATCTTCTTTCCCATCACCTTGTTGGGGGTGTAGACGTGGACGTCGTAGCCCAGCCGGGCGAGCTCCGCCCCTATGCCCTTCACGTAGAACTCCACCCCTCCTATCATCGGGTGGAAGGACGGCGAGACGATCGCCACGCTTCCCGGGACGCGAGCCAATAGCATCTACCTCGACGCCGCCGGCGCCACCCTGGCCCGGAGATAGGTCCGTTCGGTGGCTTCTGCCACCCTCTCCCAGGTGTGTCCCTTCGCCATCCGGCGCGCCTCCTCGCCCATCCTCTCGGCGACGGCCCTCTTGGTGGCCAGCGAGAGCAGGGCGTGCGCGAGCTCCCTCCTGTCGCCGGGGGCGACCAGTATCCCGCTCACCCCGTCGTCTATGATGCTCTTCGGGCCTCCCGTCCTCGTCGAGATGAGCGGCTTGCCGTGGGCGGCGGCCTCCAGGAGGACGATGCCGTAGGGCTCGTAGATGCTTGGGAGGACGAAGATCGTGCACGCCTCGTACGCGGAGGCCTTCTCGGCGTCGGTCAGCCTTCCGGTGAAGACGACGCGGCTCTCCATGCCGAGGGCGCGGGTCATCTCCTGGAGCTCCGCGAGGAACCGCTCCTCCTTCGGGCTCGTGCACCCTCCCGCCAGCACGAGGGTGAGGTTGGGGGCCTTCGCGGCCACGCTGGAGAACGCCTCAAGGAGGACGTCCAGGCCCTTGGTCCTGTTTATGCGAGAAAGGCAGAGGGCGATGTCCCTCCCCTCCAGGCCGAACTTGGAGGTGAAGAGGGCGGGGTCGCCCGGCAAGAAGTGCTCCTTGTCCACGCCGTGGGGTATGATCACGATCTGGTCGGCGCTCACCCCCATCTTCGCCAGGAGCCCCGCCTCCTCCGCGGTCAGGGAGATGACGCTCCCGAAGTAGGCGAGGGTGGTCGGCGCGAAGAGGTTGTCGTAAATGGGGACGAGCGCCCTGGCCAACGGCCCCCTCACCTCTCCGGGGTGGAAGGGCGAGTGCGTCGTGAGCACGGAGACGCTTCCCCCCAGCTTCGCGGCGAGCATCGCCAGGTCGGTGTGGGGGTGCCTGAATGAGTGGGCGTGGACGACGTCGAACTGCCCCCTGAGGACCTCGCGCGCGAACCCCGGCCAGACGCGCCCGAACTCGCCTAGGCTCATCACGCTCTCGAAGCGGGAGACGCGCAGCCCCTCGACTACGGCGCTGTGCTCGAGGGACTCGCTCTGCCGCGTGCTAGCGCAGGTGAAGATCTCGACCTCGTGCCCCCGGCGGACGAGCTCCTTCGAGAGGTTGAGGACGTGCCTCTCCACCCCTCCCTCGACGGGGAGGAAGTACGGCGTCACCTGCGCGATCTTCACGCCGGGTCTCACCTGGAGTGGGAGTCTGCGGGGACCACCGCTTGAGTGGCCTTGAACCACTCCAGGAACTCGGTGACGCCCGTCTGGAAGTCCACCTGCGGGGACCACCTGAGTATGCTGCGCGCCTTTGCGTTCTGGCACAGCGTCTTGGGAAAGTCTCCCTTGTAGGCGTCCTGGAACTCCGGCTCCAGGTCGGCCCCGAAGCTGTCGATTATCAGGCGTGCCACGGCCTCTATCGGGAACTCCCTCCCGAACCCCAGGTTGAACGCCTCCCCCGGGCTCTCGTCGGCCATCGCCGCGAGGACGGTCCCCCCGACGATGTCGCTCACGAAGGTAAAGTCTCTCGACTGCTTGCCGTTGCCGTAGATCACCGGGGGGAGCCCGTGCATGACGCGCTTCGCGAAGGAGTAGACCACCTGGTCTGGCCTCCCGCGGGGGCCGTACACCGAGAAGTACCTCAGGCACGTCACGGGGGTGCCGTAGGTCTCGTGGTAGGCGAGGCAGTACTTTTCCCCGGCGAGCTTGCTCGCGCCGTAGGGGCTCGTCGGGTTCAACGGGTGGTCTTCCGCCAGCATCGGCTTCTGGGGGTTCCCGAAGATGGACGAGGACGAGGCGTAGATCATCCTCTTCACCGTCTTCGCCTTCCGGACGGCCTGCAGGACGTTGAGGGTGCCCAGCGCGTTGACCTGCTCCGCCCTGATGGGGTATTCTATGCAGTACTTCACGCCCGCCTGGCCCGCGAGATGGAAGACGACGTCGGCGCCCTTCATTGCCTTCCCGAGCGCCTCCTCGTCGAGTATGCTGCCCCGGACGAGCGTGAACTTCGGGTTCGCGAGGTTGTGCCGTACGTTCGCCTCCTTCCCCGTGTAGAAGGGGTCGAAGTTGTCGTAGGCCACGACCGTGCAGCCCAGCCTCAGGAGCGAATCGACCAGGGTGGACCCAATGAAGCCCGCGCCCCCGGTGACCAGCGCCCTCGCGCCGTGTAGGTCCAAGCCTACGACCCCCCTTTTCCCTGGGGAAGGGTGCTCAAGCCTCTGGCTCCCCGACCTTGAGGCCGTGGATTCGTTGGAGGTGGAGCCGGAACTTCAAGAGGTCGGCCTCCGTTGGGTCTTTCATCGAGAAGACCAGCAGGCAGAAAGCGCACGTGCAGTTGGTCGGCCTGACCTGCGACCCGAGGTGGCCCGAGCGCGGCGGCAGTCCTCTTTCCATGCGCGACCCAGCCTCAGTTGGGCGCCGAGATGGCGGGGGCGGCCCTTGCGACCCCGTCGAGGGCGGAGGCGATGCCTCCCATCGTAGAGGTGTGAAGCAGCCCTTCGTCCCTCTTGAGCGCCATGTACGCGAAGACCGGCTCGAGGGCGGTCTCCACCACCCTCTCCGCGCTGCCGCCTTCCTCCACGATGCTCCAGGGGTGCGTCCAGAGGTGGAAGACCGCGCGATGCTTCACGCAGAGGTCGACGTAGCGCTTCATGAGGGACGCCGCGCCGACCGACTTTTGGTCGACGTAGTAGACGGGTGGGATGTTCCAGAGCCCTCGCGCCCTGGAGAGGCCGCCGATGACCCGCGCCTTGCCCCTGTAGGCCGTGAAACCGAGCCTGCTCAGCAGGTCGAAGTGCGCTTCCCTGTTCCATGGGAAGACGAATGTGCGGGGCGGGGCTGGGAGCCCCAGGACGGCGACGCACCTCTTGATCTCGGCCTCCAGCTCGTCCTCGCCGGCCTGGGAGGCGTCCAGGTGTGAGTAGGTGTGCACCCCTATCTCGCGCTCGGCCTTGGAGTCCAGGATCCGGGAGTAGGACTCGGGGTCCTCCTCCGCCGTCCTGCCGCAGACAGCCCAGGTTAGGGGGATGGAGTACTTCTCGCTCAGCTCGGCGAGGGCGAACGTCCCCGTCCTGTTGGGGGCTTCCCGCCCCGGCTTTGTGACGTCAAAGTCCACCGAGACGCAGGCGGCCGCGGGCTCCTTCCAGGGGCGCGTTTTGCCCTCCCCCTGGGGTTCGAAGCCTATCCTGAGGTTCCTGAGGGTCGCCCGGGTCAGCGTCCCGCTCGAGGAGACGAGGGTGGAGCCAGCCGCGTCCAGCGCCAGCTCCTTTGCAGCCCTCTTCAGATGAATTCCCAATTCACATCAGAGGACCTGAAATTCACAAAATGTGAATTTCACAACCATTCGGGTGAATCCTCTCTTCTCAGGCCTTAAATCTCCTGCAAAGAGCAGTGTGGGCAGGCGTGGTGACGCCTTGGTGGGGGCTGGCTCCGTCGGCTTCGCGAGCATGACGGAGTCGAACCTCCCATCACAGAGGGGCATGATTTGCCCCTAGGCTCCGAAGAGCCTGTCCTTGAAGGACCGGTACTCTTCGAGGAGCCTTAGGCCGTCGCTCGTCGCTTGGTAGTACTTGCCGCCGAACGTCTCTTCGCTGGTGATCAGCCCCTTGGTCTCCAGGCTGTCCACGATGGTCTTCAGCTCGTTGTAGGAGATGTTCGCCGCCCTCATTATGTGCGTGGGCCGGAGGGGCTGGAGGGAGCTGGCCTGGATTATGTCCAGGAGTATCTCCATCCTCGACCTCCTCTTCAGCTGGACCTCCTCCTCGCCAGTGTTGATCCTTCGTATCTCGTTGATCATTATCGCGACCGGGTTGTCCATGTTCCTCACGAGGAGCGAGGCCTTCTCCTTGAAGGACTTGCTCTCGTCGCTCCCGAGCAGCCTCTCCACGTGGTCGGTGAGCTGCTTGGGCTCGGTGGAGTGCGGGATGTAGCGGTGGAGCTCGATGACCGGCTTTGAGAGCGTCCAGTAGATGGCGCTCACGGCGGGCTTGCCCAGGACGAGCGCCTCCATCAGCATCGTCTCCGCGGCGCCCAGAGCCAGGTCGGCGCTGGCGACGGGGCACATCGAGGTCGACTCGTCGACGACCGTCACGTCCATCTTCCGGTATCGGGTGACCTGGGCCTCGGTCCGGGGCATCACCACCACGCTCGCCATGCCCGACTTGGCGATGTTGGTCACGGTGGTCTCGAGCACCGGCTTGTGCGAGGGGAAGAAGCTCGCGAACTCGGGCTCTGGCCTGACGAGCACTATCGGGGGCTTGACCCCCAGCTTCCCGTAGGCGTTCTCCTGGCTCGGCTGCTCCCCCTTCAGGTAGCAGGTGTGGAAGCCGTTGAACCAGACTATCTTCTCGGGGTCGGTCACCCCGTTGCGGTATAGGTCCTGGAGGGTGTAGAACTTCGGGGCGAATACCTTGGACGAGAGCGGGAAGACCATCTGGTTGACGTGCCTCTCCCTCTCGTCGTAGAAGGTGGTCCAGGACGGGATGTCGAAGCCGAAGGCCACCCTCACGGCCTCGGGCCACCTTTCGGTGAGCAGGAGGTCTGGCTTCTCCCTCCTCACTATGGGGATCATCTCCTCGATGGTCTTGGCGTACGCCTGGAGCTTGTCGGGGAGCTCCTTGCCGCCGTGCTTCCCGACCGGGACGAAGTCTATGTTCTTCGCCTTCAGGATCGCGAAGATGTTGTCGTGGCTCCTGGAGGTGACCAGGAACTCGTACTCGTTCTCGAGGGACTTTATGAGCGGGGCGAAGAAGTTGGCCTGGAACGGGGTGCTCATCGCCACCCAGATCTTCTTGATCTTCTTCGGGGGCTTGTCTGACATGGTCTTCAGCGCCTCAGAAGTGGACGAAGGTGACCGCGACGGCGAGGCACGCGTACAGGCCCTCCATCGCCAGGACGGAAAGGACGAGGGTCCGCTCCGTGGTGGGGGCCACCCTCATGAAGGCGTGCACCAGCGCTGGGTAGTTGGCCGGGGAGAGGGTGCCGTCCTTGTTGACCTGGGTGTTCCCGTAGACCCGCCGCTGCCCGAACGGGCTCTTCGAGGCCATCTTGAGGGCAAAGTCCAGCGCGGCGGGCATGAAGAGGACTATGGCGGCGATCTCGAGGTGCGCGATCAGGCCGATGGCGGCCACGCCCGCGCCGAACATGAGGGTGCCCGTGTCCCCGGGGAAGATCTTAGCGGGGTACCAGTTCATCACCAGGAACCCGACGTAGGCGACCAGCAGGATGACCCCGAGGAGCGCTCCGTCCGTGCTGCCGGTCAGCGCCGAGAGCGCGGTCATGACGCCCACCGAGATCGCCGCGATGCCCGCCTCGAGCCCGTTGAACCCGGCGAGCATGTTGCTGAAGTTCGCCGCTGACGTTATCGCGACCGGGACGACCAGCAGCGGGTAGAGCAGGCCGAAGGGCACCGAGCCGATGACGGGGAAGTAGACCGACTGGCTCTTGGCCAGCGCGAGGCCGAGGAGGACGCTCGCGGCCGCGACGAGGACGGTCTTGTCCCTCTGCCGCAGCTCGAACTTGTCGTCCGCCACGCCGACGAGGCCGGCCAGGGCGACGGTGCCCACGCCGGCGAAGAAGAGGAAGCTCCTGTCGGAGTCGAAGGCGATCATCAAGCCCGCCCCGAGTGAGACGGCGAGCAGCACCGAGAGGCCGCCCATCTCCGCCCTGACCGGCCTGTCGAGCTTGTGTATGTCCACTCCCGTTATGCCGAGAGAGAGGAACTTCTTCGAGAAGAAGCTGGCGAGGTCGTAGGACGTGACGCCGGTGGCGCCCACGGCCAGCAACACGAGGATCGGGGTCATCCCTGCTGGGGTAGCGGGGCGGTCGAGATGCGAAGGACCGCCCTCCAGAAGACGAGGTTGGCCCCCACGTAGTAGGCGGAGACCCAGGCTAGGAGAGAGAGCAGGCCCCTGGGCAGCGGCTGCAAGGGCGAGAGGACGTGCCAGACCGCGACCGTGAACACCGCCGACAGGCCCAAAACCGCCACCGAGAGCATTATCACGGCGGCGCGAGCGGAGGAGGGGTTCAAGCGGTGGATGCGGGCGCGCCGGCGCGAGTCTGCATCGCGAGGACCTCGTCGTTGACCTTCTCAAAGTCCCCCATCGTCCCGACGTCGTTCCAGTAGGCGTCCTCGTAGTAGGAGTTCAGCCTGTCGCCCCGCGCAAGCAGGGCCGGGAAGACCTGCGTCTCGAGGCTGTAAGGCACACCAGCCGGTATGGTCTCGAAGATCGACCTTTCCAGGACGTAGACGCCCGCGTTTGCCATCAGGTGGAGGGTGGGCTTCTCCTCGAACTTGCGGATGACCGAGTCGCCGTCGGCCGTGACGTGCCCGTACGGCACCTTGACGTCGAAGTTCTTCAGCGCGATGGTGGCCGTCCCCCCGCGCTCCTTGTGAGTCCGAATGAGGTTGCGGATGTTGAGCGAGGTGACGATGTCGCCGTTCATGGCCAGGAAGGCGCCATCGACGAAGGGCTCGGCGGTCTTCAGCTGCCCTGCGGTGCCCATCGGCGCGTCGGCCTCGGCGTACTCTATCTTGACGCCCAGGCGCGAGCCGTCCCCGATAGTGCTGATGATCTGCCTCTTCAGGTACGCGACGCAGACCACGAACTCGGTTATCTCGTGGGTCCCGAGGTACTTGATAGTCCACTCAAGGAGGGGCATCCCTCCCACCGGGAGCAGGCACTTTGGCATCACGTAGGTGAGCGGCCGGAGCCTTGTCCCAGCCCCGCCTACGAGTATGACTGCTTTCATCGCGACGTGGTCGAAGGCCGGCGACGGCCGGTCCCTATCCCCGAAGCGCGGGGAGCGAGGCGCAGTTTAACGATAACCCTTCACGCCTGTCATGAAGCGCCCCAAGAAAAGGGCGTAGCTTCTGTCGGTCGTCCAGGACCGCGCGCCGCGGTGTCCCCAGCTCGTCGCCGCCTCGGCGAACGCGCAGGCCAACCTGGTCCCCGTGACCAGCTGCGAGTAGACAGCGTCTCCGAGGTCGGCGAGCCTCTTGAGAACCGACACCAGCGCCCTGGCGAGCGCCGAGCTCTCGAACGTGACCTTCAAGCTCAGCGAAAGCGAGAGGATCCCCCTCTCCATCCTGCTGAGCCTGAACCACGCCCCGCTCCTCTTTGACTTGGTCACCTGGGAAGCGAGTATCCTTCTGACCGATAAAGATGATTGATTACCTTCAGCTTGGCTTTGGTCGGCAGATTCGTACACGTGCCCTCTCGTCGTCTTGTTTCCACTAAGGAACCGTCTGAGCTTGGTGACGCTCATAGATTCTCGGTATGGACCCGAAATCTATTTGAGTCGATTGCAACATCCGCTCCCTAACCCGTGTTCTAGAGCAGCTGTTCTAGAACAGCTGTTCCTCCCCGCGAGTCCCGGGCGACTCGATTTGCAATTTTTGCCTGCCCGGCGGGGAGCTTGGGATATTGCATGAATCATTCCCTATATAATACCTTAGATTTCTAATAAATTTATGCCCGTGAATACTATTGTTATCATCATTTCATACCTCGAAAACGGTTTTATTTTCATCCCGTCAACCCGTTGCGGCTCGCGAAGCTTGGCTAGAAGAACTCAGGTAGACGTTATGGCGGATATCCTCCGTGTTGCTGCACACCCCTGTTCGAAGACTCAGATCCTGTATGCGGCCAACCTTAGCTACGAGCAGGCCAAGAAGTACTGCGAGCTCCTCATCGAGTGCGGCATGCTCAGCAAGCTCGAGCCGGAGACGAGCGGGAGCGAGAAGTTCTTGACTACCGCGAACGGAGCGGGGTTCCTCTCGCAGATGTCCCGCTTCGGGAGCATCTCGCCCGGCGAGAGCTCGGTGTGGGAAAGGAAGAACGCACGGGCCTCAGCATAGCACATCATCCTCGCCGAAGAGCAAGGCGGCACGCGGAGTCGCGTGCGCGGCGGTCGGCCTACACCCCTTTTCTCGAAGAGTAGGGCGCCACCTGCTTCGGGAGGGGCCCGTACCCGAGCTCGTCAAGGCGCGCGGTCACGAGGTCCCTAACGCTCTCGCCTAGGCTGATCCTCTTGAGTTGGCTCTTGCTCTGGTCTGCGGCGAACCCCAGGAGCCGAGCGTAGAGATCGTCGCTCATCGCGATCGTGAGTCTTTTCATGGCTGAGCATTAGAAGACACGGTGCTAATAGAAATCTTGGTGAATTCCATACTTTCAGAGGTCCGATTTCACTCAACGGTGAACTTCGCAAGTGATGAAGAGGCGATTGACGCGCGAGCACTGCCGTGGGCGGCGAAGCGAGGGAGCCGGGGTCGACGAAAGGGGCGCTCGAGCTCGGTTGTCCGTGCTGGCTTTCGGGACCGAAGGCCTTTCGTCACTTCACTGTGACTGACTTGGCCAGGTTCCTCGGGTGGTCGGGGTCGTTCTTC
>Ga0335081_10004528_pt1 | contig 21874 bp, 17 predicted proteins | sample Lox_Sample_35_FD_206713 | JGI IMG/M metagenome (GOLD analysis project Ga0335081, IMG submission 206713) | Soil microbial communities from Loxahatchee National Wildlife Refuge, Florida, United States - Lox_Sample_3.5 | ecosystem: Environmental > Terrestrial > Soil > Wetlands | place: USA... | reverse complement strand
GGCGCTTCGTGCAGGATTTCATTCCCACCACGGAACCGGCCGGCTTCGGGGCAGCCGAGCCGCTACCCGATATCTCTTCGACCTATACCAAGACCCGGGGACGCAACGTGGCGGCGCACGTGGTGGTACAGCTCTCGCCGACCATGATGAACGAATCGGCGTTCAACTATTCCTGGGGGGCGGCGGACAGCAATCTGACGGGGACCCTCGACAACCCGGATTTTTACGGAGCCCTCACCATTAGCAGCTACCTCTTCATCGACCCCTTTGGCCGCGTACCGGGGATCTGCTTCGGCCCTCCCCAGTGCACCGAGCTCGCCGGGCTCCAAACGCCCGCGGCGCCCTTTCACGAGCGCGACGTGGTGAAAAGCGTCTATGACAATTACAGCTATCTGCGAGGCAAGCACGCGATTCGCGCCGGGGCCAATCTGCAGTGGGTGAGGAGGACGGCGAACGCCGCCATCCCCACGAACGGCGTTTTTGATTTCGGGGACGCCTACGGCAACCCGGCGTTCGCCAATTTTCTGCTGGGCAACGCCACGGCGTTCTCGCAGGCCAACCGCGACGTTAATTCGAGCCTGTATTATCCGAATTTCGAGGCCTACGGCCAGGACAACTGGAGGCTCAAGCCCAATTTGACCGTGAGTGCGGGGCTGCGCTACTCGCGTTTCTATGCGCCCCAAGACGACGCCAAAACCCTCGACAACTTCTCGCCGGCCCTGTACGTGGCGGCGGACGGGGCCGCCATCGACCCCGCCACCGGCCTGTTCGTGGCCGGCCAGGGGTCCGATCCGGGCAACTACGCCAATGGCATCATCGTGGCGGGGAACGCTTGCGTCAGCAATTTCTTTTTTGAGGGGCAGACCACCAACACCGGCCAGGAGGCAACCTGCTCGCCTCAGGGGAACCGCGTCAACCTGAACAACAGTTCCTGGGCGCCGCGGGCCGGAATCGCGTGGGACCCCTTCGGCAACGGCAAGACTTCCTTTCGCGCCGGTTATGGCTTTTACTTTGACCGCATTCTGAACGAAATCTGGGCTCAGAACGCCTACGCCAACCCGCCGTTCGTCGGCACCGTCACCGCCATCAACACCGCCTTCGACGCGCCGCTCACGGGAGAGGTCACACCCCTGGCGCCCATTCCGCTGCACGCCACGGGCACGCCCAACCTCGAGAATCCCTACGCACGGCAGTGGAATCTCTCCGTGCAGCGTGAGCTTCAGCCCGGCACGCTTCTGGAGGTGGCCTACGTGGGCGGCCGGGGTACCCACCTGCTGGGTGCGATCGACCTGAACCAGGTTTCGCTCGGAGCGCGGCAGGCCGATGCCACCGCCGCGGCCAACGCGCTCCGGCCGTACCTCGGCTACGCCTCGATTACCGACATCGCCTCGGAGTTCACGTCCAAGTACAACGCCTTGCAGATTTCCCTCCGCCACCGGGTGAGCCGGGGGCTGAACGTCGGAGCGGCCTACACGTGGTCCAAGACCCTGACCAACAATCCTTCCGATACCCAAGATGCTCCGTACAACTCGTACAACCTGGCGGCGGACTACGGTCCCGCGAGCTTCAGCGTGGGCCAGGCCCTGGTGGTGAATTACGACTACCAACTGCCCTTTTACCGCGCGCAGGAAGGCGTGCGCGGCCACATTCTGGGGGGCTGGGAGGTTTCGGGAATCTCCACCTTCCAGTCGGGCTTCCCCGCCACCATCTACCAATCGGCGGACCCTTTCAACGCGTCCGACTTCCCGGGCGCGCCGGGCACCTATCCGGACGGTGTCGGCATCGATTCGAGCCCGGTGGCTCCGCGTCCGGACTTGGTGGGCAACGCCTCCTCCGGGCCGCGTTCCGTGGCCGAGTACTTCAACACCGCCGCTTTTGCCGTGGCGGTCGGACACTTCGGCACGGCCGGCCGCGGATTGGTGAAGGGCCCCGGCCTCAACAACTGGGACGTCGCCGCGGTGAGGAACATCAAGATCACGGACCGCTTCGGGGCCCAGTTCCGGGCCGAGTTTTTCAACGCGTTCAACCACGCGTCGTTTACGTCGTTCGACGACAATATCAACTCCTCCGCCTTCGGGATGCTGAACTCCGACCACGGGCCGCGCACCGTCCAGGTGGGACTGCGCGTGTCGTTCTAGGCGCCCGGGCCGCCCGGCTTTCACCATGGATGCTGTCCGCACGATTCGCAGCAAGCGCGACGGACGACGTCTCGAGCGCCAGGAACTCTTCGATTTCGTCGCCGGCTACGCGCGCGGCGAAATTCCCGACTATCAGGCCTCCGCCCTGCTGATGGCTATATTCTTCCGCGGCCTCGACCCGGAAGAAACCGCCGACCTCACCCAGGCGATTCTGCGCTCCGGAAGCGTGGTAGACCTTTCGGAGTTTTCCGGGCCCAAGGTCGACAAGCACTCCACGGGCGGCGTGGGCGACAAGACGTCGCTCATCGTTGCCCCGGCGGCGGCGGCGGGCGGCCTGCTGGTGCCGATGATCTCGGGCCGGGGTCTCGGCCACACCGGCGGGACCCTCGACAAACTGGAGTCGATCCCCGGCTTCCGCACCCGTCTGACCCTCGATGAATTCCGGCGCGCGCTCCGGAACACGGGAGCCGCATTGATCGGCCAAACCGACGACCTGGCGCCTGCCGACCGCAAGCTCTACGCGTTGCGCGACGTCACCGGCACGGTGGAGTCGATCGCGCTCATCAGCGCCTCCATCATGAGCAAGAAGCTGGCCGAAGGCATCGACGCCCTGGTGCTGGACGTGAAGACGGGCTCTGGCGCCTTCATGAAGACGCCGGAGTCCGCCCGCGAACTCGCGCGGCGCATGGTTGAAATCGGCGCCGGCTGCGGCAAGCGGGTGCGAGCCTTGATCACCGGCATGAGCCAGCCCCTGGGCAGGGCGGTGGGCAATGGACTTGAAGTGGTCGAAGTTCTCGAGACCTTGAAGGGCCGCGGACCCCAAGACTTGGTGGAAGTGTCACGCGAGCTGACGGCGCACATGTTCCTGCTGGGCGGCTTGGAAAGCACCCTCGAGGCCGCGCGCGGCCGCTTCGACGGCGTGCTGGCGAGCGGCGCGGCGCTTCGCAAATTCGGTGAAATTGTCGAGGAGCAGGGCGGCGATGGCGGCGTTGTGGAGGACTACGCTCGGCTGCCGCGGGCCGAGCACGAGGAATCCGTGGCCGCGTGGCAGGACGGCTACATTTGCGCACTCGAAGCCGAGGCGCTGGGACGGGCCTCGATGCGGCTCGGCGCCGGGAGAGAGCGGGTGGACTCGGTAATCGACCCGGCCGTGGGCGTGGTGCTTGAGAAGAAGGTGGGCGACGCGGTGGTGGCCGGGGAGCGCATCTGCGCAATTTACGCCAACAACCGTGCGCCTCTCGCCGAGGTGCGCGCCGCCATTCGGGCGGCCGTCCGCATTTCCGAGGAGCCGTGTCCGCCTCCACCGCTGATTCTCGAGGACATTTCTTGAGGGCCGCGCGGACGGAAATCTCGCCCGCCGGCACCGTCCAGTCGCAATACAGCACAACAATCGCGTCGCGTTAAGATCGCAGTCCCTGATAAGATGAGTGCCCACTCCGGCCCCAGCTTGCGGCGCCGGAGAAGGTGACCCCAGACGATGCTGGCTCACTTCGTTCCCCTGCTCGGGATCATCGGCGTCCTCGGTACTGCCTTCCTCTTTTCGCGCAATCGGCGGGCGATCAGCCCGCGCATCGTGGGCTGGGGGCTGGGGCTCCAATTGCTGATCGCCTTGTTCGTGTTGCGCACGAACGAAGGCTACTGGCTGCTTGACAAAGCTTCGAAAGGAGCGGTCTGGCTGCTGAATTTCTCCTTCGAAGGGTCGAAATTTCTCTTCGGCCCCCTGGGCGATCCGAAGGGTAATCTGGGACTAATCTTTGCCTTCCAGGTTCTGCCCATCATCATCTACGTGGCGTGCCTCTCGTCCATTCTGTATTACCTGCGTGTGCTGCCCGCGCTGGTGCGTCTTATGGGCCTGGCGATGTCAAAGATCATGCGGACCAGCGGGGCGGAGTCGCTCGAGGTGGCGGCCAGCATCATGTTGGGCCAGACCGAAGCGCCGCTGGTGATCAGGCCCTATCTCGACGATTTGACCGAGTCCGAACTGATGACGATTATGACCGCCGGCATGGCGCACATCTCCGGTGCCACGCTGGGCGCCTATATCCTGTTCGGCGCCGCGCCCCGCGACCTGCTGACCGCGGTGTTCATGACCGCGCCCGGAACCATCCTCATCGCCAAAATGCTGCAACCTGAGACCGCCCTACCGAAAACGGCCGGGCAGGTGAATCTGGACCTCGAAAAGCGCTCCGTAAACCTGCTCGACGCCGCTTCTCACGGCGTCACGGACGGCCTCTTTCTCGCTCTGAATGTGGGCGCCATGCTGATTGCCTTTTACGCCCTGATTTATCTCAGCAACGGCATTCTGAACGTGCTGGGCGCGCTGCACATCCACATCACCCTGCAGTCCATCTTCGGCCATGCCCTGGCGCCGGTGGCGTGGCTGCTGGGTGTGCCCTGGCACGACGCGCTCGCGGTCGGCAACCTTATGGGGATCAAGGTTGTCCTGAACGAGTTTGTGGCCTTCACCCAGCTCGGGCCGCTGAAGGGGCACATCGCGGCACGGTCGTTCACCATCGCAACCTACGCTCTATGCGGCTTCGCGAACTTCTCCTCCATCGGCATCCAGATTGGGGGCATCGGCTCGCTGGCACCCACACGCAAGCGGGACCTGGCCCGGCTCGGCTTTCGAGCCCTGCTCGCCGGGACCCTGGCCAATTACCTTTCGGCTGCGATCGCCGGTCTGTTGTTGTCCTGAGCCGGACTCCAGACGCCGGCGCAGGCGGGTATTCGAAACTTGAATCGATCCTCAAAAAACCGACTCATTGGACCTCGCCACCCGTCCGCGCCCGGCGGCGCGAATCTTCCGGGCTACGACGAGGCGCTCGCCGCCGCACGGCACATCAGCGCCCAAGGCGAGATGCGGCCACGCCTCGGCATCATCCTCGGCTCGGGTCTCAGCGAAGTCGCGGCTCGCCTTGAGCGGCCGCTCCAGATGCCTTACGCATCGATCCCGCACTTCGCACGCTCCACCGTGGTGGGCCACGCCGGCGAACTTTCGCTCGGCACGTGGCGCGGCGTCCCGACGGCGATCCTCTCGGGCCGCATGCACCTCTACGAAGGCTACACGCCCGCCGAAGTGGTGCTGCCCACTCGAGCCCTGGCCCTGGCCGGAATCGAGTGTCTGCTCGTTACCTGCGCGGCCGGCGGCATTGGCGAGCGCTGCGCGCCGGGCACCCTCATGATCTTCACCGACCACCTGAACTATCAAGGCGTGAACCCTCTGGTGGGTCCCGAGGACACACGCCTCGGGCCGCGCTTCATCGACATGAGCGAAGCCTATGACGCGAAACTGCGGGGTGTGGCCCGCCGGGAGGCGCGGAAGCTGCGCTTGAAGTGCTCGGAGGGCGTCTATGCGGGATTGCTCGGACCCAGCTTCGAGACACCGGCTGAGATTCGCGCCCTGAAGCGCCTGGGCGCAGACGCAGTGGGAATGTCGACGGTGCCGGAGGTGATCGCGGCCCGGCAGCTCGCCGTCCGCGTGCTTGCCGTGGCTTCCATCACGAACCGCGCCGCGGGGCTCAGCGCGCGTCCCCTGAGCCACCACGAAGTCCTCGAAGCGGGCCGTCAAGGGGCGGGCAGTCTGGCCCACCTGTTCGATAGGGTGATCGCGTCTATCGCCGGGGCTAAGGGCTGACGGCCGAGGTGCGTTCATGACAGCAGAAGATCTGGCTCAGGCGGCGCTGGCCGCAAGGCTCAACGCCTATGCGCCTTTCTCGAATTTTCGGGTGGGTGCAGCGCTCGAAACAGCCGGCGGCAAGGTGTACAGCGGCTGCAACGTGGAAAACGCCACCTACGGTCTCACCGTGTGCGCAGAAAGGGTGGCGCTGTGGAAGGCGATCTCCGAGGGCGAACGGGCCTTCATCCGGATCGCCGTCGCCAGTGACAGCCTCAAGCCCATCACACCTTGCGGCGCCTGCCGCCAGCTCTTGTGGGAATTTGGCGGCGACCTGGAGGTGATTCTCGCCACTCCGCAAGGGCAACTCGAGTCGCGCCGTCTCAAAGACTTGCTCCCGGAGGCCTTCGATCGGGACGCTCTGAACAAGTTCTGAAATCCAGCACTCGCTGCCGGCGTTTCCGCCCCATATTTTCCTGGCTCCGCTCGGCTGGTTCGCATTCCTCAGCGGCCGGCAGTCACGATCGCTGTCGCGCCTGCGCCAGTTGCGCGGCTGCGTGGCGTACCGGGTCACCGACATTGTGGTTGACGGCCAACGTGCGGAGGTCGCGCTCATTGAGCCGTGCGAGCAACGGAAGGGCGCCGTCGATGGGCATGCGAGGGTTGTTGGCGAGGCTGCGCACCACCGCGTAATGGCGGGTAAAGGCCCGCCTGGCGGCCAGGGCGCGCAAGACCTCTTCGGCGATGTTCGTCATCGAAGCAAAGGCCTCAAGCTCCCGCTCGGTGACTTTCGGGGACATCAGTGCGGCGCGCGCCACGGCCTTATTGGCGTCGCGGATCAGGAGCATGCGCTCGTCTGTGCCTCCCGTGAGCGCCGCGTGAATGCGCTCGCTCACCGTCATGCGGGCGATCCGCTGCGATGCCGAGTTGCTCCCGGCGTCCGCCCGAGCGGCCGCCGGGACCTCGACCGCAGCCGGCAGTGCGGGCGCAGCGTGGGATGGAGAGGAGGATTCGTCCGGATAACCGGCCAGCGCGGGATTCCGGTAGACAGCATCCAGGAGGTCGTCCCGGGAGAGCACCGGCGATTCCGCAACGAAGTCGAGCACCCGGCGCGGGGTAGCGGGGTCAGCGAGCACCTCCGAGAGCTCGTGGGGATCCCAATGTTCAAGGGTGCGCAGGGCCAGGGTGCGCACCTCGACATCGGGATCCACGGTCAGCAGAACCAAGGCCTCAATACACGCGGACGCTGGCAGGGCAAGCTCGCCTTGGGCCGCACGCCGCCGCACGGCCAGGGGGGCCCGGCCCTCGCGCAACGCGTCATTGAGCCTTCCGGATATGGTGAAACCTCAGGGAACGTGCTGCTGGACATCGCTTCGCGTCAGGTGAATCTTTCTAAACTCACCCGAACGGCCGAGAGACTTCTGAGCCTCGCCGTTGAGCCTCAGAATCGTACCCTCCGCGTTGCCGGTGGTGACGTCGAATGCATCCTTGGCCCGGAAGGTTCGGGCTGAATTCGGCGGCAGGAGGCCTTGCATCAGCGTCTTGCCGTCAGCCGCTACTGCCAGCCATGTTTCCTGGGTGGTGGCCACTTCCAACACAAGATCCCCCTCACCCAGCACCGCTGTCGAGGGCGAAGCTGCGCTGCTCGGGCCGACCTCGGAGCCGGACGATCCAGCCTTCGCCTGCGCTTGGCCGGCACCGATCGGTGCCGCCGGAGCGCCCGATGCGGGAGCTCCGGGCTGATGACTTCCGGCAGCGGAACTGGAGACGCTCTCGCCACCCTTTGCGGCGCTGTCGGCCGGGCCGTCAGACGAGGGAGATGCCCGCGTAGAACCGTCTGAGGCCGAAGGCTGAGATGAGCCGCCTGTCGGGCTTGCTCCCGATGGCACGGGCAAGGCTTCCGCCTGAGCGCGTTGCGAGATGGGAAATGGCGGGAGTGGAGTCGGCCGATGCGCGTAGCGGTAGAGAGCGTAGCCACTGGCCAGCAGCACTACCGCCACTACCCAGGGCGTCACGCGCGCCCTTGAACTGGCCTGCGTGGGCAAAGGCCTGGAAGCGCTCAGACGGGCCAGATCAATTTCGCTCGCGGGCTGCGCCGCCCGCTTGTATTCGGCCAGCACGTGTTCTTCGTCGAGACCGAGATATTGGGCGTAGGCTCGGATAAAGCTGCGCGTGAAGACGCCTCCCGGAAGCTCGGAAAAGCCGTCGTGTTCAAGCGCTTTCAGGAACCGCGTGCTGATCTTGGTGCTCTCCGAAATTTCATCGAGCGTGACTCCGCGCATCTCGCGCTCGCGCCTCAAATTCTCACCAAAACCGGGCATCGGGAGACTCTCCGGCTGTGACCGTTATCAAGTGGTTCTTGTGGATGATAAGTTGTGCCTTCAAATGGTGTCAAACTCCTTCAGGCCGGTGGAGCTCGCGCTCCGGCGCCCTCTCAAAAGCCGCGAGCGCCTTTCGCAGGGCATCCGCAGCCAATTGGGCGGCGTGTCTTGATGCCGCCGGAAGCCCGCCCAGGCCGGTTGCAATATCCTCGGCGGAGATCGAGGCGGCCTCACCCAGAGTCGCACCCCGAATGCGCTCAACGAGCCACGAGCCTGACGCGATGGCCGGGACGCAGCCGGCGGCCTTGAACGTCGAATCCGTGATACTGCCCGCTTCAATCCGAAGCCAGATTTTGATCACGTCTCCGCAGGCTGGGTTGGAAGTCTCAACCACAGCAGTCGCCCCGGCGAGCTCCCCGGCATGTCGCGGATGGCGGAAGTGGTCCAAAACCCGAACTGAGTAGCTCATGCGCGCGTGCTCCCGCGGGGTCGGCTACCCCTTGAACGCCAGACTTAGCAGGATGACCATCGCCACTCCCACAGCCACGGCGAGCACCGTTCTCAGACCGTGGGTCTTGTTGACCTCGGGAATCAGATCTGAGGCAGCCACATAGAGCGTAACACCTCCCGAAACGGCCAATCCGTAGTCCACCCATTGGCGCGCGAGGCCCAACGCGATAATACCCGCAAGGCGCGAGACACCGAGCGCTATCGCGGCCCAAAGCCCGGCTGAGCGGCTCTTCCGCGCCGCAACCATGACCGAGGCGATGGTAAAACCTTCCGGAACGTTGTGCAGAAGGGTGGCGCCGAAGATCACTGTGCCGAGAAAGGGCGAAATCAGAAAGCCGGAGGCCAGGGCGACGCCATCGAAGAAGGTGTGGATGGAGAGTCCCCCGAGCGCCAGATAAGCGGCCCGGCGGTTGTGAAAGGGCTCAAGGTGCGTCTCCTCGCCGTAGTGAAAATGCGCGGGCCAGGAGTGCTCGAAAACGTGCACAATGAAATATCCCGCCAGGATGAGCGACGGCGCGGCTGCTGGCGCACGCAGTAGGCTTTCCGGAATCATTTCGCCGAGTGCCGTGGCCAGCATGAAGCCGGAGCCCACGGCGATGAAGTAGGCCAGCAGGGTGCGGCTCCACGCCCGCGCCGCGACGATGGCGGCTCCGGAGAGGTTGGCCCCGCCCGCCGCCACACCGAGTACAAAGCTGAGGCCGAGGGGAGACATGGTGGATGAAGAGCCCAAGCGGCGGGCGCCGTACCCGATCGCCGGGGCAATGTGTTTGGCGCTGAACGCTGCGCTAGGCCCGGCAAGACTCCTTCCGGACCGCCGTCTCCAAATGACGTCCGCGACGCAGCCTGATCGGCGGCCGCGCCCGGCCAGGGCTCTCCTGAGAACGAACTCCGCGAGGCCGCTGGTCCTGATCCATGTCGTTGAGAGCCGGCGACACGAACTCAGGCTATCGGAACCCGGCGGCGCACGCAAGCATGGCGGTGAAACTCCGGCGGACCACCTCAGTTGTTGAGCAAATGCCGGAACAGCGTCAGGTAACTCTTGAGGTTTCCGGTGATCAAGAACTGTTCTCGCACGTGCTGGTGACCCTGCTGGCCGAGCCGGTGCGCGATCTCCGGATGCGAGAGGAGAAACCTGATCTGGTAGGCGGTGCCTTCAACGGAGTGCGCCAGCAGCCCGGTGTGCTTGTGGATGACTTGGGTGGGAATGCCGCCCACCGCCGACGCCACCACCGGCTTGCGTTTCCACAAAGCCTCGGTGACGGTCAGGCCAAAGCCCTCGCGGAGGCTCTTCTGGATCACCACCGTCGCGCCTCGCTGCAGCGCGTTGACTTCGAGGGGACTCCAAGGCGGAAGTTCTAGAACGTGCACGTCGGGGTCAGCCGCCGCTGCCTCGCGAACCTCGGCCAGAACGGCGCCCCCCTCGGGATCATCACTGGCCCCGCCTCCCGCCAACACCAATTGGCAGTCGGCGTACTTCTTGACGATCTGATAGGCGCGGATAACGCCCACGGGATCCTTCCAGCGGTCGAAGCGCGAAATCTGAGCCAGAATCGGGCGCCCGGGATTGATCTGATAGCTCTCCAGCACCTGCCGGATGAACTCCGGGGCGAGGTCGCGGTTCTTATCCGAAAATGGATCGATGGAAGGATAGAAAAGGTATTGAGGAATCGGAAGCTGACGGGTGAACTCCGGCGACGAGAAAATGGCCCCGTCATAGCGACGCACGTAACCTTCGAGGAATTTCCACACCGCGGCGTTGGGACGCGAGAGGTCGATGTGGCAACGCCAGATCCAATGCCCGGAGCGGTCCGGTCGGCCATCGATCAGCGCGCTCGGCTGGGGATCGTGGATCACGGCAAAGTCGGCTTCGAGATTCAGCCGGGCGCGGTTCTGGCTGTTATAGGCGAGGAAGATCTCGAAATCCTCCGGCCGAGGTTTGTAATCGCCGCCTTGCAACGCGTTGTGAAAAGCCTTGGTGACCTCGAAGAATTCCGTCCCGCCGGTGACGACCTCCCAACGAATCTCGACGCCCAGCTCCGCAGCCAGTGGCACGAGCCGGTTGAGCATCTCCGCCACCCCGCCGCCGACGGCGGTGGAGTTCACCATCAGGATGTCCTTCCCGTTCAGCGGGGCCGCCAGCGCCTTCAATTCCTCGGTTTCGGCGTGGCCCAGCAGCTTGGCGTAGTCACGAAGTGGCGCAGTCCGGGGTTGACGCGGGGCCTTGGGCTCGCTGGGAGAAGTCATGCGCGTAACTCCGGGCCGATCTGGGCCAAAAGGCGGTCGCGAACGCCGTCCAACGTGTTCGTGTAAATGTCGACCCGGTTCACCCGCTGCGCCAGCTCCGTCAATCCCAGGCTGCCGGACAGCCAGAGGGAAAAATCGTTCGTGCGCAAACGAAGCCGCAGGCGGGACGAAATGAAATGAAAATGCAATGCGGCGCGGGCGAGGTTGGCGAGCCCGTCGCGAAACTCTTCGAGCGTCCAGGCCTCCCGCCCGAGTGGGACGCTGACTTCGATACTCTCGCAAAAGTGGAAAGGCTCGAAGGCGGCTAGCCCGCCCAGAGCCGGGAATCGATCACAGTAGGAGATCACCAGACGCCGCAAGTCCTCGCGCAGCACCGCCAGTGATACGTAATCGCGGATGTCCAGGCCCGCCAGCTCTTCGGCGAGTTCGGCCTGATTCGTAGCCGCCAGCACCCAATGGGCAAAGTCGTTCGAGAAACCCTCGGTCAGGAAGTGATGGCGCCCGAGGGTGTGAAAGGTGTGGTAGAAGATCGACTCGTCGCTGCACTTTTCAAGGCTCTCGCCCAATTCCTTCAAGTTGGTGGCCGTTTGATTCCTGATCCGGGTCAAGTAAGACGCCGTAACGAACTGAAACGGACGGTCAGCTCGTTTCATGGCAGGACCCCCTCCATTCTCTCCAGAAACTCGCGGACCTCGGTGGGATCCGCCAGCCTGTATTTCGCGCCGGTCGGTGCGCTACGCCCCACGCGAACCGTGAGGGCGCCGGGCAGGGCTCGAAAAGCGTCTTCGTCGGTGGCGTCGTCGCCGGCGTAGACAACGAGCGTGCCCGCGGGCAATCGCGCTGCAATGGCCCGCGCGGCCTCGCCCTTCCCTTTGACCTCGCGCGGAAAGACCTCCCAGATCTTCTTGCCTGCCAGGAGCCTGAGCGGCGGCGCAAAGCCCTTCATCATCCGTTGAACCACCCTTCGGCCCCTGCGAACGTCCACCGGCCGACCTTCGCGATAATGCACCACGAACACCGCTCCCTTGTCTTCCACCCACAGCCCCGGGAAACCCGCCAGTGAGGCCTTGATGAGGTCGCAGGACCGCCGGATGATCCTCCGGCTGGCGGCCGGCAGGGGCTGGCGTGGGCGCGCTTCCCAGCCGTGAAGGCCCAAGCAGGTCACACCCTTCACGCCCACGCGCCGCCGCACGTCGGCCAGCCGGCGCCCGCTGATGACCCAAACCTTGACGCCCGGGTGGCGAACCAGCCGCGCGATGGCTCGCCGCATCGCAGGGTCCAACTGGACTTCCCCAGGGCGGCGGCGCAAAGGCGTCAGAGTGCCGTCGAAATCCAGGAAAAGCGCGACTTTTCGAGCCCGGCGCAACCGCCGGTCGATCTGGGGCAGGCGGTCAAACACGTGAGGCACGCCGGCCTTCGCCGCCGTCATGTCTTGGCCACGGCGCGGGGGCCCAGCTTGTATTCAGGGGCGGGGATGAGGGCGGGCTCCGCTGTGGCCCGGCGGCGCATGACGGGGGGTTGCTCGTCCAGCCGGATTTCGGAAAGCGTCCCGAGCAAACTGGCCGCCCAGCGGTAAATGTTGTGATCGCGCACGGACTGGCGCATGCGCCGCATCCTGGCGCTCCTCTCTTCAGGATCCATCTCCAGCGCCAGCCAGATGGCCTTGGCCACTTCCTCCGTATCATAGGGGTTCACGATGAGGGCGTCGGGCAGTTGACGAGCGGCGCCGGTGAAGCGGCTTAAAATCAAAACACCTTGATCGTCGCTGCGGGTGGCCACGAATTCCTTGGCCACCAAATTCATCCCGTCGTGCAGGGAAGTGACCAGGCAAAGGTCGGCGGCGCGGTAATATTCGGCAATCTCACGGTGAGTGTGGTGCCGCTTGAGGAAAACGATGGGCTTCCACCGCCCGGACTGGAAGCGCGCGTTGATGCGCTCCGACTCGGCGTCAACCTCGGCCAGGAAACTGGCGTAGCGCTCAATCTCGGTGCGGCTCGGGGCTCCGATCTGGACGAAGGTGAACTGGCCGCAGTATCTCGGGAACCTCTCCAGGAAGCGCTCAATCCCGCGGAAGCGCTCGATGAGCCCCTTGGTATAATCGACCCGGTCCACACCCACGCCGAGGTATACCCCTTCCACACCCAGCCTCTTAAATAGTCCCGCGCGCTCCAAGTAGGGACTACGGCGCTTCTTCGCTTCAGCATCGTCGGCCAGCGAAACGCTGATCGGGAAAGGCCGCACGACGGTCCGGTGGCCGTGGCGGTGTACTGCAAAATGTTCGCGATCCACGCGCGCTTCCAGGGCGTCATCCACCGTCTCGAGGAAGTAGTTGCAATGCGACTGAATGTGGAACCCCACGCAGTCCGCGCCCAGCAGCCCGTCCAGCAGTTCACGCTCCCAGGGGCAGATGCCGAACACCTGGGGATTCGGCCAGGGAATGTGCCAAAACACCGAGACCCGTGCGTCCGGCCGTGCCTGCTTCACCAGGCGGGGCAGCAAGGCGAAATGGTAGTCCTGAACAAGCACGAGCGGATCGGGGGTGCCATCGATTTCCTCGAGGACGGCGTCGGCGAACTTCCGATTCGCCTGCTGGTAATAATCCCAGTCGCTGGCTCGAAAGACGGGACGCGTGAAAGCGATGTGGCAAAGGGGCCAGAGTCCCTCGTTGGCGAAGCCGTAGTAGTATCCGGCCTGCTCCTCGCGGCTTAGCCACACTCGTCGGAGGGTGTACTCCGGCTTATCGGGCGGAACTCGCAGGCGTCCTTGAGGGTCGCTGTTCTCCTGATCGGCGTCGCCCGAGCCATGAGCGATCCAAGTGCCGCCGCAGGCGAGCAGCACGGGTTCCATGGCGGTCACCAGGCCGCTGGCCGGGACCACCACGCCGACGCCGTTCTCCTGATGAACGTGCATGTAAGGCTCGCGGTTCGAAACCACAAACAGCGTGCCCTCCGGCAGCTTGCTGCGCACGCGGGCGCGGAGCCTTTCCGGGGTCCATAGAGACTCGGCGGATTCCCGCAGCCAGGCTTCCTGCTCCGCGGCTAGCCGCGCCTCGGCCAAACTGGTGGTCAGTTGAGTCACTTCCCGGGCGATGGGCTTAAGCAGGCCTTCCGGAGCCTCCGGAAGCGGCGCAGTTTCGCCCGCGCGCAGCGCCTTCATCCATTTCGCCATCCGGGCAATAGGGCCCTGGATGCTCCAGCGCACAATCAGAAGGATGATAATCGCCACCAGGATCATCTGGATGAGAACACGCAATAGGATGTCCTGCCAGATCTTCAAGGTCCGCTGTTCGATGTACCTGGGATCGTGGAATACCGCCAGGGCGCCGGCCACCTTCTGATCGCGGTGCAGTGGGACGGCGTAGACATGAAAGGGACGTCCGCCGAGGGTGACGAACGCGCCGGAACCCGCGTCGGTGGCCATGGCCTCGATCGCCGGAGGCGGACACGTGGTGATCTGGGACCCGAGAGTGGCGGTAGCGGCAAGCAACTGCCCCTGCAAGCCGTAAATCGCCACGCCCTCCAACACCTGCCGGTTGCCGAAGCGCTCCACAAAACGCTCCAGGCCGCGTTGGGTAGGATGCTCGAGCACCGGCTCAATGGCCTCCTCGATGCTCTCCGCCAGCACTGCGGCCCGGTTCGTCAAATCGTGTTGCAGAGCGCGTTTCTGGGCTCGCACCTCGTAGAAGGCGGAGGCGAACGTCACCGCGATTATGCCGATGGCGAGCGAGATGATAAGACGCGAGGTCACACGCATGCGCCGAATAATCCTGTCGTGACACGCCGTGCCGCGGTAAGCGGCACGTCCCCCGAAGATGGCCTACCTGTTAATTGTCACGCGACAACCCTCAAGAATCAAGGGGGCAGGTGGTGGCGTCATTTGGGCCGAAAACTCGCGCCCAATTAACCGCCCTGCCCGTACTCATACCCATCTACAGAATCAGCCATCGGTAGTGAATAGCTTGACAGCTCGGCCGTCGCTCCTGACTTCCTCGGGAACCAATTTGCTGCAGATGATTGCCGGCTTCGTTACTCAGGCATGGTGAACCACACCCTGGCCTCTGGGTAGGCGCGAAATGGCAGTGCCCGAGCTTCCTCGACTGGCGGGCGCCGCTCGAAAATCTGGCCGACGCCGGCCCGGCGAGGCTCAACCGAGTCCGGAGCATGACCTCCGTACTCGCCACTCTCCACACACTCCTGCCCGTTCCGTTGCGCCGCGCGCAGTTTTCAGCTGACATCGATCGTTACATAGTAAGGCTCTGCGCGAGCATTCGTGGGCGAACGCATTTCAGGCTACTTTCTTCAAGGTGATGCATTCTGTTCCGCTTGCGGCCGTGCGCGGTGCCGCAGGCACAGGCAGCGAATTCCTGGCATCCTCGGGGGCGCCCGAGCACTGTTCCTTCGCTCTCAACTCAAGCCTCGGACTGCTTTTCCGCGCTTTCATGGAACTAACTCATTCCGGGAAACTTAGCCGATTCTCACTTTCGTCCTATTTTGGCCTTGTGTAAATTTTACAATCGCTTGATCACACTGATTTTATGTGACTTACGCGATTCTCATTTTTCTCACTTTGGCTTTGTGTAACTTTTACAACTCTTTCATTCTAAAAGACATTCCGGCTTTGGGAGGCCCTTCCAAATTTTGTATCCCATTGATTCTGCTGCACATTCCGGCTTTGGTATATATGGGGGGGTACCCTTCCGGCCAGCTTCGAGTGCGCCCGCCGCACCGGACGATTCTCATTGTTGTCATCCTCCGAGACATATCTTTAAGCCCATTATTTTCATAAACATTCCAGCTTCGCTCGTACATGTTTCAGGGCATCTTTGCACCACGCCGCCCCGAAATGAGCCCCGCCGCATGGAACGGGCCTTGTCCGGGCACCCATTGTCCGTGGTCCGTTGTCCGTTGTCAGTGGTCCGTCGATCAACGATCGTGGTTCGTAGATCGTCGCTCGTGTTTTGTGGATCGACGATCTACGTTCAACGAACCACGAGCCACGTGCCTCCGCCAGGCGTATGTGGCGACGGACAACTGACGACGGACCACCAAATCCAGGGCCAGCCTAGCACGGTTCCGGAGGGCCGTGGGGACAAACGGGACGAATGAGACAGTTTATTTTTCCATTTAGTTTCAGTGGGATGGGCTGTGGGAAAGCGACGAATCCGGGGTTCTCGAACTGGGCGGCCCTGCCGCGAGCGCTCACGCGCCTGCGCCCTTAAACGCGCGCCAATTCCCGCTTTCACAGATTGTGGCGCAGAGCCCGTCATTTCATGTTCGGGTCTCGAGGGCCAATTCGACCGCAGGCACACAATCTGACAGCTATAATCGAAGCTGCGATGCGCTTCGAATTCTTCGTCGCCCTCAGGTACCTGAAGGCCAAGCGGCGCCAGGCAGCGATCTCGGTGGCCACCGCCATTTCCATTGTCGGGGTGATGGCGGGCGTCTGCGCGCTGGTGGTGGCGCTGGCCATCAACAACGGCTTCCGGGAGGACCTGGAGAACCGTCTGGTGGGCGCCACCGCCAACATCAACCTGATTCGAACCAAGAACGACGGCATTGCCCACTACGAAGAGGTAGCCGCGCGCCTCGGCAAGCTCCCGCACGTTGTGGCGGCCGCGCCGGCTCTCTACGAAGAAGTCTTAATGTCCAGCCATTCCCGCTCCGAGGGTGTAGTTCTGAAGGGCGTGGATCCCGAGCGGGAAATGCGCGTTGGCGATCTGCTCCAGCACCTGAGCGCGGGATCGCTAGCGGGGCTGAGCCAGACCTTTCCCGACGCCGACCCGGTCATCGTCGGCAAGGACCTAGCCGACTCGCTCGGCGTGGGAGTCGGCAGCACCGTTCTCGTCACCAGCCCGCAGGGATACCTCACGCCACTCGAAGTCGTGCCCAAGTTCCGGCACTTTCACGTGGTCGGCATCTTTGATTCCGGCTTCTACGACTTCGATTCGGGCTGGGCGTTCACCAATCTGAGCGCGGCGCAACGGCTCTTCGACCTCGCCGACGTGGCTTCGCTCATTGAATTCCGCATCGACGACATCTACCAGGCCGACTTGGTGGCCGAGACGATTCGCAAGGCGGCGGGCGCGGGCTTCGACACCACCACCTGGGAGGAGCAGAACCGTTCACTCTTCAGCGCCCTCAAGTTGGAACGTCTGGTCACCATTCTTACCATCGGTCTCATCGTTTTGGTGGCCGCGCTCAACATCTTCATCACCCTGTCGATGACAGTGATGCAGAAGAACCGCGAAATCGCCGTGCTGATGTCGATGGGCGCACGCCAGCGCCAGGTGTGGGCTCTGTTCACACTGCACGGTCTCCTGATCGGTGGCGTGGGCACGCTGCTCGGGCTCTTGCTCGGCTATTCGGCATCGTGGGTGGGCAATCGCTATCACCTCATTCATCTTCAGGCCGACGTCTATTCGCTGGCGTTCGTCCCCTTCCACCCTCGGCCGCTGGACGGCCTCTGGATCGCGCTGGCGGCGCTCCTGATCAGCTTTTTGGCCACCCTCTATCCGTCGCTGGGAGCTGCGCGGCTGAAACCCGTGGAAATCCTTCGCTACGAATAGACCTGGGGAGGCCTGCACGAGCGCCGCGCCTTGCTCAGCCCGTCGGGAGGTCGTAAGATCGGAAGTGGGCGACGCCTGAGCCGACCGATGGCCCGGAGGAGCATTCTCCTTTTCATTGTCAGATTCGGGGTGCGGGATGAAGCGCCGGATTTCTCTGCCGATCCTTCTACTCTCGATCGCCACAGCGGCGTGGGGCGCGCGGCTTCAGGCCGGCGGACCGGGCTCCTCCGGCGCCAAACGGCTCACGGAGCGGCAGGTCCAGGGCTTGGTGGCCGGCGGCGTCGACTCTCAGCGTGTAGCCCTGCTCGTGGACGAGCGGGGAATCGACTTCGTGCCTACCGATCAGTTCCTGGAAGGCTTGAAGAAGTCCGGCGCCGACGACGTCTTGATTCAGGCGCTCCGAACTTCCGGGGCGCTGGTGAACGCGGCGGCGCCTACGGCGCCGGCGACGGCCTCGGGCCCTGCGGGCTCGCCGGCCCCGGCGCCTCCCTGCCCGGCCGTGCCACCGCTTGGCGCGGCAGCGGCGCCAGGCGGTACGGGCGAGCCCGCGGCACTCTCAGCCGAAGCGCAAGAGAAGGTGCGTCAGGATATCCTCCGCGGTTCGGCGATGGAGCAGCGCAAGTCCTGGCCTGAGGCCGAGGCCGCCTACCGCAGCGCGCTCCGAATCGACGGGTCGAATTCAGCCGCCCATTTCGGCCTCGCCGGCGTGCTCGGCGCAGAGCAGCGATGGGACGATGCTGTGGCCGAGTATCGCCAGGCACTGCAGGCCGATCCGAAGAATCAGCAGGCGCACCGCGGGCTGGCCCAGGTTCTCGCCGAACGGCACGATTGGGACGCCTCGGTGGCAGAGTACCGGGAAGCCTTGCGGCTGGTGCCCAACGACGCGGCGCTCGAGGTGAAGCTCGGCGACGCGCTTTATGCCAAGGGTGACCTCAACGGCGCAATCAATACCTACCGCGCGGCAGCCGGCCTGAAGCCGGGCGACGCCGCCGTCGAAAACAGTCTCGGCGCCGCTCTCTACGCGGTTGACGACGTGGACGGCGCCATCGCGGCCTACCGCGAGGCCGTGCGGCTCGATCCCCAGAATGCCCAGGCCCACAACAACCTCGGAGATGCGCTGCTCAACAAAGGCGACCGCCGGGGCGCGCTCGAGGAATATCATCGTGCTTTCGAGCTGGCCCCCAATAATTCGACTTTCGGCACAAGCTACGAGGCGATTTTGAAAGTGCTAACCCCGCAGTGACCCGTCGCCTGAGGAATCCTTGAGACTAAAGTTGACAGCCCTGGTGCTCGCCGTGCTGTCCCTGGGCGCGGCGGCCGGGTATCGCCTTCCCGTCGCGCTGGCGCCACAACGCGCCGCCGCCCACCACGAGCTCGGGCTCGGCTTGGAGTGGACCTGCGATCTGCGATCCGCCTTCAACCAAGCCGCGCAGGCGGATCCAAGCCGCCCCGGCGTGCGGGCGGACTACGATCGCCTGGAAAGGCGCCTGAACTCATGAAGCGGCTTCCTCGCGTCGCCATCGTCGGCCGGCCAAACGTCGGCAAGTCCACCTTGTTCAATCGCATTGTGGGCCGCCGCCGGGCCCTGGTGGGTGATGAGCCCGGGATGACCCGGGACCGTCTTTATGGCCGGGCGGAATGGCGTGGCCGTGAGTTCGAGGTGGTCGACACCGGTGGCCTGATGGATGCCGCCCTCGAAGAGCCGGCCGGCAAGCGGGGGGCTGGTGAAATTGCTGACGGCATTCTGAGCCAGGTACTGGCGGCGATCGCCGAGGCCGCGCAGGTGGTGCTGGTGGTGGATGCGCGGCAGGGTCTGCTGCCGCTCGACGAGGAGCTGGCGCGCCGGTTGCGCGCCCTGGGCAAAGCGCTGAGCCTCGCCGTCAACAAAGCCGATTCGGAGCGGCAGGAAGCACTGGGCTCCGAATTTCACCGCCTGGGCGTGGCGGATACGTTTCTGATTTCCGCTGAGCACGGCCGCGGCGTGGACGATTTACTGGACCACGTCACCGCGAATTTCAATGTAGCGCCGAGCCAGGACGCTGGCGCACTGGAGGAGGCGCCGGCCGACGGAGTGCGGCGGAACCGCGAGGGCGATCCGGTCATCCAGGTCGCGATCATCGGCCGGCCGAATGTGGGCAAGTCCACCCTGCTCAACCGGCTGCTCAACGAGGAGCGCTCGATTGTTACACCGCTGCCCGGAACCACCCGGGACGCCATCGACGCCGAGCTGAGGTTTCACGGCCAGATCATCCGGCTGGTCGATACTGCCGGCATCCGGCGCAAGGGCAAAACCCGTCTGCTGGCTGAGAAGCTGAGCGTGATCCAGGCCCGCAAGCACCTGGAGCGCTCCGATGTGGCCCTGGTGCTCATTGACGCCACCGAGGGCGTGACGGCGCTCGACACCCACATCGGCGGCTACGCCTACGAGAGTCATCGCTCGGTGATTGTGGTGGTGAATAAGTGGGACACGGCTCCCAAGGGCCTTGCCGCAGTCGAGGATTTCACTCGAGAGGTGCGGCGGAAGATGAAGTATCTCGACTTCGCGCCCCTCGTCTTCGTATCGGCGCTCAAGGGGCAGCGCCTGGGCAAACTCCTGGAGGCCGTGGCGGAGGTGGCCGCGGCGCGGCGCTTCCGTATTCCGACTGCAGAAATGAACCGCTTTGTGAAAGAACTCGACCTGGAGCGGGCGCCCGGCCCCGGCGGGAAGCCGCTGCGCCTCTATTACCTCACCCAGGCCGGCGTAGCCCCGCCCACCTTCGTGGCGTTCAGCAATCGCGCCGGCGCGCCTCATTTCTCGGTGGAGCGCTACATCAAAAACAGGATCCGCGAACGTTTTGCCTTTACCGGAACGCCGCTGGTGATCGAGTGGCGCCGCGCCCGCTAGCCGGCCGGCCCCGGCCCTAATGCCCGATGCCGGGATCGGTGAAGAGTGACGCCGGGTAGGCGTCGTTGTAGGCTACAGTGCTGCGGTAAACCTCGCTCACCCGTTCCCCGTTTACCATCCGCGTGATGTGCATGGGCGTGTTGACGCCCTCAAAGACGCGGTAGTCCGCATAGAGGTCGTCGTATTCATCCCAATCGTTGATGGCAGGATCCCAGCGCCGGTATGAGATTTGAACCGGCAGGCCGGCCTGCCTGCCGAGGTCGAGCTTGATCTGGGTTCCCCGGGCGTCGATGACGTCGATAATGTCGACGTTGACATTGTTCACAAAATCGCTGCCCGCGCTTTGCACCAGCACGCCGGGCTCGTGGATGGTCAGCCGGAGCAGGTTCTCCAGGCCGTACCGGTTAGCGAACCTCCACTGCTTGATCTCTGAGGTTTCCAGATGGATCTGGCCCATGCGATCGATCTCCCAGCCCTGGTCGCCGTTGTTGATGATAACGATGGGCCGGCCCTTCTTGTTCAGGCCATAAGCAATCCGGCGTTTGTCGGGATACTGCGTCTGACTGTCGTAATAGACGAATCCTTCGCCGCCGCCCCCCAGGCTGAACAGCCGGCCGTGGGTGGTGAGTGTCTTAAAATCGAGGAAAGCCCGTCCGCCCAACGCCTGAAGGGTGCGATCGAGAAACGGCTTCGCCTTCGGGTCGATGCGGGTAGGCGCCGGGGAGGCCGGGGCAGCGGGCGCCGCCTGGGCTGTGGCATCCGCCGGCGCCGGGCTCTGGGAGCCAACGGCGGGAGCGCTGCCGGCCATAAGAACGAGGGTGAGAGCTGAGATGAGCCTCATCGAGTCCGATGGATTGGTGACGAGCCGACGGGTGTAGCCTATCCACACAGCACGCTTCCTCCGTTCACATTGAGCACTTCGCCCGTGATATAAGATGCCATTTCGGAAGCCAGGAAGAGAATCGCTGCGGCAATTTCTTCGGGGCGCCCGGCGCGCCTGAGGGGAATCGTGGCCCTGATCTTGCGAGCCTCGGCCGGGTCGTTGAGTGCGGGGACCGACATCTCCGTTTCCACCCATCCTGGCGCCACGCAAGTCACCAGGATACGATGCGGCGCAAGCTCGGTGGCGAGGCCCTTGACCAGACTGATCAGTGCGCCCTTGGATGCGCCGTAGTGGGTGTGAAACGACTCGCCGCGCTGGCCCGCGGTGGACGAAATCACGATGATGCGGCCGCTCCGCCGCTCCATCATCCGGGGCACGGCCTGGCGGATCACGGTGTAGACGCCGCGGGTGTTGACCGCCATCACCTGGTCCCACTCCTTCTCGCTCATGCTCTCGATGGGCGTCCGCGCGGCGTTCCAGATGCCGGCGTTCGCCACCAGAATATCGACGCGGCCGAAGCGCCGGACAGCGGTGTCGATCAGCTTTTTCGCGCCCTTCATTGTCGATACGTCAGAGCGGACGGCCACCATGCGCGCGCCGCCACCCACGGAGCTTCTCACCACCTGTGTGGCGCTGCCCGCGGCGCTGCGATAGCCGAAGACCACGCTGGCGCCGCACTCCGCGAACAGTCGGGCGGTGGCGGCGCCAATGCCCCA
>Ga0335081_10004527_pt1 | contig 21874 bp, 13 predicted proteins | sample Lox_Sample_35_FD_206713 | JGI IMG/M metagenome (GOLD analysis project Ga0335081, IMG submission 206713) | Soil microbial communities from Loxahatchee National Wildlife Refuge, Florida, United States - Lox_Sample_3.5 | ecosystem: Environmental > Terrestrial > Soil > Wetlands | place: USA... | reverse complement strand
CGCCGATGAGCCTGTTGCAACGCCTTCAGCAGCGGCACTGGCTGCTTCGCGTGCCACGCCGCAAGCTTCAATGGTTCGTCGCACGAGATGCGCGTGCTGGGGTTCGGACTCTCCGGTATTGATCGGCACTGCGCTCATGCTGTTGAGCCTCCAGCCGTTAAATCTCCCGCAAAGGTATTCCCTACAAGCAGATGGATGGCCAAAGTGGAAGAATAGGTTGTTTCTCCCGCAGTTTGGTTAAAAGCCTGTGAATTTTGGGCCGGCGAGCCCCACTACACTGTAACCGGGGCGGCGGGAAGCGTGAACACGAACATAGATCCGTGATTGAGTTCGCTCTCGGCCCGGATAATGCCACCGTGTGCGAGGACAATATGCTTCGCAATAGCCAGTCCCAGGCCGGTACCACCGGATTCGCGGGAGCGCGCTTTATCGACCCGGTAGAAGCGTTCGAACAAACGAGGCAGGTGTTCGGAAGGAATGCCCGGACCAAAGTCGCGCACGTAGAACTCAACGCCGAAGGGCGCCTGCCCGCCACCCAGGACCACACGTCCGCCCGAAGCTGCGTATTTGAGCGCGTTTTCGATAAGGTTGGAGAAAACCTGGTGAATGGCCTCCGGATCGGCGTTGACCGGCTGAGACGTAGTGCTCTCGATTTGCAGTTCGACATTGTGTGCCCGTGCGATCTCGCGGAAGCTCTCCAGCGCTTCATGCAAGAGATCCTCGGACATGACAGGCTGAATGGCAAATTGCTGCTCGCCCGACTCGACCCGTGCCAGTGTCAGCAGATCTTCCGTCAGCCGCGACATGCGGGCCGCATTCTTTCGGATGATCTCGAGAAAATCCCGGGCGTGGTTATTTTCGGGGGCGCCATCCAGCAAAGTTTCGGTATAGCCCTGAATCGAAGTCAGCGGCGTGCGCAGTTCGTGGGAAACATTGGCGATAAAGTCACGACGGGTCTTTTCCACGCGTTCGGTTTCCGTGAGATCGCGCAACACGCTCACCGCACCGCCGCCGGGCAGAGGCGCCGCCGTGATGTCAAAGGTACGGCCGGGAACGATCGAGCCGGCACGCACGGTCGAAACCGTGCGCGCATCACTGGCCTCGCGCACGGCGCGGAGAAAATCAGGATCGCGGACGGTTTCCTCCACGGGTGCTTGCAAGCGTGTCCCCCTGGGTGTGAGCTTCTCCATCGCACGGTTGGCCCATTGCACCCGGTTGTCGGGGCTTACGGCGATTACCGCGTCCTGCATGCTGTTGAGCAGGGTCTCAAGCTGCCGCCGGCTGGCTTGCACGGCGGCAAAGCTTTCCTGAAGTTGCTGTGCGGTTCGGTCGAGGGAAGCTGCAACCTGGCCAATCTCGTCTCTTGAGCCGCCGGCAATGCGGGTCGCAAGATCACCCGCCGCAATACGCTCTGCGAACTGCACGATTCGGCGCAAACGGTTCGCGATGGACCGGGCGGCTATCGCGGAGACGACTAGCGCGATGACTAGCGCCAGCAAAGATCCCCACAACAAGGTCCGATGGATTAGGGCTCCGGCAGCTTCTACATCCGAAAGCGGGTAGGCCAGCCGGACCGCTCCTCCTGTAACAGGCGCGGCCACATAAAGAAATGGCACGCGAATCGTGCGGCTGCTTCGTATCGTGCTGCCTATTTCTCCCCGTAGCGCGGCGGCAAATTCAGGTTGCGTTGCCTCATTTTCGTCACCGGCAAGGCTGGTCTCAGAATCGGCCAGCACGCGGCCCTTTGCGTCAATTACTGTCGCGCGCGCGCCTGCCGCCTGGCCCTCCTGAGACACGATGTCGGCTAGTGAGTGCTGCCGGTCTGTGACATTGACACGGTTGGCGAACATCAGGGTTTTCTGGCGAAGATCACGCTCGATCTCCTGCTGAAGGGAGGCTTCCCAGGCGCGGCGAATCGACAAATCAAAAGTGATAGTCGCGGCCAGGATCCCCAGCCCAAATATCGCCAGCAGCTTGAAAAAAATGCGATTGCTCACTTCGGGGCCTCGAAGCGGTATCCCGCGCCACGCACGGTTTTGAGGTAGCGGGGATTTTCCGGGTCCGGCTCGATCTTCTCGCGAATGCGGCGCACGTAGACATCAACGGAACGCGGGGTCACGTAGGCGGTGTCACGCCAGACGGAATCAAGCAGCTGGTCGCGGGTAAAGACGCGGCCCAGATGACGGGCGAAATAATCGAGCAAACGAAACTCAGTGGCTGTGGCCGTGATCAAAGAACCACGCACTTTCAGCGTCATGGCGCCGGGATCGATTTCAATATCGCCGACCCGGACCGGGGCCTGCGACAAAGGCCGCTCAAAGCGGCGCAGGACAGCCTTGACCCGCGCCACCAGTTCGCGCGGGCTGAACGGTTTGGGAATGTAGTCGTCGGCGCCCAGCTCCAGACCCAAAATCCGGTCTGCCTCCCCGCTCTTGGCAGTCAGAAAGATGACGGGAATGGATGCCAAAGTGGGGGTTTGCCGAATCTGCCGGCAAAGTTCGAGGCCGTCTTTGCCCGGCACCATGATATCCAGAAGAAAAAGCGCGGGACTCTGCTTTTCTGACTCGCCGATCACCGACCCGCCGGTGGAGAAAACCTTGACGGCAAATCCGCCGCCTTCCAGATGGTGGCGGACCAGACGAGAAATATCGGGGTCATCCTCGACCACAAAAATGCTCGGTTTCACAGGCTTATTGTAGCCGGACGACTGCCCTCTTGCTTCGGATGGCGGCATGTAATCCTGTCTGATTTCAATAGATTTTGCTTCCGGCCCTGACCTTTGCCCCGGCTGATCGGTTCTTCGCTTTGCGACGATAATTGTGCGCGATGCTGGCGGGAACTACAACTGGTCTCTTCCTTGATGTCCGGATCGCAAATGTCTAAGCTGCTGGGCTGTAATCCTATGATTTGATTTGGATCACGAGATTGGCAGCGCGATCGCAGCAAAACACCATTCCAGGAGGGACCACCGTGGTTGCGCTGTATTCGGTTACTACGGCCGGGCCCGGGTATTTCTTCTCGGTTTGCAAGCCATCGCGGGCGTAAATCGCGGTAATCGTAGGCCTGCCATTGAAGATTACAGGCACTCTCTCGCGGATTGGATCGATATTTTTTGACCGGTCAGAAGCTTTGCTCTTCCGTGGGGAGTTGTCAATCCGGGCGGCTGGTGATTTGATCGTTCCTCGCAATCGCAGCGTGACTAGTTCGACTTCACGGCCGGGGAAGATATAACCGTATCTCTGCTGATGTGCATCTTCAAAGCCGCTGACGAAGTCCGCAGCAAAAGGAACGTTCAGTTCGTAGCCTTGGCCACGGTACCGGACATCAACGCTGCGCTGGTAAGCGATTTTTCCTCGCCAGCCTTCCTGGCGAAAATGTTTTTCCGCAGTTCTTCTCAAGACCTCGAACTCAGTCTTCAATCGCTCGAAAGGCGCCTTGCCGGCGACTCTCAACATCCGTGTGCGCGAAAAGTCCTTGATCACGTCGCTAGTCAGGATGCCGAAGGCAGAAAGAGCGCCCGGGAAAGCGGGCACAATCACACGTGGAATTCCCAGCGACCCTGCCAACTCACAGGCATGCAGCCCCCCAGCGCCGCCAAATGCTACAAGCGTAAAGTCCCGGGCATCATGACCACGTTCAATAGAGACCACGCGAATGGCTTTTTCCATGGTGGCATTGACCACGCGTAGCACACCGGAAGCGAATTCTTCGAGCGTGAGCCTGCACTTCTGTTTCTTCAGCCATTCCGAAACCAGTTGCAGCGTGCGCTGAAAATCCAAAACGAAATCGCCTCCGAGAAACTGGTCAGGACGAAGTCGGCCAAGAAGTAAGTTGGCGTCAGTGACCGTCGGTTGATTGCCACGGCCGTAACAGATAGGCCCGGGATCCGCTCCAGCTGATTCCGGTCCGACCCGTAACGCGCCTGCCGCGTCAAAGCGGGCGAGTGAACCTCCGCCCGCGCCGACGGTGTGAATATCGAGCATGGGAACACCCACCGGCAGGCCGGCGATTTCCGCTTGCGTGCCGGTTGTTATCTTCCTGTCCACTAACGCCACGTCGGTCGAGGTGCCGCCCATATCGAAAGAGATAATGCGCTCGAAGCCGCTCCGGCGAGCCATAGCCGCCGCGCCGACCACTCCTCCGGCGGGTCCGGAAAGAATCGTTCGCACCGGCTGGCGCACAGCCGAATCGATCGCGGCGATGCCTCCGCTTGATTGCATCACGAAGGTGCCTGCGCCTTTGCGGTCAGCTACCACCTCCCGCATCCGGCTTTCAAGACTCTCGAGATAGTTCTGCATGATCGGTTGCAAGTATGCATTGATCACCGCAGTGCTGGTGCGTTCATACTCGCGGAATTCCGGCAGAATTTCGTGCGAAATGGACAACGGAATTCCCAGCTTTTTGAGAGCAGCCGCGACTGCCAATTCATGCCCCGGATTAGAAAAAGAAAATAGGAGAGAAATAGCTACGGCCTGTGCATCTTTCTTGCGAAGCTTGGCCGGTAGATTCTTTAGTTCCCGGGCTCTCAATGAACTGACAATTTTCCCGTCGCCATCGATCCGCTCATCAATTCCGAAACGCAGATCAGCGGGCACCAGAGGCGCGACCCGATCGAAGAAAAAGTCATACAACTTGGGTCGCGCCTGGCGGCCAATCTCGATGGCGTCCTCGAAACCGGCTGTGGTGACTAATGCGATGCGAGCGCCTTTGCGCTGGAGCAGGGTATTGGTGCCCACCGTCGTGCCGTGAAGAAGCGTGAGGGCCCCGTCTGCGCCAATCTTCTGGAGCGCTTCCACGATGGCTTGCGAGGGGTCGGCCGGAGTCGAGAAAAGCTTGAGCGCGTGGAGACCGTTGCGATCGGCCCAAATGCAATCCGTGAAGGTGCCGCCAGTGTCAATTGCAATCCGCAAAGATTGGCCGCGCCCGGGCTTGATTTGCATGCGGAACGCTAGGGTACACCGGAAAGCGCAAAACCGGGAGTGACGTGTTTTAACCCTTTGTAGTGAATGCGAGCGCCAAAAGAGTTTTCTGCTCCACCTCGTGGGCTTTTGCCGAACCCGTCGAAGGGCTGGCGCTGGCCGAGCGTTTCACGCTCAACACCGCACGCCCCCCGGCCAAATGTCGCAGGCGCGGCAGCATGTAAAACAAGGCGCCCATGTTGGCCGGTTCTTCCTGGACCCAAACGATGTCCCTTGCAGAAGGATGTTGCTCGATCGCGGCCGCAAGTTCTCGATCCGGGAACGGATAGAGCTGTTCAAGGAAGGCAATCGCAGTGGATTCGTCTTTCCTTTTTTTCCGCTCCGTGCGCAGCTCGTGCCCGATTTTGCCGGTGCAGACCAGGATCCGACGGGCATTTCTGATTTGGTCGTCTCCAAGCACAGGCAGAAAGTGCTCGCGGGAAAAATCTTCCAGCGGAGACAAAGCGTCCGGATGCCGCAACATGCTCTTAGGCGTGAATACCACCAGCGGCTTGCGCCAGTGCCGCAGGGCCTGCCGCCTCAGCAAATGAAAGTACTGCGCCGCATTCGAAGGCTGGACGATCTGGAAATTATCGCGCGCCGCTAATTGCAAAAAGCGTTCGATGCGCGCGCTGGAATGTTCCGGTCCCTGCCCTTCGTAGCCATGGGGCAGCAAAAGAACAAGACCGGAAAGGAGCCCCCACTTGTCCTCGCCTGCGCTCACGAACTGATCAATCACTGCCTGGGCAACATTGGCGAAATCTCCAAACTGCGCCTCCCAAAGCACGAGCGCCTCAGGATAGTCGCGGCTATAGCCATATTCAAAGCCAAGCACGCCAGCCTCGGAAAGGCTCGAGTTGAACGCCTCGCCATGTGCCTGCCCGTCTGAAATGTGTTCCAACGGCACGTATTCCTGCTCGTTTTCGATATCGATCAGCACGGCGTGACGCTGATTGAAAGTGCCGCGGCGGCTGTCCTGTCCGCTGAGCCGTACTGGAATGCCTGACTTGACCAGGCTGGCGAAAGCCAGTGCCTCGGCCATGCCATAATCCACCGGCTGTCTGCCAGCTCCCATCTCAGCCCGTTGCTCAAGCAACTTTTTGACCTTGGGATGGATGTGAAAATCCGCCGGGTAAGTCGTAAGGCGCTTGGCGAGTTCACCCAGTTCGTCGGCAGCCAAGCCGGTTGGAACTTCGTATTCGGGTTTGCGACAGCCGCCAAAATAACCATTCCAGTACTTTGGCAATTCACGCAGTGTAGGCTTCTTGGTTAACTTGCCGGCATTCGTTTGAGCGGCTTCAAACTCGGCGCGAACTTGCTGAGCCTGTGCCTCGGCATTTTCGGCTCCAATATCTTCCGCGTAAATCTCCCATAGCGGTGGATGCTCTTTGATCGCTTTGTAAAGCAGCGGCTGAGTCACCGTAGGATCATCCACTTCGCTGTGTCCATGGCGACGATAGCCGATGAGGTCGATTACAACGTCGCTCTGAAAGGTATATCGATATTCCAGTGCCATTCGCCCAATACGGACCACCGCATCCACATCCTCCGCATTCACGTGAAAAATCGGAATGGATTGCCGCCTGGCGAGCTGCGCCGAAAACCGCGACGAGTGTTCTTCTTTGTACAGAGTGGTAAAACCAAGCAAATTGTTAGCGATGATGTGGATGGTCCCACCCACGTGATAGGCCTTGAGATCGGCCAGGTTGAGAATTTCGGCAACGATACCCTGCCCGGCGAAGGCAGCATCGCCGTGCACCAGCAACGGGAGATATTTTCGCCAACCGTCTTTTCCCGCGCGATCTTGTTTGGCGCGCGTGCGACCCACCGTGACAGGATCCACGGCCTCGAGATGGCTTGGGTTGGAAACCAGGTGAATGTGCACCTTCGCGCCGGAACGCGTCACATATTCTCCGGTTGCCCCCATGTGATATTTCACATCGCCGCTGCCCAGGACGCTGCGCGGATCGACATCTTCAAAATTGGCAAAAACCTCTTCCGGGTCGCGCTTGGCTACCTGCACGATCACGTTCAAACGGCCGCGATGGCTCATCCCCAGCACAAGCTCGATTGCTCCCTGCTCGGCTGCCGACTCGATGATCTCATCCACCAGCGGAATGAGCGCGGTCACGCCCTCGAGCGAAAACCGTTTGTTTCCCAGATATCGATGTTGCAAGACCTGTTCAAACAGGTCAGCACGAATGAGCTGGTCGAGAATATGCTCCTGATCTTCGGCCGGAGCTTCAGCCTCCATATGTTCCTGAATCCAGCGGCGGCGCTCCGGCTGCATGATGTGCATGAATTCCACACCAATCGTGCCGCAGTAAATGCGACGCGCCTCCCGCGCGGCCTCGCCCTCGAGCTTGAGTTCCGGATATTCGATGGGCGACAAAAAACCGAGCGGGTCGAGATCCGCTTCAAGGAAACCCCATCTGCGGAACGCCTCGAATACGCGCTCCTGTTCGCCGTTCGGTGTGTCGATTACACCGACCACACTGTCCACTGATTTAGATCGGTTCGCCATTGACCTCTACCAGAATAACGGATGACACCTCATACAGATTGGATTCGCAGCCAAAAACCCCAAAGCCGGTTCAACTGGTTCCTTTGGTGGGTCGGCGGAAAAATTTCACCAACAGCCCATTGAGCAGAATGGTCACAACAGAAGCTGCCAGCGTTGCGTTATAGGCGCGATCGCCAACCAGATGGGCGTCCCGTGCCACCCGAACCAGAACATAGGAAAACTCACCGATTTGGGTCAGGCCTATTCCGACCCTCATGGCGGTATGCAGCGGATAGCGAAAGACCCAGACTATGGCTGTCCAGATCAAGAACTTTCCCACCACGATTAAAAGAACAATAGATCCCCACAGTCGCGGATCGGTGATGAAAACGCGGGGATCGACCAGCGCGCCCATCGTTACAAAGAAAAGCGCTACGAACGCGTCCCGCAAAGGCAGAATCCGCTCAAAAGTCTTATGCGCGCTATCGGACCCGCTCACGATCAGACCGGCCAGAAAAGCTCCCAGAGCCAGAGATAATCCAACTGCCTCGGTGATGGCAGCGGTAGCGAACCCCAGCGCCAGCACAACCAAGAGGAAGAGTTCTTCGTCGCCTGCCGCGCTGACCTTTTTCAGCAGGGGCGGCACCAGCTTGGCAGCGAGGAACACCACGGGCGCCAGAATCAACAGCGCTTTACCGATTGCCAAACCGAGACTCAGAAACTGGCCTCCCGTGAGGTTATTGAAGGAAGGCAGCAGCACGGTAAGCATTACAACTCCCAGGTCCTCGACCAGGGTTATACCGATCATCACGCGGCCTGCCACGGTGCGTAGCTCACCGTTCTCAGTGAGAAAACGAGAGAGCACCATAGTGCTGGCCACAGAAATGACCGCCCCAATGGTCAGACCCTGCGTTCCAGTCCAACCTGTCAACCTTGCCATCCCGTAGCCCAGTCCCATTGAAAGCAGGATGCCAAGCGGGCCGCCCAGAACTGCCACCCACTTGACCTCCCACAACTCGCGCAGGGAGAACTCAAGGCCAATCGAATACATGAGCAAGATCACACCGACTTCGGCCAAAACCTCCAACTGATGGATTTCCGAAAGCCTGGGGCCAGGCGTGAAAGGCCCAACCAGCATTCCTCCCAGCACGTACCCGAGAATCAGTGGCTGGCGGAGTACCTTTGCTACTCCTGCTCCGGCGAGGGCGCCAACGAACACATAGGCGAGATCGCGATAAAAATTGGCGTCGGCCACGAGTTTTAAGCTCCCGAAACGGAGAGATTGGATTTCAACGCCCGGTGCACACCGCAAAAACGGACGATCAACTCAGAGGCCGAAATCTGGAATGACTTCGGCCCCCGTTCTTAATTTGGAAAACAATCCTGAATCCGCACGCTTCCTGATTTGGAACCGCGCCGTCACGCCACAGTCTACCTGCTCTTCACGCACCAAGATACCCAAAGGCTGTAACTCCGATATAGCAATTAGACCGAGTTGCTGAAAATGGACGGACGCCCGCAGACCCCCACCGGTCCACACCTGCATCTGCTCCTCGTCGGGGAGCAGGAATCTGATTCTGCCTACCTGCGAGATCTGCTCAACCGCACGGACGACGGACGTTTCAGCCTGGACCATGCCCGGTCCCTGGAAGAAGCTCTCCACCTAATGGGGCAAACCACGTACGACCTGCTCTTCTGCAATTACAGAGCGGGCGATGGCATGGGCCTGCGCTTGTTGCGGGAATTTCACAAGAACCGCGTGGCAGCCACTGCCCCAATCATTTTTCTCAGCGATCATGTTGACGACCGCATGGTGGAGGCTGCGATCCGGGCTGGGGTCGGAGATTGTCTGGCCACCGCCAGTTTAGATGAAGTCTCGATCGCGCAAACCATCCGCCATGCAATTGATGTGTACTGCAAAGAACGGCAGCGACAGAAAGCTGAGAATACGTGCCGCAAACTCCGGCGCACGGTTGAACACTCCGCCGATCTCGTGATGATCACCGACCGTGCGGGGATCATTGAATATGTGAACCCTGCATTTGAAGCTCTCACCGGATATGCCAGCCAGGAGGTTGTCGGACGAACCCCTCGTATCCTCAAGTCGGGCCACCAGTCCAAGGACATGTACGAGCATTTGTGGCAAACCATTCTTTCCGGCCAGGTCTACCGCGGAATTATGGTCAATCGCAAGAAGAACGGCGATCTTTACTACGTGGAGAAAACCATCACCTCGCTCCGCGACTCCGACGGCAGCATCACAAATTTCATCTCCAACGACCGTGACATCACCGAGCGGCGGCGGCTTGAATCTCAGCTTCAACAGGCGCAAAAAATGGACGCGATCGGCAAATTGGCGGGGGGAGTGGCCCACGACTTCAATAATCTTCTGATGGTGGTCAGCTCTTACGCTGAGCTGATGCAGGACTCTCTGGCTCCGGAACATCCCCTGCGACGGAACGTGGAAGAAATCCAGAAGGCGGCCGGGCGCGCCGCTGACCTTACTCGTCAATTGCTGGCTTTCGGCCGCAAACAGCTCCAGACACTCCAGGTGCTCGACTTGAATGCCATCGTGCGCGACATCAATAAAATGCTCCCTCGCCTGATTGGCGAAGACATTGAACTCGTTTTCACGCCCGGCCAAGATTTGGGCAAAGTAAAAGCCGACCCCACTCACATTGAGCAAGTGCTAATGAACCTTGCCGCCAACGCCCGAGACGCCATGCCGAAAGGCGGCAGGCTCACCATTGAGACGGCGACCGTCACTCTGGACAACGACTATCGGCAGCGCCATTCCATGGTCCCTGCCGGAGATTACGTCATGCTGGCAGTTACGGACATAGGCCAGGGTATTGCACCCAAGCACCTGCCCCACATTTTCGAACCGTTTTATTCTACGAAGCCGGAGGGCAAGGGAACCGGGCTGGGCTTGGCCACGGTCTACGGCATCGTAAAGCAAAATCGAGGATACGTATGGGTCTATAGCGAACCGGGTTTGGGAACAACTTTCAAAATTTATCTTCCGCGGGTCCGCGACGGAAGCAGACGGCCAGCGCCCGTCGAGGTGCTGGAAGGCTCACCGCGAGGCTGCGAAACTCTGCTGTTAGTGGAGGACGAACCCGCGGTCCGCCAATCGACGTCTGAATTCCTCTTGCAGTGCGGCTATATCGTTCTGGAAGCCAAAGACGGGCAGGATGCTTTGGCTCTGGCCCACCAATACCGCGGTCGCATTGACCTCGTAATCAGTGACGTAGTGATGCCTCGCATGGGTGGGCCGAACCTGGCCAAGGAGTTGGCCGCCATACGCCCCGAGACACAAGTATTGTTCGTTTCCGGTTACGCGGAAAATACCGTCTTGCGACACGGGGCCATCGATGTTGTGACGCGGTTTCTGCAAAAGCCCTTCTCCCTGAAAATCCTTGCCCGTAAAATCCGCGAAGTACTCGACACCAAGGTTTCGGCGCCCGCCGTCGGCCTGGTTGCCTCGACCTCAGCTTAAGTCTCCGGCCATTTTCGTATAATAGCGACGGAACTGTTCGATGAACCCTTCTGCAGTCCTACAAACACCCACTGCCGGTTCTGATTCTACTTGCCTTTTTCAGCAGTCGAAGAGCCGCCGATTTTCCCTTCTGGTCATTCTCGCGCTGTGGGGAGCCATTTACGTTTCGGCTATGTTCACCCCAGCGCTGCTCGATGATGTTGACACCGTCCACGCCGAGGCCGCAAAGGAGATTCTTCTTCGTCATGACTGGGTGACGCTCTACACCAACGGCATCCGCTATCTGGAAAAAGCGCCCCTCCCGTACTGGGCAGTAGCCATCAGCTACAAGCTTTTTGGAATCAGCGACTGGAGCACGCGGCTGCCGCTGATGCTAACGGTTCTCCCCCTGCTACTGGTGACTTACAAGATCGGCGTTTACGCATACGGAGAAATGACCGGCTTCTATTCGGCTGTGGTTATGGCCACTTGCCTGGGGCCATTTATTTTTACCCGTTTCCAGATTCCTGACGTAGCTGTGGGTCTATGGCTCGCGGTCGGTTTCTATTTCTTTCTGCGATCGTTGCATGAGGAGCCACCATCGCGCTTGAGTTGCTGGGGATTCGCTGTTGCTTGCGCCCTCAATGTGCTTACCAAAGGATTAATTGGCCTAATTTTTCCGGTAGCTGGTATTGGCCTATATTTGATCCTCACCGGCAACCTTCGCCATCTGTTGCGGATGCGAATTTTCTCCAGCCTGATCGTTTTTCTTGCGGTTGCAGCTCCCTGGCACATTCTGGCGGCGTTGCGAAATCCTCCGCAGGGACAGGTTAAAGGCTTTCTATGGTTTTACTTCGTAAATGAGCATTTTCTCCGCTACATCAATAAGCGCGTTCCGCCCGGCTACGACACTGTGCCTCTTTTAATCTTCTGGGTGCTTGTAGTTGTCTGGCTCATTCCCTGGAGCGCCTTTCTTCCGCAAGCGTTGCGGCAAGTTCCGCGGCGTTTGCGGGGCCATCTGGAGTTGAGCGACCAGGCCAGCCTGCTCTTTCTGCTTTGGGCCCTGGTGATCATCGGATTTTTCAGTTTTTCTACCCGCCAGGAGTACTACACAATCCCCGCTTTGCCGGGGTTGGCATTGTTAATCGGAAACTGGCTGGGAAAAGAGGTGGTATCGCCAGTCGGGTCGGTCGAGCGCAGGGCGGGGGGAATCTCTTCGACTATATTGTTTGTTTTAGCTTCAGTTGGTGCCGTAATCGGACTCGCTCTTTTACTCTCTTCCCATCCGCCTGCCCCGGGAGTCGATCTGGCTGATCTGCTGAAGAAAAATCCTCAAGAGTACGATTTTTCTCTCGGACATTTTTTTGATCTCACGCCGCAGGCGCTGGGAGTGTTTCGCCTTCCTTTGCTTGGGACCGTGCTCGCGTTGTTCTTCGGCACCGGCTTGAACTGGTTTTTTCGCCGGCGAGGCAAGCCCGAATCTGGCAATGCAGCACTGGCTGTGATGATGGTCGCTTTGCTCGCCTGCGTGCACTCGGCGTTTGTGACTTTCTCGCCGATTCTTTCTTCTCAACCTCTCGCCGCCGCCATCAAAAGTGTCTATCAACCAGGGGATGCCATTGTTGTCGACGGGCGTTACGATCAGGCCTCCACGCTGAATTTCTATATCGGCGTTCCGCTCTTGATTTTGCACGCTCCGAGCGGCAACCTATGGTACGGTTCGCAATTCCCAGACGCGCCGCATGTTTGGGAAACCCAGTATTCTTTTAACGCGCTGTGGGCGGGTCCGCACCGCGTGTTCCTCTGGACTGATCAGGACGATCCTAAAGAGCTACAGGGTCTGCCGCGATTCCTCCTGGCGCACAGTGGAGGAAAATCTATTTTCACCAATCGTGCATCCGTTGATTGAACTTGCCTGGCTTTTTCTCGCTCTTCTGGCCGGGGCGCTTGTGTATTCGGTGCTTTCGATTGTTGCGGCGTTTCGCTATCTCTCTGTTCCTCGTCCATCAGCTGCATCGACAGAGCCGGTCAGTGTGTTGAAGCCGCTTGCCGGGCTGGATGAAGGCTTGGAATCGAATCTGCGAACATTTTTTGAGCAGGACTATGCGCCATTTGAAATTTTGTTCGCGGTTAGAGAGAAAACGGACCCTGCCGTTGCCATTGTGGAAACATTGCAGAAAGAATTTCCGAATATTCCGTCGCGATTGCTAGTAACCGGCGAACCGCCTTATCCGAATGCCAAGGTTTTCAGCCTCGCTCAAATGCTGGCCGCGGCTCAAAACGATTTGGTAGTAATGAGCGACAGCGACATTCGGGTCACGCCAGATTTTCTGCATCGCGTATCGGCGGAGTTTCAGGAACCGGATCTTGGCGTCGCTACCTGTCCCTATCGAGCGGTGGCCGGCCGCAGCTTCTGGTCGCAATTAGAAGCTACCAGTATGAATACCGACTTCATCTCAGGCATTCTCGTGGCGCGAATGCTTGAAGGCATGAAATTCGCAGTCGGTCCAACAATCGTGGCGCGAAGGCGAGTGATCCATGCCATCGGCGGCTTCGACCGGCTCAAAGACTATCTCGCCGAAGACTTCGTGATGGGCAAATTCGCTTCCGAAGCGGGATACGGCGTGACTCTTTCTTCTTACGTCATCGAGCACCATATCGGCAGCGCGAAGTTCCGGCAGAATATCGACCATAGATTGCGCTGGGCGCGGAGCACGCGACGCTCGCGTCCCGCAGGCTACATCGGGCAATTATTCACTATGCCTTTTCCTTTGGTCCTTCTTGTCTGCGCAGCACGCCCGCACTGGTGGCCGGTTTTGCCCGCTGCGTTACTCCTGCGCTTTCTCGCGGCTTATGTCGTCTCAGCGAAAGTTCTGAACGCAAGAATTAATTGGCTGCTGCTGCCTTTGGAGGACTTGATCGGTTTTGTTGTTTGGATCGCTGGCTTCTTTGGCAATACGATTACCTGGCGGGCGAAACGCTTTCGGGTTTTGGCGGACGGAAAGTTCGAAGTCCTCAAACCGTAGAGTGAAGGCGTTCCTCATTTACGTTGGCGGCGGCAAACATCGCGGCTTTGGAAGCTACGGCAAATTTTCGCTGCAGGGCTCGTGAAAATGGATACCCGAGTTTGCTCAGCGTCTTATTGGGACGTGAAAAAGCGAGCATCGAATACGAAACAACGTCGTCGACTGAGTTCCATTCCACCGTAAACCGTTCTTCACCGCATTCCCCATGATCCGCCAACGTGCCGTATGCAAAACCATAGCGAGCAAGAGGGCCGTCATCGTCTACGACGTAAACGATCCGGCATGCGTTCAGCGAATAGAATCCAAAGTGATGGACCAGAATTGCAACATCTGCTCCGGCCCGCGTTTCGGCAGTCGGCCGGCAAAGACGCACCCAAGGTATCTCGAACATTTTCCACTCTCGAACCGCTTGCACCGCGCGACGCCACGTAGCTGCGCCCCTGCCGAGCACGATACTGTTCCGGTCTAAGTTGTATTGGGCCGGTGCATCCCCGGCAGTTGCGCCGACCTCGGCGTAGGAAAAAACTGAATGCCGCTGTTGGAGAATGAAATGCTGTATCTTTTCATTCGACGGTGCTGTTAAGAGAAACAACAGATCCTCACTTCTCGGCGAGACCTTTTGAATTGGTTGGTTCCCCGACGTCGACATCAAGGTTGGTTAGCTTTCCATTATTTAGGTGGAATTTCCTCCCTCGCCAGGAAATGGTATTTCCAGCGAGGCCGCCAGCCCATATAGCAACCGCCACCAAGTCGCGGATCGGAACCAGCCATAGCCAGCGAGGCACACATGAGTCCCGCAGAACACCTCGCCCGGCCACCAAAGCCATCGTCAGCCGAACAAGCAGAGTCAGGCAAAGCAATCCCCATGCCCAACCGGCTCCCCGCGAAGCGAGCAGCGCGAGCAAGGACCAGAAGAATCCAAAAGTGAGAATTAGGCCAATGTAACCTCCGCGCCGCGCATCGCGAATGGTGCGTGCCCAACGCAGTTGATGGCCGATAAACTCAGAAAAGCCGTACGCTGGAAGAAATGTTTCCACGACCACATCTGAAAGTGCGGACTTCAATCCGCGCTCTGCGATCCGCTTTCCTAACTCGTAGTCATCTGCAAGATAATCGACGAAGGCCTCGAACCCGCCAATTGCAGTAAGATCGCTGCGGCGAAAAGCCAGCGTAGAGCCTAATCCAAAGCGAATTCCGCCCTCCAGTTGCTGCGCCGCAAGCACTCCCGGCGCAAAGTCGCTGCTGATGGTAACCGATTCCAGCCCTGAGCTAAGCGTCTGCGCTGCGACCCCGCGATAGAGGCAGGTTACCAGGCCGACCTTCGGATCTTCGAGTGGCGCGATCACCTGCCGCAAATAATCCGGCTCGACGCGAATGTCGCTATCGCTAACGGCGAAATATTCGTATCGTGCTTTCCGGGACATCTGGATCAAATTGCTCACTTTGGCATTTGTGCCCAGATTTTCGCCGCATATCGCCAATAAAATCTGGCGATTCGGAAACTCCGTTCTAAGTTGCTCCACAAGTTCGACAGCGGGATCGGCCGCATCGTTGACCCCAAAAATAATTTCGTACTCCGGGTAATCCAGCCGACAGTGGCTTCTGAAACTTTCATACATTTGGGGGTCAGTGCCTTTGAGTGGCTTAAGGATGGAGACTGGCCCAAGTGTGGCGCGGACACCCCTCTCCGCGCGCTTCCGCCACTTGAGAAACCGCCCCGCACTCCACAAGCACAGCAGATAATAGCCGATGCTCGAAGCTGTCCCCAGTACCGCGATGACTTCGACTGTCTGGAGAATATGTCGGACCATCAAGCGCGCAGCATAGCAGATGTGCGCCTTACATTCCCCGGACGAGGACGTCCGGGACTAAGCCGTTATTCATATCGCAGCGATTCAATGGGATCGAGATTGGCCGCCTTCCACGCGGGATAAATTCCGAAGACCAGGCCTTCTCCAATGGCAGCCGTAAGGCCGAAGGTCGTCCAAAAGACTGACATCCGCGCCGGCAAAGAACTCCAGATCGCGGGCACAATCCAGGTTACGATGCCGCCGAGGAACACACCCAGAATTCCGCCCACCGCGGTGAGCGTGATGGCCTCGAGAGTGAATTGCAGAAGAATGTCCCGCTTGCGCGCGCCAATGGCCTTGCGTACCCCGATTTCGCGTGTCCGCTCGGTCACGGAAACCAGCATAATGTTCATCACGCCCACGCCGCCTACCATCAAGCCAACGCTGGAAACCGCGAACATAAAAATAAAGACTGCGCCGGTCACCTGGTTCCATACGTCAGAGAGCGAATCCTGGGTGAATACAGCGAAGTTGTCAGGCTTGTCGGGAGCGACTTTGCGGCGGCGGCGCAGCAGTTCGCGCATTTCGTCGATGGCTTTTGGAATATCGTCATGCGAGGTGGCCTTGACGCTGATCCAATTGGCCTTAAGCTCCGGGTGCAGCTTGCGAAACGCGGTACGAGGAAAGCAAACGATGTTGTCCTCTGGATTCTTGCCGCCGGCGAATACGCTTTTGCGTTTTTCGGCAACCCCGATCACGGTGAACAGTTGACCGTCAATGTTGATTTCTTTACCCAGAGCGCTTTCGTTGCCAAACAACTCCTCCGCCGTGTCCCATCCCAGGGTCACCACCGGCGAGTGCTGTTCATCATCGATTTCGCTGAACCAGCGCCCCTCGGCCATGCGGATATCGAAGACGTCTTTCACGGAGGGAGTGTCGCCTTCCAGAATCGTGCCCTTGGCCCGGCGCGCGCCGTATTTCACTTCGTAAGTACCAACACCGAATTCAGGACGGAAATAACGCAGACCTACGGAGACTGCCTTCACATGGGGCAAGTCCTTCATGGCCATAGCGTCCTCGTAGGTGAGCTCTTTGCGCATGCGCATCTCTTCCGTGGGCCGGCCGAACGTGAAAGGTTGAATGTGGAAGGCAAAGACGATGTTCGATCCCATGCTTGCGATCATGTCGCTGACGTTGTCATTGAGCCCCCGCACCACCGACGAAATGCCAATTACTACGGCTACGCCAATCACGATGCCCAAAACTGTCAGCGCCGAACGCATTTTGTTCGTGCGGATGGTCTCGAGCGCCATCTGGACGATTTCGCCGTAATCGCGTCTCCGCATCATAAGAATCGGATCATTGATTCATTGAACCACTGATTCATTGGACCATCGAATCATTTGACTCAATGACTTAATGACTCAATGTTTCAATCACTCAATGCATCAAAGCTCAAATCTTAAGGCCACAATCGGGTCCAGCCTTGCCGCCCGTCTGGCTGGATAAACGCCGAAAAACACCCCTACGCTTCCCGAGACCAGAAGAGCCGCAGCCACCGCCCACAGTTTGACGCTCGAGGGCATACCGATCAGAACCGTTATGACCTTCGCCAGAGCGACCCCAAACAATACCCCGATCACACCTCCGGCCAGCGCCGTGATGCCCGACTCAATCAGAAACTGTAACAATACGTCCTGACGCCTTGCCCCCATAGCTTTGCGAATGCCGATCTCGCGCGTCCGCTCGGTGACCGAAACGAGCATGATGTTCATAATCACGATTCCGCCAACGATCAGCGAAATGGCTGCAATCACAACCATGGTGATGAAAAACGTGCTGCTCAAGTTCGACCACAAGCTCAGGAAGCTGGCGTTGGTTTCTGCGATGAAGCTATCGGGTTGGCCAGGAGCATCGTGCCGGCGGGCCCGCAGAATCGCCCGGGCCTCATCGATTGCCGACTCCAACTGAGTGCCGATTCCATTGGCCTTGCCCGAAATGCGAATGCTCTGGTGCGACCCGAACTGCTTGAGGTAGGTTGTGATCGGGATCGCGACGTAGTTGTCGCGGCTTTGCCCAAGGGTGGTTCCTTGTTTCACCCCGGTTCCGATCACGCGGTAGATCTGGCCTTCGACTCGAATCTCTTTACCCAGCGGATCGACACCTGGAAAAAGTGTATCCAGAACATCCATACCGATCACGGCTACATTGGAGCGATTGTTCAGATCATTCTGGTTTAAGGTTCTGCCCGCGGCCAGATCGAGGTTGAAAATCTCCCACATCGATGGAGTCATGCCCCGGATCCAGGTGTCGGTGATCGATTGCTCGCCGTATTTGACATGTCCATCGAGGTTAACGATAGACGCGCCCACCGTGGTGCATCGCACGCAGCCTTCCAGCACCGCCTGATAGTCGTCCAAAGTCAAGTCTTTACGCTTTTGGCCTTCGAGTAATTGATCGACGTTTGTGACGACCGGCGAGATCTTGCCGATGATAAAAACGTCCGCCCCCAGGTTGAACACCTTTTCGGCGACGTAGCCATTGATTCCGCTGGTGAAGGTGACCACGGCGATCACCGCAGCCACGCCGATCACAACGCCCAGCAGGGTGAGCGCCGAGCGCAGTTTGTTCGCCCAGAGCGACTGGAGAGAAAGACGTATGGCTTCGGCGATGTGCATGACGCACGTGCCCCGACGGTTGCGACGGAACTCTCTCTAAGTTTAGCAGCCGCAGCCTCGGGTAAGAACGTCTGGCGCGATTGCCCTTCGCAGTCGACGAGAACCTGTGGCACGAATCAGCATTGGAGCACTTTCCGCATCGAATATAATGAAAATGTTGGCAGCTGGGCCGGACGGTCGCCCCGCTCATTCTGGCAAGAGCAGCTTGATCGCATGTGCTCTTTCGAGAATGGGCGGGGAGGAAAGTCCGAACTCCGTAGAGCAGTGTGCCGGATAACGTCCGGGAGGCTGAGTTCAAGCTCAGCCGACGGAAAGTGCCACAGAAAACGTACCGCCTCGTCGTCTCACAACGGCGGGGTAAGGGTGAAAAGGTGCGGTAAGAGCGCACCGCCGCGCCAGTGATGGCGCGGGCAGGGCAAACCCCACACGGAGCAAGACCAAATAGGAAGGGATCCCGCTGTCGCTTTGAGCGCTTTGTCATCCTGAGCGAAACGTTTTTTGTTGAGCGAAGGATCTGAGCGTGCCGCGCCTTTCGCCCGCGTTCTTTGCGGGCGCATAATGCGCGTCTGGCACGCATCCTTTAAGAAAGCACTCAAAGCGACGGCGGGGACGTGCCGGCTCGGCGCGTTACAACCTTCGGGTAGGTCGCTAGAGCCGGGCAGTAATGCCCGGCCCAGAGGAATGACCGTCCTGCTGGAGCAATCCGGCGGACAGAATTCGGCTTACAGGCCCGGCTGCCACAAACTTAAGAGACTTCGCGAACCATCAGATGATCTATCGAGTGTCTGCCGCCCGAAATATTCTCCTGGCGCTTCTTGTGGTTTTTTACATCATTCCATTAGCTATGACCCAGCAGCTTCCCGATGACGCGATTGAGCGCCGCATCGATTCTCTCCTCAGCCAGATGACCGTGGAAGAAAAGGCCGGACAGCTTACGCTCCTGGATGCCATCAACCCGCACATTCCGGACCTCACAAAGCAAGGTCTGGCCGGGTCGGTGATCAACGCCTATGGCGCCGAGCGGGCCAATTCCATCCAGCGAATCGCGATGGAACAATCGCGCCTGAAGATCCCATTGATTTTCGGTTACGACGTGATCCATGGCTACCGCACGATTTTTCCGTTGCCGCTGGCGGGTGCGGCCAGTTTCGATCCCGAAATGATTGAACGGTCGGAGCGCGTTGCTGCGAAAGAATCGACCGCGGCAGGCGTGAAGTGGGTCTTTGCTCCCATGGTCGACATTGCCCGCGACCCGCGCTGGGGTCGCATTGTGGAGGGCGCAGGCGAAGACCCGTATTTAGGCTCGGTCGTTGCCGCGGCTCGCGTGCGCGGTTTTCAAGGCAACGACATGGCTGATCCGCAGAATGTGGTCGCCTGTGCCAAGCACTTCGCGGCCTATGGCGCAGCCGAAGGCGGCCGCGACTACAACACCGTCGATATTTCGCAACAACTTCTGCGAGAAGTGTATCTTCCGCCCTTTCACGCCGCGGTCAACGCGGGCGTCGGGACGTTGATGTCCGCATTCAACGACTTGAATGGCATTCCTGCTACCGCCAACCAGAAACTTCTTACCGGGATCCTTCGCGACGAGTGGAAATTTGACGGCCTCGTAGTCAGCGACTACGACGCGGTCAGGGAACTGATCGACCATGGGGTCGCGGCCGACAGGGCTGAAGCTGCTCTGAAAGCGATTACTGCCGGCACCGATATGGATATGGTCGATGGCGTTTACGCCTCGCTTCCTGAGCTTGTTCGGTCGGGCAAGCTGCCGATGAGCGTCCTGGACGAAGCCGTTCGCCGCGTTCTGCGTGTGAAGTTCAAGGCTGGGCTGTTCGATCATCCTTACGCCGACCCGGAGCGTGAGAAAACGGATTTACTTACTCCGGAGAGTTTGCAAATCTCCCGTCAAATGGCGCAGGAGTCGATCGTCCTCCTGAAGAACCAGGGCAACCTTTTGCCGCTCGACAAGCATGTAAAAAGCCTCGCGGTCATCGGGCCGCTGGCTGACGACAAAGCCACGCAGCTTGGCTCGTGGGCCGCCCAAGGACAAGCCAAAGACGCGGTTACGCCTCTCGAGGGCATTCGCGGCAAAACCGGAAACACGCCGATCTTTTTTGCCGAGGGCGTAACGTTGGCTTCGCTGATTCCGCGCCAAGAAACCACGAGCATTCTTGCCGCCCCGGCGCCTTCGACTGCGATCGGCGCGCTGGGAATCAATGTCAATCGCGGGCCGACCAGTATTCAGGACGCAGTGAACGCTGCCAAAAAAGCGGATGTCGTGATCATGGTTCTGGGCGAACCGGCGAACATGACGGGCGAAGCCAGCTCGCGGGCCACGCTTGATTTTCCGGGCAAACAGCAGGAGTTGCTGGAAGCAGTTGCAGCCGTTGGCAAACCGACTGTCCTCGTACTGGAAAGCGGACGGCCACTCGATATCCGCTGGGCCAACGATCATGTTCCCGCGATTGTGCAAGCCTGGTACCTGGGAACGGAAGCAGGCAATGCTCTGGCCGACGTGCTCTTCGGCGATGTTTCTCCCAGCGCCCGGCTGCCCATCAGTTGGCCACGCTTCGTTGGACAGATTCCCGTTTATTACAATCACAAAAGCACTGGCCGTCCCACCAGCGCCGACCGCTGGCACACCGGGTATCAATACGAGAGCATGGAACCACTATTCCCGTTTGGGTACGGTCTTACCTACACCGCGTTCAAGTACAGTAATCTCAAAGTCCTGACGCCAGTCGTATCTCCCAATGGCACGTTGCGCGTGACTGCCGACATCCAAAACACTGGAAGCCGGTCCGCTGTGGAGGTGGTGCAGTTTTACGTTCATGACCGCGTGGCGCCAACATCGCGTCCAGTGAGGGAACTTAAGGGTTTCACACGTGTTTCGCTGGGGCCAGGTAAATCGAAGACTGTGGAGTTTTCCGTCAAGGCGAGCGATCTCGGCTCTTACGATCCCGAAATGCACTGGATCGTCCCCCCGGGAACCTACGACGTTTGGGTCGCACCAAATGCGATTGAAGGCATTCAGGGAACGTTTGAAGTGCAGGGCAATTAGGCATTGCCGAGTCCGGGGCGGGCCGCCATTGATTTGCCGCGCCCTTAGCGGGAGAATATAAGGGCAAAGGCGGTGAGCAGGATATGCATCACCCCTTCGCGTGACCGGAGTCACAGCCCGAACTCACAGCGAACAGTCTAATGAAGCAGTGCGGATTTCCCACCAACGCAATCCCAGCAGCAATCATCCCGTACAAAGAGAAATCAATCTATGGAGGGTAATGCTATGCCATCTGGCGTTATGACGCCGCCCGGAACCAGGATTCCGGGCGACTATGTAGAAGAAGTGATGCTAACCGTAAAAGCCAAGAACCCGGCCGAGCCGGAGTTCCATCAAGCGGTGCAGGAGGTGTTTGACTCTCTGCGCCTGGTGCTGGCCAA